>Ga0126379_10003353_pt1 | contig 10346 bp, 10 predicted proteins | sample PanSoiMetPlot_24_FD_92640 | JGI IMG/M metagenome (GOLD analysis project Ga0126379, IMG submission 92640) | Tropical forest soil microbial communities from Panama - MetaG Plot_24 | ecosystem: Environmental > Terrestrial > Soil > Tropical forest > Bulk soil | place: Panama | collected 2016-02-17 | reverse complement strand
GTAAGGAAAGAAAGGAACGGCCCCTACGCTTGGCCGGATGACCGTATGGAGGAGCTCAAACCCCAGTGCGCCAGCCATCCCAGCTGGGCGCCAGCCGGTGGCGCCACCCACGACCGCAACGGCGACCGTGGCGTCGACTGCTGTCGCTGTGCCAGGCTTTATCTTTTGCGATACCTTTTCAAACTGGGTGTCCACCCAAACTTGTCCATTGCCTGGGATCGACGGAGGCACTGGGGCTGATAGGGTCTTTATGAATTCGCCCTTATCGTTGGTTTCGAGAAAGTAAGAGTGGAGGAAGTCGTTGAGATTTGGTACGGGAACCGGATTGCCATTCGCATCGAAGGCCAAGACGGGGACTGATGGATACGATGGCTTCCATAAACTTGTCCCGCTGGCGGAGAAGTTTTGCCAGTTGTTGGGATTGGTTACAATGAAGAACGTGTGTACAAGCCTCAGGACCAGGTCTGCTGCGGTTGGGAGGCCGCTGATTCCACCTGGCGTTACTCGAGGGAGATCCACCGTTTTCCCGAGATCTAACTGTTGTGTGGCGGGATCGTCGACAATGACGGTCGCGAACATGTACGGATGGATATCGCAGAAGAACACGTACAGGCCTGGATCTTTCACTGTGACCGTGAATGGAGTTCCCGAACCTCCAAGCAACGGTGGAACGAGGTCGACGTCAAATGGCATGTTCTTGGCTTTGTGGGGAAACAGTAAGCTCACGGCCGTATGCAGAGTGTTTGCCTGTCCAAGTGATGCAAAGGCAATTGTGTCTCCAGGGCTAACGACGGCCAGTGATTTCTCTCCCATGCCCGCTACCAAGTTAGGATCAGCAACACATCCTATTGAAGTCGTGCTTCCGGTCTTCGAACATACGAACCAGCTTCCACCATCGTCTGTGACTTGGAAGGTAACTGCAGGGTCGGCCAGTGCTGGAGATAGAGAAAATACTCCGAGAGCGAAGAGAGGGGAGAGAGCCGTGAGCAGTTTCTTCATCGAGAGATCTCCTTTTCTGGTGAGAAGCGTCCAAGAGCGGCAGGTGAAATGGTGTGTGTCTGCACGATCGAGCCTCCGAGCGGCACCTCGGGAGAGCAAAACCTTGAATCTGGGACGCGATGAGTGAGTGGGCTTATAAGTGGAAAGAGGAATCCGAACAATCCTACGAACGAGGTTAGACTACGGAACCGTAACTAAAATACGTGTATTTCACATTGTAGTGGACAGCATAAATTCAGATTTCGATGGCGGAGGGTTGGAGACGGCTTATAAGCTGTTGTGGTTATGAGGCAAATCGAAACAGTGTGGTGGCCATCTGGCGAACAGGAAAAAAAGATCGATACACCAGTGAATTTACGTAGGCATAGCGGTCAGGTCTGCAAGGGTCCCCCTTCAGACACAAGATTTATTAATTTATGAATCGGAACATCCTCATTGTGAGCGCCCACCCCGATGATATGGAGATCGGCATGGGGGGAACCGTCGCCAAACTGGTTGCGGAGGAGGCTGAGATTACCTCACTCATCGTGACAGATGGCGGCCGGGCGTCGAACCCCTTCGGCTGGTCGGAGCAGCGAATGGCTGACGAGCGGCGGGCTGAAGCTTTGCGGGCTGCAGAGGTCTTGGGCGTGAAGGACGTCATCTTCTGCGACCAGCCTGACGCGGCAGACGAAGTGGATGTGAAGGCAGTCAGGCGGAAACTCGTCGAGGTCATGACCCGCCTTAATCCCGCCGAGGTCTATACGCTAGACGAACAACTTGATCGCCATCCGGGCCATCGCCTGGCGGGCAAACTGACGAGAGATAGTGTAAGTGAATCGGGTCTCGCGCCGTCGGGAGGGGTCTGGGCGTATGAAATTTGGGGCTTGTTCGCGAGATGGGATCGCCTGGAGTACATCGACGCCTATGTGGAGAAAAAGAAGCTGGCGATTGCGGAGCATCGCAGTCAGGTGGCGACGATCCCGTATGGGGATGGGATGCTCGCATTGAACCGTTGGCGCGCCGTGTACGCCGAGCCCTTCGCCGAAGCCCCGGCCGGCAGCTATGCAGAAGCGTTTCTGCGGGTGGCCCTCGTGGCGGAGAAGGTGGCCCGTTAGTTTTCTGTGCTTGCGCAACGTATTCGACTCTAGATCAGATTGATTTGGGGATTTATGTCACAGCAACGAAGGCATTCGAGAAGAGGATGAACATCGACTTCGGCCAGAACTGAGAAGGCAGTTGAACGTTCGAAGAGGTTGCGAAATACCTACCTCAATAATTTAAGAGCGCGATTCAGGTACCAATTTACGTGGTTGGCATTGACCTGTGATCCAGAATAGGGATGAAAAACGCTGTCAGGAACCGTTCCGCATCGTCCACGCGCGGCGTCTGAGGCTAATGGCCCTTGGGATCGACAGGCCGGAGTAGACTCAGATACTCGGACGCTGGAATCATCCGCCTTCCTCCTGCACCGAGCAATACCTGCCGGATCTCCGACACCCGCTCCTGCATCCACCCGTACTCGCGGACCAACTCTTCGGTCGATCGCTCATCGAACGACGGATCGGAGACCCGATACTCGCCATTGGCGAAGGATTGCGGGCGAGTGAAGGGATCGGCGAAGAGATACGCCCGGTCGACCAGATCCTGTCCAAACTCCAGCAAGAGCCGGTGGACGTATGCTGGGGCCATGAGGAAGATGGCGCCGGCTTGGTCGCAAAGCGCCCGGTGCAACGGCTGGGGCCGATGGCCGCGCGCATCGATTCCCCAATGGGCCAGCATCGCGAGGGCTCGATCGTTGATTCGTTCGCCAGGCTCGAAGCCGGCTGACAGCGCGGGAGCGGCCACGTCGAGATGCCTATACAGATGAGATGCCAGGACCGACCGGCAGCAGTTGGCGTGACACACGAACAGTGGAATTATTGGCTGGTTCACGTTGCTGATTTCTCTTCGGCCGAGACCGTCTAGTCCAATGTTTCATGTCATCAAAATCAACGTTGCTGGTCAAGGATCGAGAAAAGAGGATGGTATCAGGAACAGTTTCAACGTGAAGAAACACCTCAGCCCCGCCAGCCGCCCCCGTCCGGAAATGCAGGCACTTCTCCAGGTCCTCAGTTGACTAGCTTCCTCATTGATTTTGGGAGTGCCTTGTTCTAACGTACCCACGATTTCCTGGGGCGCACGCTACGAGCCCGGCGCGGAGGAGGGGATATGCTAAACGGCAAAGGGAACGGGGAGGTCGTTGCCTTAGGGTTCACCGCAGGGTTCATCGGGGCTGCGGCCGTGCTGCTCGCCGTAAGGCTTTTGTTCTCCGTCGGGATCGGTCCTGCCCTCGGGGTCACGTCGCCGCTGTCGCTCGCGCCGCCGGACGTGTACAGGCCGCTTGTCTGGGGCGGGATCTGGGGCATCCCGCTCGGTTTCATCCTGAGGAGGCTGAAAAGCCGGCATCAGGTCATCGGCTTCAGTTACTTTCTCGCGCCGGTCGCGGCGTTGTATCTCATCTTCATGCCGATGCGCGGTATGGGATTTTTCGGACTCAACGGCGGCCCGGGCATCATGGTCCACGCGTTCATCGCAAACATGCCCTACGGGGTCGTGACTACGCTCGCTATCGCGTGGCTTTCCGGACACACGCTAGACCACTAAGTTCCTCCAGCAACCACACATGATCTGAATCCCCCACTTGCATCGCGGGTGTGACTCTCAATTTTGATGAATCCTGGCCCCATCCCGAGACTCGTGACATAATGCGCTAGGGTATTGGTCTCCACCCCAAAAAACATGCACGGTCACACCGCTCACATCGTTTGCCAAGTGTTTTTGAACCAGTCATTCCGCACCGTTTCCATTCGGTATCGCATTGCATCAGCTCCCTTCGGTTCGCCTGCTATACTTCAGTTGGATCGCTAACACATCGAGCCCGATGGCCATGTGTGAAGCTCAATTCAGGAGAGTAACTTATGTGCCGCTCACTCATTGTTGGGACCCTGCTAATAATCTTTCTCGTCCAGGACGCCCGTGCATCACAGCTACCGAATGCCAGGACTGAGGCGAGCGTTAATCCCATGTCCATGCCGCGAACGGCCAACGCCCAACCCTCCAGAGCCCCCGACGTCCTGGAGTCCAAACTTGTCGGACGACTCTATACCTTGACATACGGGGGTCGGGAACTCTGCGAACAGGTGGGGCTAGAGGAAGCGGCACGATTCAAACATGTCCTAGAGGGATTTCACGATGCCTTCCCAGACGTCATGAGACAATTCGAACAATCGTCGTATTTTGAGGAGACCAAACGCGGATTTTCCCGATGGGTCAAGGAAAGCCCAGAATTAAAGTCCAAGGACGAATTGGAGAACCTCTGCCTGGCAGGCTACACGCTGTTAAAGGCCTACACCGACAACAAGGACGACCCAGAGGTTGTAGAGAACGTTTTACGTATACGAAAGATCCTCACGCATTGAACCAGGCTGATACACCGTGAGCCAGTGACCTGAGTGATCTGCAGCGCCCGGTTCGGGGCCTCTCACCTCTGACTACTCCCTCACAATCTGAGTATGAGGAATAAAGTTGCAAAGCTCGCCCCCTAGGAGGAGCCGATGGTGCTCACTTCGTCCTCTCCACCATCTCCCTCCTAGGGATCGAGGACACCTGATGAGGGCGTGAGCCCTTAGGATTTCGGAGTCACGCGAACCTCCACACGACGATTTTTCTGACGACCCTCATCCGTCGTATTGGGTGCGATCGGCCTTGTGTCGGCATAGCCAGCAGATGTGATGGTATCTGCCAAGACGCCGCCTCCTGTCAAGGCCGTGACGCCGTTCGCAGCACGGGCTTCTGACAATTCCATATTGGTCGGGAATCGCTTTTTGAGCGCACTCCGGATCGGCCAATTGTCGGTGTGTCCATCCACTGCCACCTTGTACTCGGGGTACTCCTTCAGAATGGTGCCGACCCGCTTGAGCGCGTCTGCTCCGGCCGGCTTGAGTTGATCCTCGCCGGATCCAAACAGCATCGAAGAGGTCAGATTGATCAGGAGACGCTCATTATTGAGGTCGACCGTAATGTTGCCCTTCTCGATCTCCGGCCGCAGCGCCCGGACGAGGCTCCGTTGCGCCTCGCTGAGCTTCGCCATCTCAGCGGAGAGATCGCCGCGGAGCGCCGCGAGTTCTTGATCTCGATTTGCGAGTTGTTTCTCCAGCTCAGCGATACGTTGTTTGGCAGCATCGAGATCTGAGCATTGCTTGTCCTTGTCAGCTGCGCCGGCTTGAAGGGCTGCAAGCGATGCTTGGCTGGCGGCCAGCTCAGAGGCCAGACGATCATTATTTCCTTGAGCTGAGGACAACTGGCTCGCCAGTTGCGACGAATCACCGGCGCTGGAACGGAGCGACGCCAGTTCGCGATCGCGGTCGGCCAGTTGCTGTTCAAGCTCGCTGACGCGGCGGTTGGCATCGCTCAGATTTCCAGCGGTGCTGCGGAGACGGCCAGTTTCACCCTCAAGGTCGGAGACCTGCTTCTCCAACGCGGCGATCCGCGCGTCACGAGGATCGACAACCGGGGGCGCCGGTCGTGCTGTGGCCTTCATCTCGTTGAGCATACGGCTCACCGAGTCGTTCGGTGCCGGAGCCTGCTCTACGGCCGACCACATACGGCTCAAGGGGTTGCCTGGTGCCGGAGCCTGTTCTGCGGCTAAGGCTGTGAAACTTGACAGGACGACCGCGCTTGCTCCCAAAACCAAAGTTCTGAATATCTGCATGATGAACTCCCTCCCTTGTGTTACGCGGACGGGAATGTGTGAGTCTTCCCACCTCCCGCCGAATGGTGACGCCATGACGCGACCGAGCCATGTAGTGGCGACCCTTGATCGCGTCTCAAATGTCTATCAACAACTTCTCCTCGTTCGTCGGACCAGCCGGCAGAGCCGGCGCCACTCCTTTCTTCACCCGGTTCATCTGCTTCTCGAATATGACGATCGCGAGGCCCACTATTATAAGTTCGAGCCCCGGTTAAAGGAAGACCCCCTACGAAAATATTGGGTTTCGAAACCAGTTCTTCTGACCCTTTTGACCAGTCCCATTGATGAGCAACTTAGTTGAAACAATGACGACTCATTCTTCACATCGTTTGTGACACACGTTCATCCGCCAATCTTTTCACCCAAATATTTTGCCAACCTTCCATAGCGTGTGAAGTTCGAGGCCGAGCAGAAGGTGGCGAGGGCCCAGGCCGAAACCCAGGCATTGAAGCTCCAGAACGAGCAGATCGCGCCGCGGTTGATTCTGCTCCGACATATCGAAATGATGAGGGAAACGTGAGACCGACGATTCCCCAACGTCATGCTGGGAGGGAGTGGCCTTCTTCCTTTCATGGACGCCTCTACATTCGCGCAAGAAGGCAAGCACGAAGCGCCCATCGTGATGATTTGGTCAAAGGTCGCCCCGGGTTCCTCCTGAGAAAATGAACGGGTCCAGGACTCCTTTCACGAGAGAAAAATGGTTCTCAAGAGCTAGTGTGTCTTCGTCCGGACCACTTCTCGGCAACTTCGACCAAAAATCTGAAGAGGTAGCTAGATAATGAGTGAGATAGTTAGGAAGATTGTTTCGTCACATGTTGATTTACTGCTGGTTCTGCTATCTGCCTCTTATCGGATCTCTCCGGCACCAAAGCTACTATTACCTACCTGCTATTATTTTTAGTAGAGACGTGTATATGAACGCCTAGGGGTTTCCAGGCACGACAACGGAACGAACAAGGACCAAAGAGTGAACCGTCAACAAGGTGGAGCACCGATGGGTGAGCAGTTGAAGGACCAAAAGGGGTTCACGTGGATTGAATTGATGATCGTGGTCGCGATCATTAGGGATTTTGGCGGCGATCGCCATCCCAAACTTCTTGGCGTATCAGGCCCGGTCCCGCCAGTCGGAAGCCCGGACCAACCTGGGCGCGATCTTTGTATCGGAAGTCGCCTTCTTCGGTGCAAACAATCGGTTCTCAGATTTTGCGACGACTGGTTACTCCATGGCTGCCCCTTGGAACCGGTATACCTACCGGGGTCCGATCGCCGCTGGCACTGGCGGGAGCATTGGTCCGCAGGGCGCAGACATGTTCTGTACCGATGCCGGATCTCAAACGGCCGGTGGAACATGCGTAGCGGATCCCGGCGGTACAGTGGTGTCAGGCGCCACATTGCCTGGGGCAGGTGTGGCCGGGGCCTTCATGGCGACCGCTTCAGGGAATATTGACGGAGACGCCACCGTCGACCACTGGTACGTGAACGATTCCAAGGCGATCACCAACGATCTCAACGACGTGAACAGCTAGGTGATCCTCCGCCCTCCCAATTCCTAATAAGGTTGTGTCATTCATAGTCTTAACAAAGGGGTTCGAGCCCCTCGCCCGGAAAGTCTTGTACCAGAGCAGAATTACCGCAGTCATGTTTTGCAAGCTCAAATCCCACCGTTCTTACTATTTGCAAGGGACTCTCAATTAGAGTTAGTGTGCCATTCTCGTGGGAGTGGGAACTCTTGTGAACCGATATACGAGCCGAACATGAGGAACGGTATTTGAGCTTCCTGCTTGCATGCAGTTCTGCGAACCAATGGAAAGGAGCGTTTGCCACACACAGTGAGTGCTGCCTGGATCGACCTCAGAAGGTCCCTACTCCTTGTCCTGAGGTTCTATCATTCGTATGGGAAGACCGCCTGGCGTGCCAAATTTGTCATCAGCGCATGTGGGGTGTGCCTCACGTCCTCACTGGTGGCATGTGCCGAACCGCTGTTCCCTCCCGCTGCGGTCAAGGACCTGGACCCCGCCCTGCAAATGGGAATCTTTAATCCAGAGGCCGACATCTATTTCAAAGGCCATCTCGCTCAGGCAGGCGGTCGGATCATTGCCACTGAGCAGACGCCCGATGGAGTGTTAATTACAGCCGAGGAGCTGCGTCACACGAACGCATCAACTCGTGTGGTGGAGACCGCCAAATCTGAGGGCTGGTTTGTGTTTTTAGACCGGGGACAAATAGACCCGGCTGGGCTCCAGTATGGAAATGAGTTCATCATGGTGGGACTCGTGGAAGGACACCAGAGAATCACCCTCAAGGGCATCCCACGAGCCGCTCCCTATGTGGTTGCTCGGTGCGTGCACGTGTGGAAAACCGGCCGCTATGCGACCAGCAATTACCCGAACTTGCCTGATGGATATTATCCGTTAGAAGAGCAGGCGTATTGTCTGTCCTCGATTCACTAAGTTGGCCTTCGTGGTCTGCTCTCAACGTTCCGTTTGTCTTTCAGAAAGCCGTGGTGCTGTACCTCAATGGTGCACCACGCCAACATGTTGACCTCAGTCTTTGTACAATTCCGTTGACGTTCGCGGTCTCGGATCGTTCTCTTCACTGGAGCCGCTGCAACAGGAGGCCGTTGGCTGATGGATCGGAGCAAGCTGAACTTGTACCGGAAATCCCAGTTAGCCAGTTTAGCAATCGCCCTGATTTCAGTGGGCTTCTTGCTGTCAGTTGTGAACTGTAGCTCCTCGTCTCATTCTGGCTTGGATGCAGGCAGCCGGTTGGCTGAGACCCCTCCTTCGTTGAGTGGAGCCGTGTCCCAGGGAGTTGCAACAGGCGATGTCACCAGTCGCACTGCGTTAGTGTGGCTTCGTACGGATGGTCCGGCTCAGGGCGAAGTGCGCTTCGCCACAGTCAATGATTGGGAACAATTTAAATCGGGAGGTGCGCAGCAACCATCCTCGGTGAAAACTGTACAGTTCACCAGCCAGAAGGAGCAGGACTTCACGCTGAAGGTTTCATTGGACGGGCTGCTCCCAAACACTCGCTACCGTTATGACATTCGCATCAGCGGGCCAGCGCAATTGTCCGTGGCCACGACGGGAACGGCGCAAGGCGAATTCACAACCGCGCCTCCTTCTGAAGACTCTGATCCCGTCACGTTTCTGTGGAGCGCCGATCTAGGGGGACAAAATCGTTGTCGAGATGAACAGACTGGGTATCCGATTTTCGATGTGATGCGGCTGCAAAAGCCGGACTTTATGATTCTCCTGGGCGATCTCATCTACAGCGACGATACGTGTCTATCTCCACCGAACGCCCCGGGGAGCGAGTTCAAGGCGTCCACCCTGGATCAGTATCGAGCGAAGCATCGTTACCAGCATGGATCGCCAGCAGTTCAACGGTTTCTTGCGTCGGTTCCCATTTGGGCGATTTGGGATGATCATGACGTCAAGAACAATTTTTCTGGCCGCTATGAGCCTCAGATGCCGGTGGGGCGACAGGCGTTGTTGGAGTATTGGCCGATTCGCACACCAGCGGATGATCCGTCGCGGCTGTATCGGCAAGTGCGCTATGGTGCCGATCTGGAGATTTTCATTCTGGATACCCGACAATATCGCAGCCGCAACGCCGATTTGGATGGGCCGAATAAGACGATGTTGGGGCAAACGCAACTCGCGTGGCTATTAGAGGGCCTCACCCACTCCACCGCGAGGTGGAAAGTGATCGCGACGAGTGTGCCGTTGTCAAATCCGAAAGCTGGGAACTTAGCGACGCCCGGGAACGACAGTTGGGCGAGGGGAACGGACGGAACCGGGTTTCACACTGAGTTACGCGTGATCGTGGATACGATTCTTTTACGACGGATTCAGAATGTCGTCTGGTTGGCCGCAGATGTTCACTATGTGCAGGCGAACGCCTATGATCCGAATGGCGATGGAGTGATCGATTTCCACGAGTTCATCTGTGGACCGCTGTCTGCCGCGTCTCGGACACCTCTCTCGCCTGAGGCGACCTTCAGGCCAACCACATTATTCAGCGAAGGTGGCTTCATGAACTTTGGCAAAGTGACTATACGAGAACACGTCTTGGAGGTGACGGTCTTCGATGGCAGCGGGAAGGTTCGGTTTTCGCACCAACTGACGGGTCAATAAGCCGCCTGTATTGTTATAACTGATTTAACTCAGCTTGCTGCTTTCTCATGAGGCATCCCACGACCTGAACCAGGACCAAAGGGTGCAGGAACCATTTCGCCTCTTCCGCGGGCGCTTGAGGACGCATGCACCGCGACCATACGAAATTTGAGGCTTGTGATTTTGCCAAGGCCAAGGACCTTTTTGTGCTCTTGGGGTGTTGCGCGGTCCTATTTGGCTCGGTGTCCTGTATCCAATCGCTCGATATGTCCGGCGAGCACATCGCACAACCGGGGACGAAATGGGGTGTGGTCATTGGCTCGGTCCTTGTGCAGCCTGAGAGCGGAGCATCCGGCAAGGACGTCGCAGGACGCGAGGTCGTAGGAGAGTATGAATTCGACATCGTGCAGATCCAGCCGGGAGACCCCACTGGTGAAACTCCCTATGCTGAACGGTAT
>Ga0126379_10003351_pt1 | contig 10348 bp, 8 predicted proteins | sample PanSoiMetPlot_24_FD_92640 | JGI IMG/M metagenome (GOLD analysis project Ga0126379, IMG submission 92640) | Tropical forest soil microbial communities from Panama - MetaG Plot_24 | ecosystem: Environmental > Terrestrial > Soil > Tropical forest > Bulk soil | place: Panama | collected 2016-02-17 | reverse complement strand
TACGGGCCAAGGGGAGTCGCATGCTCGCTGCTATGCGAAGACGCCGACGCGGACGCCGCCACGGTGCGCAAGCATCTCGACGACTACCGTCTCCACAACATCCCCGCGGTTATCGATAGCCGCCGCATCGCCGCAAAACGAGCCAATGCCGCAGTCACGCCCGAAGCCGTGCTCCTCGACCGCAAAGCCGAAATCCGATACCGCGGCCGGATCGATAATTTCTATGCCTCGCTTGGCAAGCCCCGCCAGCAGGTCACTGTCCACGATTTGAGGGACGCGCTGGATGCCTTTCTCGCCGGCAAGCCGGTACCGACTCCCCACACGCAGGCTCTCGGTTGTTACATCGTAGATCCCGAAATATTGAGGAAATAACATGACAGCTAAATCGACGGTTCGTCTGCTTGCGATTCTGTTCCCTTTCGTACTTGGCGCTTGTCTCCAAGCCCAATGGATCCACGAGCGCACTAAGGGCATACCCCGAACCGCGGACGGCAAAGCTAACATCAGCGCACCCACTCCCAGGACCGCGGACGGAAAGCCGGACCTGTCCGGACTGTGGACGCTGGTGGGCGGCGGCGGGGACGGAATCAAGAAACAGTTGAAGCCGTCGGAGATTCAGCCATGGGCCGAAAAGCTCGCTAAGGAACGCGAGGAGAACCTGGGCTCCGACAGTCCGGGCGTGCAGTGCCTCCCCAGTGGCTTCATTGGCTTCGGTCTAGTGAAGATCGTGCAGACGCCCGGCCTGATCCTGATGCTCACCGAAGACCTCAGCTATCGTCAAATCTTCACGGATGGACGAGATTTGCCCAAGGATCCCAATCCGGCGTGGATGGGCTACTCGGTCGGACATTGGGAAGGCGACACCCTGGTCGTGGAAAGCACTGGCTATAACGACCACACTCCAATTGATGCCGGCTATCCGCACACCGAGCAAATGCGCATGACGGAGCGATACCGGCGGACAGATTTCGGGCATTTGAGCGCCGACGTGACCATCAGCGATCCCGCGATCTACGCGAAGCCGATCCGGAGCAAATTAGATGGCCTATTCACGGCGGACACGGACCTGATCGAATACGTTTGCGCCGAAAATGAGAAAGACCGGGCCCACCTTGTGGGTCATAAGTCGGACACCAAACGATCGGTCAAGGTCCCCGCCGAGCTGCTTTCCAAGTACGTGGGAACATACATGTTCCGGACTAAGGACCTCGGTTTTCCAGGTCCTGAGTTCATTCCTGTCAATATTGCGCTGGAGAACGGCGCGCTCGAGGTGGCCGTTGCGGGCCTGGGCAAGCAGTCGCTGACGGCCCTTTCCGAAACGCGTTTCACCGACGAAGCTATCGGCGTTTTCGAGTTTCGCAGCAACGACCAGGGCGAGGTGACTCACATGGTCGTCGAAGCGCCGGGAGGAGAGTTCACAGCAACCAGGCGGCAGCCGCCAGTCCTACGAGTCACGTTGTTCGATCGCACAGGAAATGCCGTGACCCAATTGGGCGAACCGCGCGTCGATGCCCAGCCGGCGCTTTCCCCGGATGGGACCAGAGTGGCTGCCGTCAAAAAGGCTCCGGACGGCGACGGGCAAATCTGGGTCTATAACGTCAGCACTGGACAAAGCACGCGAATCACAGAGAACGGTCCGGCGCGGTCGTCACCTGTCTGGTCGCCCGACGGAACGGAAATCGCCTACGTGACGAATAGCGCCGTTTACCGAAAGGCTTCCGACGGATCGGGCGCCGAGACGCTCATCTATAGTCATCCACCGGGCGCAGGGGTGTTCCTCACCAGTTGGTCGCCGGATGGACGGCTCTGCCTTTGGTCGGGAGATTCGTTGTTTATCGTGCCCGTTCGAGGGGAAGGCAAACCCTTTAGCCTTGACCAGGCTCGCGGGGGAAGCCTGTCTCCGGATGGGCGCTATCTGGCCTACAGTTCCAATGCCTCCGGTGAATGGGCCGTTTACATCAAGGATCTCCAAAGCGACGCGGCGCCCACTCGCGTTTCGCAGGAGCCCGCTGCCGGCGGCGTCTTCTGGCGCAAGGACGGTAAGGAACTGTTCTACCTATCGATAGCAGCCGGGCAAGCGGTAGTGGCCGCGAAAGTCGAGTTTTCTCCGGCTTTGGCGATCAACTCCACAACGCGGCTCTTTCCCGTTTCAGGCATACCTGGGCCGAACCAGCTCAGCAATGTCGCCGCGAGCGATGGCCAGCATTTCGTCTTCCAGGTGTTGAGCCCAAATTCCGGCGCCCGCCAGTAGATCTCCGACATCTTATGGAAAAGACTATGACGGCTAAACTAACTGTTCCTCTGCTTGGGGCGGCCGCTCTGCTCTCCGCGGCTGACAAGATCACCTTTACCGAAAACATCGCGCCGATCGTCTACCAGAACTGCGCCACTTGCCATCGCCCCGGCGAAGCCGCGCCGTTCTCGCTGATCACGTACGAAGACGTCAAGAAGCGCGCCGCTCTGATCGCCACGGTCACGCAGATGCGATATATGCCCCCCTGGCATGCGGCGCACGGATTCGGCGAGTTCGCGGACGAGCGCAAGCTTACCGATGCGCAGATCGCCACGATCGCCGAGTGGGTCCGTCAGGGAATGCCTGAAGGCGACCCCGCCAAAGCGCCCAAGCTTCCACAATTCACCGAAGGCTGGCGCCTGGGAAAGCCGGATTTGATTTTGGAGATGCCAGCCGCCTTCGAGCTGCCGGCCAGCGGCCCGGATGTCTTCCGCAATTTCGCCATTCCGCTCAACCTCAAAGAGGATAAATGGATCCGCGCGATTGAATTTCGTCCCAGCGCGCGCAAGGCGGCGCACCATGCGCTCTTCGCTTATGTCGCGGCGGGCTCCACCTCGCGCCTTGATGGCGTGGACGGAAAACCAGGCTTCGGCGGGATGGGAACCGTGGGAGTCACGCCAGGGCAGAGCAATGCCGGTGGCTTGGGAGGATGGGCCGTCGGCGCAACTCCCGTTTTCCTGCCGGAAGGATTGGCGATGGCGCTTCCAAAGGGATCGGATTTCCTGCTCCAGATGCATTTCCATCTCACCGGCAAGCCGGAAATTGAAAAGTCTCTCGTCGGGCTCTACTTCGCCGATAAAGCGCCGGAGAGAAGATTGATGGGCGTCGGCGCACCGGGTTTATTCGGCGTGGGCGCGGGAATTGATATTCCGGCGGGCGAGAATTTCACGATTCAAGATTCGTTCATGTTGCCCGTCGATGTGATAGCGCACTCCGCGGTGGCGCACGCGCACTATCTGGCGAAGGACATGAAGGCAACCGCAACTCTTCCCGATGGCTCGTCCAAGCCCCTTATCTGGATTCCCGATTGGGATTTTAACTGGCAGGAAACCTACAACTACAAAGAGCCTTTCCTTTTGCCCAAGGGATCGAAGATCGACGTCAGCATCCAATACGACAACTCGCCCGGCAACCCACGGAATCCAAGTAATCCCCCGCAACGGGCGCAGTTCGGCGAGGAATCCTTCGACGAAATGGGCATGGTCGCCGTAATGGTCACGGCGGTGCGGGCGGAAGACGAACCCGTCTTGCAGAAGGCGCTCACCGATCAGGCTCAGGCAGCGATCCAGAAAGGTCTTGCCGATGGAACCGTCAAGCGCTATCTGGCGAAGCAGCAGCTTCGCCGGCCGGTCGCGCCAGCGCCGCGCACGCAAATCACACTGTTCGATCGTCAGGGCAAAGTTCAGGGCGCTGTCGGCGAGCCTGGCGTTTACAACCATGCGGCATTGTCGCCGGACGGAGCTCGCGTGGCGGTCATCAAGACCGTCCAGGCCACGACGGACGTCTGGGTTTATGACATCGCCAGCGGCAAAGGAACGCAGGTCACCAACGGTCCCGTGGCGCATGTTTCGCCGGTCTGGTCGCCGGACGGCAAACAGATCGCGTATGTCTCCATCTTCTCCGCGGAAGGCTACAGCGCTATTTACCGCAAGAACGCGGACGGGTCCGGCGGCGAAGAACTCATCTACAAACATCCGGGCGCGGCCATGGCGGTCACGGATTGGTCTAAGCAAGGGTTGCTGTGCTTCTGGGCCGGCGACGCCATGTATGCGCTCGCGATCGACGGCGATCGCCAACCGGTCGCGCTTGTCGCTGAAAAATTCAGCGCCCGCTCGGGTCGATTCTCCCCTGATGGCCGGTACATTGCCTATAGCTCCAATGAATCCGGGCGCTTCGAGGTGTACATCGCGCCCTTGCGCGGCTCATCGATCGCGGGAAAGCCCGTCCAGGTCTCCAAGGACGGCGCGCTCGGCGGAACGTTCTGGAGGGAGGACGGAAAGGAGCTTTACTTTTTGACGATCACCGGATTCGCGCCGGGTCCGCAGATGGTTGTTTCGGTGGAGACGAACTCGGAGTTGCAGGTTAGCGCTCCACGGGTATTGTTCCGCGTGGGCGGCATGCGAGATCCGGGCCAGCTCAGCAGCGTGGCTACGTCCGACGGTGAGCGGTTCGTTTATCCTCAAGTCGTGCGCTAAACACATTGGGCGGACAATCCCGCCAACGTCGTTTCGTTTTTGCGCGCTAGGCGTAGGCTGTTGATTCCGCAGGTCTCGACACGAGTGTCGAGACGGCATGGCAAGAGTGCCTGCGCCACGACGAAGGCCCAAGTCGTGGCGCAAGCACTCGTGTTTGCCGCGCCAACGCCTGGCGGGACAAACGCCTTTTGAGAACCCGCACGCGCTACTCGGCGCTGCCGTGGGACAACGACACGATTCTCACAGCCACTTCGTCTCCGCCCGATTTGGGTTTCGGCTGCGGAACTTCGTAGCCCGTCTCGCCGTATCCGACCTGGATTTTTGTCAAGGCGCACTCGTTTCCATGGCAACGGAATTCCAACTGAGGACGGTCGTTGCGGCCGCTACTGCTGACAACCCCGATTGCGACCATGGTCTTGTGACCCGATTCGCGGTCCTCGAACACCCAAAGGTCCGGATGTGCGCGGATCACGGCATAACCGCCCGCCGGGAGCACGGTCCTGGAGCTGATTTTGAACTCGAAAGGAACGTTGGCGATGAGGGCGTTCTGCGCCGACGCGGTTGCGGAGGCTGCGATCAAAGCAGCCGCCGCGGTGATCAGATTAAGTCTGATGTTGCTCATTTCTTTTTCCTCCGATGTTCCGGATTCAGTGATCCGGTACGCCACGGGAATTGCAATTGCCACGCCGCAGGGCCTCACGCGCGTATTCCCTTTGTTTGCCGCGACGAACCGGCCTCATGGGGGTTGAATGCAAACCGGACGGTTTCCGCGCCTAACCGAACCGTTACAGTAGTACATGCTCGTTTTCGGGGTCCTGCTGGTTCTGCTGGCGGGCGCGCTGGTCTATTCGGCCTTAACCATCTTCGCGGCGAGCCATTACTGCGCCGCGCGGCCGGCTCCACTCGCTTCGCCGCATCAGGCGATTAGTATTTTGAAGCCGCTCGCCGGACTCGATCTGGATCTCGAATCCAATCTCCGGACCTTCTTCCAACAGGAGTACGCCGATTTTGAGATCCTCTTCGCCGTTCGCTCGCCCGGCGATCCCGCCGCCCGCGTCGTGGAAAAACTCCAGCGCGAATATCCGCATGTATGCGCCCGATTGTTGATTACCGGCGAGCCTCCCTACGCCAACGCCAAGGTTTATAGCCTGTCCCGGATGCTGGCCGAAGCGGCCCACGATCTGGTGGTGATGAGCGATAGTGACGTGCGGGTGGGACCGGATTTACTGAAAGTAGTTGCCGCGGAGTTTCAGAATCCCGCCATGGGCATCGCCACCTGCCCGTACCGCGCCGTCGCGGGTCCGAGTTTCTGGTCTCGGCTGGAGGCAACCGGCATGAACACGGATTTTCTCGCCGGGATCCTGGTGGCGCGCATCGTCGAAGGGATGCGCTTTGCCGTCGGCCCCACTATCGTTGCGCGGCGGCGCGTTCTCGAGGCCATCGGCGGCTTCGACCGCCTCAAGGATTTTCTTGCCGAGGATTTCGCCATGGGACGATTCGCCGCTGAAGCGGGCCATGGCGTCATTCTCTCCTCCTACATCATCGAGCACCACATCGGCAGCTCGGATTTCCGGCACAACGCCGCCCACCGCCTGCGCTGGACGCGCAGCACCCGCCGGTCCCGCCCCCTCGGCTATCTCGGCCAGATTTTCACTATGCCCGTGCCGTTGGCCGCTCTGGCCGCCGCCGACAATCCGTCATGGTGGCCGATCGTGCCCGCGGCTGTCGCCATCCGCGCCGCCGCCGCGTATGCCGTCGCCAGAGGAGTTCTTGGCATCCAGGTGAATTGGGGCCTGCTTATCGTGGAAGATATTGCAGGCTTCTGCTTCTGGATCGCCGGTTTTTTTGGAAGGACGATCACCTGGCGCGGACGCCGGTACCGCCTCCGCCCGGATGGCCGCTTCGAACTCCTGACGCGTTAGTCGGGCGGCAATCCTGCCCGCAGCCAGCGTTCAGCCGGCAGACCCGCTAGAAAGCGGGTCAGCAGCCAGGATTGGCCGCCCACATGGCATTAAAACATTTCAATTGGGTCCTGTTTCACCAAGAATTCATCGTCCCCACATGGCGCCTTAACTGATTCCTGGCATAGTTCTGGCAGAAAGCCGGAGCGGATGAAATTGTTCTGCCGCTGCGCCAATGTCCGTTACATCGGAGTAAAGGGGTTCCATGCGCTCTCACATTCAGTTCGAATGGACGCCCTCCCCGCCGGGGGAGCGTTTCCGCACCGGCGTGTCGCTACACAGCCACACCCTGCATTCCCGGGAAAGCTTCGATTTCATCCGGCGGGCCGGTCTGCGCACCCCCATCATCGCCGCCGTCATCCGCTCCTTCGAAAGCCGCTATTACCGCCGGCATGGGAAACATTTCGAACTGGAGCGCGCCTGGTGGACCCCACCGCTGAGTCCTCCCGAGGTCAGAGGGCAAGAGCTTTCGCAGCTCGAGCAACTCGGGTTTCGCGGCTTGGTTGCGATTACGGACCATGACGATATCCAGGCGCCAAATGAGTTGCGATCCGCCGGCCAAAGCGTACCTTTGGCTTTGGAATGGAGCGTGCCGTTCGGTCCGGCGTTGTTTCACTTAGGCGTCTACAATCTCGCCCCGCACCGTGCGCCCGAGCTTTTTAAGGGCATGCAAGAGTTCCGGCGCCGCCCCGCGCTTAGCCGGCTCACCGAGCTTCTTGCCGATCTCGCCCGCAACCCGGCGGGGCTCGTGGTTTTGAATCATCCCTTCTGGGATGAAACAGGCATTGGAAACGCGCGTCATGAGGAAGCCGTTCGGATTTTCGCGCGCATGTTCCGTCCTTATATCCACGCTGTCGAATTGAACGGGCTGCGCCCACCCGGCGAAAACGACCGTGTCCGTTCTTTTGCGGCCTCACTGGATGCGACCCTCATTTCCGGGGGCGACCGCCACGGCGTCGAGCCGAACGCCGTGTTGAACATCACGAATGCGGCGGACTTCAGCGAGTTCGCTCAGGAAATACGCGAGGGCTGGAGCCGTCTTTTGTTCCTCAACCGTTATCGCCATCCCCACAGTCTCCGGCTGGCGCGCAATACCATCGACATGCTCCGCACTTACAACGCCCACGTGTGCGGCTGGCGCGCGTGGACCGACCGCGCGTTTTATTGCGATGAGAGCGGCGTCGTCAAATCTCTGGCCGCGATCCTGACGCCCAACGCGCGCGCGAACAAGGCCCGCGCCCAGGCCCCGGTTGCAGGCTAAGTCTCCGCCCCCCCACAATGAAGACATGCGCACCGCGTTGCTGTTGCTCGTTTTGCTGCTTCGCCCCCTGGCTGCTCAGGGCACCCCTTCCGACGACCGTATCTTCGACGAAGTCCGGCGGAGACTGGCGTTGGATGTGGATGTTAACGGCGGAGGCCTCGATGTCGTAGTCAAGAACGGGACCGTGGTCCTGCGCGGCCGCGTTCACTCCAACAAAGCCAAGGGCAAGGCCGAAAAGATCGCGAAGAAAGTCAAGGGCGTGGTTAGCGTCGATAACCAGCTCAAGCTCTTCGGATCGGACTAGGTCTCCGATCGCATTCTTATTCTCTATTGTTTAGCCTGCGCGGGCTCTCAGCGCCGCTTGGGATGTGGAAGGCGGCCTGGGAAGGAGGCCCCGCAAGCCGAGGGCGCCCGCCCCACAACCCAAAAAACCTTTTCTCCAGGTCACGATACGAGACGGCCGCGCGCCTGCGTCTCACTGCGGTATATTAGCGGTATATTATTGCTCTGACTTTCGCCTGACGGCGGAACTTTTTGCCAGCCTCTACTCGCGGCGCCATCCTATAACAGCGCCGCCGGAGATGACGGTATGACTATAAGACGGACCCTCATTATTCCGCTGGTCTTTTGCTCTATTCTGACGCCTGTTGTTGCCGCCTCGCGCGTGCTTCTGGTTGATGGACCTTCGCCCGGCGGAGAAGACTCGGCTGCGGGCTCGAGCCTCGTCAAGTCGATCCTCGAGTCCACCGGCTTATTCCAGGTCGAATCCGTCACTAGCTCCGGCGCGTCGCAGCCGCGGTTCGACAAATATAAGCTCGTCATTCTGAACTTCGGCGGCGATGGATGGCCGATCGCCACACTCACGGCGCTGGACAAATGGCTTCAGAACGGTGGCGGAATGGTCGCTCTGCCGGGAGTCGGCGGCGCCTTCCCCGATTCGAGCGCCTTCAACCTCATGCTCGGCCTCACAGCCGCGAATAATCGCGACCGCCAGGCGGGCCCGTTCTGGTTTTACAAAGACGGCAACGTCGCCTATGACAGCACCACCGACGGCCCAGCGGGCAAAATCATTCATGTCGCCCAGCCTTTTCCAATCACGATCCGCGACACCGAACACCCCGTGACCAAAGGGCTTCCCCTCGTCTGGATGCACGTTCCCGATGACTTGGCCGGCCATCTTCGGGGGCCGGGAAAGAATATGACGCTGCTCGCAACCGCCTTCTCGGATGCCAAAAATGGAGGAACCGGACTCGACGAGCCGCAACTGATCGCCGTGGCCTATGGAAAAGGCCGGGTCTTTCGCGCGATTCTTGGCCGCACGCCGGAGTCCCTGGATTGCGCCGGCTGGCAGACCATGCTTCAGCGCGGCGCCGAGTGGGCAGCCACTGGAAGAGTCACGCAAAAGCTCCCGCCCGATTTTCCCACCGAGGAAAAGGAATCGCGCCGCGCAGGCCGCACAGCGCCGTCCGCGGCCCTCACGCCAGGAAGTAGCGGCTTACGCCCCTGAAGGCAGCGCGTTACTTCTGCGTATCGATGCCTGGCCGCTGCACTTCGTACGGCGCGCCTTCATTGCCCGCCGACGATCCCAGAAACAACTTCTGCCCGTTCGGAAGAGTGAGGTCGCGGCCGTTGGCGCGGTGCGTTCCGTCCTTGGCTTGGTAGCCCTCGATGACGATTTTGTCGCCCCGCTTCAGCGTATCCCGGGTGATGCCTCGGCGCAGCAGAATGTTGGGGCTGCCCGCCTCGATCGCCCAGTTTTCCACCGTTCCGTCGTCCCGCTTCACGTCCACATGAATCCAACTATGTGGATTAATCAACTCCACCTTGGTCACCGTCGCGTCCGTGAAATGGAGCGGCTTCTTGTCGTCAAACTCGGCCGCGAACGCATGGTGCGCTTGAACCGGCAACGCCGGCAAAAGCGCGGCTGCCAATGTGAGCGCTGTTCGCATCATAAATAGACCTCCAAAATCCTCATTTCTCGGGCGGGTTTCCGGACACGTATCGCTCATAGACCTCTTCGCCCGCTGGAATCTTGCGCGTGATGTCCACGTTCATAGTCTTGCCTTCCCAGTGTTTCACCAGTTGCTGTTTGCGCAGATGCCCGTACATGGTCTCTTCCACCATCTCCACGCATCGGAAATCGGTGAGCTGCGCCTCCGGCTCCAGCCGCCGATAGATCGGCATACGGATCTTCCAAGGCCGAGTGAACACCTGCGGGTCCTCGATCGTGGCTTCGTAGCGGAACGCATCGTGGCCCATTAAAGTCAAGCGCTCAGTAACATGCAGCGCGTCGCTATGGAAATTGCCGGCCCGGTCGAACCACGTCGCATCCGTGAAATTCGAGACGTCGGTTACCAGCGTGTCCCCCTCCCAATGGCCCACCGAGTAGCCCATGTAGGCGACGTTCGGGTAGGGATCCATCTTGGTCATATGAATTGTGCGCTGGGCGTTGGCGAATTCGTAGACCATCTGGATCTGGCTGCCGCTTTGGATGATCTGGAACGGGTGCGGCATGTACATGGCGCGCGGAATCCCCGGCTGAAAGCACTTGATTTCCGGATCGCGGTCGATCCAATGCTCCAGGTTTTCTTTCTTCCTCGCCGCGGCCCACGGCTGGTAGGGAATCTCGTCGCCTTCC
>Ga0126379_10003350_pt1 | contig 10349 bp, 8 predicted proteins | sample PanSoiMetPlot_24_FD_92640 | JGI IMG/M metagenome (GOLD analysis project Ga0126379, IMG submission 92640) | Tropical forest soil microbial communities from Panama - MetaG Plot_24 | ecosystem: Environmental > Terrestrial > Soil > Tropical forest > Bulk soil | place: Panama | collected 2016-02-17 | reverse complement strand
TGGGTGAGCGCGAGCGATGATATCGGGACCGTGACGAACAGCCCCACGAACAAGGCCGCCAAACCCAGCAGATTTATCAGCACCAGCAGCAATGAAAGGCCGAGCAGCTTCCATTTGTGCCCATAGGTAAGGCGCCGGCTTTCCTTCATCGAGTCGATTGGACCGAACTCGCGATCGATCACGATGAAGATCGTGAACATGAACATGAGCGCGAAGATGATGCCGGGCACGATCAACAAGATGAAACCTACCGCGATTGTAAGCATGAGCAGAATGAAGGCGCCGAGAAACTTTAGGAATGGACGCGGGTGCCACCAGGCGGAGAGATCGGCCGCGTCGGGATTGTCATGCGCAGAGAGATAGAACGCCGTGGCCCCATATTGATGAGCGTGCCGGCCAGCAGGCTGATTAGGCTGCCGAGCAGTGAGGACTGATCTGCCGAGCCCGACACGGCGGCATCGATGCCGCGCGTAAACGCCTCGATCAAGCCAGAGACGAGCATGAGGGTGAGGGTGGCGCCCACGAAGAACCACGGCCGGCGCTTGAAGGTCTCCCACCCGAACCTTATGGCCTCGCCCGCCGTGAATCCCATGGCTGCCAGCCTAATCACACCGGGCGGCGTTCCGTAAGACCTCGATGAGGATTTCTACAACGCTGAGGGCGCCGGTCGCATCAGCAAGGTCTCCCGGATGCAGCACGGATACCAAGTTTTCCCGGTTGGTTTCCGCCTTGCAATGGCTATTTCTTTATCGCTACCATGGGCTTGGGAACGCTCCGCTGGCCGCCCGCGAACCCTGCCAGCCCGACAGTTTGGGTTCGAATAATAGCTAACGCGCGCGAGAAATCGCGCCATTCGGTCCCGTCACCATGCCGCTTTGCTCGATGAGTTTCTGCCGCATTTTGAGGCGGTCCCTCGCGTCTGCCTGCGCAGCGGGACCCTTGTCATTGGTTGCCGCGGTCCTGCTTGCAGTCCCTGTCGCCCAAGCCGCGGACGAGCCTCCAGCACAAGGCACCGCACCTGCCGCATCCCCGCCGTCCGCAGAAGCGCCCCCGGCTGACACCAAGCGTCCCGAAGGAGGCTTCTCGGTCGAGGTTCCGCAGGCGCCGAACCCGCGCACCGCTCTGGTGATCGGCTACATCCGCGAGGTCGGCGATCATCCCAGGCCCGCATCGCGCATGGACGTCGAGCCGCTTGATGCCGGCATCTCCGGCGCCAAGATGGCAATCGACGAGAACAATGCCGGCGGCCAGTTCACCGGCGAGCTCTATAGTCTCGATGTTAGCACCGTCACCTCGCCGGACAAGGCCGTCGAAGCGCTTCAGAAATTCTACGACAGCGGCCACCATTACATCATCGTCGACGCCTCTGCCGACACGCTGCTCAAGCTCTCCGACTTCGCCAAGGAAAAGGACATTCTTCTGTTCAACATCCGCGCCGAGGACGTATCGCTAAGGCAAGAGAATTGCCGTGCCAACATCATGCATGTGGTGCCGGACCGCTACATGCTGGCCGACGCGCTCGCACAATATCTTGTCACGCAGAAATGGACGAACTGGCTCCTGGTGCACGGTTCGACGCCTGGCGACCTCGCTTATGCCGACGCCATCAGGCGTGCGGCCGGGCGGTTCGGCGCTACCATCGTCGATGACCGCGAATATAAGGACCTCTCGGGCGGGAGGCGTGACGATGTCGGTACCATCCCGCCTGGCAAGCAGGCGAGCGCCGATGAGGCCTTCGCCGCCAACCCTCAATATCAGGTCATCGTCGTGGCCGATGAGGATCAGCTGTTTGGTCCATACATGCCCTATCGCGGCGGGGCCGATCCCCGCCCCGTCGCCGGCACGACCGGGCTTACCGCCACCACCTGGAGCCCTGGCCACGAGAAATGGGGTGCGACCCAGGCCAACAATCACTTTCAGAAGGACTACAAGCGGCTGATGCTGCCGATCGACTATCAGGGCTATGTGGCGGCGCGCACCATTGGCGAGGCCGTGACCCGCAACACGGGCGCCGACTTCGCCACGGTTGCCGCTTTCATCCACGGGCCCGAGTTGCAGCTTGCTCCGTTCAAGGGCATCAAGCAGCAATACCGCCCCTGGGACGGCCAGTTCAGGCAGCCGATCCTGATCGCCACCGACAAGGTCCCGGTATCGATGTCGCCGCAGCGGGGCTTTCCGCACGCGAGCCACGCCGAGATCGAGATGGACACGCTCGGCATCGATCAGCCCGAGAGCAAATGCAACATGTAGGCTTGATCAGCGCTCGGCCGCGGCAGGAGCGACCGGATTTCCGTTCTCGTCCAGCAGGGGGACGTTGTAGCCCTGCAAGATTGCATAGATGCCGGCCTGGTTCTCCGCCAACAGCTTGTTGATGGTGTGCTTCCATTGCGGCTCGTTGGGACGCACCCCCATGGTGATCGGATAAACCGCGCTCGGCCCTGCCTTCTCCCTCACGAGCGGCACTATTTTAAGCGGCACAGAAGATTGTTCGGCGTAGTAACCGCCGACGGGTCCCCACAGGATGCCGGCATCGAGCCCGCCTGAGGCAATCTCCGCGGTCATCTTCTGCGCCGCCTTCGAGGCGCTCTCGTCAGCATTGACTTCGAAGGGCTTGGCGTCGCCTGTGAGCCCATACATGGCGAGCAGGCTCGCCGACGGCGTTCGCGCGAAGAGCCCAATCTTCTTCCCCTTGAGACGTGGATCCGAAAGTTTGTCCAAGCCGGTGAGGGACTGATCGCCTTGCCGGTAAATAAGAGCGTAGGACGTGTAGTAATACGGATTGGTATCGTCGATCAGGCCAGTACCCTGGGGATAGCCCATGACGAGGTCGCAAGCCTCGCGTCCCATGGTTTGCGGGACATAGCCCGTCGACTCCGAGAACCAACTATAGTCGAGCTCGTCCCCGAGCTTCTCGGCGATGAGCTCGGCGAGCTTATTCTCGAAGCCCTCCCCCTTGTCGTTGGAGAAGGGCATGTTGTCCGGGTCGGCGCAAACGCGCAGGAATCCGGCCGACCTTGCATACCCGACACCTGACAGACTGAGAGCGGCAGCAAGCAGGACACAAGCGGCGCTTACTACCAAGAACATCATCGACCGGTTGGCCAAGCTCGCTATGAATCCTCCATTCAAGGCTTGTCTCTCTCCAGCGCCGTCACTTATCGTAGCACATCGCTACGGCCTCAAACGGCGCGGGCTCTGCACGCGGTCAATATGGAGATTAGCCACCGATGCGGCCAGTGCAGTGCACGTTAAATGCTCGTCACTCTTGCGCGCACTTGTCGATGTTCTCGACCCGCTCGATTCCGGTCGGATAGTACGCCCCGGTCGGCTGCGTGCCGAAATTGCTCATGGTCTGCCGCGCAGCCTCGATGGCGTCGGTCTCGTTCTTGGACTTCAGCATCTTCACCGCGCAGCAGTCGGCATCAAGCTCCATCTGCTTCAGCTGCGGCGCGATGTAGAAGAAGGGCTGCGGTCCGAGATGACCGAATTCCTCGTGATAGAGCTTCACATGGCCGAGCGAGTGGTGGCAGCATTCATGCGCCATCAAGAATCGGCCATAGGCCGGCTTGTCGCGAAGTGCGAGGCTGTTCACCACGATCACCGGGTTGCCGTTCGAATCGAGCGTCGACATCGCCTGCTCCGGGACGTCGCGCAGCGTGTAGGTGGTGACGTCGCAATAGGGATTATCGGTCGTCGGGTAGGTTAATCTGGTCGCCTGCGCGCCGCCGCAAATGAGCCCGAGACCTGCTATAGCCGCCGCTACGACCCCTAGACGCATAGTCCGTCGTCCGCCATGAGTCGCTTTCTTGTGAAAGACTATGCTCATCGCAGTCGGGACCAAAGCTTTTTGTATGTCAGAACCATGAACTCCATATTATGTCACAGCGTTCCCGGCGGGGATTAACACTGTGGCAATCAGACCAAGACCTTAGCTTGGCGAAGCTAGGCGGGCCGGGAAGATGGATACCTGACGCATGGATGTAAAGAGCAACACCGACAAGGTCTGCATTATCGGCGCGGGGTCGTCGGGGCTTACTGCCGCCAAGACCTTCAGCGAGCGCGGCATTTCGTTCGACTGCCTCGAGCGAGAGCGGGATATCGGCGGATTGTGGAACGAGGCGACCAATACCGGCGTCGTTTACGAGAGCACTTATCTCGTCTCGTCGCGAAAATATACAGGTTTCGAGGATTATCCCCTTCCCGAGGAATATCCGACCTATCCGTCGCACCGCGAAACGCTCGCTTATCTCCGCGCCTACGCGATGAATTTCGGCATCCTCGATAAGATAGAGCTCAACGCGTCGGTGGAGCGCGCCGAACGGATGCAGGACGGTTGGCGCGTGAAGGTTGCGGGTGAGGCTCGCCCGCGCTTCTACCGCGCGCTCGTCATCGCCAATGGCCACCATCACGTGCCGCGCATGCCAAACATTCCCGGCGCCTTCACCGGCGAGATCATGCATTCGCGCGACTATCGCAGCGTCAAGCAGCTCACCGATAAGCGTGTCGTTGTGGTGGGCTCAGGCAATTCCGGCGGCGATATCGTGGTCGATGCCACGAGCGTGGCGCGCAGAGTCTATCTCAGCATGCGCCGCGGCACGTATTTCGTGCCCAAATTCGTGTTCGGCCGCCCGATGGATGGCATCATCAATTTCTGTGAGAAATTCCCGATGCCGCGGGGCTTGCGAAACCGCCTCTATACCCATTGGCACCATCTGTTTGTGGGGTACAACGAGCGCTACGGCTTGCCCGAACCCGAACATCGCATCATGGACACGCACCCGACCATGAGCACCGTGCTGCCGCAGCTCGCAGGCCATGGCCGCATCGGTGTCAAGCCCGATATCATCGAATTTGCCGGCAACAAAGTCCGCTTCAGCGACGGGAGCGAAGTCGAGGCTGATCTGGTCGTGTTCGCGACCGGCTACGAAATTTCCGTTCCGTTTCTCGACAACTCTCTTCTGTTCGGATCCGACAAGCAGCCGCTTCTCTATCTCAACGTGTTCCATCCAGAGCTCGACGACCTCTTTGTGGTCGGTTTGATCCAGGCGAATGGCAGCATCTGGCGTCTCGCCGACGATCAATCGAAGCTCGTCGCGAGCTATCTGATCGCCATGGCCGAGCGGCATGAGCGGGCGGATTGGTTCAAAGAGCTGAAGCGCCAAGGCCACGCCAGCATGGTCGAGGGCTCTTACGTGAAAAGCGACCGGCATCGGCTGGAGGCCAACTATTATGCCTACCGGCGCAAGCTAAAGCGGCACTTGCGGCACTTCGGGCCCATGGCCACGGCGATGTTGAAGTCGGGGCGGCTTGTAATGGCGGCTACGGCTTCCCGCCACACCGAGCCCGCCTCTGCCGAGGCGTAGCCCACTGTTGACGGGGGTCGCTCGGGATACATTTCCGAGGCCAAGACAGCAGACGAGCTCGCTGCGGCGCAAGGGAGCGGGGAAAAGCCCAACGCCGTCAATCGCTTTATCGCGGTCGAGCCCGCTGGCGATACCAAGCCCGAGCCGGACGTGGCCGGCGCCGATACCAAGGTCGCTGCGGCCGATGCCACTCAAGGTAAGGCGCCAGAAGCGGTGCCGCCCTCTCCGGCTCCGTTACCCGAAGGGGTAACCCAGACTGAGCTTGTCCAGGATCGTTTCGCAACTCAAGGACCTCGACTGCTATCAGGGGCGCGTCAATGGCTCATGGGGACGCCCGGTACAAGACGCGCTCGAGAGGTTCAACACTCTCGCTAAGCTCGATCTGCTTGTCGACGAGCCTCAGCAGGCGACGCTCGATACGCTAAAGGAGTGGAAGGGCCCTCATTGCACGATCCAGGCGGCCGTGCCCCGCAAGGGAAAGGCGTCGAAATATCAAGCCGCGAAACCTCTGGCCACCTATAAGAAGAGAAGTGACGCCGCGTCCTCACCATCCGCGTGCTTCGGCCCGGGCTGCCCCGCCACGGCCGAAGGCCCACAATGACAACGTCGGCGACGAGCAGCGCGAGTTGCAGCGGCTCTTTCCGCAGCCCAGATGGCCTGGCCAGCAATAGCAGCCAGAACGGTCAGCGGCCGATGCAAGCATAGGCAAAGCCTGCCGCACTCGCTTGCGCAGGCAGATAGATGTTGCGGAGGTCGACTAGTACGTCGCCGTGCATCGCGGCCTTGATTCCGTCGAGGTCTAGAGCGCGGAGCTCGTTCCATTCGGTGACGATCACCGTGACGTCTGCCCCCTTGACTGCTTCGAGCGCGTTCTTGCACCAAGCCACGCCGGGCAGAAGCGGCTCGGCATTCTCGCGTGCGTGCGGATCGTAAGCCCTGACCGTCGCGCCCCGCTCCTGCAGCATGGGGATCAGCGTGAGACTGGGCGCCTCGCGTACGTCGTCGGTGTCGGGCTTGAAAGCGACGCCGAGCACGGCAACCGTCTTGCGCTTGAGCGAGCCCCCGGCTGCGCGCTCCACCCGTCCCGCCATGGCGATCTTGCGCTCGGAATTGACCGTCTGCACCTGCTCGACGAGCGACAGCGGCGAGCGAGCCTCGCGCGCAGTGCGAATCAGCGCCGCCACGTCCTTGGGAAAGCACGAGCCGCCATAACCTGGCCCCGGATGGAGAAACTTGTTGCCGATGCGGCCATCGGCGCCGATCGCGGTGGCGACTTCTTGGACGTCGGCGCCGACCGCCTCGCACAGGTCGGCAATCTCGTTGATGAAACTGATCTTCATGGCGAGGAAGGCGTTGGCGGTATATTTGGCGAGCTCGGCGGATTCCCGGCTCACGAACATCACCGGCGCATTGCGCAAGGCGAGCGGCTTGTAGAGGCGCTCCATGAGCAGTCTTGCGCGCTCCTCATCGCAGCCCACGAGCACGCGGTCGGGATGGGTAAAGTCGTAGATGGCCGAGCCTTCGCGCAAGAATTCAGGATTGGAGCAGACCGCGAAATCGGCATCGGGGCGAAGCTGTTTGAGACGCCGCTCGATCTCGCGGCTGGTGCCGACCGGCACGGTCGATTTGGTCGCGATTACGGTGAAGCCATCGAGATGGGGCGCAAGCTCCTCGACTGCTTTGAACACGAAGGAGAGATCGGCATGGCCGTCGCCACGACGCATCGGCGTGCCGACGGCAAGGAATACGAGATCGGCGTTGCCCACCGCAAGCGCGAGCTCGGTCGAGAAGCTGATCCGGCCATTGCGCAGATTGCGCTCGAGCAACTCCTCGAGGCGCGGTTCGTAGACCGGCACCAACCCGCGACGCAATTGCTCGATCTTGTCAGCGTCCTTATCGGTGCAGGTGACGTTCCAGCCGAACTCGGAAAAACAGGCAGCGGAGACAAGGCCGACATAGCCCGCCCCGATCATGCAGATGTTCACGAACTGTGCCCTTGAGAATGTTGCTGGCGTCGCAGCTTCCTAGTTCATTCCGCCGCGCCGTTCAATCCGCACGGTGCAAGATGACACTGGAGTGAGCCAACACCATTGGCTAGTTTCCTGCCTGCGCCGGCCGGCGCGGCTTCCTGCGGAAACACCAAGATCAACACGGGATGGGCCCACGCCTCCTCTACGCCCTCATTGTTGGGGCGGTCATCTTCGCGTCGCTCGCTTTGCGCGTCTGGGACCCGAGCCCGAAATAGAGCAAATGCCGAAACTCGCGATCCTTACCCTCGCCGCTGTCGCGGTCTTGATGTTAAAGCACGCCGTCGCCGATTTCTATCTGCAGACTCCGTACCAATATTTGAACAAGGGCACTTACGGCCATCCCGGCGGTTTCCTTCATGCCGGAATCCATGCCGCGCTCACGCCGTTCGTCTATCTCGTGCTGGTGCCGAGCTCGCTCCTGCTTGTGCTCGGTATCACGTTGGCGGAGTTCGCCGTGCACTACCACGTCGATTGGTTGAAGGAGCAGGTCACGCAGCGCAATGGCTGGACTTCGCAGGATCGGAGGTTCTGGTACGCGCTCGGCACCGATCAGCTCGTGCACGGATTAACCTATGTTGCGATCGTCGCCGCGCTGGTCGCGGCAAGCTGAGCGAAGTCGGCAGGATTAGAGCAGGGCCGAAATTTCGCGGTTGGCGAATTCGAGCCGGTCGGACAGTAGCCTGATGATGAGCTTGTGGAAGCCCGCCGCTGCGGGTGGATCCTGCTCCTGCATCCTGTCAAACGCCTCCCGCGTCAGGCGGTAGACGACGGTAGGCGCCTCGGCGACCACGTGCGCTGTGCGCGGCACGCCCCGATAGAACCCCATCTCACCCACTACGGTGTGGCCGATCATGCGGCGTAGCCTGATCTGCCGTCCATGCTCGTCAATGATGGTGATGGCGACGCAGCCCGAGGCCTGAAGCACGATGGAATCGGCGGGCTCGCCTTGGCGGAAAAGATACTCCCCTGCCTGCAACTCGCTGCGCTCCATGTAGGACGCGATGCGATCGAAGTCGACCTGTCCCTCGAATTCGGCCTGGAGCCAGCTCTCGAACGTGTAGGTCGAGGCCTCGCCCACCTCGTAATGCATGAGCAGCATGTCCTCGCACCACTCGATCGCCTCGTTGCGCGAGCCGAAGACTTGGTGCGGCGCGCCGAAAAACCCGGCCCGCTCGAAACCTTTGCCCATGACCTCGCTCAGGCCGGAGAAGCCGAGCGTGACGCCGTGCTCCCCGCAATAATTGCGGAGCTTGACCAGACTTAGCACCGCCGAGCTGTCGAGGCCCGGAACCGCTCCGAAGTCGAGCACAATATACCCCACCGGCTTTTCGCGCTGCGCCTCGATGACGCGCTTGATGCGCTCGAACAGCCCGTTCGACGATCCGAAGAAGATAAAGCCTGATAGCCAGAACACATGCACACGGCTTCCCTCCTCGCGCAGCAGGCGTGCCTGCTCGGGTCCGCGCTCCACATTGGAAGAGAACTCCTGGCGGGTAAGGTGGCGGCGAATGACGCCGATCCGGCTGTAGCTCACCGCGAACATCAAGCACGAAGCGATCACGCCGAGCATCACGCCCATGAAGTATCCGAAATTGGCGATCACCAGCATCATCGCTATGGCAAGCGCCCAATCCACCCAGGAGGAGCGCTGGGTCGGCGATGCAGCAAGCTCGGTGAGCAGCACCACGCCGATATAAGCGAGCATGCCGCCGAGAATAGCTTTGGGCACAACCGTGCCGACGTCCGCGCCGGAGAACAGGATGAGCAAGCAGCCAAGGCCCACGATCACGCCAGCCCACCTGGTAGTGGCGCCGGTCTCATCGAGGAGCAAGCAACCGTTCATCGACAGCGAGCCGCCGAACCCGCCAAGCACCGAGGCGAGCAGATTGGCAACGCCGTTCGAGCGAAACTCCTGATCAAGGTCGCCGGTCTTCTGGCGCGCCACTTCCAGGCTCGACACATCGAGCAGAAGGGCGATCGCCATTACCCCACAAAAAGAGCCGATGTCGGCGCCGCTCTGCGAGATAACGCCCCAGTCGACCTGGCGGCTCAGAATTGCCGCGAAAGGCCCCCACAGAGTGAGATGGCCGAGACTCGGCAGGAACCAAGCGCTTCGCACCGTGCTGTCCTGCACGAACAGGAACAGGACCAGGTCGAGGACGACGAGAAACCCGACGAAGGCGACCGGCAGCGCGAGGAAGCTCGGCACCCAGCGCCCAATAAACGGAATCGACATCGCGAACAGCGCGCCGACCGCGAGCTGGGGTATGTAGAGACTGGAATAAAGCGGCTGCCAGCTCGCCGGCGAAAGCGTGAGATTGGTCTGGGTCACCACCTCCATGCCGCCGGTGATGAGGAGCAGACCCGAACCAGCCAGGAACCCCCCAATTACGGGATAGGGCACGAAACGCAGCCATTGGCCGAGCTTCAGCGCTCCGATGCCGAAGAGAAAGAGGCCGGTGAGGAATGTGCTCACCGAGAGCGCTACAAGAACATTCATGATGATCTCGCTGTCGCTCGCCCCTTTGGCGGCAAGCCCGGCGGCAATGGAACCGGCCAGCACGCTCATCACCGCCACCGCCGGCGAATCCGGCCCGCCGTCCGCCGGCGAAAAGGTTGAAGTGAGCGCGACGACAACGCAGGTAATCACCGTTCCCATAATGAGACCGGCAAGCCCGAGGGAAAAACCTCCGGCGAGACTTCCGCTGAAGATGAGGGCGGCAAAGGAGATACAGTAGGCGATCTGCACGATTGCCGAAATGGCACCAGCCAAGACGTCACGCCCGAGCGTTACCGCATCGATCTTCCGCGGGCGCTTCAACGCCAATTCAGCAAGCGATAGCAAGGGCGTTACGCAGCGACGTTGATGAATGAACGGGACCGATCATGGCCGTCGCCAGCCACAATGGCAAGCCGTGAGGTTTGGGACCTTTCCCGTGCTTTAGGCAGGAGATGC
>Ga0126379_10003349_pt1 | contig 10351 bp, 7 predicted proteins | sample PanSoiMetPlot_24_FD_92640 | JGI IMG/M metagenome (GOLD analysis project Ga0126379, IMG submission 92640) | Tropical forest soil microbial communities from Panama - MetaG Plot_24 | ecosystem: Environmental > Terrestrial > Soil > Tropical forest > Bulk soil | place: Panama | collected 2016-02-17 | reverse complement strand
GCGACGTCAATGACGGGGTAGTCCGTGGTGGTGAAGAGATCGCCGGTGGCAATGACGTCGGAGCGGCGGAAGAAGACGACGCTGTCGGTGTCGGTATGCGCGTTGGGCAGGTGAATGATCTGGATGCCTTCGCCGTCGAACCAGAGCTTCTTTTCGTCTTCGATAAAGGTGTCGGTAGGCCAGGCGCCCGACGGCGTGGGAGCTTGCTTGCCGGTGGGCGCGCTCATGCGCTTCATGACGTTGTCATGGGCGATGATTTGAGCGCCTTCAGAGGCGCCGGCGCCCAGGTCCCCGGCAACATTGCCGCCGGCGATGGTGTTGCCGGCTTTGCGCAGAGGTTCGTTGCCGCCGGTGTGATCGGGATCGAAGCTTGTATTGACGATGTAGCGCAACGGCCTGTTAGAAACGGTTTTGATGGCGGTGAGGATTTTGGGGGCTAGGGGCGCGGTTGCGGTGTCCACGACGAGAACGCCGTCCGGGCCTGCCTGGACGGTGATATTGGCTCCCGCGCCGGCGAGCATATAAACGTTGCCCTGCACGGGGAGGACGTGGAATTCGGCATTATTGAGATTGGGCTGCTGGGCCAGCGCCGCGGAACCGAGAACTGCGGCAAGCAGAGCGGTCTTCATTTTGCGGCCTCCTGCTTGGCGGGCGGCTTCGGCATCTTCGCGACCTTCTGCTTGTATTCGGGATACATGGTTTCGGCGCCGCCCATGGCGGCCTCGGCTGGAATTCCATGATTCGCCTGATATTCCTGCAAGTGCGGGTTTGTTCCCGGCAAGTGGTGAGGAATCTGGCCTTTCGGGCGAATGATTTCTGTGACGCTCTCGCACGGATAAGGCGCGATCTGGCCGGTCATGTTGAAGACGTAATCGTGGCTGCGGAACAGAGGCTCGCTGAAATAGGCCGGATCATTGACCACGACGACCCACGTTAGACCGTCGTCGTGACGGATGAAGTGCTCGGTGACCGTGGCGCGGTCGCTGCGGGCGACGCCGTTGCGCCTAGCCCAGCCTTCTTTCAGATGAGTGGTGGTGACAGTGAGAATGTCGCCGTCCCACTTGCCGGTGGAAAAGCCCATGGCGGTATGCAGGGCGTAGTCGGGAGGATGGGGGCGGCCATCCATCCAGATGGTGCGCTCGGTGGCCCAGGCGAAGTGGTGGATGTGAATGGCAATCAGGTCCTGGCTGTCGCGATCGCGTTCCTCCCAGATGCGGATGTCGGCGAAGCTGAAGGCGTAATCGGAGGGGTGAACGCGGCACTGATATTCAGGCAGGGTGATGAGCGACGCGTTCCAGCTTGTGGCGCGAAGACGGTCGGCGTCGTTGATGGGGAGGCCGCCATAATCGCCGAGCTCGGGGCCAAAGAGGCGGTCGGGCCAGTCTTCGTGGAGCTTGGCGGACCAGACTCCTGACAAGTTGACCTGGGCGTGTAAGGAGACGCCGGCGGACAGGGCCGCGAGGAGAATGAGGGGTTTCATTTGGCTTCGTTTAAGTACTCTAGCTTACACCTGGTGGGGGCTGCATGCAGGCGCGAGCGGCGGCTGAAGCCGCCCTTGCAGGCTAGAGCCTGCTCCACGATAATACCGTTGTTATGCGCGTATGGATATTGTCAGGCGTTTTAGCGACCGCTTTGTGCGGCCAGAGCCGCGTTGCGGTGTTTGAGGGCGCGCGGCTGATTACGGGCGACGGAAGCGTCATCGAGAATTCCGCGTTTGTCATCGAAGGGGACCATTTCACGCAGGTGGGGCGGCGCGGCCAGTTGCGCGTTCCCGCGGGGGCAGTGCGCATCGATCTGTCGGCCAAAACTGTCATGCCCGCCAAGGTCGATCTGCATGGCCATTTCGGTTTCCAGCACGATTGGGACGGCACGATGGCCAAGGAGTACTACACACGCGAGAACCTGATCGACCATTTGCAGCGGCTGGCGTATTACGGTTTCAGCGCGACGATCGGCATCGGCGATCTGGTGGATCGTTCGGATTTGCACGGCGGGCGGACGAAGTGGAGCGATGCGCCGCTGCGGGTTCGAGATGAGATCGTTCCCGGCGCGGCGTTGTTCCGCACCGCAGGCCCCGGCATCGCGTGGCCGGATTCGGGAGCGCAAGGCCATCCCTCCCGCGCCGATGTGCCTTATCCGGTGACGACCGTGGAAGAGGCTCGCGAGGCAGTGCGGGACAACGCTCGGATGAAACCCGAGTTCATTAAGATTTGGGTGGACGATCGCGGAGGGACGAAGAAGAAGCTGACGCCTGAGCTGTATCTGGCGATTATCGAGGAGGCGCACCGGCTGAACATTCCTGTTGGCGCGCATAACGTGAAGCTGGCGGACGCGAAGCTGCTGATGCGCGCGGGCGTGGAGGGCTGGCTCCATCTTCCGGTTCGCATGGGCGAAGTTCCCGATGACGAGCTGCTCGGGATTATCAAAGAGCGCATCGCGAAGAACGACCGCCCAAACATGTGGTTCAATCCGGGCGCGGGCTGGACCGGATCAAGCCGCGAGGATTGGGACGATCCGCTGCTGCGCGAGACGATTTCGCCGCAGCAGATTCAGGCGCACTGGGGCGGCTATCTGGCGGGACTAACGCCGGAGGCAGTGGCCAAGGCGCGGGCGAGTCTGAGACAGATGGGCACTACCAATGCGCTACGGCTGCGCGATGCGGGCATGAAGATCGTTTTGGGAAGCGACACCGGGCAGACGCGGTTCTTCATCGGGTGGATGGGGCAATTGGAGATGGAGAACTGGGTATGGATGGGTTTGAAGCCAATGGAGGCGATCGTCGCGGCGACTCGGGATTCGGCCAATGCGGGACATTTCAATACGGGGCTCGTGGCTGCGGGAAGGAACGCCGACTTCATCGTGTTGAACGCAAATCCGCTTGACGATATCAGGAATTCGCGGAAGATCGACAAGGTTTATCTGCGCGGGGCAGAGGTGGACCGGCCTGGGTTGCGGACGAAGTGGCAGGCGCGGTGGCCGAAGGCGGAGAAGTAGAACGCGGCGAAACAAATCTCTCGCAAAGGCGCTAAGCACGCAAAGAACTCTTTGCGATCTGCTGCGTGCTCTGGGAGAATCTTTGGCTGCCCGCGCTTGGGCAGGGGTTCAGGTTCCCCGGGCGTAGTAGCCTTGGCGGGCTTGGACGGTGAGGTTCTTGAGCTTCACACCGACTTTGATGGTGCGAAAGCCAGAGCCGGGGCGGTCCGAGGTGTAGCCGAGGCTGTATTGGCTGCGCAATTCGTCTTCTATACGGCTGTAGATTTTGTTGAGCGGGTCTTTGTCGGAGACTTCGTTGTAGGCGCCGCCGGTTTCTTCGGAGATGCGCTCGAGGACCTTTTTGCCGTCGGGTCGGTTGGCGGAGGGGTAGCCGCCGCCAGGATAGCCGCCACCGCGGCGTCCGCGTCCGCCGCCGAACGGGCCTCCGCCGTAGGGATTCTGGTTGCGGTAGGCGGTGGGGTCGTAAAAGCGGATGGAGTAGAACAGAGTGTCCGCGCGCTGGGCGGATTCGATGCCGCCTTCGAGCGATGTTTTGCTACCGTTGTCCACACCATCGCTGAGCAGGATGACGGCCTTGCGACCCTGCTCCTTTCGCATGATTTCGTTGGAAGCCAAGAGAACCGCGTCGTAGAGTAAAGTGCCTCCGCCGCGCTGGCCCCGGCCGCCGCCTCCCGGATATCCACCGCCACCCCGTGGATAACCGCCACCGCCGCCCGGATTGCCGCCGCCTTGATTGCGGCGATTTAGTTGCGGACCGGAGAAATCCAGTTCGTCAAGCGCCCTTTGCAGGTCCTTCCGCGATGAGGTCAGCTCTTGCAATAGCTCCACTTGCGTATCGAAGTGGATGACGAAAGCCTTGTCGCGATCTTCGCGCAGGACCTGATCGAAGAAGGCGTAGCTGGCGCGGCGCTCTTCGTCCAGCACGCGTCTCTGGCTGCCGCTGGTGTCGATGAGAAGTCCGAGCGTCAGCGGCAGATCGGATTGCTGCGAGAAATATTTGATACTTTGCGGCCGCCCGTCTTCGTCGACGGTGAAGTCGTCTTTTAACAGGTTCTTGACGACCTTGCCCTGCCTGTCGTGAACCGTGGCGAAGACATTCACCACGTTGACGTCGGTGTAGAATTTGGCTTCCGGCTCCTGCCAGGCAAACAGACGGCTTGCCGGGGCCAGGGCGGCGGCCACGCGGAAAACGTCCCGGCGGCTGTACCTCATCGCTACTCTGAGACGAGCGGCGAGGCCGGGACGTTTACAGCGATTTAGCTTTAAGCTTTACGTTTTCGCTCTGAATTGATTCAGAACATGAGCTTTAGCGCAAACTGAATTTGCCGGGACGACGTAGTGGTCGTCGTGATTTTCCCGAAGGTCGGATTGGGATTTCCGCCGCCGTTGGCGGTCTGCACGAATGCGTTTGCGTTGGGCAAGCCGAAGTTGGGGTGGTTGAACAGGTTGAAGAACTCGGCACGGAACTGCAGGTGGACTTGTTCTTTGATCGGCGTATCTTTGACCACCGAGTAGTCGAAGTTTACGATGCCGGGTCCCCATAGAAAGTCTCTTTGCAGATTGCCGAGCGTGCCCGGCGCCGGCAGCGAGAACCCGGCCGGGTTGACCCACTGATTCACGTTACCTGTGATGACCTGGTCCGCTGGCAATATCAGGTTGGGCCGCTGGTTGGCCACTGCGCTTCCGCTCTGGTCAAATCCGGTCCCGAGGATTACGTTCCACGGAGGGCCACTCTGCGCGAGCAAATTTCCACTCATCTGCCATCCCTTGACCAGAATGTTCTTGGTGAACGGCAACGTGTAAACTCCGCTCAGCCGGAAGACCTGGGGCCGATCGAACAAACACCGTCCGCGGTCGAAGGAGCCGTTCAGCGGATCGGACCAGGGAATACCTCCTTCTAGGCCGTACGTGCCCGAGGCGTCGTCCATGCACTTCGACCAGGTGTAGGAAAGCTGCCCTTGCACCCCGTGCGAAAAGCGCCGGTTCAAGCCTACTTGCAAGGAGTTGTAACTCGAGTCGCCTACGGGAGCCTCGCTGCTCAACGCCGCGGCGGCCGGATTGAGGCGCGGATTGCCAACCATGCCGGGCGTTGCCCCGCGGGGGACGCCAAAGACTTGCACGCCATTCACTACAGTAGGCAACACGGGATTAATGTCGCGGGCAGCATACAAATGCAAGCCTCGCGAGCCGACATAGCCAACCGTCAAAGTGGTGGACTCAAAGAGTTGGCGCTGAACATTGAAATTCCACTGATACATGCGCGGGGTGTTCACGGTGTTATAGTCCACTCCCACGAGTTGTGCCGGCGGCGGCAGAGCGCCCGGGAAGGGATCGGGGAACGCGGGATTGGGGACGAACGCGAGCGCGTAAGGCGGATTGAAATAATAGCCCGACGCGTAACTACGCGCGCGAATGGGATCGTAGAAGATTCCGAAGCCCGCGCGAATCGCCGTCTTGTGATCGCCGAAAGGATCGTAGGCGAGTCCGATCCTGGGATCGAAGTTATGGAGAGACGGATTGGATGCAAAAACGTTGGGCACGCGCTGGTAGGTTCCAAACGGCGGGTTGACGATAGCGTTGAGCGGGTGCACGTTGGTCGTGGGATTAGTTACAAATTCGTAACGGAGTCCGATGTTCACCGTCAACGTGGGGAGCGCCTTCCACTCATCATGGATATATCCGTCCACTTCGACTTCGCGGAAATCGCGATAGGAGTCGGTAAGCCCTGGTTCCGGCCCCTGGAAAAGGCTGGGCGTGCCCTGCAGGAAGGCGGTCAGGCTGGGAAAAGTGTAGAAGCCTCCCCACCATCCTTGCTGCTGGAAGTTGCTCTGGACGCGGCTGAACAAGGCGCCGAACCGGAGGCTGTGCGCCCCGTGGGTCCAGAACACGTCGTCCGCTAGAGGGAATTTGTTTTGAACTTCCAGAAGCGGGGCGAAGATGCTCGTCCCGATCGACGATAAGCCGGTGATGTTCACGCCGCCGTTCTGCCCGCGCTCGGGGAAGAAATCCAGCGCGGGGGTTTGATCCGGTTTGGCTTGCACATACGTTTCGCGCGTTCGAGTGAAGCTGAAGCGCAGCAGGTTCACCAGCGTGGGTGATATCACACGGCGCTCCTCGATGGTCACGAATTGGTTGCGGGTCTGGCCTACTTCCGGCCACCGCGGCGGCAGCGGCGAGCCGAGAAATGGATTGACGATGTCGCCGTAGTCACGCACATAGCGCACAAACAACGAATCTTTGCTTGACAGCGTGTAATCGACGCGCGCCAAAAGGTAGTTTTCATTGCCGGTTTGCGTGTCCACTTCCGGAATCTGGCCGACTCCGTTCACAGACGTGGCGGGAATCGGATACAAAGCGAGAATGGGCGCGATCCTGGGGTTGATCGGCACGTTCACTCCATTCACGATTCCATTGTGTGCATTGGCGTCGGGGACAAAAGCGACAAAAGTCTGACCCAAGGCCCTTCGTAACTCCTCGTCGTTGACGAAAAAGAACAACTTGTCCTTTTTGATCGGCCCGCCGAGGCTGCCGCCAAATTGATTCTGCCGGAACGGAGGCACTTTCGAGCCGTCGAAAAAGTTGCGCGCGTCCAGGGCGCTGTTGCGCAAAAACTCGTACGCCGACCCGTGTAAAGTGTTGGTGCCGGATTTGCTCGCCGAGTTGACCACTGCCCCGTTGCCACCGAATTGCGCGCTATAGGTGTTGGTCAGCAGAGAAAATTCGGCGATGGCTTCGATGCCGAGCGTGGTGCCCATCACCCCCGATCCGGAGCCGTGGTTCCAAAACCCTTGGACATCGGTGTTGTCCAGGAGATACGCCTGGCCTTCGGAGCGCGCGCCCGAAACGCTGAAGTTGTTCTCAACGCCGTAAAGGAGGTTCGCTCCACCGTTGCCGATTTGGGATCCCGTGGAGACTCCCGGCGCCAGCGCGACCAGATCGGTGAAGTTTCTACCATTGAGCGGGAGGTCGTTGATCTGTTTTTGCTCGACGTAGGAGGCGACCGCCGTGGACACGGTGTCGACTTGCGAGACGGTCGCTTCCACCGTCACGGTTTGCTGCGCTTGCCCCACCGCGAGCGAAAAATCCACTACGGATTGCGCTCCAACGGTCAGCGTGATTCCGCGCCGGACAACTGTTTGAAAACCCTGCGCCGAAGCCTGCGCTTCGTAGTTTCCAATGGGAAGATCCGCGACGGTGTAGCGGCCCTGCGCATCCGCGGACGCTTGCTGCGTCTGGCCTGTCCCGACATTCTTTACCTGAACGGAAGCATTTGGAATGACAGCACCGGAGGAATCCGTTACAGTCCCTAACACCGACGCTGTCGAGCCTTGGGCATACAGCGTCCCCGATGCAACAAAGCCCAGCATCAGCAACATGCCCGCAGCGCGGGCGCGGAAAAAGTAAGTAGTTTGCATGATCTCAACCCCTGTGGCGGTAGACTATCTCTGCTGAATGCTGAATGCAAGGGTCGGCTCCGTGATAGTGGATATCACTTTGGATGATAATCGCGGCAGGTTCGGAATTGGCCACGGATGGACACGGATGAACGCGGATGGCAATGAGGTGTTATTATGCATTTGATTTAGGAGGTCTCATGCGGCGGAATTTACTGCTTTTATTGGCAAGCGCAGCCGCGTTGCTCGCGCAAGGCAATTCCAACATGCATCGCGAATTTCCCGCGTTTAAAATCTCGGGCAATCTGTATTGGGTGGGAACGGCGGATTTGGCCGTCTATCTGATCAACACGCCGCAGGGGAACATTCTGATCAACACCGATTACAAACAAGACCTGCCGGCGGTGAAGCGGAGCATCGAGCAGCTTGGCTTTAAATACAGCGATACGAAGATCCTGCTCATCAGCCACGCGCATGGGGATCACGACGAAGCTACGGGCTTGGTCCGGAGCGAAACAGGAGCAAAGCTGATGGTGATGGACGCCGACGTTCCGGACGAAGAGAGCACGGCGGCGGGGCGTCCGGGAGCGCACGTGGATCGCGTGCTTCGCGACGGCGAATCGGTGGAGTTAGGCGGATCGAAACTCGTGGCGCATCTGACGCCGGGGCACACGAAGGGTTGCACAACATGGACCATGCAGGTGCAGGACGGCGGGCGGACGCTGAACGCGGTGATCGTCGGGAGCCCGAATGTGAATCCCGGCTACATTTTGGTCGGAAACAAGAATTATCCGAAAATTGCGGACGATTACGTGAAGACTTTCGCCGTGCTCAAGAGCCTTCCCTGCGATCTGTTTCTGGGCGCGCACGGAGCCTATTTCGGCTTGCAAGCGAAGTACGAGAAGATGAAGGCGGGGGGAGCGAATCCTTTCATCGACCCGGACGGTTATAAGGCATATGTTGCGGAGCGCGATGACGCGTTCCGCAAGGAGTGGGCGCGGCAGCAGCAGAATCCCGGGACGCCAGCGGGGCGCTAGTTTGCCGGGGCTGAAGCCCCGATTGCAGGCGAAAGCCCGCTCCACTATTCGATAAATCCTAGCGTCCGCAGGGTGGCGGAGGGTTCAGCGCCGGTGTCTTCATCATCGTAGGATTGCACCGGGCCGATTTCGCGGCCGTTCTCCAGGGCCACGCCATAGGGCGGATCGCCGAAGGGGAACACGGCCTTCAATTTCTGAAGCTCCAGCGTGAAAACGCCCATCAGTTTGTTGTCGTCCATGAATCCCTTGGCGAACTGCGGCTGCCGGGTGGGGATGCCGACGATGGTCACGTCCTTCCAATGGTAAGTGGACATGTGGCGGGCGGCGTCGTTGCAATGGCTGCATTCGGGATCGAAGAAGAACAGAAAGATGCGGCCATGCTGAAGCGAAAAGGGCTTTCCGTCCACGATGACCGAATCCGGCGCCTTCGTTCCGCTCTGATGCGCCAAGGCGGAGCCAAAGCTCACGCCGGCGAACACGGCGATCGCACCCAAGGCGACGGCGGCGCTGCGAATGCCGGAGGACGGTTTCGCCCACCAGCCCGCCAGCAACGCAGCCGCAAGAAACCCAGCATCGCCGATAAAGAACCCCGGGCCCACCGTCCGCTTGATCCACGGGAAGCAACTGCAATCTTTCCCCACGAGCTGTGAATAATGACTGCCGATGTAAATCATGAAGATCACGAGCAACACCGAAGTCAGCGCCGATCCCCACCTCCGAAAGCGGGGAACCAGAATCATGGCTCCGCCAAACATTTCGGCGATTGCGAGAGTTAAAACGAGCGCCAGGCTGAAACGCGAAGGCACCAGCAATTCTTCAAACATCCGGGATACCCGGAATGGATCAACGGCCTTAAAGACTCCGGCCACGACGAACAGAACCGCAACGAACAACGCGAGAACGTTGCCCGCTATGGTTTTCCAAGACGGGATCTCTAGAGACCGGGCTAGAGGTCCCGCCGTAGTGCTTGCTTCCATAAACCATATTCTAGCCCTTTGAGCGGGACGGGGCAGGGGCGCGAGGGAAACGATCCCTCGCCGGGATGGGTCAACAAGGTGTGGGACAAATTGCAGTTGGTCAAGTTGAAGTAGTCCTGCGGGACTTCGATGGGACGCGAACCCTTTATCCCACCGATCTGCCGCTGCGCGACGTGATCCATACCAGCGAGATGGATCTCGGGATTGAAGTCGGCAAGACCTACGTGCGAACGGCGGAAGTGGACGAGCGCGGGCGAACGATCTACGCCGAGCGCGTTTGATCCAATGAAAACGCGGCGAAAGCCGCAGCGCCGCCAAGCCTCCTATTTGGACATTGTATTGCCGGAGTGTCTCGATCTGACCTCTATGAGCGTCGTCGTTGAGACCTCGGCCCGGAACCGCGCCTTGTCGCTAGCAATCCTCTTATTGAGCTTGGGAATAGGAGCTTGGCTGCGGTTTTTCGGTCTCTCCAATAGAGGCATCTCTCATCCCGAGATCTATGTTCCCGGTATCCACTTGCCGGAGAGCATTTCGGAGCCGGCCCAGCGCGATACCGTTTTCAAGGTTTTGACCGGGACGTTTTCCTCCGATACTCATCCTCCGGGCTATTACCTGGGCATGTTTCCTTGGACGCGGCTTGCGGGCACAAGTCTTTTCGCCATTCGGCTGCCTTCGGCGATTATGGGCCTAGCCTGCATTGCGTTGGTCTACGCCCTGGGCGCGATGACTGGCAAGCCGCTTTCCGGGTCGCTGGCAGCTCTGCTGTTGGCGGCAAGCGGCTACCACGTGTTCTGGAGCCAGGTGGCGCGGATGTTTGCGCAAGCTTGCTTTCTGGGGCTGGCTTCCACTGTATTGCTGCTGTGGCTCGCCCGCGGCGCCAGGCATCGCCTGATTTTGGGGACTTGCTATGGTGGCCCTGATCCTGGCGGGTGTCGCGACACACGTATTT
>Ga0126379_10003348_pt1 | contig 10355 bp, 7 predicted proteins | sample PanSoiMetPlot_24_FD_92640 | JGI IMG/M metagenome (GOLD analysis project Ga0126379, IMG submission 92640) | Tropical forest soil microbial communities from Panama - MetaG Plot_24 | ecosystem: Environmental > Terrestrial > Soil > Tropical forest > Bulk soil | place: Panama | collected 2016-02-17 | reverse complement strand
GACGATCAACCGGCGCTTACTGCGACTGAAAAGACCGCGACACTTCGTATGGTGCTGGAAGCGCGGTCAGGTGTGTATCACGCGTACGTGGGCGGCTCGCTCGCCGATCGTGAAGCTATGCCGCTGCGAGGCAGCCACCTCCCGGGCTCGTTCTGGTACTACAACAACTGGGACTTCAATGTACTCGGCACAGTGTTCGAGCAGCAGCTCCATCTCAAGATTGGGGCGGAGTTCCGTGATCGAATCGCCACACCACTCCAGATGCAGGACTTCCGGCTCGAAGACATGCACTACTTCGGCGGCACGGCACAAACGGCGGCCGTCGAGCAATCGATTCATCGTGCGTATCACTTCAGCCTGACCGCGAGGGACATGGCGCGATTCGGCTACCTGTTCCTTCGTGGCGGCGCGTGGAAGGGGCAACAACTGATTCCCCGTGACTGGGTAACGGAGAGCACCACTTCGTACTCAGATACTGGCGGCGGTGGCGGATACGGATATCTCTGGTGGGTGAACGGTTTCCCAGGAGTGTCTGCCCCAAACTACAGCGCACGCGGAGCGCTCGGCAAATACATCGTCGTGGTTCCGGAGCGGGATCTCGTGGTGGTCTATCAAAACCACACAGAGTTTCCGGACGATGCTGCTGCCTACCCACCAGAGAAACTTCGGCGCCTGCCCAATGTCTCGGCCGAACAAATGGGTGGCCTGCTGAAACGAATTCTGGACGCGCAACCGACGTCAGCGCGAACCAAAGGCTAAGCAGCAATCCGCTCGGAGTCCACTTATGACCGCGCAGAACAAGTGCCGATTATTTCGCCGGCCACGTCTTGACGAATGATCCCAGACGGTCGAGCGCCTGTGAGAAATTGCCTCCAGCGGAGGCAAAGCCCAGCCGGAAATGCGAAGGTGTATCAAAACAATCGCCGGGCGCCAGCAGTATTCCATGCTCAGCAGCCGCGGCGCAGAACGGCCGGCTGTCCTCTCCACTCACGAGCCACGGGAAAACGGTCATGCCGCCTCGTGGCGGAATCCATCCGAGCACATCGCGCTGATCGAGCATGAAGCGCTCGAGGAGACCAACGTTTCTAGCAGCGATCTCACGCGTCCTGCCGAGCACGGTGTCGCGTTTGCGGATGGCGATTTCCGAAAGAATCTCTCCGGTGGTTGTGTTGCTTACCGAGAAATAGGCGCGCGCGTTCCAATATTGCTGACGGCGCTGAACATCGTGCTCGATAATCCATCCGGTGCGTACACCCGGAATTGAAAATGCCTTCGACAGGTCTCCAATCACCGTGGTGTGCGGCAATCGCGCCGCCGACTGTGTGGGGTTCCCGTAGTAAATGGGATGATAGACCTCGTCACTCACTAGTTGGATACCGCGCTCGGCGATGAAGTGGTGCAACGCCTCCATATCCGCGTCGATGATCGTCGCACCCGTGGGATTGTGCGGGCTGTTGATGAGAACGAACTTGGTGTTCGAGTCGACAAGACGTCGAATCTCACCAGGGTCGATACGGAAGCCGTTCTCGCGGCGCAGGCGGTAGAAGCGGGTCTCGACGCCAAGTGACTCCGGCAGCGCTGAGAACGTCGTGAAACCGGGCAGCGGAAGGATGACGTTCGCGCCTGGTTCGGCCGCCAGCCACATGAGAACCATAAGCGCTTCCGAGGCGCCACTTGTGATCTGGACGGCGTCTACGGGAACGCACTGCATTTCAGCGATCGCTTCTCGGACTCCGTCCGCGCCAGCGGGGCGGCTGTAGTGCAGCTCGTGATGCAAAAAGCGATGACGTGTCTCGTCATCGGCGAGTGCGAGGATTTCGCTGACGGTCCACGTCGGTCCCGTGCTTGCTGCGAGATTGAACTCGATGTGGTGTTCATGCTGGTCGAGCCACAGATCGAGCAAGAACGGCTTGAGGTGCATACCCAAGTATCAATGCCCCTGAGCGGCGCGGCCAGTCCAATGTGGAGATGGACTTCAAGGCGGCGCACGCTACGTAGGCGGACTGGCTTCTAAACGGACTTGCCGCTTCAAGTTGCACGGGGCAAGATCAAACTGAATTGGGTTCCGGTCGGGTCGATTGATTCGACATGGATGTCGCCACCGTGGGCCAGCACGATCTGCTTGGTGATATACAGGCCGAGGCCAAGGCCATGAGGGGCTGTATCTGAGGTACCGCGCGTAAACGGCTCGAACAGCACTGGAGCCAGGTCGGGTGGAACGGCCGGGCCCTCGTTCCTCACGCGCAGCTCGACGACCTCCCCTGTGCCATCGAGCGATACGCGCACCGGCCTTCGCGGATCCCCGTACTGCAACCCGTTAGCGATCAGATTTGAAAGGGCTTGGTCGATCCGTCCTGGGTCCCACTGTCCCTGAAGGTTGCCTTCCATCTGAAGTTCGATCGTCCGATCTGGAGACGCAGCACTCATTTCATCGACCACGGCCCGCGCGCGAGCGCCGAGGTCGGTTGGACGCCGCCTGATCGGCAATCTGCCGCCGGCCTCTACCCGTGTGACATCGAGTAGCGTTTCGATCATCTCCTGCATTCTCTTGGCCGCACCCTGGATGATCTGCACTTTTCGGCCATCGCCTTCTGCAGGGTGGCCCTCTTTGAGCATGTTCCCGACGGTGATCGTGATGGCGTTGAGCGGATTTTTCAGATCGTGGCTCAGCACGCCCATCATTCGATCGCGAAAGGTGAGGCTGTCTTGGAGGCGCTGCTCAGTGCGTTTGTCTTCGGTGATATCGGTTCCCGAACCGATAATCCCGAAGATGTTGCCCGCATGATCCCGCATCGGCTCGACCGCCAGCCGGAATTGTCGGCGCTCGCCGACGACCGTCACAGTGACTTCTTCGCGTACGCTCTCGCCACGCAGAGCGCGCCGCTTGAGGCGCGTGAGGATGGCTCCTTCTTCGGCGCCCAGCATCTGCTCGTCGGTTCTTCCCACGAACGAGGGCGCCGACGTGATGGGATTGTAGTACCAAATATATCGGAGGGTCGTGTCGTGCTCGAAGACCACGGTGCGCGCGCCCGCGATTGACACGCGGAAGCGCGCCTCGTTCGTGCGCAGGTCTCTTAGCAGGCGCGCGTTCTCGATGAGGTGGCCGGCGTGGAGCGCCATCTCTTCAACGAGAGGCGGATGGTCGCGGCTGTATCGCCTTCCGGATTCGCTCGTGAACATCAGTGTAATGAGCGCCGCTGTCTGCCCCCGCGAGACGACGGGCTGAACCATGATCGAACGAACGCCCTCCTGAGTCATGAGACGATACTGTTCCTCGTTGAGCGCGAGCCTTCGACGTAGCTCGTCGCCAACGTCCGTGAGCAGCTGGAAGCCACTCGTCAGCCTCATCTCCTCCCACAGTGGATGCTTGACCCAGTCGGGGAAGGCTCTGACGATGGCCTCGCGGAGAGCGGCCTTCGCTGGATCGCCCCGGGACACAGCCGAGCGGACGATATGCCCGGTCTCGACGATGTTCACAATGCACCAGTCGGCGAGATCGGGAACCGGCACCGTCGCGAGTGCGTCGGCCAAATCGTCGGAATCCACGCGGCCGACGAGCGCACTCAGCCGGGACAAGAGCGACAGCCGGATCTGAGCGAGCCTTGGATCGTGGATGTCTCGGATCGAGAGCGACATGCCAGTGACACCCGCGCCCGGCGTTTGGATCGCCTTGAATCTGGTTTTCTTCCAGCGCCCTAGAAAGAGTCTCTCATCGGCGGCCGAATGGCGCCCAAGCGCCATCAGCTCGTCGGGTTCTCGAGAGAGGCTGTGCTCGCTTGGGAGCCCGAGCTCAGAAAGCGTCTTGCCGACGATCTCATCACGGCGAACACCCGTCACACTTTGTAGTTGCAGTGCCAGAGCCTTATTGACGTATTCGATTCGACCTTCCGTTGCGATGATGCCGACACCATCGTCAATATCGTCAAGGAGCTCCGACAAGCGACGGTAGCTTTCGCGCAGCTGCCTCCGCTCCGTAGCGTAGGCCCAATCAGACAGCAGGACCATTTCTTCGACGGAGACCGTCGACGAATGTCGAACCGCTTCGATCACAACGCCCCGGATCAACTCTCGATCGACCTGCTGGACAGCTGCGCTGCGGGAGCCGAGCGGCGCCCGACTTCGTGCGGACCATTCTCTGTTCCTCAGAGCCGCGATCAGCTCCTCGACGAGCTCGTTAAGCCGTTCGGTGCGTGTGCTCGTGGGATCCACCCATTCGGGCGTGGCGCGCGACTCGATCCGTTGGAGTATGTCTCTTCTGTTTTGCTCGAGAAACTCAATGAGCAAGGTGGCGTAACCGTAACACGGACCACACCAAGATCAACCTCAAGCGGCGAGCGGATCTAATGAGCGGATTCCGATAACGATTCTGTAATCCGCCGATTCTCTTTTGGCTCTCATGCGGACCATTTTCCTCGCGCGGCGCAATGCACGAGCTCACGCACACACGCTCGAAGGACGTGGGTTGTCGCAGCACTGAATCTTCGTCACGCTCACGAGGCAGTCAAATGAGACCGAACCGAGACACGCGTGAAGGTCTGAACACAAAACCAACGGTGGTACGATCGGCGCTGATGTCGAACGACGGCAGGTGGCGACATCGGCTGCGCCGGAAGATGTTCGACGTCATGTGGCATCCGCGCCTGAAGTCCCTACTCTGGCGGCTACCGTTCACCCGACGCGTGTACAACGGCTGGGAACGCCGGCACCCTTTTGATGTCGAGCATGGCGTCGACACGAGCGGCTATCTATCCGCTGCAGAATGCGCCCCTGACGCTGCCATGGCATCGCAGATTTGGCCCTACGCTGGTTCGCAACCCAGCATCGTCCGCGCTGGAATCGCGTTGCTTCCCGACCATACCCAGTATGCGTTCGTCGCTCTTGGCTGCGGGAAGGGCCGTTCGCTCATGGTGGCGTCGGAATTTCCATTCGCGCGCCTGGTCGGCGTCGAGATTTCTCCGAATCTCGCGGAGGTCGCGCGCCGCAACGCGGCTGTGATTGCCCGGCGGGATCCACGTCGGGCACCCATTGAAGTTCGAGTCGGCGATGCGACGGCCATGCAACCTCCCGCGGAGCGGGTCGTCTATTTCATGTATAACCCCTTCGGCCGCCCTCTGACGGAAACACTGGTCGACGGGCTCGAGCGACAGCTCGCGAATGGCGTGCAGCACGCGTTCCTGATCTACTACAACCCTGTGTTCGGCGACGTGCTCGATCGATCGCCGCGCCTGGCGCGGTGGCAGGCCGAGACGATTCCGTATGCAGACGACGAGCTCGGCTTTGGCCCGGATCTCAGCGACACGCTGGTGACGTGGCAAACGTTGCCCGCGCTTTATCCGGCGCAACCCTGCGCGAGTCGCCGCATTGTCGTGAAGCCATCGGGTCTGCACGCCACTCTCGAAGATTCTTTCCGAGACCTCGGGCGGCGTGGCTGATCCTGGGCCGAGCTAAAGCTCGGCGCTACATGACCGCCGTCTACCTGCCGGTCCATGTGCTCTCGATCCTCGCGTTGAGCACAAAGTGCAACCGCCTTGCCGTCTCTGTTGCCGAAAGGAACGTCGAGGAGAAGGGGAGTGACGACCTGCGGTGAACGCGATAACTATCCCCGTCGAGCGACCCCGCACACGACTTGATGGACCTGAGGTTAACGATTGGGCCCCTCGTCGCCGCGCGACATTACATTTTCATGACAGAAGCCCCTGGTATCGCGGACCTAGAATACGGCGATGAACTCGGGGGATCATCGCCGGCGAACACGTTGGACTCGTCTCTTACTCGCCGCCATTCTGATTCCGACTGCTGTGGTCATTCTCCTGGTGTTCCGCGTGGTTCGCCAGGAGCGCGAACTTGGCGAGCGACGCGCTTCGGATGCACGCCGGGCGACGCTGGAGCAACTGCACCGAGAACTGACCGCGCGTCTTCAGGCACTCCGCCTGGAAGAAGTCAACCGGCTGATCGGGGAATCTGGCACGCGGCTGCCGCCGGACTCGCCGATCGTCTTCGTCGCGCCGATGGCGCACGACGATATGGTCCTTCCGTGGGAAGACCGCGGTCCGTCGTCGGCTCCATCTGCAGAGTTCCTGCGACACCAACGTGAAGGCGAGGCGCTGGAATTCCAGCGCCAGGATGCCACCCGCGCGGCCGGGTCGTACGAGCACGCACTGCGTGCGGCGCGCACGCCGTTAGAACGCTGTACCGCCCGCGTATCACTCGCCCGCGGATATCTCAAGGCCGGCATGAGCATGCAAGCCGAGAGCACCGATCGCGGCACGCTGGCGGACTGCGGCGAAATCGCCGATGCCGACGGAGTGCCCATTGCCGTGTACGCCGCCGAGCGTCTCCTCGACAGCGAACACGATCACGCGCTCGTCGCGAACTACGTCGTTCGCGCCGTCAATCTGCGGCGGTGGCCGTCTCCCAACGAGACTCGGGCCTTGCAGTCACTCCTGCACCGGCTGCCGAGTGCCGTTGCCGCGGAGCCACTCCGCAAGCTGCAACTCGCGATTCACGACATCGAGCAGGTGACCGCGCTCGCGCGTGAATTGAAGGCCCAGCCAGAGAGACTTCAGGGCGCATCCCGCAACGCTCCCGGAGATCTTCCGTGGATGGGCTATGGAGACGAGCCATGGCTCGTCACGCTGGTGTCGCCGACGTCGTTTGCGACACCGGTGGTCATGGCGGTCTCGTCTCGGCGCAGCGTCCCTGCCGGCGTCACGGTTCGCGCCGCTCCCGCGCCGGCCGCCGTGCCGCTCGGAGACGGCTTCGTGGATCTGTACGTGCAATGGCCGGCGGAGCGCTTTGCAGACCATGCGGCCGTTCCGGCCGCCGTGTACGGAGCGGTTCTATCTGTCGTGCTCGGCGCCGTGCTGCTCGCCGGGTATTTTCTGTTGCGCGATGTCCGTCGAGAAAGCGACACGGCGCTCATGCGCTCGGCATTTGTCGCCAGCGTGTCACATGAACTGAAGACACCGCTCACATCAATCCGGGCTCACGCCGAGACGTTGCTCATGGGCCGCGCCGGCGACACGGCGGCGACCGTCGAGTACCTCAAGACCATCGTGAGCGAGAGCGAGCGCCTGGGACGCCTCGTCGAGAGCGTGCTCGAGTTCTCACGCATCGAGCAGGGTCGAAAGACGTATCGCATGCAGGCCACGCGTCTCGACGATGTCGTGCGTGCGGCGGTACGAACGATGGAATATTCACTTGCGCAACTGGGCTTCACGCTGACGATCGTCAGTGACGGAACGGCCCCGAGGTTCAGTGGCGATCCGGAAGCGCTGACGCAGGCGATTCTCAATCTCCTCAGCAACGCGATGAAGTACTCCGGAAGCGCAAGGCACATCGAAATGCGGATTGGTACCCGGGAGAACGAAGCCTTCGTCGACGTCGTCGACCACGGCATCGGCATACCGAAGGACGATCAGTCACGCATCTTCGAACGCTTCCATCGTGTCCAGTCTGCTGAGACGGCTGGCATCGCGGGAACTGGACTCGGGCTCGCGCTCGCGCTCCACGCCGTCGAAGCACATCGAGGGCGCATCGCGGTGGTCAGCGATGTGGGCCGCGGCAGTACGTTCTCCGTTTCCATTCCCTTGCAGGCAGAGGCATGACCAAAGTGCTCGTCATTGAGGACGACCCCGGCATTCTGCGGACGGTTGCCGACAACCTGCGGTTCGAGAAATACAACGTGATCACCGCGGTGGACGGCGAAACGGCCTACGTCCTCCAGCAGCAGCAACAACCCGATCTCATCGTCCTGGACTTGATGCTCCCGCGCATGAGCGGCCTGGACTTGTGCCGCCGACTGCGGGCCGAGGACGTCCAGGTGCCAGTGCTCGTGCTGACGGCGCGCGGCGAAGAGGCCGATCGCGTGCTTGGCCTCGACATGGGCGCGGACGACTACGTGACCAAGCCGTTCTCGGTACCCGAGCTCATGGCGCGTGTTCGCGCGCTGCTGCGCCGCCCGTCGTCGGGTCTGGCTGCAACGCTCAAGTTTGGAGACGTGGAAGTCGACTTCCGACGGCACGTAACGGTCCGGGCCGGACGAGCCATCGAGATGACCAGAAAAGAGTTCGCGCTTCTGCGTTTCCTGGCTTCCCGCGAAGACACCGTGGTCACCCGCGACGAATTGCTGAACAAGGTGTGGGGCTTCGAGGCATATCCGGTCACAAGAACGGTCGACAATCACATCGCCAGTCTGCGCGCCAAGCTGGAGACCGATCCGGCGCGGCCCATCTACATTCAGACGGTGCATGGCGTCGGCTACAAGTTCGTGCCCGGAAGAGAAAGACGAGACGCATGACGCGGAAGGGGTTGCTGCTCGGCCTTCTGGGAGTGCTGGCGCTGTCCGTCCCGGTGAGAGGGCAGGAGGCGCCGGCACTGTACCAGCGAGGCCTCGTTCAAGAACACGCAACCGGCCATCTAGAGGACGCGATCGCGCTGTACATGCAAGCGGCCCGCGCCGCGGGCGCCGATCGCGTACTTGCCGCCCGGGCATTGGTGCGCGCCGCTGGCTCCTACGAGAAGCTTGGACGTCAGACGGATGCGGCGAATGTGTACGACGAGGTGATGCGCGGGTACCCGGAGCAGCGTGCCGAAGTCAGTCTCGCCCGTGAGCGCTTGAGCATCCTGCGGCGGAACGCACCCGCCTACGTTTTGAAGAACAACGTCGCTGGCGTGAGCGTGTCGTCGTCAACGGCACCCTTGCTCGAGCGCTATTGCGTTCGCTGTCACAACGCGGGAATTAGGTCTGGTGAACTCGACCTCGCGTCACTGAACGAACAAGACGTCGCGGAGAATCCGGGATTGTGGGAAGAAGTGGTTCGCCGGCTGATGGCCCGGCGGGATCCACCGGCCGGCGCGCCGCGGCCCGACGACGAGACCTATCGCGCCGTGACAACCAGCCTGCAGCTGGCACTCGACGCGGCCTACGCCGGCAACCGCACGCTGCAGGATGCCGATCGCGTCGACGATGCCGAGCTCGCGACGCGTCTCGCGAGGTTGATCTGGAATGCGGCTCCGGACGCATTGCTGCTCCGTGAGGCGGAGCGCGGCCGACTGCACGAGCCCGCAATTTTGAATCGTCACGTGGTGCGCATGCTGCGTGATCCGAAGTCGGCGAGTCTCGTCCGGAGTTTTTTTGCGGGCTGGTTGTCGCTCGACAACGTGCAGAAGGCCAGACCTGATCCATCGCTGTATCCCCAAATTGATGCGGATCTGCTGCAAGCGATGGACAAGGAAACACGCCTGTTCCTCGAGAGCCAGCTCCGCGAAGACCGCGATGCCGTCGAGATCTGGACGGCGAACTACACGTACGTCAACGCGCGCCTTGCGCGCCATTACGGCTTGTCGGGCATCACCGGCCAGGACTTTCGTCGTGTCACTTGGCCGGACGACCGTCGTGCGGGCATCCTCGGGCAGGCTGGCATCTTGATGGCGCTGTCGAAGCCGTCACGCACGTCACCCACGACGCGTGGCCGCTTCGTCCTGGCACGATTTCTCGGCGTCGACTCGCCCAGCCCTCCTGCCAACGTTCCATCTCTGGTGGAGTCCCCCCCGAGCGCCGGCACCATGCGCGATCGCCTGCTGGCCCACAAGGTCAACCCGTCCTGTGCGAGCTGTCACACGATGTTCGACCCACTGGGCCTGGCCCTCGAGAACTTCGATGCGACTGGCGGATGGAGGACGATGGATGGCGGAGCGCCGATCGACGCGTCGGGCACGTTCATCGACGGGACACGCTTCGAAGGCGCCGCAGGTCTCCGCGCGGGCCTGCTGAAGTATCGCGATGCCTACTACACGAACCTGGTGCGACAGCTGTTGGCGCACGCGCTCAACCGCAATGGGAAGGCCGGCCAGGTCTACGACTATGAAATGTCAGCCGTCCGCAAGATCGTCGGCGATGCCGCAGCCACCGGCTATCGCTGGTCGTCGATCCTCGCGGGCATCGGCGCCAGCGCACCGTTTCAGATGAAGCACCTCGTCCCGTGAAATGACAAAAATTTTGCGTTGGTCGGACACCCCCGTGACGTCTTGGGTGTGGAGGCTCCGCTATCGTCACGACCATGCGCATTGTTACAGCCAGTGTGATTTTGGTCGGCGTGTTCGTCAGCGTCTCGTTCGCGGGCCCGGCTGACAATCCGGATGCGGCTCAGCTGGTGCAGACATACTGTGCGGGCTGTCACAACGGGGTGATGCGCTCGCCCTCAAACGCCCTGCTCGACCGATTCGACACCACGACCATCACAAACAGCCCGGATGTCTGGTCGCGTGCGTACCGCCAGCTGCAGGCAGGGACCATGCCGCCATTCGGAGCGTCGCGACCGGACCGAGTGGCTTACGGCAAGCTGCTGTCGTCG
>Ga0126379_10003346_pt1 | contig 10358 bp, 8 predicted proteins | sample PanSoiMetPlot_24_FD_92640 | JGI IMG/M metagenome (GOLD analysis project Ga0126379, IMG submission 92640) | Tropical forest soil microbial communities from Panama - MetaG Plot_24 | ecosystem: Environmental > Terrestrial > Soil > Tropical forest > Bulk soil | place: Panama | collected 2016-02-17 | reverse complement strand
GAAAAGGCGCACAGCCTTTGCGGTATCGCCTATGGCAGCCTGGAACTCTACGACGGCGAAAACTTCCGCTCGGTCGCAGAGCGCGGGTTGCCGAAGGCGTTCGCTGAGATGCTGCGGCAGGGCTATCCGGCTTCCGACAATCCGGCGACCAGGCCACTGATCGAGGGCAGCCGGTATACGCACATCGCCGATGTGGCGGAAACCGACTACGCGATAACGCAAAGCGGGGCCGAGCTTACGAGCGTTCGCACTTTGCTTTGCATTCCGCTGCGCAGAGAAAATGTGCTGCTCGGCATGATTGCCTGTGCACGCCAGGAGGTTCGGCTGTTCTCCGAGAAAGAGATCGCGCTATTGGAGAGCTTTGCCGCCCAGGCGGTGATCGCGATCGAGAACGCCAGGCTGTTGACCGAGACGCGCGAGGCACTGGAGCAGCAGACCGCGACCGCGGAGGTGTTGCGAGTAATTAATTCCTCGCCCGGCGACCTCACGCCGGTGTTCGAGGCGATGCTCGAAAAGGCGATGCGCCTGTGCGACGCCTCTTTCGGCGAATTGCGCACCTATGACGGCGAGCGGTTTCGTCTCGCCGCGACGCACGGCGTCCCGACCCCTTATGTGCAGCACTACGTGCGCGGCGACCGCGGCATTTATGGACCCGGCACCGGGCCGGCGCGCATCCTCGCCGGCGAGCGCGTCGTGCACATCCCCGACCTCATCGCCACCGAGCCCTATCAGCGGGGCGACCCCGACCGTGTCGCGCTGGTCGAGCTTGGAGGGGCCCGCGCCTACGTGCTCGTGCCGCTGCTCAGGGACACGATCGTCTTTGGCTACATTATGATCTACCGCAAGGAGGTCGGGTCGTTCACCGACAAGCAGATCGCCCTCTTGCAGAACTTCGCGGCCCAGGCAGTGATTGCGATGGAAAACGTGCGCCTGTTGACCGAAACGCGCGAGGCGCTCGAACAGCAGACCGCGACGGCCGAGATCCTCGAGGTGATCAGCCGCTCGCCGGGCGATCTGGCGCGAGTGTTTGACGCGATGCTGGAGAAGGCGACCCGGCTGTGCGATGCCGCGTTCGGCATCCTTTGGTTATGCGATGGAGAGCGCTTTCACGCCGCCGCACTGCGGGGCGCACCCGAGCGCTATGCCGAGATCGCCCGCGTGCCGCACCGGCCTGTTCCCAACAACCCGCTCTGGCGAATGCTGGGCGGCGAACGCCTGATGGTCAGTCTCGACGTCGCCGCCGAGGAGCCCTACCGGGCGGGCGACCCAAATCGGCTGGCCCTTGTCGACATCGGCGGCGCCCGCAGCGTCGTGCAGGTGGCGCTCGTCAAAGATGACACATTGCTCGGCTCGCTGACGGTCTACCGCCAGGAGGTGCGGGCGTTCTCCGACAAGCAGGTTGCGCTGTTGCAGAATTTCGCGGCGCAGGCGGTGATTGCGATCGAGAATGCCCGGCTGTTGGGCGAATTGCGCGAGCGGACGCATGACCTGCAGGAGTCGCTCGAATACCAGACCGCGACGAGCGATGTCTTGAAGGTCATCAGCCGCTCGACCTTCGATCTGCAGCCGGTGCTGACGACGGTGGCCGAGACCGCCGCTCGGCTCTGCCAAAGCGAGATGGCATTTATCCTGCGGCGAGACGGCGAAGTGTACCGCGCCGCCGCAGCGCTGGGATGGTCGCCGGAATATCGGGAATTCCTCAAAGCGCACCCGATTGTTCCGAGCCGATCCACGCTGACCGGCCGTGTGGTGCTGGAAGGCCGGGCAATCCAAATCGCCGATATCGCCTCGGACCCCGAATACACTCTCGCCGAAGCAACGACATTGGGGCACGCGCGCACACAGTTGGGTGTCCCGTTGATGCGCGAGGGGTCACCGATCGGGGTCATCATTCTGTCACGCAGCAGGGTCGAGCCGTTCACCGACAAGCAAATCGAGCTGGTCACGACTTTCGCGGACCAGGCAGTGATCGCGATCGAGAACGCCAGATTGTTCAACGAGTTGCGCGATCGCACCGACGAACTGGCGCGGCGCGAGGACGAATTGCGCGTGACCTTCGAGAATATGGGCGATGGTGTGGCGATGTTCGACCGTGACCAGCGGCTCGCCGCCTGGAACCGCAATTTTCAGCAGATCCTTGATCTGCCGGACACCTTGTTGGCTGACCGCCCAAGCTATCAGCACTATGTCCGCCGCCTCGCCGACCGGGGCGAGTTCGGTACGAGCGATCTCGACGCGGAGCTGAGCCGGCGTCTCGAAGCAACCGATGAGGAATTACGCCTTGAGCGCGCGCGGCCGAATGGACGGGTCATTGAGGTGCGGCGCAACGCCGTGCCGGGCGGCGGCTTTGTGCTGATCTACGCCGACGTCACCGAACGCAAGCGCGCCGAAGCCGAGATCCGGGCGGCGCGCGACGCCGCTGAGCGCGCGTTGCGCGAGTTGCAGGCGGCCCAGGCGAGCCTCTTGCACGCGCAGAAGATGGCGGCCCTGGGTCAGCTCACCGCCGGGATCGCGCACGAGATCAAAAATCCGCTCAACTTCGTGAATAATTTCGCCGATCTGTCAGTCGAATTAATGGACGAGCTGAGGGAGACGACGGCGCCGGCGGTGACGGCGCTCGATGAGGCGACCCGCGCCGAGATCGACGAAATCGTTCAGATGCTGACCGCCAACCTCGGCAAGATCGCCGAACACGGCCGCCGCGCCGACGGCATCGTCAAGAGCATGCTGGCGCATTCGCGCGGCTCCAGCGGCGACCGGCAAAGCGTCGACATCAACGCGCTGATCGAGGAAGCGCTCAACCTCGCCTATCACGGCGCCCGCGCGCAGGACCAGAATTTCAATATCGCGCTCGAGTGTGAACTGGATCACACCATCCCTCCGATCGAGCTGGTACCACAGGATATGACGCGCGTGTTCCTCAACCTGTTCGGCAACGGCTTCTATGCGGCCAACAAGCGCCGCAGCGAGGCGGGCGACCCGCAATTCAGGCCGAAGCTCAACGTGACGACGCGCGAGCTCGGAGAGGAGGTCGAGATCCGGGTGCGCGACAACGGCGCCGGCATTGCGTCGGAATTCCGCGACAAGCTGTTCCAGCCATTCTTTACGACGAAGCCGACCGGCGAAGGTACCGGATTGGGCCTTTCGATCAGCTACGACATCGTCACGCACGAGCACGGCGGCACGATCGCGGTCGACAGCAGGGTCGGCGAGTTCACCGAGTTTACGATCCGCCTGCCGCGTAGTCCGCGGCCCGCAGTGGCAGGGCGGACAGGATGAGCGTCAGCATTCTCGTCGTCGACGACGAGCCGGATGTCGCCGATCTGTTTCGCCAGCGCTTCCGGCGGGAGGCTCGCCAGGGCGTCTATGTCCTGCATTTCGCCGGCTCCGGCGAAGAGGCGCTTGACCGCCTCGCCACCGGGATCGAGCCGCAACTGATCGCCATCCTGTCGGACATCAACATGCCGGGCATGGACGGGCTGCGCCTGCTGCGTGAGATAAAACGGCGCAGCCCGGACCTGCCGGTCATGATGGTAACCGCCTACGGCGACGACGAACGCCGCCGCCATGCGGCCGAGGCCGGCGCGCTTCAGTTCCTCGCCAAGCCGGTGGATTTCGACCGGCGCAAACAAGAGTTGCGCCGACTGCCGGGCGCTTCGGCGTGATCCGCCGGCCCCAATCCCCGCGGCGCTCGGCATTGCCGGGACGCTTGCGGGATCACTTCGAGATTGCTTTGTCGCCGCGCTCCTCGCAATGACAATCACTTTCGGGGGCGGCCGCACGACCGAAAAACCTGTTCCACCACAATCATAACATCAAACCCACAAACTAGTTCTTGAATGTATTCGAGTAATGTCCGGGATTGCATTGCGACCTGGTAACCGCCCGAGGGGAAAGACAATGGCACAACGTAAGATCACTCGTTTATGGGTCATTGTGGCGTGTGGACTGGCTTTGTTGCCTGCCGATGCATGGAGCCAGCAAAAATCACTCAAGGATCGGCTTATCGGAACCTGGAATCTGGTTTCGGTCAGTGAAGACTACGGCGGCGGGAAGATAGAAAAAAGTCCGTTCGGACCAAACGTCAAAGGTGCTTTCAATTTCAGCCCCGGCGGCGAAGTCATGTTTATGATGATCGGGGCGGACTTGCCGACGCCAGCGGCAAAGCCTCAGGAGTCGAGCAGGCAGGTTGTCGCTTGGTTCGGCAAATACTCCGTCGACGATGCGGCGAATACCGTCACTTACACCGCCGAGAAGGCGACGATCCCGGCATTTGACGGGCATCCTCGCACGGCGTCGATCACGGTGAGCGGCGATGAATTTAGCCAAAAATCGGCGCCGGTGAACGGACCCACCGGAACGTTCACGCCCACTCTCGTCTTCAAGCGAGCCAATTGAGCTAAGCACCCGCGGGCTGCAGGCCCGCGGGCAAGTACCCCGGCTGGAGGCTCGAGACTGTGCCGACTTTTGCTGGTAGCGCGAGCGGTGAGCGCGTATCATTGGTAGTGACACGTGGCACGCCGCGATCGCGTCGCGGTCGCCGCGGCGGGCTGTGACAAACATGGCAGGGAGGCCGATGGCACTGCTCGCTGACGCGCTGGCCGATCTTCGGCACACCATCGCCGCGTCCGAGCGGCAACTCGCAGAGCGCACCGCCGAACGCGATGAAGCGTTGGCGCAGCAGAGCACAACCGCTGAGATTTTGCGCGCCATCGCCCGCTCGCCCGGCGATGTCCGGCCGGTGTTCGAGACGATTGTCGCAAGCGCGGTCAGGGTGTGCGAGGCGGAGTTCAGCGGGGTGGCGCAGCGCGACGCCGCCGATGCGGCGTTTCGCGCAGCGCTGAGGGTGACGACGCGCGATCTCGGCAATGCCGTTGCGGTCAGGGTGCGCGACAACGGCGTTGGCGTACCGCCCGAATTTCGCGACAAGCCGTTCCAGACATTCTTAACGACCAAGCCCACCGGCAAGGGGACCGGGTTCGGCCTGTCGATCAGCTACGACATCGTCACGCAGCAGCATGGCGGCGCGATCGCGGTCGACAGTGCGGTGGGAGAGTTCACCGAGTTTACGATCCGCCTGCCGCGCTCCCGCCAGGCCAGCCCCCACCTCACCCCTCCTCCGCCTGCGGGGCAGGGAATGGGAGGGGACGTGTCGCGCTCTCAATGAGGCGGTAAAGCAGTGAGATATCTTGTCCCTTGCTGGCTGTCTGCTGCACTGCTGATTGCTTCGGCGGCGGCCGGTGCGGCGCCGGAGGCCGACGAGGATGCGATGATCTCGCAGGATCTCGCCGAGATGCTGCGCGACGCGCGCACGGTCATCTCCAACAATCAGGATCTGATCAACAATCCGGAGATTGGCGACAAGCACCTCACTGGTCAGGTCGTGCTCGAGCGGGCGGTCAAGAGCTACGAGAAAACGACGGGCAGCGACCCGGAAAAGGCCGACCCGAATTCGCGGCAGGGACGGCTGTTGCGCGCGATGATGGCGGCGATTGTCGCCGCGACGGACGACAATCAGGCGACGATCAACGAGAAGGGGACCGCGTTCAAGGGCTTTATCCCAGCCGTCTTCGGGCGCCTTGTAAGCGAGGAGTTCAATCAGCGGGCGAACGGCGAGGCCGTGGTGAAGGTCACCGCACCGCCCGAGCTGGTGCGCAATCGCAAGGCGCGGCCGGACGCCTGGGAAGCGAACGTCATCAAGACCAAGCTGCTCGCTCCCGGGTGGCCCAAGGGGCAATCCTATTCCGCCGTCGTCGACGTCGAAGGGCGTCCCGCCTTCCGCATTATGGTTCCCGAATATTATGCGGCCTCTTGTCTTGTTTGCCATGGCTCACCCAAAGGCGAAATGGACCTGACGGGCTACCCGAAAGAGGGCGGCAAGCTGGGCGACCTCGGGGCGGCCATCAGCATTACTCTCTTTCACTGAAACGGCCGGGACGCAGCGGTAGCGAAATTATGGTCGGACTAACGATCCGGACGCGGCTGATCCTGCTGACAAGCGCCGGGCTTTTGGTGCTTGTGGCGACGAATGCCTACCTGACCCGCGCGCTGAGCGAGAACTCGGCGGGCATGGTCGAGGCCGCCGCTCTGCTGGCCGGCATCGAACAGGCCGACAGTGCGCGGCTCGCGTTCGGCGAGATGCGCTATTGGATGACCGACCTCGCGGTCAGCCAGCTGACACTGTCGGAGCGCAACGCTCAGGCGGCGCGCGCGCGGATGGACGAGCAGCTCGACAAGCTCGCGCCGTGGAACCCGCAGCGCATCGCCGTGGTGCGCAGCGAGCTCGCCCAGTACGACGCGTTGGCCGACAAGGCCGTCGACGAATATACCAACGACCGCCGCGTGATCGGCAATTCGCTGCTGGCGCAGGCGCGCCAGCACAGCCTCGCGGTCGACCAGCTGCTCGCCGCGATCGTTACGGACCTGACCGGCGAGGCGACAGCGGCGCGCCTGCGGGTCGTCGCCGAAGCGGCGGCGGCAAAGCGGTTGTCGCACATCGTCGTGGCCGCCGCGGTTTTGGTGGGTGCGCTGCTCACCCTTCTCGTACTGCGTTCGATCGTCGTGCCGCTGCGCCGGCTGGTTGCCGCTATGGATGGTCTGAACGCCGGCAACGTCGCTGTGCCGATCCCGGCGGCCGGAGCCGACGAGATCGGCGCCGTGGCGCGGACTTTGGCAAGGTTCCGCGACACTCTCGTCGAGCAAAACCGCCGCGAGCGCGAGCTGCGCGCCGCTCACGAAGAGCTGAAAGCCACGCAGGCCAGTCTGATCCACGCGGAAAAGATGGCCTCACTGGGCCAACTGACCGCCGGCATTGCGCACGAGATCAAAAACCCGCTCAACTTCGTCAACAACTTCGCCGGGCTCTCGGTCGAGTTGCTCGACGAATTGCAGCAGACCGCCGGACCGGCGCTCGATGCGCTACCCGCCGATCAGCGCGCCGCGGTCGACGAAGTAATTGAAATGCTGACCGGCAATCTCGACAAAATCGCCGAGCACGGCCGGCGCGCCGACGGTATCGTCAAGAGCATGCTGGCGCACTCCCGCGGCGGCGGTGAGCGGCAGCTGGCCGACATCAATGCGCTGGCCGAGGAGGCCATTAACCTCGCCTATCATGGCGTCCGCGCCCAGGATCCGAATTTCAATATCACATTGGAACGCGACCTGGACCGCAACATTGCGCCGATCGCGCTGGTGCCCCAGGATGTGACGCGCGTGTTCCTCAACCTGTTGGGCAATGGCTTTTACGCCGCCAATAAACGCCAGCGCGACGCCTGCGATGCGGCGTTTCGCGCAGTGCTGAAGGTGACGACGCGCAATCTCGGCAATGCCGTCGAAATCCGGGTGCGCGACAACGGCATTGGCGTCCGACCCGAGCACCGTGACAAGCTGTTTCAGCCGTTTTTCACGACCAAGCCCACTGGCGAAGGCACCGGGCTCGGATTATCGATCAGCTACGACATCGTCACACAGCAGCATGGCGGCACGATCGCGGTCGACAGTGCAGTCGGCGAGTTCACCGAATTTACCATCCGTCTGCCGCGTTCGCGGCAGGTCACAATGGCAGGCATGACAGGATGACGGGTTCACCTAGATTGCTTCGTGCCCCCGGAACGGCCGCAAGGCGCCCACGGATCAAGTCCGTGGGCCGAAGGCCCACGCCCGGGGGTCTCGCAATGACGTGGTTTATCCCGTCATCGCGAGCGGAGCGAAGCGATCTCAAGCGGCATGCGCGGCGGGGGCGGACGGCGATTTCCCTCGCCTACCGGCCCTCGCCGCCGAGCTGGTTCGCGACAAAGTCGAGGTCATTACGACGATGGGTTCGGCGGATTCGGCAAAGGCCGCGATGAAAGCGACCGCGACGACCCCGGTCGTTGGTTCCTCCGTCGGCGACCTCGTCGAGCACATTAATTGGCCCGAGGGCAATGTAACTGGAGTGAGAATCCTCACTGGCGACTTGACCCCGAAGCAGCTGCAGATCCTCGCCAAACCGGCTGATCTGCCGGTGGTCGCGCCGACCAAAATCGAGCTAGTCATCAATCTGAAGACCGCCAACGCACTGGGACTGACGATCCCGCCATCGATACTCGCGCGCGCCGACGAGGTGATCGAATGAGGCGACGCAATTTGCTTGTGACGCTCGGCAGTGTCGCAATCCTGCGGCCGCTCTCTGGTTGGGCTCAAGCAGGGCTCCCAGTGGTAGGTTATATCAATGCTGCATCGCCGGAAGACGCTGCAGACCTTGCCAGCGCGTTTAGGCAAGGCCTCAGTGAAGCCGGCTACGTCGAAGGTCGGAATGTCGCCATAGATTATCGCTGGGGTGAGGGCCAATACGACCGATTGCCGATACTGGCCGCCGATCTCGTCCGCGCTCGGGTCGCTGTAATTGCCGCTACGAGCACTCCCGTCGCTTTGGCAGCAAAGGAGGCGACCGGAACGATCCCCATTGTCTTCACTATTGGCGGCGACCCGGTCAAAGTCGGCCTCGTCTCGAGGCTCAACCGGCCGGACGGCAACCTTACCGGCGTCACCAGATACAACGTGGAATTAGCGCCAAAGCGCTTGGAATTGTTGCATGATCTCATGCCTGGTGTGAAGGACATCGGGCTACTTGTTAACCCGGGCAACCCGAACACCGAAACGCTATTGAAATCCGTATACGAAGCCGCACAAATGCTCGGCGTCGAGCTTCATGTCGTAACGGCTGAGAACGACAACCAACTGGATAACGCTTTTACGACGCTGAACAGCCGCCGAATCGGTGCCGTGGCAATCGGCAACGATCCATTCTTTAACAGCCGCAGCGGGCGGCTTGCCGAACTGGTTCTTCGCCACTCATTGCCGGCGATCTACCAGTACCGCAGGTTCGTCGAAGCTGGCGGCCCGATGAGCTACGGAGCGAGCAATACCGATTCGCACCATCGTCTCGGTGTCTATGTTGGGCGCATTTTGGCGGGTGCCAAGCCGGGCGATCTTCCCGTCGAGGAATCAACCAAAGTCGACTTGTTGCTCAACTTGAAAACCGCGAAGATCCTTAGCTTGCCCGTGCCGCCTGCGATTCTGGTGCGCGCTGACGAGGTGATCGAGTGAACCGGCGCGATTTCACCACGCTTTTCGCCGGCGCGGCTATCGCATGTCCTCTCGGAGCTCACGCGCAACAGAAGGCGGTGCCGGTGGTCGGGTTCCTCAGCGTTTCAAACAGCTCTACTGACGAGTTGGGCGCATTGCGCCGGGGTCTGAGCGAAACTGGATACGTCGAGGGAAAAAATTTGGCGATCGAATACCGTTGGGCGGAGGGGCGCTATGATCGATTACCCGCGTTGGCCGCCGATCTGGTCAGCCGCAAAGTTGAAGTGCTCGTGACAGCTGGCGGCCACTTTCCGGCACTCGCCGCGAAAAACGCCACCTCGACAATCCCGATCGTCTTCCTCATCGGTGTCGACCCGGTCGTGTTTGGGCTGGTGTCGAGCTTCGCTCGACCCGGCGGAAACCTCACCGGCGTCAGTATGCAACTCAGTGAGCTCACGCCAAAGCGGCTCGAACTGTTGTCGGAGCTGATGCCGCAAACCAGAGCGATCGCACTGCTCGTCAACCCGAATAATGCGGCAAGCGTCGGGCAGATCACGCAAGAGACCCAGGACGCTGCAACCGCAAAGGGCGTGCACCTCGAAATCCTAAAGGCCGGCAGCGAAAGCGAGATCAATGCCGCATTCGAAAACCTCGCTGCATTGCATGCCGGCGCGCTACTTGTCAGCATGGACGCATTCTTCGACAGCCGTCGCGAGCAGATCGTGTCGCTGGCGGCACGGCATTCAGTTCCTGCAATCTACGGAATGCGCGACTACGTCGTGACCGGCGGCTTGATGAGCTACGGGCCTAACCTAGCTGACATGTACCGCCGCGTTGGCGTTTACGCAGGAAAGGTCCTTGACGGCACCAAGCCAGTGGGCCTGCCCATTGAGCAGCCGACCAAATTCGAGCTGGTGGTCAATCGCAATACCGCAAAGGCGCTTGGTCTGACGATCCCGGCATCAATCCTCGCGCGCGCCGACGAGGTCATCGAATGAAGCGCCGCGAGCTGATATTGCTGCTGGCCGGCATGATCACCGCAGCGCACGCGCTGCGCGCGCAGCAGAAGGCGATGCAGGTGATCGGTTTCCTCAGCAGCGAGAATTCCGCCGCGCTTGCACCGCGTTTGGCCGCGTTCCGCCACGGACTAGGCGAAACCGGCTACGTCGAGGGACAAAACGTGGCGATCGAATACCGTTGGGCAGAGGGTCAATATGATCGGCTGCCTGCTTTGGCCGCCGACTTAGTCGAACGTAAGGTCGACATAATCGCGACCAGTGGCGGCAACTTTT
>Ga0126379_10003345_pt1 | contig 10358 bp, 8 predicted proteins | sample PanSoiMetPlot_24_FD_92640 | JGI IMG/M metagenome (GOLD analysis project Ga0126379, IMG submission 92640) | Tropical forest soil microbial communities from Panama - MetaG Plot_24 | ecosystem: Environmental > Terrestrial > Soil > Tropical forest > Bulk soil | place: Panama | collected 2016-02-17 | reverse complement strand
TTATGCGGCGGCACGAGTTGGGCCATTGCGAATGCTTTCTAAAGACCAGACGATCCGAACCGAATAAGCATTCTCTGATCGCTCACAGAATTTGTGCTTGAGCCAATCTCTGGATCACCTTGAAAGCTGCGGCACCTGACGAGGTAGTCGGTGCAATCAATCGATGATGTGGTAGACCGGCGCTTTCTCCATCGCCCACTTGCTGGAATTCCGGTCGTAACGGGACAGCGTGAAGCAGTGCCAATCCGCGTCATCGAGCTTCGGATGGTCGGCTCGGTAGTAATAGCCCGGCCAGCGGGTTTCGGTGCGAAACAAGGTGTGCTGGGTGACACATTCCGAAGCGAGCACCCGGTGGTGAAGCTCCCAGGCGCGCTGCAATTGGTGCAGGTCTTCGGCGCCAAGAAGGGCGAGATCCTCCTTCAGCATGTCGAGCAATTCGAGGCCGCGATTAAGCAGCGGCTCGTTGGTCGTGTAATTGGCGCCAATCCCGCCGACATATTCGTCCATGATTTTCTCCAGCCGTTGCAAGCCATGCAGCGGCAGGAGGTAGCTCGGTGACACGGTGCCCGCGACGATTTCGTTGCGGCCGATCTTGTAGTTCTCCAATGGCTGATAGATTGTTTTCTTCAGCTTCTCGTATTCCGCCTCGCTGACCTCAGGACCCTCCCGGTCGGCTTCGTTGACATATTTGACGGCAGCTTTGCCGGCGATCCGGCCTTCGGTGAAGGATCCCGACGAGAACTTGTGGGCGCTGCCGCCGATAGCGTCGCCGGCGCCGAACAACCCTTCGACGGTCATCATACGGTTATAGCCCCATTGGTACTCTGCCGGGGCGTAGTCTTCCGGGCCGCTCGCCCAAGCGCCCGAACAGGTCGCGTGCGAGCCCATGACATAGGGCTCCGACGTCGTCAGTTCCGGATTGATCTCCTTTGGATCGATATTCTGCGACGCCCAGACGACCGCCTGGCCGATTGTCATGCCGAGGAAGTTTTCCCATCCGACCGTTTCTTTGTGCGGATCCTGGAACGCCTCTTTGGTCACCATTCGGATCGGGCCGCGGCCTGCTTTCACCTCTTCGAGTAGGGCGTGATTGCGCAGGCAGGTCGGGACCGGATGTCGATTGACATAATCGCCGACCCGTTCCTTGAGCGTTTCGAACCAGATTGGCTCGTAATCCTGGCCATAGGCGTTTTGCGTGTACGTTTTCAGATGCAGGAAATAGGCGCCAACCGGCCCGTAGCCGTCCTTGAACCGGGTCAGCACGATGCGATTTTCCATCTGTGTCATCTTCGCGCCGGCGAGGATCGGCAGCGCATAGGCGGAGGCGCTGCTCCAGGGGGCATACCAGGTCCGCCCCATGCCTTCGCCCACCGCGCGCGGCTTGAAAATGTGCGAGGCGCCACCGGCGGCAACGATCACCGCCTTGGCGCGGAACACGTAGAAGTCGCCGGTGCGGACGTTAAATCCGACAGCGCCGGCAACGCGATTGGCGCGCTTGTTATCCATCAACAAGTGCGTCACCATGATGCGGTTGTAGATTTCGCTTGCGGCCTTGCGCGCGGCTTCGGCGACGATCGGCTTATAGCTCTCGCCGTGAATCATGATCTGCCATTTGCCTTCGCGCTGATAGCGGCCGGTCTTGGGGTCGCGCATGATCGGCAGGCCCCATTCCTCGAATTTGTGGACGGTGGAATCCACATGGCGCGCGATGTCGTAGCCCAAATCCTCGCGCACGAGACCCATCAAGTCGTTGCGGGCGTAGCGAACATGGTCTTCGGGCTGATTTTCGTTCCAGTGCATGCCCATGTAACAGTTGATGGCATACAAGCCTTGGGCGACCGCGCCGCTGCGCTCGATATTGGCCTTCTCGACGCAGACGATCTTGAGATCGCGTCCCCAGTAGCGGGACTCATAGGTCGCCCCGCAGCCGCCCATGCCGCCGCCGACCACGAGTATGTCCGCGTCAACCAAGACGGTCTTGCGCCGGCGCATCAGACTAGGCCTTGCTTGAAGCGATCGCGGGAAAGCGCCGGCAAAGCGGCGACCTTAAGCGACTCAGGCTCGTGCGCGAGCTCTTGCGACTTCATGGCTTCGGCGCTCGGCGCCGCATATTCCGACGGCGATTTGATCGAGTCCCACGGCGTGGTGCGGATCGGAGATACGAAATTCTTTTCGCGGCCGTCGCGGAACTTGATCTTCCACGAGATGGTCGCCTTATCCTCTTCACGCCGCACGCGGACGCTATGGCCGAGCGGCGCAAAATCGGCATAGCCGCGGCAATCGATGGCAAACTGCGGGCAGGCTTTCACGCAGGAATAGCACTCCCAACACATGTTGGGCTCGATATTGAACGCGCGGCGATAGGTGGTGTCGATGTGCATGATGTCGGACGGGCAGATATCGACGCAATGACCGCAGCCGTCGCAACGCGTCATGTAAACGAAAGTCGGCATAGTGTGTCCCTAATCTCCGCTCTGTTGACGCGGCGCGCCATTAATAATGCCGCGCATGCTTGAGACCGCCGCCGAAATTACTTGGTGCATCGGCTGGTGGCGGCAGGTTGCTCATCGTGCCGTTGGCCTCCGCCACTCTTTTTTCCAGAGCGGCGGCCGGCTTGAAGAACATGTGCGAAAATTTTGACCACGGAATCGACCCAAACAACACAGTCGTGGCGATAAGATAGAGAGCGAGGAAAACATAGCTCCACAGCGCGCTGCCGCTTGCTTGCGCCCAGGCCCAGATCAGGCCGAAGGTCGCGCTGAGAAGGAGCGCAACAATAAACAAATCCGCACGAACAAAACGGAACGGTGAATTGCCTTCCGCGGCAACATCGACTCTGATGAAAAACCAGAACCAGTAGCCGCCAAGGCAAACCATCAGCATGCCGACATACCACAGGGCAGCGACGGCCGGCGGCGCCGGCGTGGCCGGCGTCGCATAGGCGAACACCAACATGATCGTCGTGACGACGTAAATGATAAAGCCGTACATCGTCAGCAGGTGCGTTACTCTGCGCCGCGCGTTGCAGAACTCGCCGGACGCCATAACGTCGACAATGGCGGTCTGCACTGCCAAGGAGACCATCTCGCCAGCGCCGACGGGCCGTTCGGCTTTGCCCTTGAAACGCCGCCAGTTATCAAAAAAGTAGGTAGCGCTTCGTTTGTGGACGATGTCGAACAGCGTGCCGGCCACTACCAATAGCGCCATCACGATCACATAGGCCTGCATGATGGCCGGCGGTATGGAAATCGAGAGCGCAGCGAACGGATTACCGAACATGGCGGACGTCTCTGCTCGTTAGAGCTTCATTTGGCAGCTTGCTTGGAAGACGTTCAAAGGCGGCGTCAGCCGACCCATGGCGCACTTAACTCCTAGCAAAGCTCCGGTTGCGATTGAAGTCGCTCCCGTCAATATATTTCATAAAGGGGGGCCATTGATTGGCCGAAAGCCCGCGCATTGCGCCGATACGGCAGCGGTCGAGGATCGCATTTTCAGTGCTTCTATTCGCCGGCCAGATCGCGCCGCCGGCCTTCCAGGGCCGCTGAATAGCGCCGCAGCACGTAGGCTTCCGTAAGCAATCCGGCGACACGTCGATCAAGGAACGAGTCGACCACGACCAGCGCTTCTGCTTCGGCGCGGTCGAACGCCAGGACTGCTTCTTTCACCGCCATTTCGGGCAGCAACATTTCATCTGGAAAGTGCAGGAAATCCTTGACGGGTTTTTCCGGGGCGACTTCGACGGTATGGGCCTCGGCGACAAGAACAAGCCCCACATAGCGGTCGAGGTCGTCGACCGCGACGACGTAGGCGGTCGAGCCGAGCGGGTAAGCTTCGCGGAATTCGGCAATAGTGGCAGTCGCCTTGGTTGTTTCGACGTCTTGCCGCATCATCTTTTCCACGGAGAGGTCGCGCATCCAGCCGATATCGGCGGCGCTGCGTATGGTCTCGCCACGCAGGTGAAAGCGCCAAGTTGCGAACGAATAGCCGAATACTTCGCGCGTAAGCTGCGCTGCGATGATTACCGCAATGAGCACCGCCGTCGTCAGCCAGAGGTCGCCTGTCGTCTCCAGGGCAATAAAAGTCATGGTCAGCGGGCCACCGATGACCGATGCCGACAACGCGCTCATGCCGATGACGGCCGACGCATTGGTATCGAAATTCATGGTCGGCCAGCTCATGGTGATCGCTTCGGCAAGCAGGTGGCCGCCCAGCGAGCCGATTAGAAGCGAGGAGAAGAACAGGCCACCGCGGAAACCGGAACCCAGTGAAGCGATCGATGCCGCGATTTTGAGAAGAAACAAAATCGCCACCGTGCGCACCGACAGGTCGAGCGTGCCGATTACGCGCAAGGCGCCGTGACCCGATGACATGACCTGAGGCGAAACAAGAGCCATCAGCCCGACCACCAGGCCACCCGCCACGGTCCGTAGCGCCGGCCGCATCCGCATGCGCACGAACAGCGTTTCGCACAGCGCGACGCCGCGCATCAGAATGATGCCAAGGACCGCCGAGAACAGCCCCAGGATGGCGGCCAGGACGAGATCGTGGGTGACGAGGACCGCCTTGTCGGGCGCGACGACCCCGAGATCGGCGGGTTCGACCGAGCGCGCCACCAAATATCCGATCAGCGCCGAAATTCCGACCGGGGCCAAGCTCGCCGGCGCATAGCTGCCGATGATCAATTCGAAACCGTAAAACGCGCCAGCCAATGGTGCGCCGAACGCGCCGGCAATCCCGGCGGCGGCGCCGCATCCGACGAGAATGCGAAGGTCGCCACGGCGCAACCGAAACGCCATGCCGACACGCGAGGCGATGCCGCTGGCAAATTGCGTGTAACCCGCTTCCAGACCGACGGACGCGCCCACCCCGCTCGACCACACCGTCTGGGCGGCGACGATCACGCTTCCCAACAGCGACATGCGACCGCCGTGCAAGGCGTTAGCTTCGATCGGATCGATTTCCCGTTCCGGACGCCATCGCCGGATAATTTCGCTGGCGATCCCGAATAACAGCCCGCCAGCTACCGGAACGGACAGCGCGAGCACCGGGTCAAGGTTGATCCGGGCGGAGAGACGTTCGCCGGGCTCAAGCTGAAACAGCCAGAGGTGAATGAAATCGACACAGCTTCCCATTGCCGCGACCACGAGGCCGCCGAGCACGCCGACCAGCACCGCGAGCAGGATGAGGCTTGATTCCCGCGCTCGCACGAGCGCCCGTAGGCGCCGCGGGATCCCCAACGGTTTCCCGACTCTGGCAATAAACGCGATCACCGCGCACCATGCCGTTGATGAGACTCGCTCGCGAGGGCCTTATTCCAGAGCATCGTTACGTTACCAGCTGAAGACTCGCTACTGCCGTGCCTTCAAATTGGCACCTCCTGTCTGCAAAAGCCTTCAGCAACGGAAGTAACTGCTCAGTCGTTGTTTGCTCAAGCATTGAGCGCTCTGTACCACACAGGATCGAATATGCGCCAGCTACCTGTTATTCGCTGATGGCTGTGATCCAATTCCAATAGCTTCGCCGTCGCCCGCGTCGCGTGTTTTTAGGAAAGTGCGGTTGCGCTCAGGAGAACTTATCATAGCGGATGTCCTTTCTCTTCACGCTACCGCCAATCAGCGCCCGGATCGTGCCGTCGACCATGACTGGCGGGCCGGCGACATAGGCGATCACATTGGGGTCTTGCCCGGCCATGCCTTTGGCGGCGACCTCGTGGACGAGGCCATTGGCCAATTTGAGGATCGGAAATTCCGCATGGAGCGGCGCGCTAACATTTTCGTCCGACAGCGCCACCGTGACCTCGAGATTTCCGTGCGAGGCTGCGGCATAGCGCGACAAGGGTTCGAGATAAAATGCGTCGGCAAGTGTGCGCACCCCGAAATAGACCGCCGCCTGGTGGCTGCGAAAATGATCGGCCCGCACCGCGCATTCCAGAATTGACATCATCCCGGCAATGCCGGAGCCGCCGGCGATGCAGACGAAATTCCGGCCTTCCTCGGGACGGAAGATCGCGCGGCCCAGTGGCCCGAACACATCGACCTCCGGCTCGCCCGAGAGGCTGTCGAACAGCCAGTCGCAGAACCGGCCCCCCGGCTTGCGCTTGACCACCAGCGCAAGCCGCTCCACCTCGTCGGCGAAATTGACCATGGAATAAGCGCGCCCGCCGGTAATTTCGGGCGTTTCCAGGACCACAAATTGCCCGGCGTTAAAGCGCATCGGATTGCTGAGGTGCAGATCGAAATGCAGCACATCCCGCGTCAGCCGCGTCAGCCCGCGAATGGTGCCACGGCGCGTTGCGGGGGCGGTTGTCTCTGAACTCGCCAGGTCCGACGGCACGCGCAAATGACAGTCGGAGCGCGCTCTCGCCTGGCACATCAGAATGTCACCCTTCTCCGGCTTGAGCCGCACGCCGCCAGGCGCCTCCTTCCAGCGGATATCGACTTCGCCGGACATCACGCGGGCGCGGCAGGTGCCACAGGTGCCGGTTGCGCATTCAAAGGGAAGGGTGAGGCCCTGTCGCAAGCCGGCATAAAGAATCGACTCGTGCTCGCCGCAGTCGAAGCTGAATTCGCCGTTGTTGCTCTGGACGGTAATTTTCATGGCGCAGAGGGCAACGGCTATTTGAAAAATTCGTCCTCGTCCAGATCGTCGTCCTCGTCGAAGTCATAGGCCATGGTGGGCTTCAATTTCGGCGAGCAAGGCGCCGTTCTCCCGCCTGATCTCATAGTTCGCCCCGCATTTCGAGCGTGTGCAGGTCAGGAGCAGCCGGCCACGGCCGACGCCCGGCAGCCCGGCCACCATTATCGGCGCCGAGCAGCGCCAAGCTCGATGCCGGGGTCCTACAGCGCCGGCTTTTTCATTCACCCGGCAGAACCGGGGCAGGGGTCGTTGACGGCGTCAAGCTCGCGAAGATAATGCCTTCTCATGCGCCGCCGAAGAGCGGCCGACGAAGACGCAGCGCAATGGATTGAGCACCCATGACCGCAAAGATTATTGATGGCAAGGCGGTCGCCCGGAACATCCGGGAGGAATGCCGTTTGCGCGTGCAGCGCATCGTCGCGCAATCAGGCGCCGCGCCGGGATTGGCTGTCATTCTTGTCGGCTCCGATCCTGCGTCCAGGATCTATGTCAAAAACAAGATCCGCGCCTGCGCCGACGCCGGGATTCGCTCCTTCCGCTTCGATTACCCGGCCGACGTGAAGCAGGACGAGGTGGTCGGAAAGATTGCCGAGCTCAACGATGATCCGGCTGTGCACGGTATCCTGGTGCAGCTACCTTTGCCGGCGTCCTTCGATATGACGCGCATTCTGCGCACCATTTCAGCAGACAAAGATGTTGACGGCTTTCACCTCTACAATGTCGGTGGCCTCGTGGTCGGTGGCACGGTGTTCCCGCCGTGCACGCCTTATGGCGTGCTGAAACTGCTGGAGCACGAGAATATTTCGCTCGAAGGCAAGAACGTCGTCGTCGTCGGAGCGAGCAATATCGTCGGCAAGCCGATGGCCTTGATGCTGATGCAGCACGAAGCGACCGTTTGCATCTGCCATGCCAAGACCCGCGATCTAGCGCAATTTACGCTGCTCGCCGACGTTCTGGTCGTAGCTGCCGGTTATCCCAATCTCATTCTGCCGCAGATGGTGCGAACCGGGGCTGTCGTCATCGATGTCGGCATCAATCGACTGGCGGACGGCAGGCTCGTTGGCGACGTCGATTTTGCCGGTGTTGCGCCAAAGGCCTCCTACATCACGCCGGTGCCGGGCGGCGTCGGGCCAATGACGGTATCAATGCTGCTGATCAACACCATTAACTCATGCGAGCGCTGGCTGCGGCACATGAGCGTTCCGGTTGCGAAAGAACGCCTGGCCTCGCGGGCTGCCGGCAGCTAACAAAGCCGGGCGCCAGATGCCAACCGGCGATCTGAGAAAAAGGGCTGTCTGGGAAGAAAATCTTGGCCGCCTACGTCCTCGCCATCGATCAGGGCACGACCTCGACGCGGGCGATTCTGTTTCGTGGCAACACCTCGATTGCTGTCGTTGCGCACCAGGAGTTCCCGCAGCACTTTCCCGCCGATGGCGAAGTCGAACACGAGCCCGACGATTTGTGGTCCTCGACCTTGGCGACCTGCCGTGCCGTGCTCCACCAAGCCAGCGCCTGCGCCAGCGACATCGCCGCGATCGGCATCGCCAACCAGCGCGAGACGACGATATTGTGGGATCGCGCCAGCGGGCGGCCGATGCATCGCGCCATCGTTTGGCAGGACCGGCGCACTGCCGATCTCTGCGCGCGGCTCAAAGCAGCCGGCCATGAAAGCCTGTTCATCGCCAAAACCGGGCTTCTGCTCGATCCATATTTTTCCGGAACCAAGCTCGCATGGCTCCTCGACAATGTGCCCGGCGCTTGCGATCGCGCCGCGCGCGGCGAGCTCGCCTTCGGCACCGTCGATACTTACTTGCTGTGGCGCTTGACCGGTGGGCGCGTGCACGCAACCGACGCGACCAACGCATCGCGCACGCTGCTCTATGACATTCACAGCGGGCGCTGGGACGATGCGCTGCTCGCGGCACTTAGCATTCCGCGATCCGTTCTGCCTGAAGTCCTGGATTCCTCCGCGGGCTTCGGTGCGACGGAGCCGAATCTGTTCGGCGGTCCGATTCCGATTTGCGGTATTGCCGGCGATCAGCAGGCAGCCTTGATCGGGCAGGCTTGTTTCGCACCCGGCATGGTGAAATCAACTTACGGTACCGGCTGTTTTGTCGTGCTCAACACCGGCACCACACCAGTATCCTCCAAAAACAGGTTGCTCACGACCGTTGCTTACCAGCTCGCCGGCAAGCGAGCCTATGCGCTGGAGGGTTCGATCTTCGTCGCCGGCGCTGCCGTGCAATGGCTGCGCGACGGTTTGAAGATCATCGACACCGCCGAGCGGAGCGGGGCGCTCGCGCAAGCCGCCGACGCATCGCAAGACGTCATTCTGGTGCCGGCCTTCGTCGGCTTGGGCGCGCCGCATTGGCGGCCCGACGTCCGCGGCGCGTTGTTCGGATTGACGCGCGCGACCGGGCCGCGCGAACTGGCGCGAGCCGCGCTCGAGAGCGTCTGCTTTCAGAGCGCCGATCTGCTTGCCGCGATGAAAACCGATTGGCGCGACAGTGCGAGCGCGCTGAACACGCTGCGCGTCGATGGCGGCATGGCGGCCTCGGACTGGACCATGCAGCGGCTCGCCGACATTTTAGGACATTCAGTCGATCGGCCGCAGATCAAAGAAACGACGGCACTCGGCGCTGCTTATCTGGCCGGGCTGCAAGCCGGATTCTTTCCCGAACCGGATCGTTTCGTGAACCATTGGCGGCTAGAGCGTCGCTTCGAGCCGCGCATGGACGCGGCCGAACGCGCGCGCAAACTGGCTGATTGGGCGGCGGCGATGCGGCGCCTGCTGAGTTAAAATCGCTAAATGTTGAACAGTGAGGCGGCTGCACAGCGTGTTTTTGGCCTAGGCCCCAATGGCGCCTAAAATGACCGTCTATTCAAAGAGATCGCGGAGTACAACTTAACCGCGAGCCATCGAGCGGGGCGTCGATGATTCAATCCGACGGGCCGATCTCGCCGGCCTCAGCCGCTGATCCAGCAAATTTACGGTTTCCAGTTCTTGCCCCATGCCGGCGGCGTCTTGGCGTCGATCAGGATAAAGGCGATGCGGCATGGCTTGGTCCCGTTATTGACCCAGGCGTGATTGGTGGCCTGTTGCACTAGGACATCGCCGGCTTTGACGTGGATTTCGCTGTCGTCGAGCAGCATGTCGATTTCACCTTCGAGCACCACGGCGTAGTCGATTGTCCTTGTCCGGTGCGTATGGAGATGGCGCGCATAGCCTTGCGTTGCCGGATCGATTCCCATCGAACGCAGGACCTGAACGTGATCGATGGGCCCCGCATGCGCGGTGGCGGGGGCGAATTCGACGACGCGGAACACGGTACCGTTATCAGACGGCGGGACACCGATCGTCGTTTGCGCTTGGTCCGCGGCAGTCGCCGCATCCACTGGAAATTCACGCGTCACCCACAACAGGGTGACGCCGTTTGCGCCGCGCGGTTGCGGCGCCAAGGCGCCATCGAATAGCACGACGGCTTTGCCTTGCGAATCGTGGCCAGTCACGATTCGCCGTGTCGATTTGAGCTGCATCGCCGATTTCCTCCCCCTTGAATGTGCTTGCCGTTGCCGTGGGCGCTGGACAATCATGCCGCTCCTGCCAAGCATAAATGAGCAGGGCCGGCAATAACCGGTGCTATAGCCGCGCGTGTGGGGAACATAGTGAGCGTTAGGACGCCGTCGCCGCCACTCTTGCAATCACCGGACCATCCGGGACC
>Ga0126379_10003344_pt1 | contig 10359 bp, 15 predicted proteins | sample PanSoiMetPlot_24_FD_92640 | JGI IMG/M metagenome (GOLD analysis project Ga0126379, IMG submission 92640) | Tropical forest soil microbial communities from Panama - MetaG Plot_24 | ecosystem: Environmental > Terrestrial > Soil > Tropical forest > Bulk soil | place: Panama | collected 2016-02-17 | reverse complement strand
TCCCTTTCGCATTGTGCGGCAAATATCGCCTGAACCAACCGCGGACAGACCTCGCCCTTAGCCGCGGTGTCCGAGCGGACGGAAACCCATGTCTGCTTATGGCCCAAAGCGGACATCGTCGCTCCGATCTGATAGACTTTTGAACAACTAGCGTGGTCGTTTACCTCACTGCGGGCGTGATCGCCATCGCGGACGAAGTGATCGAATGAATAGTACGATGTCCGCCTGGCCCATAGCGGACTTAATGCAGGGACGCTAATGAGGCGACGCGAGTTCATCACATTGATTGGCGGCGCGGTGACAACGTGGCCTGCTAAGGGTCAATAGAAGGCATCAGCGCAAGCATTAGCAATCGCGTAGGGCTGCGCTCTCCCGCTTCTGCTGCGTCAAGGATGCGCGTGGCTAGCAACGTCTTGTTCGATTGCACTTTCTGTTGAGGAGGTAACGAACTCCACGCCACTTCGAGCGCGACTTGCATGTTTCTCATGGTCTCGGAGCTGAAGTGTCTACATTCGGTGGCCATGAGCATCCCCAAATAACCAAGGGATTTATTCGATCAGGACACTCCCTTTTGAGAGCCGGTTCTCTCAGCGTAAGTGTCGTTTCCAAATAATTGCTTCTGCGTAAGATTGATCGCGACCTTTTGGTGGAGCCGGATTCTCGTAGACGACATCGTTTCGTCCGGCTTGCGCCAAACGCAGGTAGGCGTACGCCATATTTTCAAGATCCGCCCTGATCGCGGAGTCTCTTTCGATGTCCGCCATCCCGCACAACAACGCGGCGTTCATTAGATAGACATCGCGCCGGATCATCCCGTCCCCTGCGCCCCAACCCCTCGTTGGAGCAAGACAGCCGCCCCCAGCTCTGTCGTTCATAGAGGGCGTAATGTCTAAGGTCAGGGATTCGGATTTTCGGAAAGTGTTCCCGCGACTTCCGGTGCCTGAGTTTCCGCAGCCTCTACTTCGGGCGATGGCGGCTCGGTTGGCTTTTGTTCGGTGGGTTGTTGTTGCTCCTGTGCTGGCTCTTGAACCTGTTTCACTTCATTTTCGTCAGCCATTGCAGGCACTCCACGTTGTCCCCCGAAATCAAAAGTGCTCAAGGATGACTTAGGCATGGCTCACGGTCTGTTCGCTCTTTTACTTAACGCACCCTCACTGGTATCTGGGTCCCTTGAAGACATAGTAACAATGCCGTGAGCCCACAAAAGCTGCGCTGTCCGCTTTGGGTCAAAAGCAGACATATGCGGTTGAAAGCGGCAATACTTTTGCCTGCGGCTCGGCAGGACCCATAGCCTCTATTCGGCTGGATTGTCCGGCGAGTGCTGCTCTCGCTCAACGATCTTCGCGATGCGTTCGTAATCTTCGGCAATTCTGGCCATGATCGCTTTGGTTTCGGCGTGCTTCATCTCGTCAGCAAGAGTGCGTACCTCTTCCGCTCGAAATCGCCAGAATTCTGGATTTTGCAAATTGGTCGCGGGCATAGGTCAACTGTAACTTGCCTGATCGCCGCCCGTGCCGTCTGTGCCCTGATTAAAGCGATGCGTCTATAAAATTTGACATGGTGCGGTGCGATGCAATCGCGGAAGAGTTTGCCGCTGAGTTCGGCGCCACATTGGTGGGCTGATCAGGCTGGCGAACTCACGCGCGCCGCCGCCGCCATTATTTCGGTGCACTAGCGACCGCTTTTGTCCCCACAGCCGATTCATTTCCTAAGCTCGCGCAGTTTTCGTTCGCTCTCACGCAATGCATCCTCGACGTGCCGTCTGTCGCTCACGTCAACAAACGTAATCACGACGCCATCGATCTTGTCGTCAACCGTGCGATATGGTCGAAGGCGCATGTCATACCATTTTCCGCTGCGGCTCTTCAGCTCGCGCCGAATTGGAGCCAGATCAGAAAGGACGGCGCGGGCATCCTTGATCAAATCATCGTATTCAAGTTGATGGGCAAAGTCTGTAATAGGTCTGCCTTCGTCTGTCGGTGTCACGCTGAACAGTTCGGTTACTCGATCCGTAAAGCGCTTGATGCGCAGGCTGGAGTCGAGGAACAGCGTGCCGAAGTCCGTGGCCGCCATTAGGTTCTGCAAATCGCTATGGGCACGCGAAATTGCCTCGAGTTTGAGCTTCAGTTCGCTGTTTACTGTTTGAAGCTCCTCATTGATGGACTGCAGCTCCTCCTTGCTTGTTTCGAGTTCTTCGGAGGTCGAGCGGTACTCTTCGTTGATCGACTGCAGCTCTTCGTTAGCCGCCCGCAGTTCCTCGTTGGCGGCATCGGATTCCTCTCGAACCGTTCTCAAGCGCGCCTGAGTGAGTTCCAGCTCTTGGGTAAGTCGCCGTACGGTTTCGTCAGTCGCGTGTTCATCTGACTTAGCGAGACTTTGCTCCATTTCCTCGCCTTCGATGAACATGACGACGGCATTGCGTGCCTCGCCGATTTCGTCGGTCTCCGCCGTCTTGACCTGGATCAGCACACGATGCGGGCGTCCGTTGAAGCGCACCGGTATGGGCAAGCTGAGGCTCGGCAGCTGCTGCTCAAAAATACTGTGAAGGGCCGAGCGCAGTTCGAAGCGCAGTTCAGGACGAACAAGATCGACGACATCGCCGGTTAAACTGCCGCCAGACGGCTGCAGGAAGCGGCCCGCAGTTTCCGATAAATGGATAACGCGGTGAGCGTCATCAACAAGGATGCTTGGCGGTGCCAACTTTTCTATAGCACGGCGATGAACCACGGCATCGGTCACGGCCGTGCTTGGGCTCGTCATTCTAAGTTGCGCGATTGGTTCACGCACGCGAATTGGTCCCAGAAGACGCGGCAACAACCGGGGCTTGTCGCCCACCTTGAGCACGGATTGAAAAAGACGCGCGTTGCGTTCGATACTGCGGAAAAGGCCTGGCGGATTATCTGCACTTTCCGCTGATCCGAGAAACAGGAAGCCGCCTGGATTGAGTGCATAGTTGAATGTGCTGCAAACCTGTTCCTGCAGTTCTCGATCAAGGTAGATCAGCACATTACGACACGAGACGAGATCGACGCGTGAAAAGGGTGGATCTTTTAAAAGGTCGTGATGGGCGAACAGCACAACGTCACGCAATTCCTGGCGCACGCGATATCCGTCGCCCTCTCGCGTAAAGAAGCGACGTAGACGATCCTCGTTGACGTCGGCCTCGATCGCCGAGGGATATCGCCCTTCCCGCGCAGTCGATAGCGCGCGTGCATCGAGATCAGACGCGAAAACTTGAATCGGCGGCTTGAGGTCGTGCCGCCCAGCTTCCTCCAGCAAGAGGATCGTAATGGAATAGGCTTCTTCCCCGGTTGCGCAGCCACAAACCCAGATACGCAAAGGTTCCGGGATTTCCCTGCCGTCAAATAACTGTGGCACTATGAGTTTCCTGAGGCTCTCATAGGCTTCGCTGTCGCGGAAGAACGTGGTAACGGAAATCAGCAAATCTGCCAGCAGAGCCTGGGCCTCTTCGGGCTTTTCTCGCAAAATCTCGTAGTAATCCGAAATTTCATCCATTCGCGTGACCTGCATGCGACGGGCAATTCGCCGTAGCACGGTTGATCGTTTGTACTTGGAAAAGTCGTGGCCTGTGCGAATGCGCAGATGAGCGAGGACTCGTCGCAACAACTCTTCATCCACTCTCGGTAATTCGGCGATCGAGGTGGAGCGTTTAAGCCGGATCAGATCAACAAGTCGAATTGCGAGGTCGCGCACCGGCAACACAACATCGACGACCCCCGTCGCAATTGCACTGCGCGGCATCGATGGGTACTCGGCTTCCGTCGGTTCCTGAACCATTATGATGCCGCCGGATTCCTTCACGGCTCGGACGCCGACCACGCCATCCGAGCCGGCGCCGCTGAGAATCACGGCAAAGCCGTCTCCGAGTATCTCAGCCATTGAACGGAAAAATTGGTCGATCGGGGAGCGCGCCCCGTGCGGCTCATCGAAGGGGGTTGCTGATATTTCGTGGTCCACCATCTCCAATCGCCGATCCGGCGGGATGACGTAAACGCGATTTGTTTCAATCTTCTGGCGTTCAAGAACCTGAACGACAGGCATCTTGGTGCGCGCGCCGATAATACTCGCTAGTTCACTACGCCGCTCCGGGTCGAGGTGGACGATTACGACATAGGCTGCGCCAGTGTCTGGTGGAATTGATCCGAAGAAAGTCTGGAGCGCGCGTACGCCGCCGGCGGAAGCGCCCATTGCGACAATTACAGGCTCATCCGACTGGGCGAATGCGCCGTCACTATCGATTACACTGGCCATAGTATTTCCGAAAATGCTGATGTTTCGATCATATCGACCACAGAGGGTTTTGCCCACTGCAAAGGGAATTCCATTGTGGAACCTGCGTAGAGCCAGAGACGTTATCGCAGGAATCACAAGGGACAGCTTGTTAATGGCCAATCGAGACATTGTGGCCATCGGCGCGTCGGCGGGCGGCGTCGAAGCGTTGTCTTTTCTTGCAAAAAATCTTCCCCGCGATTTCCCCGCGACAGTTCTTGTCACAGTACATCTGCCAAGTGAGGGCAGTTCGGTTCTCGATGAGATTCTTGACCGATCCGGCCCTCTGCCCGCGGTTTTCGCTAACGATAACGACCCCCTGCGAACGGGGCACATATACGTTGCCCCGGCCAATCGCCATCTGATCGTCGATGATGACAGGCTGTTGCTCGGCCATGGATCACGTGAAAACAATTCGCGCCCGGCAATTGACCCGATGATGCGTTCCGCCGCCGTCTGTTGCGGTCCAAGAACAATAGGGGTGGTCTTGACGGGGACGTTGAGCGACGGCGCTTCAGGTCTTTGGGCGATTGATCAATGTGGCGGCATTACTGTGGTCCAGGATCCCAGTGATGCCGAATTCTCCGACATGCCGACAAACGCGTTGAATCGGGTAAAGCCCGATCACGTTGTCGGACTGGGGGCGATGCCAAAGTTATTGGCCAGCTTGGTTTTGCAGCCCGCGGGGCACACAATGCCGATCCCGGAAAGCGTCAAGTTTGAGGTGGAAATCGCCCGGGGGAGTTCCTCATCGGTAGAGGACATGGATCGCATTGCCGGACGATCAGGGTTCGCCTGTCCGGATTGTCATGGCGTAATTTGGGAAATAAAAGAAGGAGAGTTGGTCCGTTATCGTTGTCACGTCGGCCACACTTATGCAGCCGACCTCATGAGTATCGCACTTGACGAAAACCTTCGCAGAGCACTCGGGAACGCACTCCGCGCACTGGAAGAGCGACGTTCCCTCGCACGCAGGCTTGAGGATCAATCGCGGCAAAGCAATCGCCTGTACCTCGCCTCGTCGTGGGCAAAACGGGCAGAGGAATATGAGAGGGAACTCAGTGCAATAAGGAGTTCAGTGCAGCGTCTGGACAATCTCGTTCAGCATGCGGTCGAAAAAAGAGCCGCGGAATAGTAAGATCCACGTGGTCAAGCGGACACACTTGAAGGAGACCGAAATGCCGCTTTACTACTTTGTTCTGAAAAACGGCCGTCACGTTATACCGGACCGCGACGGTGAAGAATTTACCCACGAAGCCGCGGCACGTGAGTATGCGGTTGCTGTCGCTCGAGAACTGATGCGCAACGCGCCCTTACGCGTGCGCAGCTGGCGTCTGCAAGTTTCCGATGAAAACCTGCAGCCCCGCTTCGAACTGCTATTCGCAGCCATCGACGATTCCTTGTCGCATCTTCCATTGCACCTCAGAAATTCCATCGAGCATGCGTGCCAAAATACCGCATTGCTTTATGACACGATCGTCGATGTTCAAAAGACGCTGCTCCAGGTCAAGGAAACGCTTATGGGGGCGAACCGGATTGTGGACCGCGTGTCTTTCAGCGGCGGACAGTTCTGACGTATTCGAGGTCCACATGACGCTGCCGCTTGATCGAGTCCGGCAATCCGGCTCAAACAATGGGGACGGATACAATTCCTGCTTTGCGGCACTATCGCCTTTGCATGCAACATAAGAACGGAAACTAGGGCTGCCACCGTGAGACCGGACGGCAGCGCCAGCCCAACCACCTGCTCCGCTGGGGGGACGGGGATAGGCGCGCAACAGGGGCATTAGGTGAAATCCGTCGGGAGCGCGAGTAGTTCCGCAGCCACCTTTTGAAAAAAATAGGGACCGCGGTGAGCGTTAGCGGTCCCTCAGTTTAGATACCGAACAGTTCTGCTGACTGAGCCGACTGTCCAGGATGTCCAGAGTTATTCGATTCGAGAAATTCGGTCGGTACGATAGCCGACCTACTCGGTACTTTTCCGCCTCACGACTGTCTTTCTGTCCGTGAGTGTTGCGTGACCGATACACAATCCAAACGGGGCCCGCGGTCGACATGTCAGGAACGCCAAGTGGTGAGCTTGGTTGATTTCGCTAAGTCGATGGCTGGGGGTCGTCGCTCTCTTGACAGCGGCGATCATTTTATTTCTGCGAAAGCTCTAGAGCACCTTCGGCAAATCAAGACACCGCTCACTTTGGCCCGTCCGCTTTTGGGGGTTTTATCGGCACTCGGCCGGGCGTCAGTCGCACTTGTGCCAGTGCCGCAGCTATTTCTTGAATTTTCCGACCTGAGAACAAGCTGCGAAAATCGCCTTTGGGTAATCAGCCGGGTAAACAACTATTGCAAAAAGCGCCCGCTATTTCCGGCTTTCCCGCTGCGCCAGGGCCGAGCGCTCACGTGGCGGATTGCGTTGAGTTGTTTCCGATCACAAGCGGTTATGCAAGTGGTTCTGAATATCCAATCGGTGCAATAACTTTTCGGATTCCCTGCAGCAGCACCGCGCTTTTTCAATGATTTCGTCGGATTCACGTAAGCCAACGGTGACCTTCCACAGCCACTCGTTGTCCCGGACCAATTGCCGTTTGGCGTCGAGTACATCTGAGGACAAGGCCGTCGTATGGAGAGCCATGATAAAATTCTACGCCTTCTAGGGAGAATGAAAAGGCCCCGTCGAAAGCGGGGTCGTGAAGTGTGTCAAACGACTCGGCAAATTTTCGCCAGCAGTGTTTTGGACATTCGTCCGTGCTCTCCTTCGCCAGTTCGCTCGTGTTGGCGGCGCGAAAGCGCCAACAGCCGGGATCATCAACCCGTGGCGGCTATTTGGCAGGCATCGATAACCCTCGCTGGGCTGTTGTTCTTGGTCGGATGCGCGCTCAGGAGCGTACTCATTTTTGTCCCGCGAGGCATGCTGCTGCAGGCGCGTGGCGCTAACGACTTACGGCACGTAGTGAAGCGCCATGCTGGTAATAAATAAAGCAATGCCGACACACATTGCGATGAACCGCCGGCGGGTCTGTGCATCGTTGTTTAGACCGTTCACCACAAAACATGTGATCCGGCGAAAATTGCGATGCACGCCAAAATAATCACGACCAAACCAAGCGCCTCGTAACTCGTAGCATGCGCGTCCATGTGTCAACGGTCAGGTTATCGCGCAAATTAGCCGCTTTGACTTTGCTGTGTATGGCTTGTGTCGGATTGCGGACTTTATTGACCGCTTTTTGTTCTTTGCAGATTGATCTACATCAAACGCCGAGACGCCCGTTGCTTTTCTTTACGACAATTTTATCTGGCTATTAGGAGTTCATAGGCCGGAAAAAAATGACTATCAGGATAGCCAGCGAAATGAACAAGCTCCGTCGATTTTTGTCCTCCATTTTTACGCCTGCTTCTTCTTCAAAATCTCATCCTGCGCGTTGGCTGCGTCAGGTGCGGTCTTTGGCGTAGATGTGCGCTGCTTGGGGAGCGACTGGGTTTCGATTTTAATTGAACCGCTGTTGGTAATTTCCACGGACTGAACCGTCAGACCAGCTTTTGTTACAGCATCGATAGCCCGCACGATTTCGTCGGCCGTGAAACGCTGCGCGAGTTTGGGTTGATTGGGTTTTGCCATCCCGGTCCATCGCATCTAGTCTAAAACTGCTGGGTGACATGCGGTTGCGGTGCGAGATGTCCGCTTGCGATTCAGGCCAACCTATGATTGCTAAGAAGTCGCTTGCTGATCAACCTTTCTTAAAGGATTGCCGGACTTGCTGAACGGGCCAGTCCTTGCTTGCTTCGATCACGCGCACTCGTGAACCATCCGTTTTATCAATGAGAGTGTGAGAGCAAAACTCGTCGTTTATTTCTAAAACTTCGAGAACCGTAGTCGGTGACCATCCCAAGGTTAAGGCGATATCACCTGGCCAAATTCGCCAGCTGGAACCATCTTCGAGTTTCACAATGTGGCTCCGGTCGTGCTTTTCGATTTGCATGGCCGTTCTCACCTGTAATGCGGCGTTCGGGCGCTCAGTTCACGCCCCTTAAATGGCGAAGCCCAGCCGGAGCCGGGTTGCCATTTGTTGTGGAATTGGACGAGAAAACTCAGGCGACGGTCTGCCATTCGACCATGGCCTTTTGCGACGGCTTATTGAGGTGAACCTTGCGGTCCACATAATCGACCCACTCGATCGAAATGAGATGATAATGGCCGCCGGCTTTCGAATCGTCCTTGGTCAACATGACACGCTCGCCGCCTTCTGTATGGTCGACGGTTCCAATATGTTTACCGTCCGACCCAACCACTTCCATGTGTTCCTGAATGTCCAAGCTTTTGAACATGTCAATTCTCCCTCTTTTTTAAATAAGAACGCTTGTTGAGAGGCAGTGTTCCTAACTTCGGGACTTTCAAAGTTCCGCCGAATTGAACTACTGAAGTTTCCTTGGAATACCGGCCCAAAAACTCTCCTGCTGGACATTTCGATGCCAGCTCGACGCCGCTTCCCGAATTTCAGACGCGAAAAAAGTCGCGCCGACGGGGGGCCTTGCGGCGCAACCACTTTGGACACTCGCTGAGAATGCTCCCCACTGGGTCAGAGGCTTCCAGGAGTGCGATGATCAACGCTGGCTTCCAGGAGTGCGATGATCAACGCTCGCCAACGGAGCAAGGTTTCTTGGGTTCCTGTTTCAATTCATCGCTGGTACCGCAATTCGCACTGATCGAGCAAGTGACGCCATGTCCGCTTTTGGCCCAAAGCGGACATGGCGTCTTGCACTGCAAGAGTCCGCTTTTTGAACCAAAGCGGACACCCAGCCTTGAGAAAACACGTAACAATCCATGCGCTCATTTTGTGATTCGCTGACGCCGTGGGCCTAGCCACTCGTTATGCATCGCTGGTGATGCTGCTGTTCATCATCATTGCAGCCTTCAGCTCGCACCGTTATTGGGCGGTTGAGTCGGCGCAAGTCGCAAACCAATCCGCTCACTTCTGGAAAGCCGTGTCGATGATGGGCGGCGCGGTGCTGTTATTCATCACCGGTGCGGGTCGCTATTCGGTCGACGCGATGCTTCGACGAAGGCCTTAGGTGCGCCCCGCCGAGGTGATCATGTGAATGGTGGAACGTCCGTTTTTGGCCCTTAGCCGACACGAGCTTGTGCACTGCATATGTCTGCTTTTGACCCTTAGCAGACAACAATGTCCCTCTTGGTTTTGTCCGCCCTTAGGAACAAACAAGACATCATTCTTGGGAAAGCGGCCTCAGCTCGTTGAACACGGTGCAGATGTGACCTAATGCAACGCGGGCGGAAAACGCATCTCGTGCGGTTTGTGCCAAAGAAAAAAGGTCGCGGGGATTTGTTACGAGTGAAAGGATCATTTGCGCAATATTGACTGTACCATTTGGACGCATGGCGCCTAACGCAACTCGCGGTAGTGAGTGATTGGCCGGATCGGCAATCACTCGAATTGCCACAAAGCGAAGACCATTCGCTGCGGCGACGCTTGCGACAATGTGTGATTCCATGTCAACGGCTAACGCCCCTGTTCTTTTATGCAAGATATGCTTCGCATCGACATACGCAATTGGCCTGGGCACGCCTACAATCTTTCCAGAGATTGAGTGGGGGATGGCCGCTAGCAAGCTCCGCGACCAGCTTGCATCTGTCTGCAGTCGGTCGCTGCCCCACAGTATTTCAGAGCCGACGACGCAGGTTCCCGGAGCCAAAGTGGGCAACAGTCCTCCTGCGACACCAAGACTGATAAGACCTTGGCACTCACTCGTGATCGAGTGCGTCAGGGAAGCCTCCAGATTCTGGCCACCGGCACCGCAGATTACTTGAGCGCATACGTCGTCCGCGAGACGTGCTTCAAACGGGAGCCCGACGACAACAATCAAGGTCTGAGTGACGCTTGTAGGCATAGTTTTGCTGCACAAATGGGACACCCTCGCTAAGTTTCCCAACAAGGCGCACTTTTCAAATTCGTAATTCGTTAGGTTGTGACAAACAGGTTATTTATTATTATGGAGCGTCATCATCGATCTCTAAAAACCGTCCAATCGAACCAAAGGTCTTTGTAGTTCGGAAATTTC
>Ga0126379_10003343_pt1 | contig 10360 bp, 13 predicted proteins | sample PanSoiMetPlot_24_FD_92640 | JGI IMG/M metagenome (GOLD analysis project Ga0126379, IMG submission 92640) | Tropical forest soil microbial communities from Panama - MetaG Plot_24 | ecosystem: Environmental > Terrestrial > Soil > Tropical forest > Bulk soil | place: Panama | collected 2016-02-17 | reverse complement strand
ATCGTCGCACTGCTCGATCAGTGAGGTCACCTGCCGCCGGCGGTCTCACCGGACCGGATCGACGATCCGGCCTGTCGCTCCGCGCGCCGGTCCGCGAGGACGTCCGACCGGAACTCGGCCCATGGTCGGTACGGGAGCGATCCCGTGAACGCGAGCCGACCGAGGCATGCCAGGGCGACGGAGCCTCGCGCGACGTAGCCCGTGTGCAAGACGAGCATCGGCACGGCCGGCAATTCGAGCCCGAGCCAGCTGCGGCGCCAAGAGGCGACACGGTCCGGGGCGTCGACGGTGGAACGGTATTCGAGGTCGCTCACATTCTTCCCCGACGCCCAGATCGACTCGAAGAGTCGGCGGCGGACCGCACCCGACGCCGCCACCGGCACGCTCGCATAGGCAGCGATGGCAGCGGCGGTGTTGGACTCGAACGACGGGCGCCGCAGCGTCAGTGACTCGTCGGGGCGCAATCATCGCCTGACGGCGGCCAGATCGTGGTCCACGGCGTCGGCAAGCTCCCGGTCATAGCGGCGGCCGTGATCGGGAATGCCGGGATCGCGTTCGACTGCCCGCCAATCGATCGCGGCGAGCCCGGCCGCGTGGATGGCATCGACGCGCGCGCTCGCCAGATAACTGAGCGGACAGTCGAAATCGCCATAGACAACGAGCTTCACGATCCTCCACGCGTCACCGAAAGTATATCGTGATACGATATGTATATGGAAACGGGTAGTCAGATCGGACCGGATCAGGGAGGTGTGAGATGAACGAACGAACGAGGCGCATCGTCGTCGGGGTCGACGGGACCAAGGAGTCCGAGCACGTTGTCCGCTGGACCGGGTCGCTCGCCAACGATCTCGACGCCGAAGTCGTGGCGGTTCACGCTTTGACCGCCATCGGTGAGCTCACATTGAGCCTTCCACCGTTCCCTCCCATGGACCCACGACGCGATTTCCAAGCCGAGCTCGAAGAGCACTGGTGCACGCCGCTGCGTGAGCTCGGGGTGCCGTACCGCGCCGTCGTTGTGGAGTCGGGGCCTGTTACGGCGTTGCTCGACGTGGGCGAACACGAGCGCGCCGACTTCATCGTCGTGGGCGGTCACCGCCACACGACGTTCACCGATCACATCGTCGGTAGCGTCGCCGCCCGGCTGGCCCATCGTGGGACGACGCCGGTTGTCGTCGTCCCCGCCGCGTCGGCGCCTAGGGAACCCGAGTCCCCGAAGCGAGCCGCGGCCGTGTGAACCCGCGACGTGTTCCCGCCGCCTCTCCGGCGCTCACGACGGTGCCGGCGCGTCGACCATCACCATCCAGGGGGTGCCGAAGCGGTCCGTGCACATGCCGAAGGCGGGCGAGAAGAACGTCTCGCCCAGCGGCATTTGGACCTGACCGGCGTCTGAGAGAGCGTCGAACACGCGCTTCGCCTCCACGGCATCGGGGAGTGAGCAGTTCACGCACATACCGTCGACGGTGCCCTCGAAGTTGCCCGTCGGGTCGTCCGCTCCCATGAGGAGGTCCTCTCCGGAGGTCAACGCGGCGTGCATGATCGCATCCGGCTTGGCTCCCGGAGGCGGAGGTCCGGCGTCGGCGGGCACGTCGGCGGTGGTGAGCAAGACGAGCTCACCGCCGAAGATCTCTTGATAGCGGGTGAACGCCTCGCGGCAGCTGCCGGCGAAGGCGAGGTACGGGCGAAAGGCCATGGCGTCGTCTCCTTGTACGGCGGTTCGTGCTCGGTCTCGAGACTGCGCGCGGGTCGGGAACTCACCGCGCCGGCCCGGTCAGGGGCCCGGCGCTGGCTCGAGCAACCGGTGGAGCCGAGTGATCGTCAGCGACTTGATTCGCCAGCCGGCCTCGGACTTCTCGTAGGTCTCGTGGTAGTGGCCGAAGCCGTGCATATGGGCGAAGGGTCCCCCCTCGGGCCACCAGAGCTGGTCTTCGAGAGCCCAGATTCCGGTCGCCGTCGTCGGTGAGGTGATCTCGATCTCCGGCATGTGACCGTGGTGGACCGTGACCGCGTTCCCGATGACCGACTGCAGGAACGTCAGGAACTCGGTCGCGCCCCGGGTGACGCCCCCGCCGTCGCCAGTGACGTCCACCTCGACATCGTCCGTGAACACCTCGGCCAGGCTGGCCCAGTCCTTCGTGTCCATCGTTCGGAAGTATCGGGCTTTGAGCTGCTTGATCGCTTCGATGTCGTCGGTCATGGGACGAACGTAGTTTGCGCCCGCAGACGCAAGTCGGGGCGCTACACGTCGAGGTCGGTGTGCTCTGTGATCTGGAGCACCTCGAGGGTGCGGCCCAGCCCGAGATAGACGGCCAGACAGAGCGTGAGGTCGAGGATCTCGTCGTCGGCGAAGTGGCTGCGGAGGCGCTCGAAGAGGTCGTCGTCGATCTGATGATGGTCGACGGCGAACCGTTCCGCGTACTCGATCGCGAGGCGCTGGCGCTCGGTGTACTCGGAAGAGGTACGCCAAGTGTCGAGCTCTCGGTACGTGGCTTCGGTGACACCCGCTTCGACGACGGACGGAGCCCGGAACGTCGCACAGGCGTCGCAGGCGTTGAGTTGCGCGATGCGCATCCGGGCGACCTCGCGCTCCGAAGCCGGGAGCTTGCTCGACTGGTAGGCGGTGGAGATCATCTTCTGCACCATGCCCGCCATATCGGGACGCAACGACCACACCATGGCGGCGTCGCCGCCGGGACCATCGGGGACATCGATGCGCGCCATCGCGACGCAGTCTACGGACGCCGCTCGCGGGGCGCGCTCCTGCTAGCGCGATGGCCCCAACATCGCAGCGCACACCCCGCCGTCGACCAGGAGGTCCACCCCGGTGAGGAAACTGGCGTCGTCGGACACCATGAACGCGACGACGGCGGCGATCTCGTCGGCCTTGCCGAACCGCGCGAGCGGAGTACGCCGCAGGAGCTCCTGCATGAACGGCTGATTGGCCGCTTCCTGTCGCCCCTGCGGCGTGTCGATGTTCCCCGGCGACACCGAACAGACTCGGCCTCCAACCGGTCCGACGCGAACCGCTTCCTGTTGAGCGAAGCGTTGCACGCCCCGTTTCGCCCACGCGTACGCCACGCCGCTGTCCTCGATCGCCGGGCCCAGCACCTCGCGCAGCCGGTCCAGGAGGTGCCCGTCGAGCGGGTCGTCCAGCACCGCGTCGGCGAGGGGATCGGGGTCGTCGCCCAGGAACCGGGCAGCCATGGACGCGAAGCACACCATCGCGGTCCCCGAGGTCACGAGGGGACGGAGGGCCGCCGCGAGCATCGCGGTACCGACGAGGTCGACCGCGAAGACCCGCTTCCAGTCGGCCATGGTGGGGGAGATCCCGGCGGCGTGGGCGACGGCGCGGAGCGTGCCGACGTCCGCCACTCGGGCCGCGAGCCGGTCGAGGCCGGCGCGGTCGGTGACGTCCAGCTCGAAAGGCTCGACGTCCGCTTCGCGATCGCCGCCTGACAGGTCGCGCGCGGCTGCCCTGACTGCGGCAGGGTCGAGGTCGACGAGCACGAGATGGTCGACCACGTCGGCGAGCCGCGCGCCGCAGGCCCGTCCGATCCCGCGCCCGGCGCCGGTGGCGATGCCGACGGTCGTCATGTCGAATCTGTTAGACCGTTCTCGGGTCGAGTCGGAGGAGTGCACCATGAGTCACGACGGTGTCCTCGACGAAGGGGTACTGGACCCGCGCGTCGTCGAGTGGCTCGAGGCAAACCCGATGATGCGCGTGCCGTTCGAGGACTTCTCGCCCGAGATGCTGGCGCTCGCGCGCTCGCCGGTCGGTGCGCCGCCGACGCGTGCCGTTGCTCGGGTGACGGACGACGTTGTCGAGGGTGTCCCGGTGCGGATATACGAGCATGATCATTCACCGGCGGGCCTCGTCGTGTACTTCCATGGCGGCGGGTTCTGCATTGGCAGCGTCGGGCTCATGGACAACGTCGCCCGCGAGTTGGCGCACTGCGCGGACGCGACCGTCGTGTCGGTCGAATACCGCCTCGCGCCCGAGCATCCATACCCCGCGGGTCTCGACGATTGCGAGACGGTCGTTCGCTGGGCGTTCGCACACGCATCGCAGCTTGGCGCGCCTCGGGATCGCATCGTGGTGGCGGGGGAGAGCGCCGGTGGCAATCTCGCCGCCGCGGTGGCGCTGCGGTTGCGCGGGCAGGTCGACGTCCCATTGGCGGGCCAGGTGCTGATGTATCCGGGCGTGGACGGCGGCCTGAGGGATCACCCCTCCCGCGACGAGTTTGCTGGTCTCGTGCTGTCGCGCACGACGATGGAAGGCTTCTGGGAGCGGTACACCGCCGGGCGCGATCTGGCGCACGACCCGTTCGCGGCGCCGTTGCACGCCGCGACTCTCGCCGATCTCCCGCCTGCGATCGTCGTGCTCGGCGGGTGTGACCCGCTGCGAGACGAAGGACGGCACTACGCAGCCCGGTTGCGCGAGGACGGCGTCGCGGTCGAGGAGGTGTGCATCGGCGGTCAGCCGCACGGCTTCATCAACTTCCAGCTTCCGGCGGCCGCGGACGCGTTCCGGCGGATCGGGGCGTGGTTGCGTTCGTCGATCGTCTGAATCGGCGTCATGTCCGGCCGGAGGCGACGTCGATCACGACCTTCCCGATCGCGCGTCCGTCAGCGACGTGGCGCAGCGCAGCAGCGGCGTCGTCGAGCGGGAACGTGGCGCCGATGTGCGGGACCACGCGGCCGGCGGCGAAGTGCTCGACCAGCTCGTTCTCGTTCCTTCGCACGTCGTCGGGGGCATTCGTCGCGAAGCCGAGGAACTCGAACCCGAGGATGTGGACGCCCTTGATGAGCACGAGGTTGAGCGGGATCTTCGGGATCACGCCGGACGCGTAGCCCACCGTCACGAAGCGTCCGCCCCACCGCAAGGCACGAAGCGCGGGCTCGGAGAGATCGCCGCCGACCGGGTCGACGACCATGTCGGCGCCGTCGGGCAGCGCTTCCCTGAGCGCCTCCCGGAGCCCGCCCGAGCGATAGTTGATGAGCTTGACGGCGCCGTGCGAAGCGGCGACGTCGAGCTTCTCGGGCGACGACGCCACGGCCGTCACCGACGCGTCGAGCAACGCACCGAGCTGAACCGTGGCCAGGCCCACGCCGCCACCGGCGCCCAACACGACGAGATCCTCACCGGACTGCACCGCGGCGACGGAGCGGAGCACGTGGTAGGCGGTGCGGTGGGCGACGCCGAAGGCGGCGGCGAGACGTTCGTCGACGCCCTCGGGGACGGGTGTCACCGCGCCGGCGGGGACGACCGCCTCCTCGGCGAACGCGCCGAGGAGGCCGGTTCCCGTGACGCGGTCTCCGACGGCCACGGTGTCGACCCCGTCGGCGAGCTCAGAAACGACGCCCGCGAACTCGCTCCCCGGGACGAACGGCGGTGGCACGTGGATCTGGTACTCATTCGCGACCAACAGCACGTCCGGGAAGTTGACGGCGGCGGCATCGACTCGAACCCGCACGTGCCCCGGGCCGAGTGCAGGCGACGCGAGCTCGTCGACCTCGACGACCTCGGGAGGTCCGTACGCCCGGCAGATCGCGGCGCGCACCTCGGCTCACCTGCCGCGCCAGACCGGCGTGCGCTTCTCTACGAACGCTGTCGCCCCTTCCATGGCGTCCTCGCTGTTGAATACGACGGCACGCAACTCGTTCAAGCGCTCGCGAGCGCGCGCGTGATCCGACACGCTCAGGCGGACGAGCTCCTTGACCGCCGCCACCCCGAGCGGCCCGTTTTCGGCGATCCGCTCCGCCATCGCCACTGCCCGCCCCGTCACCTCGCCGGGTGGCACGACTTCGTTCACGAGGCCGAGGTCGTACGCGCGCCCGGCGCTGATCGCATCACCCGTGAGCGTCATCTCCAACGCGATCCCGAGGGCGACCCTCGTGCCGAGGAACGTGCCGCCGCCGGCCGGGAACAGCCCGCGCTTTACCTCTGGAAGCCCGAACGTCGCGTCCGACGACGCGATGATCACGTCGCACCCGAGGAGCAGCTCGAAGCCGCCGGCGAGCGCGGACGCGTTCGCCGCGCCGACGAGGGGGACGGCGACCGCGCCCTCGGTCAACCGCAGGAACGCCCGGCCGGTGTCGTCGTCACCGAGACCCGTGTGCTCACCGGCGGAGAAGGACCGCAGGTCCATGCCGGCGCAGAAGGCCCGGTCACCGGTGCCGGTGAGGACGAGGGCCCGGATCTCCGGATCCGTCTCGGCGTCGACGATCGCGCCGCCGATGCCCCGGACGAGCTCCGGGGTCAGGGCGTTGCGGGCGTCGGGGCGGTTGAGGCGGGCGACGAGGACGGCACCCCGCCGCTCCCGCACGAGCTCGTCGCCCACGTCAGACGCGGTTGAGGAGCAGGTTGGCGATGGCGGTGGCCTCGGGGAACGACCCCGTGATGCCGGAGCTCATGTAGCCGGCGTCGGAGATCAACGTGACGCCCGTGATGGCAACCGCGGCGTCGCTGCACAGGAACACCAGGGGATAGGCCTGCTCGAGTGGCGCCGACGCCTCGATCCCGACCTCGCCCCGGTAGTCGGCGCCGAAGCCGAGCCACATGTCCTTGTTCGCCTGCGCGAGCGGCGTGTCGGTCGGACCGGGGCAGATGGCGTTGATGCGGATCCCCTCCTTGAGGAAGGGGAATGCCTGGCGGGCGACGTAGGCGCAGATCGCTTGCTTCATCGACATGTAGTCGGCCTTGCCGTGGTCGTGCGCCCAGCGCGTGGCCGCGTCGAAGTCGGGCGTGTCGAGGAGCTCGTTCAGCAACGGGAGGTTCGGTTCCCAACCAAGTCCCGCCGCCGAGGAGATGAAGCCGATCGCGGATCCGGGCCGCAGCATGTGCTTCGCGAGCAGGCGGTCGATGAGATGGCGATGGCCGATGAAGTTGATCCGTTCGATGCCCGGAGTGCCGTCAGCGACCCCGGCACACGCGAACAGCGCGTCCACGTGCCCGCCGCATTCGTCGACGGCGGTGTCGATCGACGCCGCATCGGCGAGGTCGAGATGAACGGCCTTCACCCCGGACAGCGTGATCTCGGCGAAGTCCATCACCAAGACCTCGGCGCCGGCGCCCTGGACGAGCTCGGCCGTGGCCGCGCCCATGCCACTGGCGCCGCCGACGACGAGCGCGCGCTTGCCGTCGTAGCGGAAGGCGTCGAAGAGTGTCATGCCACCCCCGTCAGCTTGTAGAGCTCTCGAGCGTTGTCGCAGACCATCCTGCGCTTCTCGGCCACGGGAACGCCAACCATCGATTCCTCGATGATGCGCCTGCTATAGGGCCAGTCGTGACGGTGGTGGGGGTAGTCGTTCGACCACATCAGGTTGTCGATGCCGATCCAGTGGCGGACCGCGACCGCGAAGGGCTCACGAATGAACGTGACTTTGATGTTTCGCCGGAAGTAGTCGCTCGGGAGCATCGCGAGCTTCGAGCCCGTCCACGTGCGATTGCGCCACCAGTGGTCGTCCATGTGCTCGAGGAACGTTGGCACCCAGCCGGCGCCGACCTCGGCCCCGACGATGCGGAGGCTGGGGAACCGGTCGAACATCTCGGAGTAGATGAGGCGCGACATCCAGTCGGAGGCCTGCGCCACTGCACCGCCCATCGTCTGGAGGTTCGGCAGCTGTGCGAGGAATTGTGTGACGCGGTCACCCGCGGCCTTGCGTGACTCGCCCGTCTGCCGGCCCCCGGCGAGCTTCAGTCCGACATGGATGTGGACCGGCATCTCCTCCTGCTCGGCGGCGGCCCAGAATGGGTCGTCCTCGTCGGAGAGGTCGGCGTTCCCCGACGGCCACGCCGCGAGGATCACGCCGCGATGGCCGAGGCTTTTCGCTTCCTTCAGCTTGTTGACCGACGTCTGCACGTCGATGCACGGCAGCTGATACAGCCCGATGAGCCGCCCGGCGTCGGCGGCCATGAACTCGTCGTGCATCCACTGGTTGTAGGCGTCGACGCCCGCGAGGTGGTACTCGTCGTCGGGCTGGGCCATGAACGTCGCCATCGTGCGCTGCGACGGGTACAGCACCTCGGCGTCGACGCCGTCGATGTCTTGCTCCTCGACGCGTGCGTGCCCGTCGAATGCTCCCTTGCGGATGTTGTCGTACGACGACCCGTACCACTCGAGGTCCTCGTAGCGCTTGCCCCATCGACCCGCGTTGGTAACCAAGCCGATCGGCATCGGCGGCGCGCCGGGGATGAGCTCCCAGGCGTCACCGCCCTTCGGATCCTTGACCAGCTTGGGCATGACGCCGTGGAACCTCTTCGGGAGGAACTTCTCCCATGTGTCGGGCGACTCGAGGGCGTGCCCGTCGGTCGAGATGATCCGGTAGTCAACCGTCGTGCCCGGCATGGCGACCCTCCTGCTCGTCCGCCGTTGATAATGTAATTCTCGTCAGATGAATGTGTCACTTCCGCAGCGGAGGTCGACATGGGCGACGAGACGCGACTGGTCACCGACCTCGTGGAGCTTCATGCACTGTGCGCTCGCTACATGCTGCTCTGTAGCCAGTTCATCGGGGACCGCTGGCTCGAGGTGTTCACGCCCGACGCCACGTACAACGCGTTCGGCACCGCGTACGGCCTTGACCGCTTCCCGGCGCTGCTCGAGGCCGCACCCCGCGGTCAGTTCATCGGGAACATGCCGGTGGTCGATTTCGACGGCGATCAGGCGACCGGCTTGCAGCACTTCGTCTTCATCGACCAGACGACGCACGCCATGCGCCTCGGTTGGTACGACGACGAATACGAGCGAACCGCCGAGGGTTGGCGCATCCGGCGGCGGTCGACCACCTTCATGCGCAAGCACGGCGGCTTCGATTCGGGCGCCGCGCACGACCCGCTCGCCGACGTCGAACAAACGAGATGATCAGCCGCTGAGGCCGCGGAGGCAGAACTCCCAGGTCTCCTCGGCGCTGACGCGCTTCCGTGGGTCCTGGATGAGCCGGTTGCCGAACCAGCTGTACATCACTGCCTGCTGCACGAGCGAAGCCGCGCGACGAGTGTCGGTGACGTTGACGGCGCCGGCCTTTGCAGCCTCTTCGACGAGGTCGAGCAGCATCAGGGACACCGGTTCGAGTGCCGCCTTCACGCGCTCCGGATGGGCGAAGGCGAGCTGGACCGAGAACTCCGAGATCGGGCGGCGATTGTGCTTCCCTCGCTTGCGCGGCGTGTCGGCAGGCTCGCACCATTCGTGGAGACGGATCGCAAACACCCGGAGCCGAGCCATCGGGTCGGATTCAGCATCGACGACCTCGTGGAGGTCGGCGGCCGACTCGAGCACGGAGTCCTCGAACAGCGCCAGCAGCAGCTCGTCCTTGCCGTCGAAGTACTGGTAGAAGCCGCGCAGGGACTGCTTCGATCGGTCGATGACCTCCTGGATCGTGAAGTCGGTCGTGCCCTTCTCGTCGATCAGGTCGAAGGCCGCGTCCATGAATCGCTGGACCCGCTGTTCGGCACGCGAGCGCGCGGCGTGCAAGCTCCGCGAGACGGCTCGTTGTCGCCAAGCCGGCTCGTGCACGTCGCGCGCAGCCCCTGCGTCCGCGCTCTCAGAATCCACTTTCACTCCTTCGAAGGTACCATCGCGCCCGCGACGGACAGCGTTCTTTCCGCGCCGCCATCAGCTCGTTTTCCGTTTCAGCTGCAGTTCTTCCACCGCGGCCCAGTGCGCGTCGGCGGTCCACAGTTGCGCGAACGCGTGGGTGGCGGCGGCCTCGAGCTCGGCGTGGCAGGACGAGATCGCGGCGTCGATGACGGATTTCACCGCGCGGGTCGTGCCCGGCGCCGAGGATGCCATCTCGCTGGCCAACGCACGCCACTCGCGATCGAAGGACGCGCGCGGCACGACGAGGTCGACCAGCCCGAGTTGCTGCGCCGTGGGCGCGTCGTAGAGTCGGCCCGTCGCGATCGCCAGGAGCGCCCGACCTCGTCCGATCACCTGGGCCAGCCGCTCGGCGCCTCCCCACGCCGGCATGATGCCGAGGGAGACCTGGTTGAACCCGATCTTGACGTCCTCGGCCGCGATGCGGACGTCGGCCGCGATCGCGACCTCGGCCCCGCCCCCGAGCGCGTGCCCGTTCAGTGCGGCGATGACGGGGACGGGGAAGGCGGCGACGCGGTCGAGGAGCCGTCGCACGCGGCTCGCCATGTCGACGGCATCGGCGTGGGTACGGATCGCGCTGAGCTCCTTGAGGTCACCGCCGGACACGAAGGCGCGGTCGCCCCCGCCGCGTAGCACGAGTACCGCCGGGTCGCACGCCAGCACGTGATCGAGCGCGGTTCCGAGCTCATCGGTCGTCGTGAAACCGATCGCGTTGCGGGCCTCGGGTCGGTCGATGGTGACGACGGCGACGCCGCCGTCGAACT
>Ga0126379_10003341_pt1 | contig 10362 bp, 8 predicted proteins | sample PanSoiMetPlot_24_FD_92640 | JGI IMG/M metagenome (GOLD analysis project Ga0126379, IMG submission 92640) | Tropical forest soil microbial communities from Panama - MetaG Plot_24 | ecosystem: Environmental > Terrestrial > Soil > Tropical forest > Bulk soil | place: Panama | collected 2016-02-17 | reverse complement strand
GGCGAGGTTACATGTACTTTGTCGCTGGAGACCAGATCGCCATTGTGGAATCGACGACGTTGCGTATTGTCTCGATTTTGCCGGTGTGACGATCCCGTGCCTCGCGGTGAACGGCGGTGATTAAGAGTGACGCTACGGCTGGGCGTGCAAGCAACTTTGGGGCTATACAATCGTCGCAGCGTGGAAGGAGTATTTTGGAACGATCAATCTCGATAGGCCGGGCACCGGCGATCCAAGACGATGGCGTTGAGCCACCTTACGACGCTCGGGGGGGTAATTCTATGCGCAAATTGCTGGGCGACCGGTGGACCTACCGTTACTCGTTCCTAACCGCGCTCGCAGTGCTCGCCGCAACGGTTGGGATGGCGGCGGCGCAAAACACGGAACGCCCGCAACTCCATACCAATGAGGCCTATGTGGAGGAGGTTACCCGAGCCACGACGCTCGCCGTCAATGACCCGATGGCGGTATTCGCTTTCGTTCTGAACAGTCTACCCCACCGTGTGAAAGTCTACCCGACCGAGAACTATTACTACTTCACCTTCATTCATGGCGGTACGCCGTACGCCGGAAATATCAGGATCGAGTTGGGCGACAGCGACAAGGTGACCGTGCATTTTGTCTATTACGAGGATTTGTCCGAGTGGCGCCAGGAGTCGTCGTTGACGCATGTCGTCCTGGACGCCTCGCGAGGCGTCGGGGTCGAAAAGATCGAGCGGCTGGTCTATCGGATTTCCTATGGCGGAAAGAACGTCGTTTTCGCGCTCAACGATCTGTCGCAGGTCAAGCCGCCGGCAGGTGCGCTGGGGCGTGACGAGAAATTTATCGGTCCGATCTTCGACGAGTCGGCCATTCGCTTCTTTCTTGTCTACAATTCGAAGCTGAAGGTCTTCCACTACATTCTTGACGAGACCGTGAAGGTGGCCGACGACTTCTTTCCCACCCAGCGCAGCGATCGCATCCTCATCGGTAAACGCACCGGCTTCGCCTTCTTCCGCGACTACCTTCTTGACCGCAAGATTCTCGTTGGCGTCTATGAGGGCAACTACCGGCTCAACACGTATTTCGACGGGCCGTTCGATCAACTGCCGGACAATTTCATTGAAGGCGAGACGCTGCGGCAGGCCATTCTCGACGTTTCTCCCCGCCTCAAAGGCAAGATCGACCGTTTCGGGAGTGCGCCGGACGGTGCCGTGCGATACCTGATCAAGCCCTACGCGTCCTACCAAACCGAAAGCGATCTTTATGGCGTCGATAAGTGCGCGAAAAGCAGAATCCGGGCCGCGACCTATTACCAATGCTTCGAGGCGGAACCCGCCGATTCGGATCTCAATACGCCGCCGTCCAGCGTGAAGAGAAAAGCGAAGCAATTCAAGCAACGTTCGTGAGACCAACGAGCGTTGTTCCACCCCTCATCTGCAGGCTCTACCCGCGGGTCCATCTTTTTTCGCACGAGGATCACGAGGATGGATTGCCGGGTCAAGCTCGGCAGTGATATTCGCCCGACTGTCAACGGGACGCACTCCGGATGGTCACGAACGGATTTCCAGGTTTCTGCCTCGATACAAAAGCGGGCCGGCCGCGTATCGCGGTCCGGCCCGCCCGTCCGTCACCGCGGCGCCAGTCTTGCGACATCATTACCAGCCGCGGCTACCCCATCGCCAATGACCCCCGCGGCTGCCCCATCGCCAATGGCCGTCGAACCGGCCAAAGGCATGGCCGAAGCTGCCCCATCGCCAATGGCCGCCGTGGCTGCCCCATCGCCAATGGCCGCCGCTGCTGCCCCATCGCCAATGGCCCCACTGGACCGGTGTGACGTGATCGGTCGCCGTCCCGGCGTCGCCGATAACGGCGGCGCCATTGGCCGGCAAGGCCGACGCACCTGATATCCCGGCGAGCCCCATGCCCGCCGTCACCAGACCGACCAACAACATCGTTCGCATCGTGATGTCTCCTTCCGTGTTCGCTGTGTTCGATCACGTGTTTGTTCGATCACAGCCAGCGCTCCCCATATGCGTTTTTGCTGATGTCGTTTTGCCTCGAACGGTATTCTTCAGCAGACGCCATCATAGTTATAATATTCGCTTGGAATTTAGCCTTTTCAACGTCGCAAGCGTTAATCTGGCGTTCATTCATCTATTGTTCATTTATCTATTGTTCATTTATTGACCCGTTAATTCAACCAATATGGTATGCAAACTCCAGAAGCGCCCATTGGTTCCACCATCTGGTTGCAGCAATGCAAGGTGTGACAGACCCGGCTAATGGTTTTGTTTGTCGCGTTTTATTGTCGCAGCAGACGAACCCCTATCTCAAGGTAGCAATGTCTTGGTGTGAGCCTTAACTTTATCGCGACGCAACATTGTGACTCCTATGTCATATTGTGACTCCAATGTCGTAAACGCCGGCGAGACATCGCCCGCCCTACGAGGTGACGCGGCGCGGATTTCATCGCAGATGTTGTGCGGTTGTGCGGCGGGAATCGTGGTTCCCGCCGCATTTTTTCGTGCAAATGACATATCCGATCCCACGCGTGCCGGTGCCGCTATTAATGGTTGACGGCAAGCATTCAGCCTCAGCAATCAGTGGTGTCCACCAGCGGCGCCAATTCCGCATTGCTGAGCACTTAATCCGGAAGGTGACCGTGCACCCCGGTTATCGCGGCGCGTGTCTTGCTGCGACGCGGTGTATCGGGCTGTTTGTTCATGTCGCCCTATTTGAGCGGGAAAACGCGATGACCGTGGCAGCGGCGCGCTTGCTCGGCGCACTGCCGTCAATCTCCATAATGGTATGGAGCCTGGCGAAGGCTTCGCACTGGCGCCGCCGTTGCGGCGTATTGCCGACGATCGCAACCAACGCATCGGCAAGATTTTTCGCGGTCGCCTGTCTCTGCAGCAACTCCGGCATGACCATTTCGTCCAAAATGATGTTGGCAAGTCCGACCATCTTTACCTTAACTAAGGCGCGAGCGATCAATTCCTCTACAAGCGTAACCTTATAGGCGACCACGGTCGGCACACGGGCGAGCGCAAGCTCGAGCGTCACCGTGCCGGAAGCCGCGAGCGCTGCGCGGGCTTGCCGGAACGCCGCCCACTTCTCCGCCGGGTCGATCACGATGCGGGGCGCGATCGGCCATGCCGTTATGTCGCGGCGAATGCGTTCCGCGAGATGCGGTACGGTCGGCAATACGACCTCGGCCGTGCCGAGGCGCTCCTTGGCAAGGCCGGCCGCGGTCCCAAAGGTCGCAAGATGTTGCTTAATCTCGCCGCTGCGGCTGCCAGGCAGCACCAGCAACAAGGGCGGCTCGGTCGCGCGACGCGCGGCTTCCTCCAGATTCGGCCGCAGCGTCGCCACGGCCTCGGCGAGCGGATGACCCACGAAGGTGCACGGCGGACCGCCAAGCCGGCGCAGCGCTTCCGGCTCGAACGGCAACAGCGCGAGCACATGGTCGATATAATGCCGCATGGCAGCGGCACGACCCGGTCGCCACGCCCACACGGTCGGCGACACATAATCGACGATGGGAATGTGCGGCGCGGCGGCGCGCACCCGTCGTGCAACCCGATGGGTGAAATCCGGACTGTCGATGATGACGAGCGAATCGGGCCGCGCCGCAATGACGGCGTCGGCAGCCTCGCGAATGCGACGTAGAATGCGGGGCAGCCGCGCGGGGATGGCGGAGAATCCGTTGATGGCAAGCTCATCGAGCGGGAACAGACTACGTAGCCCGCATTCCGCCATTGCGCCGCCGCCGACTCCGGAAAATGTCACCGGCCCGGACGCAAGACCTTCGATGGCCGCCATCAGAGACGCACCGAGACGATCGCCCGACTCCTCGCCCGCGATCAGGAAAATGCGCATTCCTGAGGGACGTTCGGTGCCCCCCGATCGCCGGTCATCGCGCGCAGCCGTGCCGTTCATGCGGGCGCCTCCGGATCGGGGTGCCCGACCACGAACAGACCGGCGCGGTCGGCAACCTCGACAAGGCGCTGGGACTCAGCCACGATGGTGGCGCGCGCAACCACTGCAATGCCGGCGAGCCCAGCCGCTGCGGCGCGCGCGATGGTGTCTGGCCCGATCGACGGCAGGTCGAACCGGCGATCCTGGCGACGCTTGGGAGCTTTCACGAGCACGCCGACACCGGCCGCAAGCGCAATCCGGCCGGCCTCGCGCATGGCCGCGATGCGGTCCAACATAGCGTCCGTGCCCTCTGCAGCCTCGATCGCCAACACGCGATGACCGGCAATGACTGCGGCTTGGCCAACATCGAACGCGCTCATCGCGGTCAGCAAGGCGAATCCATGACCGATGTCGTCCTCGGCGGCCGCGTCGGGCGTAACGCGTCCGAGCGCGCCGACCGGTGCGGTGATTTCCGGCGCCACCTCGTGGGCGCCAACAACCCGGAAACCCGCATTCTCGAACATGCGGCCAACGCCGGAGAGGAGATGGTCGTCACCGCCGCGGAACGAACGGATGATCATGGGCATTCGCATCAGAGTGCCCCAGTCAAGGCGCAACTGCATGATCGAGGGCCTGACCAGGCCACCGACCAGGACGAGATCACGGCAGCGTTCCGCACCGGCGAGCCGACAAAAACGCCCAAATTGGCCGAGCGCGATCCAGTGATGTGGATATGCCTTCACGGCTGCTGCGTCGGCCCATCCGCGCAGCGCAAACAGCACGACGGATTGGCCTCGGCGCATCACCGTATCGGCGACCGCATACGGTACCGTTCCGCTGCCACAAATGATTCCAAGAGGGGCGCCGGTCAGCGTATCGGTTGGAATGTCGGTGCGCTGATCTCTCGACGCGTTGCGCGCAACATCGACAAGCTTGGATATCATGGGACTCGACGCGGTCACGCTTCCTGTTCCGCGCTGGCGCTGGTGCGGCGGACGGCGTTCGCAAGCGGCCTTGTACCACCGCGAATAAAGGCGAGAACGCTGCCGACCAGCCGGTCGTCCGAACATTTTTCCTCGACCCGCGCCAAACGATCGCGAAACATGCCATCGCCCAGAAATAAATCTCGATAGGCTTCACGCAGGCGCAAAATCTCCGCCTTCGTAAAGCCGCGCCGCCGCAAGCCGATCACGTTGATTCCTATCAAGTTTGCCAGCGGCCCCTGCGCCATACCCCACGGAATGATGTCGGCGCGAACGCCGCTCAGACCTACAATCATAGCACTCTCGCCGATCCGAACGAACTGGCGCACCGCGCATTGGCCGCCCAGAAAACTGTGGTCGCCGACGCTGACATGGCCGCCGATCACGGCATTGTTGGCGAACGTGACGTCGCTGCCGACCTTGCAATCGTGGGCGACATGCGAGCCGGCCATGAGAACACAACGATCGCCGATTTCGGTCACGCCGCGATCCTCCTCGGTGCCGGTGTTGACGGTTACGTTCTCACGAATATCGCAGTCCGTCCCGATCACAAGCCTCGTCGGCCCGCCACGATATTTGACCGATTGCGGCGGCGTACCGAGCGAGGCGAACGGATGGATGACGGTGCGCGCCCCGATGGTGGTGTGGCCGGTGACATGCACATTGGCGACAAGGCGACACCCCTCGCCCACAATCACCTCGGGGCCGAGGACGCAGTATGGGCCGATCCACGCGCCGTCCCGGATCCGGGCACCCGGCGCGACGCGTGCCGTCGGATCAATCGCGCTCATCGCCGACTCATAAGTTGTTGATGATTGCGCCGACCACGGCTTCGGCCACAATCCGCCCGGCAACCTTGGCTTCGCCGCGATACCACCACATGTTTCTGCGCCTTGCGGTCTTGGTCATGTGATATTCGACGGTATCTCCCGGATAGACAGGCTTGCGGAACTTTGCCTTGTCGATAGTAAGAAAATACGGGGCAGTTCCCGCTCCTTGCCGGCCAAGCACTTGCATGCAGATAACGCCGGCGGTCTGGGCCATGCCCTCGATCATTAGTACACCGGGAAATACCGGATTGCCTGGGAAGTGGCCTTGGAATTGCGGCTCGTTGGCCGTTACGTTCTTGATGCCAATGGCGAAGTCGTCACCCCGAATGGCGATGATGCGATCGACCATCAGGAACGGGTAGCGATGCGGAATGGCGCGGAGGATGCCCGCAATATCGATCGCTTCAAGCGTGCTGCCAACTTGGTTCATATTCCCGGACCTTAGTGCGAGCCGGGGTGCTCGCCATCCGTCTTTTCTAATGTCGGTTGGCGCGCCGCCAACCGTTCTAACAAGAAGACTTCCCGCATCCACTGTTTCACCGGTTTGGCTGGAAAGCCGCCATAGCGCGCCCCGGGCGGGACGTCGCGGGAGACGATAGCGGTAGCCGCAATCTGCGCACCTTCCCCGATGGTGACGTGATTGTTCACTCCGACCCGGGCGCCAAGCACAACGAAATCCTCAAGCGTTGCGCTGCCTGAAATTCCAACTTGAGCGACAAGCACGCAATGCCTTCCGATGGCGACATTGTGGCCGATCTGCACCAAGTTGTCGATCTTTGTACCTTCACCGATCACGGTGTCTCGGTTGGCACCGCGATCGATCGTGCTGCTGGCTCCGATTTCGACATCATCCTGAACGATGACGCGGCCGATCTGCGGCACTTTCGTATGTGCGTGTCGCCCCAGCGCATAGCCAAACCCGTCCTGGCCTAGCCGGCAGCCCGGATGAACGATCACCCGATCACCGATCAGGGTATGCAGGATCGAGCTCTGCGCGCCGATTGAACAGTTGCGCCCGATGCGTACGCTCGGCCCTATCACGGCATTGGCGGCCACGACCGTGCCGGCGCCGATTTCCACGCCTGGTCCAACCACGACGCCCGGATCGAGCGAAACGCCGGATTCAAGTCGAGCCGATGGATGCACGTGGGCGCCAGTCGCAATGCCGGCAGCTGCGAACACCAATAACGGCCGCAGCGAATCAGGAAACAAAATTCGCGCGATGGCGACGAAAGCGCGGTAAGGCTCGTCGATCAAGAGCACGGCGAGTTCAGGCCGCGTCCTTTTTGCAAACCGTGGCGCAAGAAAGCAGGCACCCGCGCGCGTACTGGCAAGCTCGTCGAGGTATTTCGCATTGTCGAAAAACGTGAGGTCGGTTGCACGAGCGGAATCGAGCGGTGCAATATTGGTGACGGCGCGGCCGAGCGGCACGCCCTCAGCCGGTTGCGCCCCCGTGATGGTCGCAATCTCGGCTATCGTCAGCGATTTCGCGCTTTTGAAAAACAGCGATTCGGTCATTTCGGATGCCAGATGTCAGATGCCAGATATCAGATGACAAACATCAGATTCCGTCATCTTACCTCTGACATCTGTCATCCGCTAAAATCTGGTCCCGCCTCCGAACCGGAATATCTGCGTGCGGTCAAAGCTTTCCTTGGTCAGCGCGTAGGCCAAGTCGAAGCGCAGCGGACCGAACGGCGAATCCCAGATCAGGCCGACGCCGACCGACGACCTGATGTTGCCGTTGCCGCTCGGTGTCAGTGTTTCGTTGGTCACGTCCCAGGAGGTCGGCCCGACGTAATTCAACAACTGGCCTGCGTCGGCGAACACAGCAAATTTCATGCCGAAGTCTTTCGGGGCAAAGAACATCGGCGTCTGAAATTCCACAGTGGTCGCCCAGTAGAGCGAGCCGCCAAGAGGGTCGCCCTGGGGAAAGCCGAACGCCCGTTGGGTGAGGTCCCGCGGTCCAAAGCCGGCCGGGGCAAATCCGCGCACCAAATTCGGTCCGCCCTGGAAGTGATCCAGCATGCGCAGGCCTTCGCCTCCCCAACCGGTGGCATAGCCGCCCTGGGCGCGCCACACACCAACGATATCCGGAAAGATTTCATTGTAGAGACGCGAGTCGAGCGTCGACTTGACGAAATTCACGTCGCCACCGGCGCCCGCGCCGTCCTGCTTGAGTTCGATGAGCAAACCACTTGTTGGGCTCTTGTTGTTGTCGAGCGTATTGTAGGCGAGCGTGTAGCCAAGGGACGACACGAACACAGGTCCCTGCGCCAGTTCCTTACGCACGGCCAATGAGGCTTCGCCGTCCTGGAAGCAGTTCTGTTGGACTGGGTTTGCTGAAAACGGTAGACCCGTTGCGGGGTCAATAAGCCCGGTTTTGTCTGGTGTTGGGAACGTGCCCAAAGCACTGTTCGGATTCCGATCGTTACAGTTATCCAAATGAAACGGCAGCGATATCTCCTGCCGATAGGCAGTATACCGCAGTTGAGTCGACACATTCTCCGTGATCGGAATGCCCAACTTGAGATCGCCACCGATCGTTTTCGACAGGTAGGACAAGTACTGGCTCGATGTCGTCTGCTTGAAGAAAAAATCGGTGCCGAAAGCCAACCGCTGATCGAAAAAATAGGGTTCAACGAATGACAAGTCGAAGCCGCGGGCGCGTTGGCCGTATTGTAACGCCACTTTCGCCACCTGCCCGCGTCCGAGCAGGTTGCGTTCGCCGAGCGAGACCTCGCCGATGATTCCGTCCGCCGTCGAATAACCGCCTGCGAATGAGAACTCGCCCGTGGACTGCTCTTCGACCTCGCAATTGACAATGATGCGGTCGGGCGCGGAACCGGGTTCGTTGGTGATTTTCACCGTCTTGAAGTAACCCAGGTTCTTGATCCGACGCTCGGCGCGGTCCACGAGCGCCCGGTTGTACGGATCGCCCTCGACGATGTCGAACTCACGGCGAATCACATAGTCCCGTGTGCGTGTATTGCCCTTGATGTTGATGCGTTCGATATAGACACGCGGACCTTCCTCGACCACGAATGTGACATCGACGGTTCGGTTCGCGACGTTGCGTTCACCGCGTGGGCGAACGGCAGCAAAGGGATAGCCTCGTTTTGCCACCTCAATGGTTGAGTCTTCCACCGACTTCTCGATCGCATCGGCGTTGTAGACCCTGCCGGCCTCGACACGCAGCTTGTAGCGCAAGGATTCCGGCGGGACTGCCGGCACTGTCGACTGAATGTTGACGGCGCCGAAATGATATTGGAGGCCCTCATCGATGGTGAAAGTGATAATGAAGCCCTTGTTCTCCGGGTCGTATTCTCCGACCGCCGACACGATGCGCACATCAGCAAATCCGTTCCTGAGATAGAAGCGCCGCAGCAAATCACGGTCAACCTCGATCCGATCCGGATCGTATATGTCGTTTGATTTTAAGAAGCTGAGCCAGTTGGATACGCCTGTCTTGATCACGTCTCGCAGACGGTAATCCGAAAAAGCATTGTTGCCGACAAAGATGATCCTCTCGACGCCGGTCTTGGCACCCTCGGTGACTTCATAAACAAGATCGACGCGGCCATTTGGCAGTTCGATAACTTTTGGTTCGACCCGGACGTCATAGCGCCCGCCGTGCTGGTAGACCTCGATAATTCGCTGCACGTCGTTCTGGACCGTCGCGCGCGAAAATGTCCCCCTCGCCTTGGATTGGACCTCGGCGGCAAGTTGCTCGTCCTTCACCTTCTTGTTGCCTTCGAAGGCGACCCGGTTGATGACCGGGTTTTCCACAACGGTTACGAGAATCCGCCCATTGCCGGGTGTGATACGAACATCCTGGAAAAGGCCGGTCGCATAAAGCGCCTTCAGCGCGGAGTCGATCTTGGCCGAATCCAAGCGCTCGCTTCCGCCGACCCGGAAATAGGAACGAATAGTATCAGCCTCAACCCGGCGGTTGCCTTCGATATCGATACGCGTCTGGACAGACTGCGCAATGCCCACCCCGGCGGTCCCGATCGAGACCGCGACGGAGCCGAGTACACCGGCACACAACAAACCCGCAACCACGCTGATCTGCGCCAGACGTCCCCGCCCCAAGCGTACGCTCATTCCCATCCCCAAAGCGTCCCCATATTCCAAGCCTTGCCCGATCAAGGAATCCCTAGTCGCTTTTTACAGGCTTTCCCCCCCGCTGCAAACAGAGACTTCCGCATTGTTCCCGTTTGCTTTCATCATGTTGCGCCGCTGCCACTGATTACGACCTGATAATGAACGGGCGCAAATCATTGAACGCCGCAAAGATCATTAACATTAAGACGATAGCAAGGCCGATCCGAAATCCGACCTCCTGGGCACGTTCGGATAGCGGCCGCCCTCGAACAGCCTCGATCGAATAGAACAAAAGGTGACCGCCGTCGAGCAACGGGATTGGAAACAGATTGAGGAGCCCGATCGAAACCGACAGCAGCGCGGTCAGGTCAAGCAGCGGCCCAAACCCGAGCTTCGCAACCTCTCCGGAAATCTGGGCGATCTTGATCGGACCGCCGATCTGGTCGGCAGATTGTCGCCCCATCACGACGTCGCGAAGATATGTCAAGGTAGTCTGGACCACAAACCATGTTTTGTCAGCCCCTAGCCCCACCGCCTCCAGT
>Ga0126379_10003338_pt1 | contig 10367 bp, 15 predicted proteins | sample PanSoiMetPlot_24_FD_92640 | JGI IMG/M metagenome (GOLD analysis project Ga0126379, IMG submission 92640) | Tropical forest soil microbial communities from Panama - MetaG Plot_24 | ecosystem: Environmental > Terrestrial > Soil > Tropical forest > Bulk soil | place: Panama | collected 2016-02-17 | reverse complement strand
GCGACAACGACCAGAACTCCCAAGAAAGCGAGGTATAGGCGAACAGAGAGTCTTCGCGGCGTCAGGGACATCGTCGGCTCACGCCTCTCGCGGCAGCAGGTAGCCTGCGCCGCGAACCGTCTTCACATATCTCGGATGCCGCGGATCAGGCTCGATCTTCTGGCGCAAGCGGCTCACGTGCACGTCGATCGATCTGTCGAAAGCGTCATCGGCGGCAGCGCCCTTCACCAAGTCGAGCAGCCGCTCCCGCGACAAAACCCGGCCGGCGTTTCGGGCGAGGGCACAGAGCAGCTCGAACTCGTGGGTGGTGAGCGCCTGCCGTTTGCCGTCCACCAATACTTCTCGCGCTCCAAAGTCGATCGTCAGCCCGCCCGAGCTGAACCTGCCCTCTTCGGAGGGCCCCTGGGCCCGCCTGAGCACCGCTCGGATTCGAGCCAGCAGCTCGCGCGGATTGAAGGGCTTCGCCAGATAGTCATCGGCGCCGAGCTCTAAGCCGACGATCTTGTCGGTATCCTCGTCGCGCGCGGTCACCATAATCACTGGGGTCGACCACCGTTCCCGGATCTTCTTCGTCAGCGTGAGCCCATCCATTCCGGGGAGCATGATGTCAACGAGCAAGATGTCGAAGCGATCCGAGGACAGTGCGCCGAGTGCTTGCGGACCGTCGGCGGCCAATGTCGTGGAAACATCATTCTGCTCGAGAAACTCAACGAGCAGAGCCGCCAACTTGCGGTCGTCCTCAATCAGGAGAGCCCGGGTCACGCGCTAAGTCTAACGCGGCGCGACCGAGCAGCACGATCTCCATTCCGCGGCGACGGCGGCGCGCCGCGGCGGCAGATAACTGCTGCTCGAGCACGACCTGGTCGCCGTGCTTCGGACGAGGAATGGCAAAGCGCGAAGCTCTGATGTGCGCACGTTGGGGGGAGAGACCAAGTGAAAGCGGCCCCGCGGGGGAGACCGGCTGTCCAAGGCGCAGCGGATCAGGTTTTGGAGTTGCTCGACCCTGGCGTTGATCTCGGCGACGACATCCTGTCTCACCCGCTCCAGAGCGAGCCGTTGGTTCTGAGTCACCGCAATGGTGTCAAGGACGTCGTCGACTTGGGCGGTGGCCAAGTTCTGCAGCCCGCGGCGGCCGGACTCGCTGGAGCAAAGCAGGCCCATTCCCAAAATGAAAAGACCCAACAACGCCGCTGCCGTCGATCGCCTCATATCGACTCTCCTAACCCCGTACCCAGCGGGCGCACCGAGGGTAACGCTGGAGGAAACAATCTCCGTGTTGCGCTCGCGTTGCGGCGGTGTTGCGAAATGTTTCTGCCGCGGCCAGGTAAGGGCCGGTAGCTCATCCTTTCCGGGCGTGGCGGACGAGGCGCCTCCGGGCCGGGTCGACGTGGCTCGTCCGGCATTCCCTGCTAGGCCTTTGCGGATGGCCGCAAGCTCGGCTGCTGCTCACTCGGCCGCCTTCAGTGTGATCGCGAAATTGTACCTCACCGGTACCGGCCTTCCCTGAAAGAGCACCGGCGTGTATCGCCGACTCATCAGCGCCTTTAGCACCGCCTCATCCATGAACGGCACCGACTGCTTCACTCGACAACTTGTCACGCGGCCATCCACGGTCAAAACACATTGCACTTGCATCACTCCCTGCACTCGGGCTTCGCTCGCCTGGTGGCTGTAGCGAATCTGTTCTCCGGCCTCCAGCAACCGCGGAGGAGTCATCCCAGGACCCATGGCAAGCGGAGCAGAGCCCAAGTCCGCGGCCGCGTGAGCACACTCGCCGATGCACGTGCCCGGGCGGCCGCTTTCACGCCCAACTGCCTCGCCGAGCCCAGATCCATCAGCAGAATCCGCGGCGGGAGGCATTACCAATTCCGGCGCTTCATCGCTTTTGGCAGCTATCGGCACTTCAATCCGCAAGATCGCCGACCGGCGGCGAATCGGGGTACTCGGTGAACGGCTCGACCGAGCACTGCCATCGGAAGTCAGACGGTCGCCGGTCGATTTACCAGCGTCCCTGAAAATCACCACCGGCCGCTCCCGTGCCTGCTGGGGTCGCACGAGGACACGGCTGCAGAGGCCTACAACAGCTGCGACAGCGGCGGCATGCACAGCCGCGGAAATGAAGACGCCGGCCTTGAGCCCATTTCCGACGGCGTTGCCGCGGTCGAGAGCGGATTCAAACACGGGGAGCTCCTATCTCAGGACGCCTATGAGCCCCCCATTGATTCGGGTCCCAGCCAACGATGATACACCCGCGCGCTGGCGGGATGAACAGTCTAAACAGACAGAACCGAGGCCGGAGAACCGAATGCCAAGCTGCCCTGTGCAAACGGCCGAATCCTACTGCATAGGGGGCGGGCCGTAGGTCATCGAGATGCAGTGCATCGAGCCCTGACACGGAATCATGTCATCCGAGACCACCGGTACCACCGTAACCGCGCCCTCTCCGTATTCGGCGTCGAGTGCCGCTTGAAAGGTATTGAGAGCCTCCGTCTCTTGGCGCCAGATTCTGTCCTTTACATCCTGTGACAGTGGACTGTCGTCCGCCATCGGGTCGTGATACACGGGCACCATCATCCGATTTCCAACTCGGATTGAGTTCGCGTACGTGGCCCATACCCGGTCAAGGCCGCTCCCAGCGCACTCGCGCGTTTCATTTGCGCCCGGCGAATAGGGACAGCTCTCGCAGCTCGCAACACAGGTCAACGAATGATGCACGGTGCAGTATCGCGCCGGCTGAGGAATTCGCACGACGTTGTATCCCGCATCGCTGAGGGTCTGCGCATTTCGATCGAGAACGCCTGCGTTGGCTGGGTCGATCGCCGCGTCTTCGTCGTCGAGTCTTGCCACAATTACTGTTTGAGGCGAGATGAACGACATGAACATATCCACGTGATCGATGACAATGTTCTGCCCGACGCTTAACCCGCCCGGATCTCTTTGCAGCGACTCGAGAGTTATCACGTTGAAGCAGTTGAAATAATTCGTATACACCGCATCGAGATCACCCTGAGCGTAGTGCCAAGAAATGCCGTCGCCGTTGAAATTATTCTCGGCCAACACATCCCGCTGCATGTGCACGCAGGTGCCCTGACCATCTGTCTGGAGATTGCCACCCTCCGTTCGGAGCATCGGCCTGAAGACGTCGACCCCGCCGAGAAGATTCGGCGCAAACCGAGTTGGTGAAACATCGTCCGACGGGCGCTGCGGCATTTGGTCTGGTGTGGTCGTGCAGGTCCCGCGGGCGCTTGAATAATATCCCATGTCAACAAATTGAAAGTTTCCGTCCGGCGTGATTAGGACTTCGGCTCCGTAGTCGCGGATCCAAATGCCGTTCAGCGGGGTGATGAACCAGTTGATCCGCGACAGCATGTCGGCGTCGAAGTCCCGAGAAGTAAGCGTGGCAATCGCCGAAAGACGCTGGCTCTCGTTCGACACCATCACCGTCGTTTCATATCCATCCTGCTGTACCGAGTTGCGAATGAGCTCAGTAAGTGGCGCCATTTGCGAGCCATAGGAGGGCCAGCCGTACATCGCGCCACGCGTTTGCTCGCTTTCGGTGGGGAAGCGCGAGGTGAGGGGAGGCGGGTCAGTAAAGCCCGCGATGTCTGGGAAACAGTCCCAGATAAAGTACCCGAACAGATTCGCTTCCATCGCTGCTCGCTCTTCGTCCGTCATGTTTCTCGGTAGGACGCGCTGCTCTTCGCCCGCGGCAGCAATCGAAGCAATCAAAAGCACTGTCCCTGACAAGGGAATGAGTTGTCTACGCATCGGTGTAAGCCCCCTTCGGGTGGATTGAGCGCGATCTACTGCCTCGCGAAAAAAAGGCAAGCTCCGTCTGCTGGCTTCGCGTGAAATGGGACGCCCAGTCCTAGCCGGCAGTCGCGGTCTAATTGCCGACGCCGACGTCCGCCTCTCCACCAGCGGACGCCTCGTCCGAGACGGCGGAGCATTCGTGATTCTCCGGCTGGGCGTGCTCGCGGCAGTACTCGAAGCCGCAGTCCCCGCAATAAATGAGCAAGAACTGGTCCTCGCCAACCACCAGGCCGCAGTGCGCGCACTGATCGATGTCGACTGTGTAGCCCGTGTTCATGGCTCGCAAGTATCGGGTCCGATCTGACATCGCTGCGGTTAATCCCTCGCGTCGTCGCGAAGACAAACGTTTGACTTGGAGAACCAAGCAGGCTGCGCGGGAATACTGGTGCACAAGGGTTTCCACGGCTTGCGCGCTGCACGCGGCTGGCATGGGATGTGCTCCGTACAACGCAGGGAAGGAGCAACCATGAGCTTGCGAATCTATGCGGTGGATAAGTCGGCCGGATTCGGCCTAGCTCGCGATGACCGGCGAACGACGCGGGCGCCCTGCGGCGCGACCGTTCGGGTGCAAACAAACAACGGGCATACCTTCGGGTTTTGCAGCGATCTGTCGCTCGGGGGAATGCTCTTCGTCGGGCCGGCGCTGCCGCTCGCTCGCGTCAGCATCCTGCTCCACCTGGCCGAGGTGGGCTTCCTCTTCGTCGAGGGAGAAGTCACCGGCCATCGCGAGCACAATGGGACCGAGGCATCCATCGTGCGATTCCCGCAGCTGAACCCCAGGGTCCTGCGCAGGATCTCGCGCTTCCTCGCCCAGCGACGAGACGCCGCGCCCAGCGTCAGACCCGCATTGGCATGACCACCGCCATGTAGCTTCGATCTCCGGGGAGGTGGAGCACTCCGGGGCTGTGCTCGTCGCCCAGCTCGAACGCCACCTGCTCGCCGTCGAGCACGGACAGAACGTCGATCAAGTAACGCGCATTGAACCCGATGGTGATCTCGTTTCCCTTGTAGGCGACTTCAAGGTCGTCCTTCGCCTCGCCGAGATCCGGATTGCTCGAGGTGATCCGCACCAGATTCTCCAACAGAGCGATCTTTACTGCATTGGATTTATCCACGGACAAGAGCGAGATGCGGCGCAGAGCATCCAGGAACTTGCCTCTCGGCAAAACGATCGTCCGCTCGCCCTCCTGCGGAATCACGCGCTGATACTCGGGAAACTGCCCGTCGATCAAGCGCATGATCATCGTCAGACCCTGCTTCCTGAACAGAGCCGAGCTCTCCGCAAATCCCAGGTGGCACTCCGCCTCGGGCGCTTCGTCGAGCAATCGCTTCAGCTCGAAGAGCCCCTTTCGCGGGATGATCACCCCGCTCTTCAGCTTGAATTCGCCCGAAAGCTCGCGCTCGACAAACGCGAGCCGATGTCCGTCGGTCGCCACCATTCGAATTTTGCCGCCCTCGCGCGGCTCGAAGAAGACGCCGTTGAGAATGTACCGGGTCTCGTCGCTGGAGATGGCGAACGAGGTTTTGCGGATCATTTCCAGAAGCGCCTCTCCGTTGAGCTTGACCTGCGGCGCGCTCTCCTCCTTGGGAAGCTTGGGATATTCTTCCGGCGCGGTTCCGACGATTTTGAAGTGCGCGGTTCCGCTGGTGATGTCCACGTAATTGTTGGGCAGCTTCTTCAGTGTGACTTGTTGCTCCGGCGCCATCTGGACGATGTCGAACAGGTACTTCGCGGAGACGGTGACGGCGCCCGGCTTGAGGACCTCGCCGGAGTGCTCGGAGACGACGCCGATGTCCAGGTCGAAGGCGGTCACCTGAATCCCGGTCTTGGTGGCATTGACCAGCACGTTGGCGAGGATCGGCATGGTGGTCTTGCGTTCCACGATGCCCTGGGCGCGATAGAGCGCCTTTTTCAGCTCTTCCGCAGCGATTCGAAATTCCATGCTCAAACCCCGTCTCGACTGAGGGCATCGGTGTAGCCTGTGAGCTGGATCCAGTCAACGCACTTAGACTGCGATCCGTGTATGGTCCGCTCACGCCATTCGCATGCTCGCCGAAACAAAACCCGTAGAAAAGATTGTGGACAACCCTCAGTCGGGGGATTCCGTCATCCTGCTGGACGGAGGTGCCCGAGCCTTTCCGCGAATGCTCGACGCGATCGGCGACGCCCGGCGCAGCATCCATCTGGAAGTTTATTCCTTCGCGTTGGACTCCACGGGCCACCGGTTCGTCGAGGCACTGATTGGGGCGGCGCGGCGCGGAGTGCAGGTGAACGCGGTGATCGACGGATGGGGCTCGCTTCGAAGCGGACGTGCGATCGCGGCGCGATTGCGAAATGGCGGTTGCCAGGTCAGTCTATTCAATCCCCTGCGCGCGCTGTTGGTGGGTCGCCTGCGGCGAAATCATCGCAAGCTCTTGCTGGTCGATGACGCGGTAGCTTACGTCGGCGGAATCAACATCGGCGACGAGTACGCAGGTGGGGATCGCCCCGGTTGGGCCGATCTGGCCCTCGAAGTGCGCGGACCGGCGGTTGGGCGGCTGCGCGACTCGTTGTCGGGCGTGAAGAGACCCCACGGCCCGGCCGGCCCAGTGAGAATCTTCCTCTCCGGCTTGGGCGGCGGTCGAAAACTCCTGAAGCGTTATCTACGCGCTTTCCGGGCGGCGACCGATCACGCGCTCATCGCCCATGCTTATTTCCTTCCGAACCGGCGCGTCGTTCGGTCGCTGAGATCCGCGGCACGGCGCGGGGTGCGCGTGGTGCTCCTGCTGGCGGGTCAAAGCGACGTGCCGTTCGCTCACGCGGCAACAATGCGACTGTACCGAAAGTTCCTGGAAGTCGGAGTCGAGGTGTACGAGTGGAACAGGTCCGTCTTTCACGCCAAAGCAGCGGCGATCGACGGCCAAATTTTTCTCGTCGGAAGCTTCAACCTCGACCCGCTCTCGCTGGCAAACCTGGAAGCCCTGGTCGAAGTGCGCGATCCGCCCACCGTCGGTGAGGGCGAACGATGGATAGAATCGAGAATCGCTCAAGCAGTGCGTGTGGATTCGAACTTTTGCGCACAGCCGTTGCTCAAGCGGATGATCACCGATCTGGTCGGTCTCTGGGCGGCGCGAGTCGCTGAGTGGATCGGCCGGCTCCTTTCTAAAGACGGGCAAACAAGAAGGAGCCGCCGGATGCGCTGGCGTTGAGGAGGCTCGCCCGGGTAGTTGACGGCGGGACTCTTCCAACCGTACAAAATTCGCTATGGCAATCGTCCTTGTCACTCTCGGAATGACAGCACTGGTGGCCTTCGCCCTCTGGTTCTCACAGCGCGGCAAGTCCGCTCCGGTTGCTGGCGATGGGAATGCCTTCAACGCCTACTACGGTAAGAGCCGTTTTTCGCCCGGCCGCTCACCACCCTGCGAAGCGTGCGGGCGACGCGGATGCATAGGCGCCGGCTCCTGCCGCTGCCCCTGTCACCGCGAGAAAAAAGCCGCCTAAAGCTCCACCTCGTCGCGACTCCGACTTGACCCGTTGACCGTTCCTTGTTGATTTTGATATGCATTATCAAATTCAGCTGCTGGACAGCGGTTCTTCATGGTCAGCCTTCGTTCCTCACCCCTCAAGCTTGCGTGCTCGATGCTGGCGACGGTGGCGGGACTCGGCTGCGCGACTGTTCCACGGCCCAACGAGATCGATGTGGCAAGAGCTCAAACGCACTTTCCGGGAGCAACGCTCGCCTCGCTTGAGGCGGGCCGGCGCGCGTTCGTGGACAGCTGCTCAGGATGTCACGCCCTGCCAAAGCCGGAGAAAAAAAGTGCGGACCAGTGGCCTAAGGTTCTCGACGAAATGGCCGGCGAGGCAAAGCTCAGCACATCACAGAAAAATCTCATCGCGCAGTTCCTGGTGACGATGAGCGAGAACAGCGCAGCCTTGCGAAACCGCGATCACTGACGAGGACGCCAAGGACACCTTTCGAGGTGCTGCTTCCTCTTCTGTTTAAAAAGCTACTTAGATCTTACAGTCGTCAGCGTAGGGTCGGCGCAATTGCGAACAAGTTCTGAGATCCGCAGAACCGCTGGCAAATCGGCAGCACCGGGCTGTGGACAGCTTTGCTCAAGACGAAGGGCTTCTCCACAGCGGCTCTCCGATCGTCGCGGTTGTCCACAGAAAGCCGCAGGCTAGGAAACGCCGAGCTTGGTTTCCAGCTCCAGCAGCTCGCGCTTGACGCTTGGCTCGTCTTCGCGAAGTTTTTCGACCTTGCGGACTGCGGAGATTACGGTGGAGTGATCCTTGTTGAAGCGACCGGCGATCTCCGGGAACGAGCTCTTGGTGAGCTTGCGACACAGGTACATCGCGACCGAGCGGGCGTGCGCCAGATGCTTGGTGCGTCGGTCTTGGCGCAGATCCTCCACGGCGATCTTGTAGAAGCGGGCGACCTCGCGTTGGATCAGCTCGAGATCGACAGGTCGGTTCTGCGGCAGAATGTCCTTGAGGACCTGCGCCGCGAACTCCTCGGTGATCGGCTGACCGGTGAGGCTGTGCATGGCAGAGATCTTGATCAGCGCGCCCTCGAGCTCGCGAACGTTGCGATGCACGTGGCGGGCAATGAACTGGCACACTCGGTCCGGGAGCGAGAAGCCCTCCGCCTCTCCTTTCTTCTTGAGGATGGCCACCCGCGTCTCGAAGTTCGGCTCCTGAATGTCGGTGATCAACCCCATCGTAAAGCGGGACCGCAACCTCTCTTCCAGACCTGGGATCTCCGAAGGGACCGTATCCGAGGTCAGCACGATGGCCTTGGATCGCTCGTGGAGCGTGTTGAAGGTGTAGAAGAATTCTTTCTGAGTCTCTTCTTTTTTGCCGAGGAACTGAATGTCGTCGATCAGCAGCACGTCGCACTCTTCGCGGAACTTTCGGCGGAACTCGGGCATCTTGTGATCGCGCACGCTCTCGACGAATTCGTTGGTGAATTCCTCGGAAGAAAGATAGACGACGCGCGCGGTCGGGCTGCTCTCGTAGATCTTGTTGCCCACTGCGTGCAGCAGGTGCGTCTTTCCGAGGCCTGTTCCGCCGTAGACGAAGAGAGGGTTGTAGCAACGGCCGGGACTCTCGGCGACGGCGGCGGCGGCCGCGGCGGGCAGCTGATTCGAGTCGGCCACCACGTAAGTCGCAAAGGTGAATCGCTCGTTCATTCGGTTTTGCCGCGAAGTCGGCTCTTTGACTGGAAGTGCGGGAGCTGGATTCGCCGGCGCCGGCGCAGACTCGACGACCTCGTAGGAGATTCTCGCTGGCGCGCCTGGCACTCGAGTAAGCGTGTCCTCGATCAGCCCGCGGTAGTGGTCATCGACCCAGTCGCGGAAGAAACGGTCGGGAACCGACAGCACCAACGCGCTGTCCCGGAGCTCAAGCCCGCGCATGCGGGCCAGCCAGCCGAGCGCGTAACTCTTACCTTCCAGTCGGATGCCGTCTAGAGCCTTTTCCCAGAGATTTTGGGCATTTGAAGAAGGTTCGGCCGCAGCAGCGAGCGCTTCCAAGGGATGGCCTCGAAGAAAAGATTTTGTTTTCGAAGGGGCGTCTGGTTAACAAACGCGGCCTGCCCAATCAAGCGTGAACAGCAAGTATCCGGAACAGAAAAAGGATCGCCGCCAGCGGCGAAATTCACCAGCTGCAAACGCGCGTCAAACTAGTGGCTGAGTGGATAAGACCCCCAAAATCTAGTGGTGCAGACTGACTGCGCCTTTACTTGTTGTGTTTGTTTTTCGTTTGCGCGTTTTGCACCGGGCTCGCGCCCGCGGTGGTGCAGCGGATTTGACTTGGTGAAGGCTTCGGGCTATTCGCGGCGCTCCCAACAGAGGTTTAAAGGAGACTGGTCCGGTGCCCAAGCGGACGTATCAGCCCTCGAAGGTGAAGCGCAATCGAACGCACGGGTTTCGACGCCGAAACTCCAGCAAGGCGGGCAGGGCGGTCTTGAAGCGGCGGCGCGACAAAGGGCGAAGACGCCTGGCTGTCTCGGCGGCCAGGAAGTAATGTAGCCAATGCCGCTCGGCGCAGCCACAGTCGCGCCGGCGGGCGGCGAGCGCTTCCCAAGCTCGCTGCGGCTTCGAAGTAGAAAAGAATTTCTGCGCATTCAGCGGCTGGGGATTAAAGTTTCATCTAATCCGCTGCTGGCGCTGGCGCTGCAGAACTCACGGGGCGTGACGCGGTTGGGTATCACCATCTCGAGCAAGGTAGGCAATTCGGTGGTTCGCAATCGAATTCGGCGACGGCTGCGCGAATTATTTCGGACTCGGCGCGAGCTGCTTCCGCAGGGCATTGATCTGGTGTTGATCGCGACGCCCAAAGCCAATGCCGCCGCTTTCTCTGAATTGAGCGGTGCGTATTGCCAGCTGGCGGACAAATTGAGAAGGCGGTTTCAGTGAAGGTGGCCGCGCTTATCCTGTCGGCGCCGATCCGCCTGTACCGGTGGATCATCTCGCCCATTCTTCCATCGGCCTGCCGCTTCTATCCTTCGTGCTCCGCCTATGCGATTCAAGCGCTGGATGAGCACGGCGTGGGGCGCGGCCTCTACCTGACG
>Ga0126379_10003336_pt1 | contig 10375 bp, 8 predicted proteins | sample PanSoiMetPlot_24_FD_92640 | JGI IMG/M metagenome (GOLD analysis project Ga0126379, IMG submission 92640) | Tropical forest soil microbial communities from Panama - MetaG Plot_24 | ecosystem: Environmental > Terrestrial > Soil > Tropical forest > Bulk soil | place: Panama | collected 2016-02-17 | reverse complement strand
TGGAAAAACCGCTGGCCGCCGTGATGGGCGTTGGCGGCGCGGTCTGCGGCGTGTCGGCATCGATGGCGATTGCCGCTTCGGTTAATGCCAAGAAGGATCACCTCTACACGTCGGTGACACTCGTGGTCGGCTGGGCGCTGATCATGATCCTGGTGCTGCCTTTTGTATCGCGCGCACTTGACCTGCCCGCCGGCGTGGCCGGAGCGTGGATCGGCACCTCGGAGTTCGCCGACGCGGCCGGTTTCGCCGCGGCCACCACCTACGGCAAAATGGTCGGTAACGAAGATGCGGCGATCAAATCGTTCACGCTGATGAAAGTGATCGGTCGTGACCTGTGGATCGGCATCTGGTCGGTCGTGTTCGCCGCGATTGCGACCTTCGTTTGGGAAAAAGGCCAAACCGGACGGGTGCCGGACGCGCGCGAAATCTGGTGGCGGTTCCCGAAATTCGTCATCGGCTTTTTTGCCGCCTCGATCCTGATGAGCGCGTTTACTAGCGGTTTCAACACCGCCGATTTCAACACCGTGGTCCGGCCGAACATCATTGCGCCGCTGGTGTCGTTGCGGACCTGGACGTTCATCTTCTGCTTCCTCTCGATCGGCTTGACGACGCGGTTCCGCGATTTGCACATCGTCGGCTGGAAAGCGTTCTGGACCTTCAGCATTGGCGTCGCCGCCAATGTCGTCCTCGGTTACGTCTTGTCGGTGATCGTCTTTGGCGATTATTGGGCCGCCATCCATTAAGGCTGCGCAAAGCGGCGCGGCCCGCTGCGCCGCGTGCCGGTTCTTCACCGGCGCGCCCGCGGTGCTTGAGCGCGCGATTCCCGGCGTCAACATTCTGAGCTCGGCTTACGGCTCCGTGTGCGCCGATACCGGGCTATGCGAGCGGCATGGTGTTTTCACCACCGCGCGCAGCGCGGCCTGTCCGCAGTTTGCAGCCAATCGCCGCGAGTCTCTATCGGGCGCTTAGCCAGCCTCACTTGAGAAAATCCTCGATCATCTTGATGGTCGCGGCGGGATTTTCCTCCATGACCCAATGGCCCGAATTGGGGACAATGGCCGTTTGCACATTGCTCGCTGCCGCGCGCATGACCGTCCCCATCATCGGCCCGAACGATTTCTCGCCGCCGATCGCGAGGACCGGCATACTGAGCATGCCCTTAGCGGCGAACGCCTTGTTGTCGGCGGCGTCCTGATCGAAAGCCTTAAACTGTTCGAATCCGGCGTGCATCGCGCCCGCCGCAGCGTAAAGCTTGGCGTAGTGCTCGCATGAGGCTTCGTCGAACTTCTTGGTATCGTCTGAAAATTCATTCCAGAACCGATCGAGATAGATGCGCTCGCGGCCTTTCACCAGCCGTTCGGCATCCGGTCCGTAGAACGAAAAGTGCCACAACGCGTGGCTGCGGATGATGTCGTCCCACGGACCGATACCCGGAAGCGGCGCATCGATGATCACGAATTTTCTCACCCGGTCCGGATGCTGGGCGGCGAAGGCATAGCCGACCATGTTGCCGATATCGTGGGTTACAAGATCCACTTTGTCGATCTTCAGTGAATCGAGCACGCCAGCCATGTCAGCAGCTTGGGTCTTCTTGTCGTAACCGCCGGCCGGCCGCGAGGACAGCCCGAGGCCGCGCAAGTCCGGCACGATGACGGTGTGATCGCGCACCAACTGCGCGGCAAGCGGCGCCCACATGTCGCCGGTTTCGCCGTAGCCGTGCAGTAAGAGGACGGCAGGACCGGCGCCGCCGACGCGCACATAGATTTGCGTGCCATTGGTGACGACATTCTCGGTTCCGAAGCTCGCCGGGAACGGTTGGACGGCCGCCGATGCGGAAGCGCTGAGGAAAAAACCGACCGACATGGCGGCAGCGAAGTTTCGCATGGTGTAGCTCCCCTCGAAGTTCAACCGGCGCGGTGCCGCTTGGCAGCGAAATTTACGGGCGCAGCACGATTTTGGCTGCGGCAGTGCGGCCGGCGTCGATATCCTGAAACGCGCGGGGGCCGTCGGCGAGCGGCCGCTGTTCGATCCAGTCGAGCGGCCCAAGCCGCCCGGCGGCGATGGCATCGAGCGTTCGGCGAAATTCCAGCGGCGTGTAGCAGTACGTTCCGGCGACGATGATTTCCTGCAACGTGATCTTGCGGACGTCAAAGCCCTCCGAGCCCGGCAACAGGCCAACGTGAATGATCACGCCGCCCGGTTTGATCAGGCGACTCGCCGCGGTACGCGTTGCCACCGCGCCGACCGCGTCGATGACGAGGTCCATCGACAATTTTGCCGGCTCGCCAGGCTCATTGGGCGCATAGCAGTCGAACGATCCGGCGCGCGCGGCCGTGCGCCGGCGCGCGGCATTCGGCTCGCCGATATAAATCTCGGCGGCGCCTTGCATTGCCAGCACCAGAGCGCAGGCGAGCCCGATGCCGCCACCGCCAAGCACCGCGCAGCGGCTCGCGGCCAGCGAACGCTGCAGCAAGCGCGCCCCTAAATTGACCGCGTGATAGGCAACCGCGAGCGGTTCGGTCAGCGCCGCCTTGGCGCTGTCGAGCCCGTCGGGAATTTTGACGACATTACTCTCCGGCACGCGCACCAGCTCGGCGAAGGCGCCGGCCCGCGGTGGCACGGACAGGAGTTGCAGCGACGGGCACAGATGCGGCCGGCCTTCCAGACACCAGTCGCAAACACCACACGGGACCAGCGGATTGACCGCAACGCGCGCGCCGCGACTAGGCCCGCTGACCACCAGGCCCGCCGCCTCGTGCCCAAGCACGAATGGCGGTGGGCGCCGTGAATCGTGGCCGTGATAAGCGTGCATGTCGGAGCCGCAGATTCCGACCGCCTCGACCCGCACCAGCACCTCGTCGTTTCCCGGCGTCGGTTCGGGCTCCTCGCGGCACAACAGAACGTTCGGCTCGGTGTAGACCAGCGCTTTCATGGGCTCACTTTACTGAAATATCGCCGCGATCTTAGCAGAGTCGAATGAGAGCACGAAACGCGCGGCCCGAACAAAGATGGCGTGATCGCGACCGTTCGCCACGCCCTGCGGTCGCAAAATGCGGCCCATCTGGTTAGAGTAATAGAAAACGAGATCTTTATGACCGATCGGTCTAATTCATCGCTGCCGAAAATCACCGATATGCTCGTCGTGCCGGTGGCCGGGCATGACGACATGTTGCTCAATCTCTCCGGCGCGCATGCGCCGTTTTTCACGCGCAATGTCGTCATTCTTCGCGACAATGCCGGCTGCACCGGCGTCGGCGAAGTGCCGGGCGGCGAGCAAATAAGACGGACGTTGGAGGATGCCAAATCACTGGTCATCGGCCAGCCGATCGGAGCTTACAACGGCATCCTCAATAAGATGCGCGGCCGCTTCGCCGACCGCGATAGCGGCGAACGGGGACTACAGACTTTCGATCAGCGCGTAACGATCCATGCTGTCACCGCGATCGAGGCGGCGCTGCTCGATCTCGTCGGGCAGTTTCTCAACGTGCCGGTCGCGGCCCTGCTTGGCGAAGGCCAGCAGCGCCCCGCGGTCAAGATGCTCGGCTATCTGTTTTTCGTCGGCGACCGCAACAAGACCGACCTGCCCTATCGCGCCGAGCCGGATGCCGACGTCGATTGGTTTCGCCTGCGCCATGACGAGGCGTTGACGACGCCAGCGATCGTGCGTCTCGCCGAAGCCGCCTATGCGCACTATGGCTTCGAGGATTTCAAACTCAAGGGCGGCGTACTCTCGGGCGAACGGGAAATCGAAACCGTCACCGCGCTGGCCGAGCGCTTTCCGCAAGCGCGCATCACCTTGGATCCGAACGGCGCCTGGTCGCTTGAGGAAGCGATCCGGCTGTGCAGCGGCATGCACGGCGTGCTGGCTTATGCCGAAGATCCGTGCGGCGCCGAGCAGGGCTATTCGGGCCGCGAAGTCATGGCCGAATTCCGCCGCGCCACCGGCCTGCCGACCGCGACCAACATGGTGGCGACCGACTGGCGGCAAATGGGCCATGCCATCCTGCTGCAATCGGTCGATATCCCCCTGGCCGATCCACATTTCTGGACCATGCAAGGCGCGGTGCGCGTGGCGCAGATGTGCCGGGATTGGGGCCTGACCTGGGGATCGCATTCCAACAACCACTTCGACATTTCGCTGGCAATGTTCACCCATGTTGCCGCCGCGGCGCCGGGCCGGATCACCGCGATCGACACGCACTGGATTTGGCAGGACGGGCAGCGATTGACGAGGGAGCCGCTCGCGATCCGCGGCGGCATGGTCGCACTGCCGGAGCGGCCTGGACTTGGTATCGAGATTGACCTTGAGCAAATCGAGCAAGCGCACGCGCTCTATAAATCGCATGGTCTTGGCGCGCGCGACGACGCGATCGCGATGCAGTACCTTATTCCCGGCTGGACGTTCGACAACAAACAGCCTTGTCTCGTGCGCTGATCAGGACCGCGCGCAGGACGGCAGGAGCGAGATGGCCGACGTAGTGCGAAGCCGCAATACCGGCGGAATGGACCAGGCAGCCCGCGTGCATCGCATCGTTGTTGTCGGCGGTGGCGCCGGCGGACTCGAGCTTGCAACCCGGCTCGGCGACACGCTCGGCCGCCGCGGCAAAGCCGAAATCACCCTGATCGATAAGGCGCGCACACATTTATGGAAGCCGCTGTTGCACGAGATCGCCGGTGGCAGCATGGATCTCGGCCATCATGAGCTCGACTATCTAGCCCAGGCTCATTGGCATCACTTCCTCTATCGCACGGGAGAGATGATCGGACTGGACCGCACGCGGCGCGAAGTCCTGGTCGGGCCGGTCACCGAGGAGAATGGCACCGAGGTGACACCGGCCCGCGGCTATCCCTATGACACGCTGGTCTTGGCGGTCGGCAGTCTCACCAATGATTTTGGTACGCCGGGCGTTGTAGAGCACGCGATCTGCTTGGAAACGCCGGACCAGGCCGCGCGATTCCACGGCCGCCTGGTCAATGCATGCCTGCGCGCCCAGAACCAGAATGAACCGTTGCGACCGGGTCAGCTTCAGGTCGCGATCATTGGCGCCGGCGCCACCGGAGTCGAACTCGCCGCCGAGCTGCACAAATCCACGCGAGAGCTCGTGGCCTTTGGGCTCGACCGCATCGATCCTGATCGCGACATCACGCTGCACCTCATCGAAGCCGCCGAGCGGATTCTGCCGGCTGTGCCGGAGCGCATTGCCAAAGCTGCGACCGATCTCCTCACTGGACTCGGTGTGAAAGTTTACACTTCGGCGCGGGTGGCCGCCGTGGTGCCAAACGGGGTAAAGCTCGTAGACGGACGCATCATCGATGCCGAACTCGTAGTGTGGGCCGCGGGCGTCAAGGCGCCCGCGTTTCTGCAGAACCTCGACGGCCTCGAAACCAACGCGATCAATCAGCTCGTCGTCCGGCAAAGCTTGCAGACCACCCGTGACGATGACATTTTTGCGATCGGCGATTGCGCCGCCTGCCCGTGGCCGGAACGCAAGACAATCGTGCCGCCACGCGCCCAGGCCGCGCATCAACAGTCGACACATCTCTCGAAGCAGCTGCCGCGAAAACTTGCCGGACACCGGCTTGCGCCCTGGCACTATCGCGACTTCGGTTCATTGGTATCGCTCGGCGACTACTCAACCGTCGGCAGCCTGATGGGCAAACTCGTCGGGCGCAGCTTGTTTGTGGAGGGCTATTTTGCCCGCTTGATGTATGTGTCGCTCTACAAAATGCACGAATACGCGCTGCATGGCTTTATCAAGGTCGCGCTTGATACCGTCGTGCGCCTCATCAACCGGCGCACCGAGCCGCAGGTGAAGTTGCATTAAGAGGGCATGCAGCTGTGATACCTGCTTAGCTTTCCGACTAAGTTTGAGCTTTCAGTCAATCATCAGCACGGCAAAAGTTCGCCGCCGGTCTGAACGCCCTGTTCAAGTTACATTCATGCGAAACGTATTTTCATGATCGTATCGTTGGGGGCGGCCAAAGAAATCACGGAGGTCAGGTTTATGCGCCTTAAAGTATTTTTGGCAGCGTCGGCGGCACTTTTGCTCTCACCCACTTGTATCAATGACGCAAGCGCCGAGGGCGGCTGTGGCCCCGGCTTTCACCGCGGGCCGTACGGAGGATGTCAACGTAACAGAGGGCCAGTCGTGGTCGTACCTGCAGCGCCGGTTGTGGTAGCGCCGGCAGTCGTGGCACCGCCGGTCGTCTGCGGCGTTGGTTACCGTTGGCATCCGAGGCTGAGGCACTGCGTGGTTCTTTAACAGCGCCTATTCCTTGGACCTTGCTCCTACATGAGCGAATGAAGAACGCCCCGCCAAGCGAATGCGGGGCGAATTTCCGAATAAGCAAGCGTCACGCGACGAGCTTTAATTCCTTGCTGGGTCGGAATGCAACTTTCTTGCCGGCCTTGATCTGGATCGGCTCGCCGGTTGCAGGATTGCGCCCCATGCGCGCGGCCCGGTGTCTCACTTGCAGAATGCCGAGACCGGCGATTCGGACGCGTTCTCCTTTTTTCAGATGCCTGGTGATTAAGCTGATCAGATCATCCAGGAGTTCATGCCCCGCCCGCTTGGTCATATCGTGATCTTTGGCTAAACTCGCCGCGAGATGTTTAAGCGTCACTGAGCGACTGGCCCTTTGAGTCGTGGATTTGCCTGCCATGGCTTGCCTCCAAAAGTGCGTTGCCTCCTAAAAAGCGTCAGTCGGCTTATCAGTCGGACTCCGATAATTTTATCTGATTCGCGGTGTTTTGGCGTTTATTTGTTAGGAGCTTTTCAGGTCATTTCGAGCTGAAATTGCCGATGGCGTATGGCTTATGCCCGAAATATCGGCATTTTCGACGGCCGCCCGGTCGGTTGGCGCGCCAGAGCCGCCGCTGGGACACGCTGTTGGGCAATGAAGCCCAACTCAAAGTGCGAAGGAGCTCGAGCGGCCGGCTCGCTTAGGCTTTTAATTACAACGCTGAGGAGAATTGCGGGAGCGGAGTAGACGGTTGATCATCCAGTAAAGAGGAGAACCGCACGCCGATCTGACCATTGGCTTGCCAGGTTATCTTCGATGGGTGGCAGGCGCCACTGCGATCGATCCGCAAATCAAACCGATCCGGAATCCCGACAGGGCTGGCGACAAGTAAGCGTGCTCCTTGGGGGGACAGGTCACGCACGACGCAATCGATCACCGACGAATTGTTGTTGAAGACAATCTTTGCTCCATTTAGGCATCTCTGACGCGGGCTGACGCGCCGCTCGTCCGTCGATCTCACGCACGCTTGGCTCATGGCGTCAACCCGTACTGTTGGCTCAGTTGTCATATGCAATTGGCGGAAGCCGTAATCTTTCGCTCAATGTCCTCCGGACGTCGGCTCCCGCCGAACTCGTCACTGGACAATTTTGCTTGCAGCAAATTGTTGGACCAGGACAAAAATCAGATGACGGTCGCTATAGTTCAGGCGGCGGCGGTCCAACCAGAGGCCGTGGCGGCTTTTCCCGCCTCCGTTAGCAGGAGTACGTTTCGCCCAACTATTAGCCAGTCTTGTTCCGCAGCATAATCGAGACCGGAAAGAAGTTCCTGGTCATCAAGTCCTTTTTCCATCGCTAAATTGGAACCCATGCGTTCTCCATCGTCGCTCCGGCATGCACGCCTGTGGAGACGAAGAGTGCTATGAGTCGCATAGCGTTATCACGCCTCTGGTGATTCATTGGGGCCTCGCTGCTACACAAACATCAAATTTGAATCTATTCGATCTGTAATTTGAATTTCTATCAATTCAGCCAAACGGACTAACAAAAATTAGGCCGAATGGCCTAATACACGCGGGTAGGATTGCCTTGTTTGAACGTAATTAATCTTGCAGTGGAGGAGCTGCCTCGCGCCTAAACGCGCTCACAGCTCGACCGTTTACCAAAATAGTCTAGGCGGTTTTACGAAGATGACCTGGCAGGCAAAGCACTTCCGCCATGCGTGTAATGTGGTCGGCAAGGGCCAAACCCTCTACTCCTCGCATCAAATGAGTCCCCACGATGTTAAGCAAGCGACGGTCGTCGCGACCGAGATCTTGATCACAGATTGCTCGGCCTGCTCGCCACATCGCACTATTTCCGTCCTCGGGACCATCGCCGAAGATGCTCGGCGCATCGGCAAGTTGGGATGTCAGATGATCGAAATGATTCAATACGAACTTCTCTGTTTGTGCCAGCGGACCTGTAAAAGACTGCGCATAGACCCGCTCCACTACGTTCTCAAATATGAAATCAAACACCATGTCTCTCATAATCTGGGTGCTCATAGGAATAAAATATCGATCGAGAACATGCATAAAGAAGCTGAAGGCTCCCAAGGCGAGCTTGGCCTGATCGACTTCGTCAAAATTCTTGTCGCCTAATCTCCTTTTTGGAATCGACTCGTATGCGCTCTTGACATCCTCGGCAAATTTCAAAGTTGCATTGACAATCTGCGCCGCCAGTTCAGCAATATACTCTGCGAACTTCTCCGCCTTTTGGTCGTCGCGAAGTGCGATCTTGATTTGACGGTCCAAGGCTGGATTGGACATTTTCGCTTATCCGCCCGATCTTCGCTGTGCCTGCGCCAAATTACGATCCTGTATCGGCGCTGCAATTAGCGGCGGTGTCGTTGCCCAAGCCCTCGGAGACTACCGCCCATGGTCGAAGCCCAAGCTTGACACCGGCAAGTGCGACGGCACTGCGATGATGCACGCCAAGCTTGCGAAATAACATCGCTATGTGGATTTTCACTGTGCCGACGCTCAGGCCAAGCTTTCGAGCGATCTCCTTGTTGGATCGTCCGGCCACGATCAGATTAAAGATTTCACGCTGACGGGGGGTCAACGGCTGATCTTTGCTCTGCGGGAATGACGCCAGCTCATAGTTTACTACGTAACTCACAGCAGCGCCTCGTGTTCTCGCTTTGACGAAGATATTGCACCAAAAGATTGTGCTCACTTCACCTAACGAAAACTAAAATTGACGCGTGACCCGCCACTGCGCTGCGACTTTCGTTAATCGACGATTGCGCGTCCTAGCGAAAATCCGGTGGTCCGTTAGACAAATGCGCAATCACGATTGGTATTTCCATTCCACTGTGCCCTGCCGAGGCCATTTGAAGAGACACCACCCGGGTTCAGGACGTCGGAACACCGCTTAAGTCGGAAAGCAGACATTGAGGTGCCCTTCCCACCGGAAAGGGGAAACATGCGAATTGCGGGCGCGAGGTTCACCTTACGCTTGCTCGAGCTACTTCGCTCCGAGCTGTTTCAGCATATCAGCGGCTTCCTTGAACCCCGGTCGAAGCGCCAGCGCCTGACGGAAGTCTTCGATTGCGCCTGATTTGTCGCCGGCATCGAGCTTGGCTCTGGCGCGATTGTAGAACGCCGTCGCATACCTCGGATCGATCTTGATGGCGATGTCAAAATCCGCGATGGCGTGCTGGTAGTCTTTTTTATCACCGAGAGCGTTGCCGCGGTTGCTATAGGCCATGGCGTTGTTGGGCTCGAGGCGGATCGCCTCGCTATGCGCCGCAATGGATTCGTCGAGGCGCCCGAGCGAACGAAGCGCATTGCCGCGTCCGGTGTAAGCGCCGGCCGACTTGGGATCGTAGCGAATAGACTGATCGAAATCGGCCAGAGCCGGCTCGTACTTCTGTTGCCGCCGATACATGCTGCCGCGCTGCATGAAGGCCAGTGAACGGTCGTCCGCGTTGCCGCCTCCAGAATTGATCAGTCTAATGCAGGCTTGGAGGACGCGATCGATCGATTTCGGGTCAAGCTGAATGTCGGCCACCGGCATCATGCACTCGGCCGGACTAGGGCCGCCGCCGGAAGCGGCGGCTTTTGCGGGTTGGGATCGCCCGGCATCCTTGGGAGCTCCGATTTCCCGCAATGCATCGAGGGCTGGCTGGAAACCAGGCGCCAATTGCAGCGCCAGCTTGATCGCGGCGAGCGCACCCGCGTCGTCGCCGAGCCCATGCATCGCGAGCCCGCGGTTCACAAAGGCGAGCGGTTGATTGGGGTCGAGGTCGAGCGCCTTGTCGTTGTCCGAGAGTGCGCGCAGATTCTCTCTCAACAGAAGCAGGGCCGTCCCGCGATCAAGGTAGACCACGCTGTCGTTCGGGTTAAGCCGGATTGCCGTATCAAAATCGGCAATCGCGCCGGCGAAGTCCTGAGTGATAAGTCGTATCGTCCCTCGTCCCTTCCAGCCGCCGGGCTTGTCGGGCGCGAGACCGACCGCCTGGCCATAATCGTCGGCAGCGCGCGCCAGGTCCTTCTTGTTGCGCAACGCATCGCGATTGAGATAAGCACCGACTTCGTTCGGGCTGAGCTTGATCCATTCATCGTAGCGATGGCGTGGTCGTAGTCACC
>Ga0126379_10003335_pt1 | contig 10378 bp, 8 predicted proteins | sample PanSoiMetPlot_24_FD_92640 | JGI IMG/M metagenome (GOLD analysis project Ga0126379, IMG submission 92640) | Tropical forest soil microbial communities from Panama - MetaG Plot_24 | ecosystem: Environmental > Terrestrial > Soil > Tropical forest > Bulk soil | place: Panama | collected 2016-02-17 | reverse complement strand
GCATCACCATTTCGAGCTCAAGGGCTGGGCGGAGCCGAAGATCATCGTTCGATTCTGGATCGTTTCGATCCTCTGCGGAGGGGTGGCGTTGCTCTCGCTCAAGCTGCGCTGACGCATGGAGCAAGGGTTTCAAGGGAAGAAGGTCGTCGTCTACGGGATCGGCAAGAGCGGCGTCGCGGCGGCGCGCTTGCTCATTCGAGCGGGGGCGCGCGTCAGCGCGGTCGACGATCGGCCCGAGGAGGAGCTGGGCGATGCGCCGGCGGCCTTGCGCTCACTGGGGGTGACGCTCAGGTTGGGCACCAGGCCGCAAGGCTTGCTCAATTCGGCCGACCTGATGGTGGTCAGTCCGGGGGTGCCACTCGCGTTGCCGGAGATCCGCAGCGCGGCCGCATCCGGGGTCAAAGTCTGGGCGGAGGTCGAGCTGGCGTGGCATTTCCTTCGCGGCGGCAAGGTGGTCGGGATCACCGGCACCAACGGCAAGAGCACCACCACCGCGCTCACCGGCGAGCTGCTCGTTCAGGGTGGCCGGCGCGTCTTCACCGGAGGAAACCTGGGGCGGCCCCTCTGCGATGCGCCACTCGAGGCACAGCCCTTCGAGGCATACTGCGTCGAGCTGTCCAGCTTTCAGCTCGAAGGCACCCACGCCATGCGGGTGAATGGCGCTGCCTTGTTGAACTTTACCCCCGATCACCTCGACCGGTACGCCGGTTTGGACGATTACGGGGCGGCGAAGGCGCGCATCTTTCGCAACCAAGAGGAGGGCGACTTCGCGGTGGTGAACGTGGAGGACCCCGGCGCGGTGGAGCTTTCCCGCGCAGCGCGCGTCCCTCTCTACGGGTTCTCCATCGATGATTCGCCAACCCGATTACCCCTGGCGGGTCGAGCCACCCGCTGCGAAGGGGGCTTTCAGCTCCGCCTCGGGAGCGACACCGAAACCTATCGCCTAGCGAATCCTGCCCTCAGGGGAGATCACAACTTGCAGAATGCCATGGCGGCTGCGCTGCTCGCGCGACTGTGCGGGGTTTCGCCGCCGCAAGCGCAAGCGGGACTCGATGCCTTTGCCGGGCTCGCCCATCGCCTCGAGTCGGTTCGAACCCTCCACGGCGTCGAGTGGATCAACGATTCGAAGGCGACGAACGTTGACTCTTCGCTCGTCGCGCTGCGAGCGCTCCCGGGAAATATCTGGCTTATCGCCGGGGGACGCGGCAAACGCGCTCCCTACGGTCCGCTGGTGGAGGCGTCGCGCGGCAAGCTGAAAGGCGTTTTGACGATCGGTGAGGACGCGACGGCGATCGGCGCTGCTTTTGGATCATCTTGCACGGTGTACGTTTCCGGGACCTTGGAACGCGCCGTCGCGCGAGCTTACTCGCTGGCGCGGCCAGGGGACATCGTCCTGCTCTCCCCAGCCTGTGCTTCCTACGATCAGTTTCACAATTTCGAGGAGCGTGGAGACTCTTTCAAAAAGCTGGCGAGGTCGCTGTAGATGAACGAGAGCCGGCCCACGCCAGTCCGCTTCGACCTGCTGCTCCTGGCGTCAGTGCTGGCCCTGGTCGCTCTCGGACTGGTGATGGTCTACTCGGCCAGCGCGATCACCGCTCAAGAGAAGCTCGGAGACAGCTTCTATTACCTCAAGAGGCAGGGCGCCGCCGCCGCGCTGGGGCTGTCGGCAATGGTATTGGCGATGAAGCTCGGATATCGGCGCCTCGGTCGCCTGGCCTATCCGATGCTGACCTTGGCTGTGATCGGGCTGGTGTTGGTGCTGGTTCCGGGCTTGGGTACCAGCATCGGTGGTGCCCGCCGATGGATCCGCATGGCGGGCTTCTCGATCCAACCTGCGGAGCTCGCCAAGTTCTCCTGGGTGCTGTACCTCGCGTTTTCCCTGGCCAAGAAAAGGGACAAGGTGGCGACCTTTTCGATCGGGGTGGTGCCGCATTTGGCGGCTCTGAGCCTCTTGGTTGGACTGTGCATGGCAGAGCCCGATTTCGGAAGCTCGATTGGGCTCATCTTTCTGATGTTTGCCCTGCTTTTCACCGCCGGAGCGAAGCTGTCGTATCTGGTGGGCTCGGTGTTGGTGGCGATCCCGATCGCCTACCAGACGATCGCCTCGTCGCCTTACCGCATGCAGCGCATTCTCGCCTTCCTCGATCCCTGGGCCCATCGGCACGACGTCGGCTATCAGGTTGCCGAGTCGCTGATCTCGATCGGCAGCGGCGGTCTGTTCGGGCTCGGCCTGGGGGACGGGCGCCAAAAGTTATTCTTCCTGCCCGAAGCCCACACCGATTTCATCTTCGCGATGATCGGCGAGGAGCTTGGGCTTTTGGGCGTCGCCGCGGTGATTGGGCTCTACGGAATCATCATCTGGCGCGGGATCCGCGCGGCGCTCTGTGCCCCCGAGCCGTTCGGAACCTACCTGGGTCTGGGAATCACCTCGCTCCTAGCCTTTCAGGCTATTGTGAACATGTGCGTGGCGATGGGGCTGGTTCCCACCAAGGGTCTGACCCTTCCGTTTGTTTCCTACGGCGGGACTTCGCTGGCGGTACTGATGGGTAGCTCGGGGGTTCTCTTGTCGATCAGCGCGAGGAGCCGAAAGGGACAGGCCGAAGAGCGCAGGGCGGCGGCCGCGGCGCGCGTGGGCGAGGTGTCCGCATGAGGATGGTGATCGCCGGTGGCGGCACCGGGGGCCATCTGTTTCCGGGCATCGCCCTGGCGGAGGAAGTGACCACACGCCATCCGAAGAACGAGGTCATCTTCGTCGGAACCCGCCGCGGGCTGGAGGCGCGGATCGTCCCCGAATGCGGCTACAAGCTGGAGCTGATCTCCGCGCGAGGAGTCAAAGGGGTCGGCCCGTTCAAATTGCTGCTCGCCCTCTTCGTGCTGCCCCTCTCATTTCTCGAGTCGTGGCGCATCCTCAAGCGGTACCGTCCGGATGTCGTGGTGGGCGTCGGGGGCTATGCCTCGGGACCGGTGGTGCTGGCGGCCTGGGCGCAGCGAGTTCCGACCGCGGTGCAGGAGCAGAACGCTTTGCCCGGCCTCGCCAACCGCGTGCTCGGTCATTTCGTCAAGGTGGTGTTCATCGCCTTTTCCGAATCCAAGGCGTACTTCCCCGGCCGCAAAGTGCAGCTGATCGGCAACCCCATTCGCCGAATGCTGCTCGACAACTATCTGAGGTCTTGGAGGGCGCACGACACCTTCACCGTCCTGGTGTTGGGCGGCTCTCAAGGAGCTCAGGCCGTCAACACTCGCGTCCTGGAAGCACTCGACGACTTGAGTCAGCTCAAGGGCGATTTGCACTTCGTCCACCAAACGGGAACCAGGGACCTCGACCGGGTGCGGGAGGGGTACTCTGGCCGCGGCTTTTCCGCCGAGGTGGTGGACTTCATCAGCGACATGTCCAGCGCCTACGCGAGGGCGGAGCTGGTGATCTGCCGCGCCGGCGCGGCCACACTCGCCGAGCTCACCGTGTGCAAGAAGGCAGCCATTCTCATTCCCTATCCGTACGCGGCGGACAATCATCAGGAGGTCAACGCGCAGGCGATGGTCACTAATGGCGCCGCGCTGATGTTCCGCGAGTCGGAGCTGACCGGGCGGACATTGGCCGAACAAATCCGCCGCCTCAAAGCCGATCCTGGCGCGCTGAAGAAGATGGAGCGTCAAGCTGCGCTCTTGGGCAGACCAGAAGCGAGCAAGGAGCTGGCGGATGTGTGCGTCCAGATGATGGTCGACACCTGGGGCCCGCACGGGCGGGACCGGCCGGACAAAAAGAGAACGCTTCCCCAATGACCCCTGATCCGCCTCGCAGTCTGTTTCGCTCTCGGCACGCCGCTCACGTGCACTTTGTGGGGATCGGCGGGATCGGGATGAGCGGCATTGCCGAGGTCCTCGTCAATTTGGGGTACCGAGTGTCCGGGTCCGACCTCAAGGAATCGGAAATCACCCGCCGCCTTGCCCAACTCGGCGCGCGGGTGATGCATGGCCACCGGACCGAAAACCTGGTGCGGGCCGACGTGGTAGTGGTCTCCGCCGCCATCGCCAAGGACAATCCGGAGGTCCTCGCCGCGCGCCAACGGAAGATTCCAGTCATTCCTCGCGCGGAGATGCTAGCGGAGTTGATGCGCCTCAAGTACGCGGTGGCGGTCGCCGGCTCTCACGGCAAGACGACCACCACCTCGATGATCGCCAGCGTGCTGAGCGCCGCCGGCCTCGACCCCACTGCGGTGGTGGGCGGGAAGGTGAACGTCCTCGATTCCAACGCCAAGCTCGGCAAGAGCGAGTTGATGGTGGTGGAGGCGGACGAGTCCGACGGCTCGTTTCTTCGCCTCCATCCTTCCATTGCGGTGGTGACGAACATCGACGCCGAGCACCTGGACCACCACCGGACGCTGCAGGCACTGAAGGACGCGTTCGTCGAGTTTTGCAACCGGGTGCCCTTCTATGGCCTGAACGTCCTGTGCCTCGATCATCCGAACGTGCAGGCGCTCTTGCCGCAGCTGGAGAAGCGTTTTGTCACCTACGGAGCTGCTCACACGGCCGACTATCGACTGGAGGCTGTCCGGCTCAGCGGCTTCCACACCTCTTTTCGAGCTTTCCGTCAGACCGAGGACCTCGGCACCTTCTCGGTGCGGATGGTGGGCGCCCACAATGCGCTCAACGCCCTTTCCGTTCTTGCCGTCGCCGATGAAATGGACATCCCGATCGACGTGGTGCGCGTTGCGCTGGCCGAGTTCGCAGGTGTCCAACGTCGCTTCACGGTCCGCGGCGAAGTTGCCGGCATCACCGTAGTGGATGACTATGGCCATCACCCAGCCGAGGTGAGGGCGACGCTCGCGGGGGCGCGGGCCGCCTTCGGCCGCCGCCTGGTGGTTGCCTTCCAACCCCACCGCTTCACGCGCACCCGAGATCTCCTGGGTGAGTTCGCCACCTCCTTCAACGACGCGGACGTTCTGTTTTTGACCAGCGTGTACCCGGCCGGCGAACCCCCGATACCGGGCGTGACCAGCAAGGCGCTGGTCGACGCCTTAACGGCGTACGGACATCGCAACGTGACCTTCGTCGAGCATCGCGCGGACCTGGCCCAAACCATCGCGCCCAAGTTGAAGGAGGGCGACATCGTCCTAACGCTCGGCGCGGGTGACATTACCCAAGTGGGCCCGGAGCTTTTGTGTCTGCTTGCTCCCGAGGCGCACGACGCCGACGGCGCCGCGAGGGAAGCATGACGCAGGTGCTCGCCCCGTTTGCGGAAGGGCTCTCCCGCTCCTGGGACGCGGAGGTGCTGGCCGATGAGCCGCTCGCGCCGAAAACCAGCGTTCGGGTGGGTGGCCGGGCTGAGTTGTTCGTCCGACCGCGCTCGCCCGATGGACTGGTGGAAGTATTGAGGAGCGCGGGTGCCGACGGCATTCCCCTCACCATCTTGGGAGGCGGCGCGAACATGTTGGTGGGTGACGCCGGCGTGCCGGGCATTACCCTCAAGCTGCCGGGCGATTTTCTCCCCGAGCAGGTCCGGCTGTCCGACTCCGAGGCGCGCGTCACGCTCGGCGCAGGAGCAGCAATCGCTCGCCTGATTCAGCTGGCGAAGCAACATGGCCTCGTCGGCGTCGAGTTTTTGGCGGGAATTCCAGGGACGATCGGCGGGGCGGCGGCGATGAACGCGGGGACGAAGTTGGGCGAGGCGATGAGCGCAGTGGACGCGGTAGAGGTCGCCACGGCCGAGGGGATCGGCTGGATTGAGCGCTCGCGGCTGGTCTGCAGCTACCGACACACCGCCTTGCCTAAAAACGGCGCGCTAACGCGGGTGCGCTTTCTACTTCGTCCGGGAGATCGGGTCAGATCCCAGGCGGTGATGGATGCGGACCTCGCCTATCGAAAACAGACCCAGCCGCTCGGCCAACCCAACTTCGGCAGCGTTTTTCAAAATCCGCCGGGGGACTTTGCCGGCCGCCTGATTGAAGCCGCCGGTCTGAAGGGCTTCACCATCGGCGGCGCGCAGATCTCCCCATTGCACGCGAACTGGATCGTCAATCTGGGGGGAGCCAGAGCTCGGGATATCGTTTCGCTGATGGAGCTGGCGAGGTCGCGCGTCGTTGAGCTGACCGGTGTGGAGCTCAGACCGGAAGTGAAGCGGGTGGGGGTGTTCGGTTGAGCCGCAGTCCGATGAAGGACAAGCGCATCGGCATTCTGCTCGGTGGCATGTCGGTGGAGCGCGAGGTCAGCCTGCGAAGCGGCGCCGCGATATCCAAAGCGCTGCGCAGTCTGCAGTACGAGGTCGTCGAGATCGACGTTCAAAAGGATCTCCCCGAGCAGCTGACAAAACATCGCATCGATGTCGCCTTCATCGCCCTCCACGGGCGGTACGGGGAGGACGGGTGCGTTCAGGGCCTTTTGGAATCGATGTTCATCCCGTACACCGGGTCTGGCGTCCTCGCCTCCTCGGTCGGGATGGAAAAGGTTTTCGCCAAGCAAATCTTCCTCTCGGAGGGAATTCCCGCCCCTCGCCATGTCACCTTTCGGGAGAGTGGGACCGCGCGCGCTGCCTTCGACTCGCTTCCCTTCGCGCTGCCGGTGGTGGTCAAGCCTTCGCGCGAAGGCTCATCGGTCGGTGTGCACATCTGCAAGACGCGCGATCAGTACGAGAAGGCGGTGGAGGATGCCGCGCAGTATGCCGGCCTGTTGATGGTGGAGGAGTACGTCAAGGGACGCGAGGTGCAAGGAGCGGTGCTCGACGACGAGGCGCTCGGAGCCATCGAAGTCGTGCCGGCGCGTGAATTTTACGACTACGAGGCGAAGTACAGCACGTCGAGTGGGACGCGCTACCTGTTTCCCGCCCCGCTGCCGCCCAACCAGTATGAACGGGTCAATCAGGTGTGCCTCGCGGCCCATCGGGCTCTGGGTTGCAGCGGCGCCACCCGCTCCGACGTCATCGTGGCCGAAAGCGGCGACGTTTACTTGCTCGAGCTGAACACCCTGCCCGGGATGACCGCCACCAGCCTGCTTCCGAAGATTGCCGCCGGGCGCGGCATCGACTTTCCAGCCCTCTGCGAGCGACTGCTCGTCGGCGCATCCTTGAAGGCTTGAGGCGGCCTGCCCTTTGCAAATCACTACCAGCGTGTGGCGAAAAACTGGCGGGCGGATCAAAGCGCGCCGAGCATGTGACGCCGGACGAGGGTGGCGCTGAAGAAGCACAGAAATCGCCGTCGGGCGGACGCGCGGCAAAGGGTCGCTTCCTTGAGGCGGGCAGCCGGCTGGTTCTCCAGGGTGCTGCTGCGGACGTCGCTCGCCTGCGGCTTCATCGTCGCCGTCGCGCTCGCCGGCCATCAGGCTTACCGGTGGGCGCATCGCTCGCCGCAATTCGCTCTCAAAGCGGTGACCTTCCAGGGGCTGCGGCGGGCGCAGCAGTCGGACCTTTTACGGCTGGCCGGGGTGAGCGCCGGGCAGAATCTGCTCGGGCTGGACTCGCAAGCCATCGAGCGAGCCATCGCCGCGCATCCCTGGGTTGACCAAGTTCGCGTCACCCGCCGATTCCCCGATTCCCTTTCCATTGCGGTCAAGGAGCGCGAGCCCGCCGCGCTGGTGGCGCTCGGCGATCTCTACCTTGTCGACAGCGAAGGTCGGCCATTCAAGAAGATCGAACGCGAGGACCCTGCCGACTTGCCGCTGATCACCGGGCTTGCCCGCGAGCAGTTCGTCGAAGCGCCCGAGCAAAGCCGCCTCCGGCTCTGCCAGATGCTCGCTGTCGCCGCAGCCTACGCGCGATCGGATCCGCCGCCGGCCGCGCCGCTGGCCGAGATTCGGATGGGGCGCAGCGGCGTTGTGCTGGTGACCGCCCAGGGCCAGGAAATCTGGATGGGCGAAGGAGATCCGGGCGGCGCGCTGTCCCGGCTGAAGAAAGTGCGCGTCGAGCTGGAGAGTCGGGGCCTCGTCGCCCAAGTCATCCATCTGGAAAACCGCACGCGACCAGGCTGGGTCGCGGTGAAGCTGTCCAACGGCGCGCTCGACAAGAGGGTGGACGCCGATCGACAGCGAAACTCATCGAGCTCGGACGACTGAGGGAGGCATTCATGGGCAAGCAGAAATCAGGAGAGATCGTCGTCGGCCTCGACATCGGCACGACGAAGATCTGCGCCATCGTCGGCGAGCTCACCGAGAACGGCATTGACATCATCGGGATCGGCAGCCATCCGTCCAAGGGCCTCCGCAAGGGCGTGGTGGTGAATATCGAGGCCACCGTCGCCTCGATCCGCCGATCGATTGAAGAGGCAGAGCTGATGGCGGGCTGCGAGATCGCCAACGTCTACACCGGGATCGCCGGCGGTCACATCAAAGGGTTCAACAGCCAGGGCATCGTCGCGGTGAAGGACAAAGAGGTGCGCGATGCCGACATCGTGCGGGTGATCGACGCGGCCAAGGCGGTTGCCATCCCGCTGGACCGCGAGGTCATCCACGTCTTGCCCCAGGAGTTCATCATCGATGAGCAGGGCGGCATCAAGGAGCCGCTGGGGATGTCCGGAGTGCGGCTGGAAGCCAAGGTCCACATCGTGACCGGAGCGGTCTCCTCAGCCCAAAACATCGTCAAGTGCGCCAACCGAACTGGTCTCAACGTGGCCGACATCGTGCTGCAGCCGCTGGCGTCCTCCGAGGCGGTGCTGAGCGAGGACGAAAAGGAGCTCGGCGTTTGCCTGGTGGACATCGGGGGAGGCACGACGGACATCGCCATCTTCTCCGGAGGCTCGATCGTCCACACCGCGGTGATTGCCTTGGGCGGCAACAACCTGACCTCGGACATTGCCATTGGGCTGCGAACGCCGGCGCACGAGGCAGAGCGAATCAAGCAGAAGTACGGGTGTGCCCTGGCGTCGATGGTGAATAAGGAGGAGACCATCGAGGTTCCCTCGGTGGGCGGGCGACAGGCGCGGGTGCTCGGCCGCCAAATTCTCTGCGAAATCCTGGAGCCTCGGGTGGAAGAGATCTTCCAGCTTGTGCAGCGCGAGATCCAGCGCTGCGGTTACGAGGAGCTACTGGCGTCGGGGGTGGTGATTACCGGCGGATCGACGCTGCTCGCCGGCATGCCCGAGCTGGCCGAGGAAGTTCTCGGCCTGCCTGTCCGCCGGGGAATGCCTCGCGGAATCGGTGGATTAGTCGACGTGGTGAAAAGCCCGATGTACGCAACCGGCGTCGGGCTCGTTGTCTACGGTGCCAAGCACCAGGATCGCCGAATGTTCCGCATTCGGGAAGACAACGTCTACAAGAAGGTGAAGGGGCGGATGCGCGAGTGGCTTGAGGAGATTTTCTAAGGGGAATGCAATGAGTTCGATCGACGAAAGCAAGCAGGCGGCGAAGATCCGAGTGGTGGGGGTGGGCGGCGGCGGCTGCAACGCGGTAAACACGATGATCGCGGCCAAGTTGGACCGGGTGGACTTCATCGCGGCGAATACCGATATCCAGGCCCTGGCTGCGAATCGCTCGGCGACGAAGATTCAGATGGGGGCGACCCTCACCAAGGGCCTCGGAGCGGGTGCCAATCCGGAGATCGGCCGGGAGGCCGCGCTCGAGTCGAAGGAGCAGATCGCCGAGGCCCTGGAGGGCGCCGATATGGTGTTCATCACCGCCGGGATGGGGGGTGGGACCGGCACTGGTGCCGCGCCGATCATCGCCGACCTGGCCAAGAGCCTAGGCTGCTTGACGGTGGCGGTGGTAACCAAGCCCTTCCTCTTCGAGGGCAACAAGCGGCGCAAGCAGGCGGAGCAAGGCCTGATCGAGCTCAAGGCCGCAGTGGACACTCTGATCACCATCCCCAACCAGCGGTTGCTCACCTTGAGCGAGCAGCCGATGTCCTTGCTGGACACCTTCAAGCGGGCGGACGAGGTATTGCTCAACGCGGTCCAGGGAATTTCCGATCTGGTCCAGTACCACGGATACATCAACGTCGACTTTGCCGACGTGAAGACGATCATGAGCGACCGCGGCATGGCGCTGATGGGGACAGGACGCGCCAGCGGAGACAAGCGGGCGGTGGCGGCGATGGAACAGGCGATCGCCAGCCCGCTTCTGGAGGACATATCGATCGACGGGGCGACCGGACTGCTGATCAACATCACCGGGGGTCGGGACATGACGCTTCAGGAAGTCAATGAAGCGCTCACCTTGGTCCACGATGCCGCAGACGCCGAGGCGGAGATCATCTTCGGTTCTCTGATTGACGACGCCGTGAAGGACGAGGTGAAAATCACCATCATCGCCACCGGCTTCGGTCCCCGCGATGTAAAGCACCGGCCGTCCGTCGCTCACCAGCAAGCCGCTCAGTCGGTGCGAACGCCGCCCGCCTCGCCGCGGGAGGAGATCCAGGCCGCCGCGTCCGGCAAGCTGGCGGTGCGCACTACCTCGGTCG
>Ga0126379_10003334_pt1 | contig 10380 bp, 12 predicted proteins | sample PanSoiMetPlot_24_FD_92640 | JGI IMG/M metagenome (GOLD analysis project Ga0126379, IMG submission 92640) | Tropical forest soil microbial communities from Panama - MetaG Plot_24 | ecosystem: Environmental > Terrestrial > Soil > Tropical forest > Bulk soil | place: Panama | collected 2016-02-17 | reverse complement strand
TGATCTCGTCGTCCCCGAGACGGCCGAGCGCCTCGGGGTCCAGGCGGCCGTCGGTCAGCCGCTCGGCCACGTCCCGCAGCGTGCCGATCTTTCGCCAGGACATTCCCGCCTGCCGCAGGTCAGCCGGATCGGCGGCGAGCAACTCGTCATGCGCCGGCATTCGACCGCCGAACTGGTCCTGCACCCTTTCAAGCGTCCGTCTCGTCGCCGCCACCGAGAGCTGCTGCCCGGCGACCTGGAACAGTAGCGCGCCGAACAGGTCCATCGTCGGCAACTCCGCCAGCCACGCCCTCGGGTCGAAGTCTGGCCGCTCGTCGATCAGAGGGGCCAGGACCGGATCGGCGTCGCGCAGGTGACTGCGGGCGCGACGCAGCCATTGCGCGTGGTCCGGGCGCTGGGGAATGTTCATGAAGTCCCAGTGTGCCGGTTCAGGAATGCCAGCGTCCGTTCATTGAAGTCCTCGACGTTCTCGTAGATCGGGGCGTGCGAGCAATCCTCGAAGACGATCAGTTCCGAGCCGGCGATCGCGCTTGTGAGAGGACCGGCGAATCGCGTGGAGGTCACCACGTCGTGCCGGCCGAACGTGATCAGCGTCGGCGCGGTGATCGCGCTGAGCACAGCGCTTGCGTCGTGGGTCAAGACGGCCTCCGACTGCCGCATGAACTCGTCCACCTGAGGCATCGGCCGCCCGCGGACGAAGTCGGCCAGCGTGTCCACGTACTCGGGCCGCGAGGCGTACAGCTCCGGGGTCAAGCACCAGGGCAGGATGCCCTTGATCACCATCTCGGTCACGCTGCCCAGAGCACTGGCCATGATCCGCCAGCCCTCGAGCACCGCGCGCAGGTAGTGATCGCTCGCGGGCCACGCGCTGTGCAGCGACAGCGAGATCACGCGCTCGGGATGCTTGGCTGCCAGCCACATGCCGGTCGCGGCGCCGAGCGAAAGGCCAGCGACGTGAGCGCGGTCGATACCGGCCGCCTGCATGAACCCGGCGATGTCCTCAGCAAGCAGTTCGGTCGTATACGTGCCCTCCGGCTTTCCGCTCTGCCCGGCGCCCCGCAGGTCAACGGTGAACACCGTGTGATTCTCGGCGTAGGCCGGCCCCTGGAACGCGTAACAGGCCTGGTCGGCGGCCAGGTAGGGGATCATGACGAGCGGCTCTCCGGATCCCTGCACCTCGTAGTAGATATCGATCCCGTTCGCCTGCACGGTCGGCATTGCCACTCCTCCCTGGGCTAGCGGCCGCTTCCGGGCCGGACCGGCGGGCAGCCGGTACGCGGCCAATGAGACGATGCTGCCCGGTCCGCGATATTTGCGCCAGCCCCTCCGCGCTGGCCGCACCGATCCGGCACCCCAAGGTCCGGCATATCCCTCGGGGCCTCAGGCTGGCGATCCCATGTACCATTGCAGTGTGAGTAACGTGTCGTGTCTGCGCTGGTGGCCGTCCTGAGGACGGCCGATCGGAGTATGCGCGACGCAGGGCCGTCCGGCTGGACGGCCCATTATTTATTTCTCAACGGGCTCGCAGCCGGACTGCCCGCTACCCGGCTAGAAGGAGAGTCCCGTGAAACAGACCAGCATAACCACCATTCCCGCACGCCAAAAGGCGGATACCGATCCGTCCGCCTCGCTGCTCGCGGCGCAACGTCGTAGCGCCGAACTGGAGTCCCAGATCGCGATCGAGCCTGCCAGGTTCAGGATCCTGACGGGTGACCGACCGACCGGGCCGCTGCATCTCGGCCATTATTTCGGCACGCTCGCAAGCCGGGTCAGGCTCCAGCAGGCGGGCGTGCAGCTATTCGTGCTCATCGCCGATTACCAGGTGCTGACCGATCGAGAGGTGGCCGATCGGCTGAGCGAGCGGGTCGACGGGCTGATAGCCGACTATCTGGCTGTCGGCATCGATCCAGCCAGCGCGACGATCTTCGCGCACAGCGCGGTTCCCGCGTTGAACCAGCTCATGCTGCCCTTCCTGTCCCTGGTGTCAGTCATGGAGCTTGACAGGAACCCGACCGTCAAGGAAGAGATCGCGCTGTCAAGGCAGCGGGCGGTGAGCGGCCTGATGTTCACCTATCCGGTGCACCAGGCGGCCGACATCTTGTTCTGCAAGGCCAATCTGGTCCCTGTCGGCAAGGACCAGCTTCCGCATGTACAGATCACCCGGGCGATCGCCAGGCGATTCAACGAGCGGTACGCCGCGGGCGCGACGTTCTTCCCGATCCCCGATCCGCTGCTGTCTACGGCCCCGAGCATGCTCGGCACCGACGGCGCGAAAATGGCCAAGAGCCGGGGAAACTCGATCCCGCTTTCGGCCACCGCCGACGAGACAGCCCGGCTGATCAAGGGCGCCAAGACCGACGCCAGGCGCGACATCAGCTTCGAGCCCGCGGCAAGGCCGGAGGTGTCCAGCCTCGTGCTGCTGGCTGCGCTCTGCCAGGGTCGTGAACCTGAGCAGGTCGCAGCCGACATTGGGCCGCGCGGGGCAGCGGTGCTCAAGCGCGTGGTGACCGAGTCCGTCAATGAGTTCCTGCGCCCGATCAGAGCCAGGAGAGCGGAGCTCGCCGCTGACCCTGGCGGCCTGCGCCAGGCTCTGCGCGAGGGTAACGCGCGCGCGTCGGCGATCGCGTCGCGCACCTTGACTGAGGTGCACGCGCTGATGGGGACGGGATGAGCGGCACTACTCGGCGGCCGACAGCACCCGGCGCGGGTGACTGCCGTCCACATAGCCGAGGAAGGGAGGGTAGATGTTGTAGCCGAGAAGCTCCTGGAGCCGCTCGGGCAGCTGCCTCACCGTGCTGCGAGGAACCGCCAGGCAGTGGTTCTCCTGCGGTCGCAGCCAGGCCGCGGCGTACTCAAGGATCACACCAAGCCGTGGCGTGTTCGTGCGGTTCGCCCCGCCGCCGTGCCAGAGGCTGCCGAGATAGATCATTGCCGAGCCTGGCGACATCGTGGCGACGCTGACCGGATCGTCTCCGTTCGGCAGCCGACCAGCCTCCCAGCGGTGGCTGCCTGCGACGAACCTCGTCGCGCCGTTTTCCTCGGTGAACTCGTCGAGCGGCCACATGGAGTTCACCACAACGGGCGGGTGAGGCCGCGGGATCGGGTAGATCATGTCGTCGGTGTGGAGAATCTGGGCGTTCTCCCCTGGCCCGATCCTGATGCCGACCGGAGCGCTGAGCTGGTAGTGCCCGAGCACCCGGTCGAGCACCTCGAGCAGCAGAGGATGGACGGCGGCGCGGTCGAACGTCCTGGTCTTTGCAAAAAGCGCGTAGATGCGCTGCGTCGAGAAGCCCTCGAACGCGTTCCGCCCGGTCCGGGTCGCCTCGAGGACCCGGTTGAGGTCCTCGCGTGCGGCCCGAACGTCGGCATCGGGCATCATGCCGGAGATAACGACGTAGCCGTCGTCGATGAGGCGGCGCGCGACGTCCTCGCCCGCGCACGATCCTGCGGGAATCGCAGCAATCATCGCGCTGCCAGCCGCCGTCGCCAGGCACCGTTGAGCGAAGGCCCGCTGATCGCCTTACCACCCGTTGCGCGCACGGATCTGATCGCGCCAGCCGACCGCCATGACAGCAACGACCAGCGCGACAGCCCGGACAGGACCGAAGCGAAGCTCAGCACTGAGCCGACTGAAAGCCCAGAAGCGAAGGAGCAGACGGACCCGATGGACAGGATGGAGCCAGACGAGCCGATCGACAGGATCGAGCCGCTCGAGCCGATCGAGAGGATCGAGCCGCTGGAGGCGAGGCTCATGATCGATCCGCTCTGGTCTGCTTCGCGCAGCGATGTTGCCTTCTGGCGCATGGCCAAATTCTCGCAGCGTTCCCCGGCTCGCACCAGCCGCGCCGCGGGTCAGGGGAGCCGGGCTACATCATGAGCCTTGCGCCGAAGAACACCGCGAATAGCGCTCCGACCAGCCAGATCCTGGCAAACACGACGGGCATGATGTCGGTCAGCTTTCTCAGGTCGCCTGCGTCCTTGGCATCACTCCAGTGATTCACCACGACCCGAACGCCGGAAAGCAACAGCAGCCACGCGATGCCGTAGGCCGCCATCGTTTCGTGCCTGACCGTCCCATATCGGGCGAAGATAAAGATCACGTAACCGGCTACAACGATGGCCAGTATCCCGAATACATTTCGCACATTCGCCAGCAGCAGGACAAGCAGGGCCAGGGTCAGCCAGAGAACCGCCACGCTGTGCCCGATCGAGATCAGCTTCGCCGCCGCCAGGCCGAACAGGCTCGGGCCGACGTAGCCGATCAGAAGTGAGGGCACGTTAGATCCCTTACCTTGCGCTTTCGTTTCCCCATCGGCGTTCGGTTTCAGCCATACCCCGGTGATCTTCAGGCCCCCAAGGGAATACACGGCAGCGTGCGAGCCCTCGTGAGCCATTGTGGTGAAGTAGCGAATGAACGTCCACGTGCCGGGGAAGTTGACCACCAGCAGGGTCGCGAGTCCGATGCCGAGTGAGGTGCCGAAGGGCAGCGGTGGCTGGATCTCCCCAATCCGTCGCTCCATCTCCTGAAGCGGCCACGCCGACACAGCTAGGCCTTCTCGCTCATGCCTGATCCCCCCGATCCGAATCGCCGGACCGGCGAATCGGATGCCGGAATTATGTCAGCCTCGGCATTGCAACAGGCGGCGCTTGAATTATTTCCTGAATCCCGCAATAGATCATTAGTGTCAGGTCCAGAAAAGAGAAACTTAAGGCGACATCACCGATTAGCCCGCATCATTAATTTTGCCATCACGTGGCTAAGCGAACTTCCTGTGGCTGATTCCCGCTCAGCGAGCAGTGACCTGGTCAGCGCCTCGCGAGTTGATCACCCGGTCAGGATCGATGCCCATGGCCTCGGCCCTTACGCATCCGCTGCCGATCCAGTCCAGCTGGCCAGGCGCGTGCGCGTCGGTGTCGATGGCGAACAGGCAGCCCATGTCCGCCGCCAGTCTCAGCAGCCGCTCTGGCGGATCTTGGCGCTCAGGCCGGCAATTGATCTCGACGGCGACGCCGTTCTCGATGCAGGCACCAAAGACGCGCTCAGGGTCAAACTCCGATTCCGGCCTGCCTCGGCCGAGGATCATCCGGCCGGTGCAGTGGCCGAGCACGTCCACGTGCGGGTTAGACACAGCGGTGATCATGCGCTTGGTCATCTCGCGAGCCGGCATCCGCAGTTTGGAGTGAACGCTTGCGACCACGACGTTCAGGGCGGCGAGCAAGTCTTCACGCTGGTCGAGCGTTCCGTCTTCCAGGATGTCTACCTCAATCCCGGTGAGGATGCGAAACGGCGCGAACTCGCCGTTCAGGTGGCCGATTAGCTCCAGCTGCTCCTGCAGTCGCTCGAGGGACAGGCCGTTCGCGACGGTCAGCCTCGGCGAGTGGTCGGTTAGGGCCATCCACTCATAACCAAGATCCCGAGCAGCCTCGGCCATCTCGGCAGGCGGACTGCCCCCGTCAGACCAGGTTGAATGCGTGTGGCAGTCACCGCGCAGGGCAGCTCGCATGGCACTGGGCGGCGCAGGCTCTGCATCTCCGAGCAGCGTGGTCAGATAAGCAGGTTCAAGACCGGCAGCCGCCTGAGCAATGACTTCGGCGGTCGCCGGGCCAATTCCAGCCAGGGTCTGAAGAGTGCCCTGCTGGATCAGACCGTCAAGCTCACCAGCGGCCAGTCCGGTAACGACGTCGGCAGCACGCCGGAAGGCGCGGACCCGGTAGGTCGGAGCCCCAGCGCGCTCCAACTGGAACGCAATCTGCCGCAAGGCCCTGGCCGGTTCCACAATGACCGTTATACCGCCTGTTCCTAATCCCACCGTTGCGCGTTCTGATCGGTGAAGTCGCCGCTGTCATCGGGTATCACGCAGAACAGCAGCCCGGCCGGGTCGCTCATCACCCACCACTCATACGACTTGAACTCGCGCTTCGCGCCAAGCGCCTCGAGCCGGGCGATTTCTGCCTCGAGGTCGTCGGTGTGAATGTCGACGTGGATCCGGGGGTGTCCGCCGCCGAGCCGCTGGATGAGCATGCCGAGGTTATGGCCGTGCAGGTCGGTGCCGTGGTATTCGGGATGACGCTCAAACTGGGCGAATTCCTGGCCCATCGCACCCTGCCAGAACGTCAGCTCCCGGGCATGGACGTCCTCAGGAACATCGACAACAATCTTGCTCAGCCGACTGTAATGCGTCACGGCACACCACTGTACTCAGGACTTCTCCCTGGCTCCGGTGGCATCAGCGCGCTGGGCGGCCGCTGGCGCGCCGCCGCTGCTTACTCCGCCTGACAGACCAGTTTTGGCCCTCACTGATCCGGCAGGTACGTTGCGTGCCGTGGAGATTCGCGATTACACCGAGCGCGACTGGCCGCGGGTCTGGCCAATCGTGCGGGAGGTTGTCCGGGCCGGGGACACGTTCCCTTATGACCCCGACATGACCGAACAGGAGGCAAGGGACATCTGGGTCGAGCGACCGCCTGGCCTGACCGTCGTTGCCGCCGATGCCGGCCTGGTGCTAGGGACAGCCAAAATGGGTCCCAACAAGGCGGGCCCGGCAGCACACATCTCGACGGCGAGCTTCATGGTCAGCGGCGACGCGCGAGGCAAGGGCGTGGGCACCGCCTTGTGCCGCTTCGCGCTTGACTGGGCGCGGGAGCAGGGTTACGCGGGGATGCAATTCAACGCCGTCGCCGAGACCAACCAATCCGCTGTTGAGATTTATCAGCGGCTCGGCTTCGAGCTGATCGGGACCGTGCCGGGCGCATTCGAGCATCCGGAGCATGGCCGGGTCGGCCTGCACATCATGTACTGCGCCTTCTGAGGCTTTCGCCGTGAAATCGGGTTGGCGCATCCTGCGCCAACCGCGATGATGGCCTCATGGAGGTTGTGCAGATCAACATCGGCCCTAGCGAGGCACTGGCTCCGGTTGAGTCTGTTGCCGCCATTGCAGGCAAAGGGCTGAAGGGAGACCGCCAGTTCTTCGAGCGCGGCGCGGAGCCGGGCGATGCGCTGACGCTGATCGAAGCTGAGGCGCTCGAGGATGTCGGCCTGACTGGTGCGCAGTCACGCCGCCAGGTGGTGGTCCGCGGCGTGCGGCTGAACGAACTTGTCGGCAAGCGCTTCCGCGTCGGCGACGTCGAGTGCCTGGGCGTCAAGCTCTGCGAGCCCTGCACGCACCTGCAGGAGCTGACCAGGCCCGGCATCATCAAGGACCTCATTCACAGGGGCGGGCTGAACGCTGACATCCTGACCGACGGCCAGATCAGCGTCGGTGACCCGGTATCCGCTGTCTGAGGCCGCCTCACAAGCCAAGACCTGCCAGGGCCGTCAGGCGAAGCCCGGCTCGGCCGCCCGACTGACCAGCCCACATCTCCGCGGGGGGCAGCGGGGACCAGCCATTCCTGTAATGATGTAAGCATGGACTCGGGCGGACTGGAGCGGGCGCAATGGCAGGTCGACGGTCTCACGCTAGTGGGCGATCTTCGGTTGCCGTCGCCGGGCGGCCGCGCTGCGGGCCTTGTGTTCACCGGCCCGTTCACCGGCGTCCGGGATCAGGTGACTGGCTTGTATGCCGAACGTCTCGCCGCGGCTGGATATGTGACGCTTGCGTTCGATCACCGCAACTTCGGCGAGTCTGACGGACAGCCGCGCCGCCACGAGGATCCACAGGGCAAGATCGCCGACCTGCGGTCGGCGGTTTCGTTTCTGCGATCGCGGCCGGAGGCCGACCCGGCGCGGATCGGGGCGATCGGGATATGCCTGGGCGGCGGCTACGCGCTGAGGTTCGCGGCGTTCGATCCACGCATCAAGGCCTTCGCGGGTATCGCGGGTGCCTACAACACGCCGTACGCGATGCGCGACGGCCTGGGCGCCGATGGGTACCGCCAGGCCATCGAGTCGTTCACCGCGGCGGTCGAGGACCACGACCGAGGTGGCGAGGTCAGGTACATGCCGGCTGTGGCTGCAGAGGGTGACGCCGCGATGCCAGGTGCGGAGCCCTTCGCCTACTACGGCACAGGACGAGGCGCCTCAGCCTCATGGCAGAACTCGGTCACTCGCGCCTCTGTCCGAGAACTGCTCACCGTTGACAACATGATCGGCGCCGACTTCCTGTCGCCGATACCAGGCCTGATCGTGCACGGGCTCCAGGACGCCTACTGCTCGCCGGACGGCGCACGCGAGGCTTACGAGCGGATGGGCGAGCCCAAACGCATCACCTGGCTGGACACCAAATTGCACATCGACCTCTACGACAGCGAGCCGTACGTGAGCCAGGCCGTCGCGGCCGTCGCGACCTTCCTCGCCGAGTACCTGTGACCGCGTCTGTCATTCAGCCGACGGCGATGAACTGTCCTGCCAGACACCGGGTCAGGCGATCACGACGCGGACGCCGGCCTCGGTGAGCCGTGACTCCTGCTCGGCGCCGATCCCGGAGTCGGTCACCAGCACGTCGACCTCGCCGGCCGCGCAAATCCTCGCGAACGCCCTCCGGCCAGCCTTGGACGAGTCCGCCGCGACAATCACCCGGTCCGCCCGCTGCGTCATCAGCCGGTTGACGGCCGCCTCGCCCTCGTGGTGCGCGGTGGCGCCGGCCGCCGCGCTGATCCCGTCGACACCCAGCACCACGACGTCGAGCGCAACCTGCTCGAGCACGCCTGTCGCCAGCGGCCCGGTCAGCTCGTACGACTGGGGCCTGGCCACGCCCCCGGTGACCACGATCTTGATGTGCTGCCTGACGGCGAGCTCGGCGGCGATGTTGAGCGCGTTGGTCACCACGGTCAGCGCCGGCCCTAGCGGGTCGCCGGACTGCAGGTCATCGCGGACCGCGAGCGCCCTCGCCACCTCGGTGGTCGTCGTGCCCCCGTTGAGCCCCGCGACCTGGCCTGGCCTGATCATGTCCGCCGCCACCGCTGCGATCTTGTGTTTCTCCGTGGGATGCCGCTCGGTCTTGTACCGCAGCGGAAGGTCATAGGTGATTCCGCGGGCAACCGCACCGCCCCGGATTCTGGTCAGCATCTGCTGGGCGGCCAGGTCGTCCAGGTCGCGCCGCACGGTCGCGGCCGAGACGCCAAGCGCCTTCGCTGCCTGCTCTACACTCACCTGGCCGTCGGCGGCGAGCAGCTCAAGCAGGTCGTTCAGCCGGCGGTACCGGGTCATCAGGGAACACCTGCCGCGTCAAGCATCCGAAGCAAGCGCGTTACCTCAGCCGCGACCGCGTCCCGCCCTGCAGCGCCATACTTGCGCGGGTCGACCAGCCGCGGGTCGGCGGTCAGCCGCTCGCGTACAGCCGCCGTGAACACCTTGTTCAGCTGTGTCGCGATGTTGATCTTCGTCATCCCGGCCATGATCGCCTTGCCGAGCGCGTCGTCGGGAACGCCTGACGACCCGTGCAGCACCAGCGGCACGGCGGCCGGCACTCGCGCCCGGATCTGGCCGATCAGGTCGAAGTCGAGCAAGGCGTCCCTGGACAGCATCGCGTGGGAGGTGCCGACGGCCACGGCGGGCGCGTCGACCCCGGTCGCGGCGACGTAGGCCGCGGCGTCCTCCGGCCTGGTCCGCACGCCTGGCGCGTGGACGCCGTTCTTGCCGCCGATCTCGCCGAGCTCGGCTTCGACCCAGATTCCCCGCGCATGGCACCACCCGGTCAGGTCGGCGGTTGCGGCGAGGTTGGCCGAGTAGTCGAATCCGGATGCGTCGAACATGACCGAACCGATTCCCAGGCCGACCGCCGTCTCGACCAGGTCGGGCGCGGTCGCGTGGTCCAGGTGGACGGCGACCGGCACCGCGGCGGCTCGCCCGATGGCGAGCGCGGCGAGCGCGATCGGCTCGATCGCGCCGTGATAGCGCACGCAGTTCTCGCTGATCTGCAGCACGACAGGCAGGCCGGCCGCCTCGGCGCCCGCGACGATGGCCTCGGCGTGCTCGATTCCGATCAGGTTGAAGGCACCGATACCGCAGCCGCGGCCCTGCGCCGACGCGACGATCTCCGCCATCCGTGCTGCGGGCATCAGCCGCGCTCCCGTCCCGCCGCAGCCCCGGCGACCTGGACGGTTGTGACGAGGCGCTCGTAGTCCGCCAGCGCGAAGTCGCCGGCTACCGGCGTGCCCGCCGCCGCGGTTCCCAGCGCGACCGCGTGCCGCAGCATCGCCCGCCAATCGTGGCCGCGCGCGAGCGAGTCGGCGAGCCCGGCAACAACGGCGTCGCCGGCACCTGTCGGGTTCCCCGGCACCGGGCGCGGCGGCCGCGCGCGCCATGTTCCCGCGGGCCCGACGGCAAGCAGCCCGTCGGCACCGAGCGAGACAACCACGGCGCCAGCGCCGCGCTCAATCAGCCGGTACGCGGCCGCTTCGACGGCAGCCAGGTCGGGAGCCTCGGGTCGGCCGACCGCGCGC
>Ga0126379_10003329_pt1 | contig 10383 bp, 12 predicted proteins | sample PanSoiMetPlot_24_FD_92640 | JGI IMG/M metagenome (GOLD analysis project Ga0126379, IMG submission 92640) | Tropical forest soil microbial communities from Panama - MetaG Plot_24 | ecosystem: Environmental > Terrestrial > Soil > Tropical forest > Bulk soil | place: Panama | collected 2016-02-17 | reverse complement strand
GATGGTGTTCGGGATGGTCGCCTGGATGTGCATTCGCCGGCACTCCTGGAGGCACACGGTTGAGATGTCGGCCGGCATGTCCGCTTCCACCGTGGTGGCCGCAGCCGCTTCGCTCGCGGGACTGCTTCCGCACACAGCTGTGAATTCGGGGTCGGTGCAAATCCTGATGTGGGCCGGGATGCTCGCAGCGATGCTCTTCCGCTGGCGCGACTACGCACAGTACGGCCACCACAGCCACGGAGCACCGCGGAAGGCGGCCGCGTGATGATGTTCGCGCAATATGCCCACAGTGCCGGCTGGACCGCCGACCACCTTGGGTGGTTCGTGGAGGGGGCGATACTCATTGCCGGAGTGCTCATCCTGTTCTATGCCCTCAATCTGCGGGCGGGAATGCCGAAGCTGGTGGCCAGGATCGGCATCGTTTCGGCTGGCGTGGGACTCGTCCTTACTGCCCTGCGAGAAGCGGCGGACGGGGTCGTTCTCAAGCGGGCGGTCGATGCCTGGGTAGGCGCGCCCGATGCGGAGAAGACGGCGCGGTTCGCGAGCGCAGAGACCGCCAGGTGGCTGGAGGAAGCGACCACCAGCTATCAGTACTTCGTGCTTGGCTTCACGCTGATCCTGCTGGCAGCGCTCATCATCTGGACGGCGAGGGTACCCCGACCAATCGGCTACCTGCTGGCATTGGGCGGGGTCGGCTATCTTGCGGCGGGCTGGATACTCGGCATCGCGGGCTTTGCGCCCGAGGGTGCGCTTCCCACGTACATCTCGGATTTCTTTCCGATGATCGCGGGCATCTGGTTGCTGATAAGCGTTTGGCGCATGCCTGAGTCAGCAGGAACCCCGCCAAGGAGCGGTTCGCCAGCCAAGCGCAATGACGAGGGGGCCGCAGCGAGGTCCGCATGAGCCTTCCTGTAGCCAGCGTCGCCGGGGCGCTCGTTGCCGGCCACCTTCACGGAACCCAAAGGAATGAGGCTCTGCGATGTTTGTCGTCAAGCAGCGCACGAGGTCTGCGCTTGGCGACGATCAGCAAAGTGCAGTCGAGCTTCGGCAAATCACGACTCCATCAAGAACCACCTGGCTCCGGCCGGCGCGGCGGTCAACGATCGGATCTACACCACCGTACAGATCCGACACCAAGACCAAACGAGGAGAAACAAGATGTCCATTGCAAACGGGACGCAGACATCGGGGACCCGAACCGGCCCCCTGGCTGACCGCAAGTCCCTTCTTCTGTCGGCCATCCTCCTGGTGGGTGGCTTCATCGTCGGGTGGGTTGTAGGCCTGTTCCACGCCGGCGGAATAACCGACCCCAACAACCATCCCGCCGTCTTCGCGCAATATGCCCAGAGTGGCATCTGGACCACAGTCCATCTGGCCGAGTTCGTAGCTGCCGCGGTCACCATTGTCGGACTGCTCGTCCTGTTCTATGCCCTCAACCTGGCGGACGGAATGCCGGGGCTAGTAGCCAGGGTAGGCGTCGTCTCGGCTGGCGCGACGCTCGCCCTCACTGCTGTGCTGTACGCAGTGGATGGGGTCGTTCTCAAGCGGGCGGTGGATGCCTGGGCAAGTGCGCCAGACGCGGAGAAAGCCGTTCGCTTCGCGAACGCCGAGACGGTCAGGTGGCTGGAGGAAGCGACTAACAGTTATCAGTACTTCCTCACTGGCCTGACCGTGATCCTAGTGGCGGGGCTGATCATATGGATGGCGAGGCTTCCTCGACCAATCGGCTATCTCCTGGGACTGAGTGCAGTTACTGACCTCGTGGCGGGCTGGATACACGGCGCCGCGGGCTTCGCCCCTCAGGCCGTAGTTCCCGCTCTGCTCGGTCAGCTCTGTTGGCTGATCGCGGGCGTCTGGTTGCTGGTCAGCGCTTGGCGCATGCCTGAGCCGGCAGCGAACGCGCTCGAGGGCGGTTCGCCAGCCACGCGGAATAATGCCGGCGTTGCAGCGAGATCGTGATGAGGCTTCCGTAGCATGCGCCGCGCAGCACGCCACGCAGAGGAAAGACGCCCGTGATGTTCATTGTCGAGCGCCGGATGCCCACCGTGAGCGTAGCTGATCTGGCAATGCTGCAGGAGGCGCTCGTCTTCGTAAGCGACCGGCTCACCTCGCGCCGGCCCGGACCCGTGCGTCGCTTGGAGCCCATGAGCACGCAGGGCCCAACGGCTTGCAGTCGCGCCGCCGGATAACTAGGCCTGCGCCGCCAGCTGGTTGAACTCGGTCAGGCCCCCGTTGAACAGGAAGTCGGAGATCTGGGTCAGTGCAATCGCAATCCGCCCGCGGTTGGGGTCGTTGAACCACGTCGTGCCGTAGCCGCCGCTCCAGCCGTAGCGGCCCGGCGCGGACACGTCGTCCTGCAGGACTGAGACGCCCATGCAGTATCCCCAGCCCTGGCCGTCGAGCAGGACGCCGCCGCCCGCGATCTGCTCCGGTGTGAGGTGGTTGGTGGTCATCGCCTCGATCGACGCCTCGGACAGCAGCCTCCGGCCCTGGTGCACGCCCCGTTCGAGGAGCAGGCGCGCGAATGCCAGGTAGTCGTCCACCGTCGACAGCAGGCCGGCGGCCCCGGAGGGGAAAGGCGGCGGCGTGGTCCACACGTCCGGGCCGGTGATCGTCACCTCCCGAAGCTTTCCGGTCGAGAAGTCGGTCGCGTACTCGGTGGGCAGCCGGCCGACCTGGTTGGCAGTTATGACGAAGCCGGTGTCGCGCATGCCCAGCGGCTCGAAAAGGCGGTCCTGGAGAAAGGCGCCCAGTGGCTGGCCCGCCGCGCGGGCGACCAGGACGCCGAGCACGAGCGAGCCAGCGTTGTACTGCCAGCGCTCGCCCGGCTGGTACATAAGGGGCAGCGTTGCGAAGCGGGCGATCCACTCGTCGGGGTCGAGCGGCGTGCGCGGGTCCGGCTGCGCCATCGCGAGCTGGAGCTCCTCGGCTCGCTGGATGATCGGGTACGGCGGATTGAGCGTCATGGGCTCGACGGTGATGAAGCCATAGCCCGGACGGAACGTCAGTAGATCCTCGACCGTTATCGGGCGGTCGGCGGGGACGGTCTCGTCGAGCGGGCCGTCCACGCGCTTCAGCACACGACGGGCGGCCAGCTCGGGGAGCAGTCTGGAGACCGGCTCGTCCAGCGCCAGCCGGCCATCGTCAACCAACAGCATCGTCGCGGCGCCCAGGATCGGCTTGGTCATAGAGGTGATCCGAAAGATCGTGTCCCGCCGCATCGGCCGGTCGCCGCCGAACGCCATGGTGCCGATCACGTCGACGTAGATGTCGTCCCCCTGGGCGACCAGTGTCACGACGCCGGGGAGGCTGCCGTTCTCGACGCGAGCCGCCATCGCCTGGTGGAGCCCATCAAGGCCGGCCTGCGTCAGTGCAGTGGTCTTCATGTGTTCGGGTCGGCCGTCGCTCTGGCGTACTCCGGGTGCCCAGCAGTTCGATACCTCTGGATGGTTATGCCGCGGGACGTGGTCCGGGAGGTCAGCAGATCGAGCGCTATGTCCGGACCAGATTCGGGGAACAGCCGCGTCCCCTGACCGATGATGACCGGATAGATAAGCAGGTCGAGCTCGTCGACCAGGCCGTTGTCGAGCAGCCATCGGACGAGGACGCCACTGCCGGGTACCACAAGTTCGCCGTCTTGATGAGACTTCAGCTGCCGAATCGCTGCGGCGACGTCGCCGGTGAGGACGCTCGTGCCCTCCCACCGCGGATCCTCGAGGCTAGTCGACACCACGTACTTGGGCCGGCCGTTCAGCGCGACGCCGATCGGGCTCGCCATCATTTCGGGCACCGCTCCCCAGGAACGGGCGAAGATCTCGTAGGTCTGCCGGCCGAACAAAAACGCGGTCGCACCGCGGTAGACCTCGTTGATGTGGTCCATCTCTTCGGTGCCGGTAAGTGGAATAACCCATCCGCCGCGGACGAACCCGCCGCGGCGATCCTCATCATCTCGGCCCAAACCCTGCATCACGCCGTCCAGCGAGACGTTGGTCGTAGTCGTCAACCTCATGTTTCTCTCCACCCTTGATCCCGGACCGGCCAGCCCTACCGCTGGGTAATATTACAACCATATGGTTGTAGGTCGTACGGCCACTGAGGAGAGGCAGGCCGATCTCATCTTCCGGGCGCTGGCGGATCCCACGCGGCGAGACGTCATGCGCCGGGCCATGAGCGGGACGCTGTCGGTCTCCGGGTTGGCCCGCCAATATCCAATGAGCACGACTGCGGTGCAAAAGCACGTGGCGGTGCTCGAGGAGGCCGGGCTCGTTCACCTGACGCGACGCGGCCGGCAGCTGCTCGTCCAGACCGAGATGGATGCTGTTACTAAGGCGCAACTACTGCTCGGCGAGTTCGAGCGGCTGTGGCGTGGTCGACTTGACCGCATCAGCGAGGTGCTCGCGCGCGCAGAAGAAGGAGACGGGTCATGACGGTGATCGCTGTAGACCGCGATCCAGTTGCGCGGACGCTCACGATCGTGGCGGAGTTCGATAAACCCGCAGAGCGGGTCTGGCAAGTGTGGGCCGACCCACGGCAGCTAGAACGCTGGTGGGGACCGCCGACCTACCCCGCCACCGTCGTCGACCACGATCTGAGCGAGGGCGGCCGGGTCACCTACTACATGACGGGGCCGGACGGCCAGAAGCTCCATGCGTGGTGGCGAATCGTGTCGGTCGACCCACCTCGCTCGCTCGCGTTCGAGGAAGGAAACGCTGACGACAGCGGGCCGAACATTGACCCGCCGACCACGTCCATCAAGGTCCGACTCGTAGAGACGCCCGAGAAGACGACCATGACGATCACCTGCAAGTTCGCTCCGACCGCGGACAAGGAGGTGCCTGGCGAGGGCACGGAGAGCGGCATGAAGCTTGCCGTCGGACAGATCGACGCAATCCTTACAACCACTACAGTTTCCTGATGGCGAACACCACGGTTGGCGCCAAAGGGAGAGATGCTATGACCACACCCACCACCGAACTCGACGCGCGGTTCAGCGAACCTGGCGCGGTCGCGACCAGCTGGGACGAGACCCGCCGCGCGCTCGAGTCGGCCGACCTCTTCTGGATCTGCACGGTGCGGCGCGACGGTCGGCCGCACGTCACTCCGCTCGTCGCGGTCTGGCTCGACGGGGCCATCCACTTCTCCACCGGCGCGGAGGAGCAGAAGGCCCGCAATCTCGGGCACAACCCGCACGTGGTCCTGATGACGGGGTGCAGCGGCTGGCAGGAAGGGCTGGACGTAATGGTCGAGGGCGATGCCGTGCGGGTCACCGACGGCGGGGTGCTCGAACGGCTGGCCGAGGCGTGGGGCCGGAAGTGGGACGGACGGTGGCGGTTCGAGGCCCGCGACGGCGCCCTGCACCACGACCAGGGTCCGGCGAACGTATTCGCCGTGCGGCCCACGAAGGTTCTCGCGTTCGGAAAGGGCGGCTTCAGCCACACGCGCCACCGGTTCTGAGGAGCGCTCGCCTGGCGAGCTGGAGAGTGACAGGCCAGCCGCGCGGTCGACGACATCTTATGTAATCGGAATCGGTGCCAGAGAGCTCACGGTCCCGTACCGGCCGTATCTCGTGTCCTCCCGTGTCCCTGAGTTCCGCCCGTGTCCTCCTGTACTCAATCTGGCGCGCCTTTGTGTCCCCTGGTGCCCTTGCGTGTCCTTCCCGTTCCGCGAATGCGTGACACAGCTGTGACACGGTTTGGGCTTAGTAGTAACTCCGACCGATCACAGTGAAAGATGTCGGTCAGGCTACCGCGGTTACCGCCGCCTAGAAGTCGTCGAGCCCGTCCTCGGGGTCTTGCGCAACTGCGCGTTAAGTCGCGCGGCCTGTCGGGTGAGGTGGTTACGTTCGGGAAGATTCGGCGCTACAAGGGCGGCTTCGGCGTAGAACCTTGCTGCGGTCGCCGCGTCACCATCACGCTCGTATAGGTAGGCGGCAACGGCAGTGCGGCGAGGTAGAGATGGGTCGAGCTCAGCTAGGGCGGCCAGTCCGGCTCGCGGGCCATGCGCCTCGCCCACCGCGACGGCGCGGTTGAGGCGGATTACCGGATTGCCGTTGAGCCGCAGCAGCTCGTCGTACCACTCGACGATCTGGACCCAATCGGTCTCCTCGACAGTATGTGCGTCGGCATGGAGCGCGGCGATGGCCGCCTGAGCCTGGAACTCCCCCAATCGGTCGCAAGCGAGGGCCGTCTGAAGCACCTCGACGCCTTCGGCGATCAGGCCGGTGTCCCACAAGCTCCGGTCCTGCTCGGCGAGGGGCACCAGGCTGCCGACGGGCGGGTCCGTGCTGAGCGCCGCGCGTGGTGGAGCAGCATTAGGGCAAGCAGCCCCGCCACCTCTTCGTCGCTCGTCTTCTCGGCCAATTGGCGGGTCAGCCGGATCGCCTCGGCGGCGAGGTCGACGTCGCCAGAGTAGCCCTCGTTGAAGACCAGGTAGAGCACACGAAGGACTGTGGCGAGGGAACCCGGCTGGTTAAGCCGAACGCCCGAGACGGTCCGCTTGGCCCGGCTGATCCGCTGGGCCATCGTGGCCTCCGGCACGAGATACGCCTGGGCGATCTGACGCGTCGTCAGGCCACCGACTGCGCGCAGCGTGAGCGCAACGGAGGATGCCGGCGTCAGAGAGGGGTGGGCGCATAAGAAATACAACTGAAGCGTGTCGTCCACCGCGTCGACTGGTCCTGGCATGGGCTCGCTGTCGACGAGCGCCTCTCGCCGGCGCCGGGAGGTCTCAGCGCGGGTGGCATCGAGGAACTTGCGCCAGGCCACGGTTACCAACCACCCTTTGGGGTCTTGCGGCGGATGATCAGGCCAAACGCGCAGGGCCTCAACCAGAGCGTCCTGGACGGCATCCTCGGCCGACCCGAAGTCCGCTCCGCGCCGGACAAGGACACCGATCACTGCAGGGACGAGGTCCCGCAGCAGTTGCTCGTTCACTCGGTAAACGTGGGCGCCCCGCCCAGAAACGGCCGAACCTCCAGCCATTCGTAGATCGGCTTGCCACAAGGACCGGGTGCTGCAGACAGCTCCCCTGCCAGTTCTACGGCGCGGTCCCACGACTCGACGTCGATGATGTACCACCCGGCGATCAGGTCCTTGGTCTCGGCGAACGGCCCGTCGGTCACGGGAGGCCGCCCTTCACCGTCATACCGCACGAACGCGCCAGCAGGCGCCAAGCCCTGTGTGTCGACGAACTCGCCCATTTCCTTCAGGCGAGTCGTGAAGTCCTGCATGAACTGCACGTGTGCATTGACCTCGTCGGGCGTCCACTGGTCCATTGGGGCAAAGTCCACGATGGGAGCAGGGCCTCCCCGATAGTGCTTGAGCAGCAGATACTTGGCCATCATCTTCTCCTTACTGATCCGGGCCATTGGGACCGTGTTCACTTCGTGGACGGAGCCGGGATCGAGGTCTCGACATCCCACCAGGAGATTTCCTGGGGCTTCATAGGCTGCTGGTAGCGCGTTGGTCGCAAGCCGTAGCGGATTCACTGAATGCGAGCGACCGCACGCCGGCCAGACGTGCTAGCGCTCCTGCTGCTGGCGAACCAGCTCCTCGACCGCGCTCGGCAGAGTCGTCTCGAAGTCGATCAGCTTCGCCCAGGTCGGACTCACAACGATCCGGACCATGCCCTCGTGGTAAAGCGAACGCACCCCCGCCTCCCACTCGATCCGTTGCTCGGGGGTCATCTCGTATGTGGTGGTCGCCTTGAGATACTCGTCGGGGATGCCATCGACGAAGTCCAGCTCGGCTCGACCGCGGATGAGCAAGATCCTGGGCGGGTGCACCTCGGTGTCGATCGTCAAGGCAACCCTCGGATTGCTGCGCAGGGCCGGAACTTTCGGCGCGTTCTTCGCAGTGCACATGACGATCTCGGAGCCGTTCCACGTGAACCCGATCGGGACGTTGCGGGGCGTGCCGTCCTTGGCGATGTAGGCGAACCGGATAATGTCGCGGGCCAACAGTTCCTGACTGAGTGGCCGATTCAAGACCTCGGTAATCTCGTTCGACTGCATGTCTCGTCTCCTTCAACTGGGCGCAGCCCGCAACCGCCACCGTTGCACCCAGGACGAAGCCCCTGCCGCATTCTCGACATCCCGGAAACTGACAAGCCGTCGAGCGGAGCCTTCGTGAGGTGGGTCAGCCGATGAGTGCCGTCCTAATCTCTCAGTGGGCGTAAGGCGTTCGATCCGCTTAGCCAATATGCTCGGCAAGTCCGACGATGATGCCTTCCGGTCCGCGGATGTAGGCGAGCCGATCCGTGTCCTCGTACTGCACCACTTTGCCTATCAACTCGGCCCCGTGGGCGAGCAAGCGCGCGACGACAGCGTCGATGTCTTCTACGGCGAACATGATGCGACGGATGCCCAGCGCGTTGACCGGCGCATCTACAGGCCCAAACCTGATCGGCGTGGGCGCGTGGAACTTGTCGAGCTCGATGCCACCCTGGCCGTCCGGGGTCCGCATCAATGCGAGGGTGGCGCGAACATCCTTGAGCCCGATCAGGCTGTCGACCGAAGGTCCCTCGACCTGAGTCTCGCCTACGAGCTCGAGGCCGAGTTCGGCGAAGAAAGATTTGACCACCTCAAGGTCGTCGACAACGATAAGGACATTGTCCATGCGCTGAACGGTCATGTGCTCACTCTACGGCTCCAGACTGCGGGCCTAAATCCCGTCCCGTGCTCCAATTCTGGAAGGCCGAACGGAGTCGCCTGCGGTATCCATCCGCGGGTGGAGCCGAATCGGGACCATTACCGAGGCCAGATGTTGATCGCGATGGCCAGCCTGATTGGATCTCGGACCGGGGTAACGCACGGTCCAGACCCGTGCGTCGTCAGGCGTGAGCACGGACAGTTGCGCACGGCTGTCGGCGGCCGCGTCGCCTGACATAAGCGCCCGTTCGTAATGCCGAATCCCAGCATGAGCAAGCTGACGGGAGCCAGACTGAGAGGAAAGATAATGGCGAAGCCCACCGGCCCTGGAACACGGCGCCGGCCCAACAGGACTTCAGGCAACGTACGTGGCTCACCCACTCCATTGGAACGATATCAGCGACTGTGAGGTCCTGAGGGCGCTGTGACCAGTCAGTACCTCACGAGCCCTCAATGCGTGACTGTCCGTTGACACTGTCTGCTGCAAAAGTCGCTGAGCATGTCGCCTGCTAACGCGCAGACGACGCGCGCCTGTATCCGCCGTCAGCTCGTCTCCATGTCGCGCGAGAAGTGCTGGAACCCCATCGCCGGAACTGCGTCGAGAAGTGCGCTTGATGGTCCGCCTTGGTGTGCTTCCATTTGGTGACACGACGGCAGGTTCGATGTCCAGCGGCCGCCCATCGCAGTCGTGATCTCCAGGGGCACATCGATGTCTTGCGAACGTCCTCGGCCGACACATTCTGCGTGGCCCCTCAGAACGTCCACCTGGGCGTCCTCATCAGCGCGCCCATGGCGCAACACTAGGAGGAACGGGTGCAGGCTCGCGGCCGGACTCAATGCTGGCACCGCTGAGGCGCATGCGGCCGCCTGATGACAACAGGGAGGTCCCTCCCGAACTCATGCTCACCGGCTCTGGCCTTCACCGAACAGGGTCAGCCAGGGCCGCATTGCCTCAGCGGGTGCCAAAGGCGTACGTTACCGTGCCAAATCCACGGTCTGGGGGAGCCGGGGTGAAGTGCGACAGTTTAATCGACGCTGACTAGTCGCTCCTGGCCTCCGTGCGCGGATCGGCATACTTACTAGCTCGAGTGCCACGCCGTTCCCACGTCGACGCGAGCCGGCTTAGGAAGACGAGTTCCCAACCACTGTCCACGACTCGTTGAACCCTCCTACGCGCGGTTGCTCTACGTCCCCGCGTGAAGATGGAGATCGCAGTCGATTTCGCGGCCGTCCCGCGTGTTGAGAAGATGTGACAGCCTTCAACGAAACCCAGACCTCTCACGCGGCTTCATCGCCGTGTCGCGGTGGGAAGGCGGTCTCAGGAGGTTTGACATGGTCACATATGTGAGTCGGGCGACCATCAACGGCGTCGAGAACCGGCAGAAGGCAATCGAGTGGGCGAGCAGGGTCTGCCGCTACGCCGAGAACAGGTTTGGCTTCTCGAACATGCGGCCCGGGTTGGAGGTGTACGGCCGCGTCGGCACCATGTGGAGGCTGGGCGACCACAGGAACCTGGAGTCGCTGGCAAAGGCAATCCAGGCGAGCTGGGCCGATGACGGTTACCGCCGCCTGCTGAACGAGGCCCGCGGGCTCTTCGTACTGGGCTCCATCGAGGACATCGTGATCCAAAGGTGGTAGGCCAGTCGTACTTATGGCAGGGCACCATGGCCGCGCCTACCACTATTCGCGACTGCGAAGAAGGCAGGGACGATGGGGGATGCTGACCCGCAACTGCT
>Ga0126379_10003326_pt1 | contig 10387 bp, 8 predicted proteins | sample PanSoiMetPlot_24_FD_92640 | JGI IMG/M metagenome (GOLD analysis project Ga0126379, IMG submission 92640) | Tropical forest soil microbial communities from Panama - MetaG Plot_24 | ecosystem: Environmental > Terrestrial > Soil > Tropical forest > Bulk soil | place: Panama | collected 2016-02-17 | reverse complement strand
TCTGTATGCCACTGGGACCACGGGCGCCGTCCTGGAAGCTGAACTCGATTTGGTCATCACGCGCCTGGAGAGCGGTCCGCTGGGCGGCGACCAGCAGATTGGCGCGAAGATTTCTGAAGGCGCGATCGATTTCGTCATCTTCTTCTGGGATCCGCTGGAGCCACAGCCGCACGATCCTGACGTGAAAGCGCTGCTGCGCATCGCAGTGGTCTGGAACATCCCTGTGGCTTGCAACCGCGCATCGGCGGACTTCATGATCTCATCGTCGCTCATGACCGGAGAATATGATCGGTTGATCCCCGATTACGCCGCGTACCGTGGAAGAATGGGGCGCGGAGCGAGTTCAGGATAGTGCCTCATGATCCGTTGTAGTCAACTTTTGATCCGCAACAGTCCAGAGTTACTGGGTCCGGGAACGGGCGGAGCAGAGCTTGCCCCTAAGCAACTGACCCAAGCAAGGAGTCGAGATGTGCATTCATGCCTGGGGTCAGTTGTTCAGCCGCTGAGGCAACAGGCCGACCTCTCCTTCCACCTCCTAAGCGCCGGAGGCGCGACCACAAGGTAGCCCACGGCGGCAGCCGTGGGTGGAAATACCAAAACCGAGAGCGCCAGAGGCGCGGCACAGGCTCTTATTCCCATGATGCGTTCCATCGTTCGGACACGGAACACGTGTCGCCCCTCTGGGGCTCTTCATCTTAGTACGCACGTTACCCACGGCTGACGCCGTGGGCTACCCTGCCAATGCGCCTCCGGCGCTGACCGAAATCCAGTGCAACCGCGTGGCGAAAGTGAAGATGTTTAGCCCAAATCATTCACTCGTCCCTTCGGCCCTGAAGGGCTGCTCTTCCACCACTAAAGGCTTACAACCCCAAATACGCCGCCCGCACCATTTCATTCCCCAGCAGGTTTTTGGCGGTGTCTTGCATCAGGACGGCGCCGTTCTGCACCACGTAGCCGCGGTCGGAGATGCTCAAACCGCTCACCACGTTCTGTTCCACAATCAACATGGTGATGCCGGTGCGGCGGACTTCCTGGATTTTATCGAAGACTTCATCCACTACTTTTGGCGCCAGGCCGAGCGAAGGTTCGTCAAGCAGGAGGAGCTTGGGCTGGGCCATCAGACCGCGGGCGATCGCCACCATCTGCTGCTCGCCGCCGGAGAGCGTGCCCGCAAGCTGGTCCATTCTTTCTGACAGCCTGGGAAAAAGCGCGAGCTGTTCTTCCAAGGCGTGCTTGAAATTGGCGCGGGCGCGATGCGTATAAGCGCCGAGAGAAAGGTTTTCGCGCACGGTGAGGAAAGGGAATACCTGGCGGCCCTCAGGGACGTGGCTTACACCGCGCGCCACCATCTGGTGCGCTGGAACGCGGGAAACGTCTTGGCCGGCAAAGCGCAAGGAACCGCCTGCGGGATGTTTGACCCCGGAGATCACGCGCAGAACGGTGGTTTTGCCCGCGCCGTTGGCCCCGATCAAGGTGACGATCTCGCCGGCATTAACGTGCAGAGTGATGCCGAAGAGCGCTTGCAGATCGCCGTAGAACGCGGTCACCTTGTCGAGTTCGAGCAGCGGCGTGCTATCGGTCATCGTCTCATTCCTGCAAACTCATTCCGGCAAGATTTGAAATTTAAAATTTGAAATTTCAAATTTAAAATCTCTATTTCGCCATCTCCTTATACTTCGATCCCAGATATGCCTCGATCACTGCCGGGTCCTTCACCACGTCCGCCGGTTTTCCTTCAGCGATCTTCGCGCCGTAATCGAGCACTACGACGCGGTCGGAGATCTTCATGACCACTTGCATCACGTGCTCTACTCCACCCACCACGCTGACGCCCCATTCCGGCAACCGGCGCACGAGATCGGCCAGCGCCAGCGCCTCGCTGGTGGTCAGCCCGGAGACAACTTCGTCGAGAAGAATCAGTTTGGGGCGCGTAGCCAGCGCGCGGGCGATCTCGAGGCGCTTGAGTGCGGCCAGCGGGAGTCCGCGTGCCTGAAAATCCCTGAGGTGAGACATTTGCAGGAAATCGAGAATCTTTTGAGCTTCCTCCTGCGCGCGATGCAATCCGGCAGTATGCATGAATGCGCCGAGCATAACGTTTTCGAGGACGCTCAGCGTCGGCAACGGCTTCACGATCTGAAACGTGCGCCCAATACCGAGGCGCGCCGTGGCATGAGGCTCCGACCGGGAGATGTCTTTGCCGAAAAAGGTGATGGCGCCTTCATCGGGATGGAGGAAACCGCTGATCAGGTTGAAGACCGTGGTCTTACCGGCGCCGTTTGGCCCGATGATGAACAGGATTTCGCCCGCGCCCAGATCGAACGAGACTTCTTTGACAGCGCGCAATCCGCCGAAACGCTTGGAGACGTTACGCAGCTCGAGCACCCCTGCCATCGTCAGCTTCCTCCTTTGGCTTCCGCTGCAACAGAGCCCGCCGCGACGCTGGCAGGCGGTTTGGCTTTCATGCCTCTGCGAACCAGATGGCGTACTCCGCCCACAATGCCTTCGGGGAGGAACAGCACCACAACCACGATCAAGATGCCGTAGATCAGCAGGTGGCTCTCCTGAAAGCGGTTCTTGAAGATTTCGGATGCGCCCAGTAGAAGTACGGCCCCGACCACTGGTCCCAATAGCGTGCCTGCTCCGCCCAGCATGGTGATAATCGCCACCTGAACGGAAATCTCGATACTGAGGGCGCTGTCCGGGACAATGTACTGGAAAGCGCTGCCGTAAAGCGCCCCGCCCAGAGCGGTCAGAAAAGCGCTGGTCAGCAACGCGCCCAGTTTATAGCTCGCGGTGTCAATGCCTACCGACGCCGCAGTCTCTTCATCTTCGCGGATGGCCATCAAGTAATAGCCGGGTCGCGATTTGGAAGTCGCGTAATTGATCACGAAGCAGAGAGCAGCCAGCGCGACGGCGGCGAGATAGAACTGCTGCACAGTAGAAAGAAGATGCGTTTGCAAAAAAGTTCTCGGCTGAAACAATGCCGGCGTACTCAGGCCGATAGCTCCGCCGGTAGCGTTCAGGTTGGTCACGCCCAGGCGCAGGACTTCGCCGAATGCGATGGTGGCAAGCGTAAAGTACGGGCCGCGCAGACGGAAGACAATGCGTCCGATGATGGCGGCGAACCCGGTGGCTACCAGGGCCGCGAGAAAAATCGAGATCCAAACCGGAACGCCTCGCGCCGTGAACATGGCCAGCCCGTAGGCGCCGACGCCGAAAAATGCTACGTGGCCGAGCGAGAGCTGGCCGGCATATCCGCCCACGAGATTCCACGCCAGACCCAGGGCCGCAAACAACACAATACGGAAAAAGACTTGCATCAGATAGTCGTTGTGGACAAAGGCCGGGACGAGTGCACAGGCGATGACGACTGCGAAGAATATCGCGGGTTTCCAAGCGCGAAGCGAGTTGTGGGAAGCAGCGCTCATTTTGCAGCGGCTAAAGCCGGGTTATGTTCGTCCCTTTCGGCACACTGAAGCATGCCCTGACAGGCACCGTCCGGTACAAATCCTTCTTGGGTTCCATCTGCGTTCATCTGCGCCGATCTGCGGCAAAAGCTTTGTGTCTCTCATGCGCGTTGCCTCCCGAAAATGCCGCTTGGCTTGAGCGACAAGACGAGCAGGAAGAGCACGAAGTCGACGGCCAGAGCCCACTCGTTGCCCAGGTAAAGGCTGGTGATACTCTCGGTGACGCCCAGAACCAAACCGCCGATGGCCGCGCCTTCAATCGATCCCATACCGCCCAGCACTACAATGACGAAGGCTTTGAGCGTGTAATCCTCGCCCACGCTGGGGAAGAGATAGAGAGCGGGAAGCAGAAGGCCGCCGGCAATCCCGGCCATCATGATGCCCAGAGCAAAGCTGAAGCCCTGAATGCGCGTGACATTGATGCCCATCAAGGGAGCGACGGAGGGATTCTGCGCGATCGCGCGCAGTGCCTCTCCGGTGCGGGTGCGCACTACGAACTGTTGCAGCCCGATGATCAGTACCCCTGCGATGGCAAACGACAACAGCGACGCGGCATTCAAAGTGAACGAACCAACGCGCAAAGTCCTGTTCACCAGCTCGATGTTGGTCTGGTGATAATCGGCGCCGAATTTCAGTTGCACGCTGTCCACCAGGATGAGCGAAATCCCGGTCGTCATGAGAATCTGCATAAAATCCGAACGGTTGCGGATCGGCCGGATCAGCGACTGGTACACCAGATACCCGAAAACAAAAAGAAAGAGACCACCGGGGATAAATGCCAGGTAAGGATTGACCTGGTATTTGTCGAACAGCACCCAGCTTGCGTACATCCCCAGCATGAGAAACGCCCCATGGGCAAAGTTCACGATGCGCATGACGCCAAAAATCAAAGCCAGCCCCATGCCGATGAGTGCGTAAAGAGCCCCGGTGAGCAGGCCGTCCATGCAAGCTTGGAGGAAGGAGCGCAAGTCGGAACCCTATCGTTTGGACCACTCGGGCGCGGGGATGATGGGCTTGCTCTCAGCCACGTCCGGCGGATAGACGACGCGGAATTGTCCGCCTTGCACTTGAGTGATCATGAGGGGGTGCTGGTTCTGTCCGGTCAGGTCGAATCGAATGGGTCCGAATGGAGTCATGCTGAGGTTGGTGTTGCGGATCGCGTCACGGAGCTTTGTGCTGTCCGTAGACTTGGCGCTGTTGATGGCTCGGGCTGCTACTTGCAACGCGGCGTAGGCCGACATCGGGTGGTGCGTGGGATGGGAATTGTAGCGTTTGAAATACTCCGCGTCGAATTGGCTCGAGCCTGCCCAACGCGCCGTCGGCAGCCATTGCATCACGGCGTACGTGTACTCCGCGTTCTTGCCAGCGCCTTTGGAAGTAGGGAACTCGGCAATGGCGAAGCCGGTGCCGGCCGAAGTGTAGTACTTGGGATTCAGATCAATCTCTTGCGACTGGCGCATCAGGGTCGTGGCATCGAGCAGGTAGGAGCAAAAATAAATGACCTCGGGATTCGCCCGCTTCACCCGTTGCAAGACCGCCCGGTAGTCGGGCGATTTGGCTTCGTAAGATTCCGCTGCCACGAGCTTGATACCGGCGGCCTGCGCGGCCGTCGTCATGGCCTTCATGCTGGATTGTCCGAAGTTCGTGTTCTCATACACGATGGCCATCGTTTTGGGAGCTCCGTTGTCCTTGAGAAAGGCAACGGTGACGCGCGCGTAATCAGCCGAGCTGGCGCCAACGCGAAAAACCCACGGCGACTTGCTATCGAGCAGGTTGTCGGCGAGCGCGATAGGAATGATCAAGGGAACTTGATGCTGGGTCACGGCCGGAACCATGGCCATGGTGCTCTCGCTGGAAAACGAACCCAGCAGGATGGGCACATGATCATGATCCACCAGCTTGGAAACCCCTTGCACCGCCTGTTCCGGTTTGCTCTGATCGTCGTAGATATCCAGTTCGATTTTCTTCCCCAGCACGCCGCCCTTGGCATTGATCTCATCGAGGGCAATGACGTACCCGTTCTTAAGGGCTTCACCGAAGGCTGCCTGGCTCCCCGTCAAGGGTGCCACGATGCCGATCTTGATGGTGTCCTGGCAGACCCCAGCCACAGAAAAGACCAGGGAAACAGCGATCCATACGGCAAAAATCTTTGAACGCATGTTGTCTCCCTTCCCGAGCAAGAAGAGATCGTCGAGCCGCCGCATTATACCTTGCTGCGTCCAACGTCCGGCGGCTGAAGTCAGCCGCAGGAGCCGCCGTCCTACCGCTTCGCCCATTCAGGCGCGGGGATAACCGGCTTGGCTGTGGCCACGTTCGACGGATACACCACAACGTACTTTCCGCCCTGGATCTGCGTGATCAAGACCACGTGCTGGTTCTGTCCATTGACGTCAAACTTCACCGGGCCGAAGGCGGAACTCTTGAGGTCGATGCTCCGGAGAGCGTCGCGCACCTTGGCCGGGTCCTGTGACTTGGCTTTGTTCATCGCCTGGGCCGCGGTCATCAACGATTGATACGCTTGCATGGCATGGTACTGCGGGTGAGAGTTGTTGCGTTTGAAATACTCGGCGTCAAACTCCTTGGAGCCGGGCCATGGCGCGTCGGCCAGCCATTGGGAAACGGAGAAAGTAAATTCCGCGTTCTTGCCGGCGCCCTTGGCTGTCGGAAACTCGGCCGCGGCAAACCCGGTGCCGGCTGAAGTGTAGTACTTCGGGTTGAAGTCCACTTCCTGCGACTGGCGCATCAGGGTTGTGGCGTCGAGAAGGTACGAGCAGAAGTAAATCACGTCGGGGTTCTTGTCCTTGACGCGGCGCAGCACGGCTTTGTAATCAGGCGCTTTGGCTTCGTACTCTTCCACCGCGACCACGTTGATGCCGGCAGACTGGGCCGCATCCCTCATGGCTTGCATGTTGGCTTGGCCGAAATTTGTCTTCTCATACACGATGGCCATGGTCTTCGGCGCGCCGTTGTGTTTGAGGAACTCGATGGTGGTCGTGGCATAGTCCTTGGCTCCGGCGCAGATGCGAAATACCCAGGGCGACTTCGAGTCCATCACGTTATCGGCGGTCGCGGTGGGGATGAGCAGCGGAATCTGATGCGAAGTCACGGGATTGATGATGGCTTTGGTGTTTTCGCTGGAGTATGCTCCCAGCAACATCGCGACGTGGTCCTGGTCCACCAGTTTGGAAACGCCTTGCACAGCCTGGTCAGGCTTGCTCTGATCGTCGTAGATATCCAGTTCGACTTTCTTTCCCAGCACGCCGCCTTTCGCGTTGATTTCGTCAAGAGCGATAGCGTAACCATTTTTGTGGGCTTCGCCGAACGCCGCCAGACTGCCGGTGAGCGATGTAATCACGCCGATCTTGACCGTGTTCTGGCCAACTGCGGCCAACGACGTGCCCAGGAGAACTGCTATACAAGATACAAGTTTAGAAAAGCGCATACGCCTCCTCCCATGATCAAACAGCTTGTTGCCGCGCATTATACACTCTGCTTCTCCTGGCGGTGGATCGCCTTTTTGGCGCGCTGAAGGCCTGTTTGTCGATCAAAATAAAACTCCGGCGGCAACCGGGTGGTCCGCCGGAGATCGAAACCGCTCTATCGGCTCAGTTACTTACACCTTGTGCTGATGGCCGGAGCTTCTCCGGCATGGGTTGATCTTTGCGCCGTCTGTGGCAGCCACCTGCTGGCTTCTCCCTGACCGCAACAACTGATGAACTGCTCGCAAGTGCCGCCGGGACCGCAGTCATCGTCCTGGTTGCACGGGAAGCCGCAACTGCAGCGGCAGGTCTTCTGATGAAGAGCTGTGACCGGCAGGAGCTCCTGTGAAAGTGTGCTTTTCAGGCTGAGGTCCGGCTGCAGAGTCGTGCGGATGGCGCTTCTTGACATAGATTGATCGTTGCTGGCGGGCACGGCGACAGCAGCCGTGACCAGGAGAATACATGCCAAAAGCATCGCGATCGACAATTTGGTACGGAACATCGGCGGTCTCCTTTCGTATGACGCAGTCCGGCTTATGCCGTGACCATCAGGCAGATTGTAGGGCCGCCGAGAACCCAATATAGAAATTAAAGAGGGAGGCTGAAGAACGGGATTCCCGTTTTGGAACGATGCAAGAGCTCAAGAGCTGATGGGGTAGAAAGCGTCTCTCTGGGCGAAGGAACGATGGCAAAAAAAGGTCGCGGCTAGGCAGCGGCATCTCTGACAGGCGATTTCGGTAGAAAGATAATGAACTGAGTACCGCTGCTGCCGTTGTTCCCCGTCGTGCTGGTGGCAGAGATGATTCCACCGTGCTTGTGAATGATTTCCTTTGACACCCAAAGTCCCAGGCCGGTGCCGGTGTCCTGCTTGGTGGTGAAGAAAGGTTCGAACACACGGTCCAGGTCGGGGGCGGCGATGCCTCTGCCGGTGTCGCCCACCTGGACTTGGACGCCGGGGACGCGATCCTTGCTGGCCTCGCTGACACGCACCGTCAGCGCGCCGCCGTCGTTCATGGCATCGAGGGCATTGGAAGCAAGATTGGAAAACACCTGCTGGATTTCGCCGCGGCGGGCGCGCACTGTCCCTTGACATCGATAATCGCGAACTACGTGGATCCCACGCGCGGTAAATTGCTGCTCATAGAAAGCGATGGTTTCGTCAAGCAACTCCGGCAGAGAGAACTCCGACTGCGCCGATGTTTCGCGGAAAAATCCAAGGGTTCGCCGGGTAATTGCGGAAACCCTCTGCAACTCTTTCTCGGCAAGCTTCAGATACGCCTCTCCCTGCTTGCTCATCGCTTCACTCTTCGAGAGGTAGATCAGATTGATGACAGCTTCCAGCGGGTTGTTGACTTCGTGAGAGATGGTTGCGGCAAGACGGCCGGCGGCGATGAGCTTCTCATTGCGGATCAGGGATTCTTCCGTCTTGCGCAGCACCGTCACGTCGCTCAACATGCCCAGGATACCGAGGAGTTGTCCGTTGTGCCCGAAGACCGGGTTGGCGGAAATCAGGACCCACAATTCCGATCCGTCTTTTCTGCGCAAGCGGTCGTAGAAAGGTTCTTCCTTTTCATTACGCTGCTTCTGGAGGTGCTTGATCTTGCTGGGAATATCTTCTGGAAAGAAAAAATCGAATGCGGAGCGCCCGATCATCTCCGCTTCCGCGTATCCCATCATCTCCCTCAAGCGGCTGTTGACGAAGGCGGTCCGGTTTTCAGAATCCAGCAGCCACACGCCGTCGTTGGTGGTTTCAACGATCATCTGGTATTGTTCCTGGGTTCGCCGCAGCTTCTCTTCGCGGCTGAGCGCTTCCTGCGCGGTTGTCCTTTCGGCGAGCAGGGCAGCCAGCGACAAGCCTGACACAGATAGCACGGTGATAAACACTATCAGGCCTCCCGCGTTATAGAGTGCTGGACCAAAGGCGACGAAGGGGCCGATGCCACGCGCCGTGTCCCACAGCGCAACGCTAGTGAGTGCACAACTTGTCAGCCCCGCCCCGGTCACCCCAAAACGGGCGGCGCCCCAGATGACAAACGGCAAGAGAGCAAAGTCAAAAACTTCGGCAGAAATTCTGGTCTGATACAACAGCAGCAGCGCTGAGCCCCCCAGCAGTGCCGATACCAAGAGGGCAAGCTCCATCCAGCGCAGTTTGAAAGTCTTGAATTGGGCGGCGTTGACGATCAGCGGCGTCACCAGCAGGACGCCCATGCAGTCGCCCAACCACCAAATCAGCCAGGCTAAAGGGAGATCATGCCAGGCATGAACACCGTTCAGAAACAAAACTGTAGGGCCGATAAGAGCCGTGACCATCAGGCCCAGTGCGCCGCAAAAGAGTAGGTCAAAGACATCAGACAGTCGCTTGATGCTGGTAAAGCTTCTTCTCTTGAGAAGAGCAGCAGTGAGCGCCGGCCCCAGCGTGTTTCCCGCGGCGATGCCCAGTGCCGCCCAAGGGGAAGCAGTAGTGAACAGATTCACTAGAAAGGCGCCGATGGCAATGCCCAAGCACGTGCGCCAGCCGAACACTAGAATTGAGCCGAGCGCAAGACCAGCAGCCGGCCACACCGGAGACACATTCGCGTTGGTGAAAGGAATGATCAGCCCCAGTTTTCCCGCCGCGTAGTACGCTCCGGTGACGGCGAGCACTTCCAACGCGCGGGCCCACGGCTTCCTGATGGAGGAGGTCATCAGTTGGCTCCTGAGGGTCGGAGGGCAATATTCTAATCCGGTTGCACCGAATCAGTAGCAGTCAAACACATAAATGTTCTCTTAAGGTAAATGTTCGAGTTCTATCTTCAAGAAAAACATGATGGGTTATTTGTAAACAACTATTCACATGTACTTTAGTAATCCGCTTTATTCGAGCGAGACATGAAGGGTGCGACCAGCCCAAGCTCGCACAAGTCCAAAATGGAACTTCGTTCTTGAGGAATGGTTGTTGTTGTGATGGTCTTCACGAGCCCATGCTTGCCCTACGTGCTTTCAATCTCCAGCGGCGACTGCTGAGTTCGCTTCGTTCTTTTCTCGTAGGCCTTCCCACATTTCCACGACGCAGGCGCGCAACTCCTCGGTAATCTGCTTGTAGGTGGCCTCAGAGTGTTCGGCCGTGGCGGGCGGCGGGATGGGAGCGCCGAAACGGACACGCAACTTGGAGAGGCGGGGGAATGCGCGGCTCCGGGGCCACGCTTCAAAGAAGCCTTCCAGGGCGACAGGGCAAATGGGTACGTTGAGATGCGCCGACAGAATCGCTGCGCCTTTTTTGAATTTCTTGGGTGTGCCGTCAATCGAGCGTTCACCCTCAGGATACAGCACGAGGTTATGACCGCGTTTCAGGCCGAAAGCTCCGGCGCGCATGGCGTTCACCAGGTTGGAGTCGGGATCCACCGGCACGAGTCGGAACGTTCTACCCAGATAGTTCAGCGGACCGCGGCCGAAGATCTCGCT
>Ga0126379_10003325_pt1 | contig 10387 bp, 8 predicted proteins | sample PanSoiMetPlot_24_FD_92640 | JGI IMG/M metagenome (GOLD analysis project Ga0126379, IMG submission 92640) | Tropical forest soil microbial communities from Panama - MetaG Plot_24 | ecosystem: Environmental > Terrestrial > Soil > Tropical forest > Bulk soil | place: Panama | collected 2016-02-17 | reverse complement strand
TCCGACCATTTTCTGGATCGCGCAGGATGGGGGGATCGAAGTCTCGTCGGTCGGATGGGTGCGCAAGGAAATGGACGACATCAACGCTCGCGCGGCCGAAGCGCTCGGCGATGGAGTGAAGCCGGTGTTTCGGGCAGGCGAGCAGGTGGCGGATTTCCGCGCCGGTTGAAGCTCGAAAAACTGATCCCGCGGGGCGGGATGAAACAGTAGAGGATGAAGCAATAGGGGGAAGAAGCGCTTACCGCGAAGGACGCTAAGGATTGGGGAAAAGCGCGAAACCGGCGCGTGTGCGCCGGTGACAGGATTTTCCGCTGCGCCCGAGTTCCCGTTTCAGCGCGCGGTGGGGACGCGTTCGGCCAGGATTTCGGCTACTGTGGCGATGGCTTTTTCGATTTCCTCGTCGGTATTGTAGAAGTGCGGCGACATGCGGACGCCGGCTTTGGGGCGATAGTCCACTAATACTTCTCTCTTCAGCAGTTCGCGGCATACCTCCTGCGCCTCGGGCATGTCGATGGAGACGGTGCCGGCGCGGTGTTCGGCGTCGCGGGGTGTGTTGACACGCCATCCGTGACGGTCGGCCATGGCGATGAGCTTGGCAGTCTGGCGCTTGGACTTCTCGCGGATTCGTTCCACTCCCACTTCTCTGATGATTTTCAACCCCGGGCGCGCGGCTTCAAGCGACGGCACGTGAGAGGTTCCGTTCATGAAGCGGAACGGGGGCGCGCCGTAGCGGGTGGCGCCGACTTCGAAGCCGAAGGGATTCTCGTGGGCAAACCATCCCGTGAGCCGGGGTTGCAGTTTGTTTCCCAGATCGGGGCGGACGTAGAGGTAGCCGACGCCGGGGCCTCCGCAGAGCCATTTGAGCACGCCGCCGCAGGCGAAGTCGGTATTGAGCGCCTGCACGTCGACGGGAACCGTGCCTAGCGACTGGAAGGTATCGAGGACGACCAGGGCTCCAACCTGGTGCGCTTTTTCGATGATCGCCTTGGCATCGTTGATGAAGGCGCTGCGGAAGATGACATGCGAGATGGGGACGAGCAGGGTTTCGTCGTCGATAGCATCGAGCAGACGCTCGGTGGGGACGGTCACTCCGTCATCGGTCTTGACCATATGCACACGGGCGCCGGTCGCCTGCTGGGCTTCCCAGAAATACATGACCGAGGGGAAGTTCATGTCGGTGTAGACGACTTTGTTGCGCCGGGTGGAGAAGTCGAAGCAGGAGGCGACGACGGCCTGGCAGGTAGTGACGTTCTGGTGGACCGAAACCGAACCCTGAGGCGCGTTCAAGAGGGCGCCGATTTCGTCGCCGACCTCGAGGGCCAGCATCCACCAGGACTCTTCCCAGGCGCGCACGCCGCGTGTGGCCCAGGTATCAGCGTAGCCCTTCATGGCGTCGAAAACGCCGCGGGGCATGGCGCCGAGAGAGTTGCTGATCAGGTAGGTGGAGGTTTCGAGGATGGGAAACTCGGGGCGGTAACGCAGCAGGTCGTCGGTCATGTCGAACATTGTACTGCTTTGAGAGTGTCGCTTACTTGCTACCCGGTGGGAGTTTCCCCTACCCCGTGCCGAACCCGGAGGGGTAGCTGCGCGCCAGACCCGTCGAGCGGCCGCAGGGCGCCGGTGTTCGCGATGGCGTCGTGCCTGGAAGTAGCTTTTTCGCCTGCCAAGGACGCCAAGGTTTCGCAGAGGGCGCGGAGAACAGACCGAACGGCTCCGCGGTCAGGTGCGGCGGGGGCGGGGTTTGAGGAGGAAGAAGGCTGCGGTCAGCACGATCATGTAGACCAAGCCGCTGACCAGGGCCAGGCGTCCGGATTCGAGGATGGCGACGAGGACCAGCCCGAAGCCCAGGATGGATCCCACCGCGCCGAGCGGGGAGCGGCCGGGAAGGTGGGGGAGTTCCTCGGGTGGAAGCTGGCGGCGGAATTTCACGTGAGCGGCGAGGGTTACGAGCCATGACAGCAGCATGCCCACTAAGGCGGCGCTGATGATGGAAACGAAAGCGTCTTGGGGAGACCACTTCTCGAGCGCCAGCGCGAGCAGAATTCCGAACGAGGAAACGATGAGGGCGCGGCGGGGTGATCCGACGGAGTTCAGTTTGCCGAAGGCGGCCGGGGCCCATCCCGTGCGGGCGAGGGAAAAGAGCATGCGCGAACCGACGTAGAGGGCGGCGTTTGATCCGGAGAGCGCGGCGGTGAGTACGACGAAGTTCATGATGTGACTGGCAGAGGGGATGCCGACGTGGCGGAAGACGCTGACGAAGGGACTCTCGGTGACTCCGGCGCGGTTCCAGGGCATGATCCCAGCGAGGACGATGATGGCGCCGACGTAGACGCTGGTGAGGATCAGAAATGTAAGGCGGACGGCGCGGGGGATTTCGCCGGGCGAGCGCGATTCCCCGCTGGTGATGGCGACCATCTCGACACCTCCGAAGGTGTAGACCGCGAAGCCCATGGCGAGCAGCGGGGCGAGGGCGCCGTTGGGAAGGAATCCGCCGTGGGCGGTGTATTGGGCGGGGACGCGCCGGGCGAGAAGGAGCGCGCCACCGATAACAACGAAGGCCGCAATGGTGGCAAGCTTGATCATGGCAAACCAGTATTCGAAGCGGCCGTAATGCCCCACGCTCCACAGGTTGACCAACAGCAGAAGTAGAGAGAAGAGAACGACCCAGACGAGCCCGGGAACGGCGGGAAACCAGAACGCAAGGTACGTGGCGGCGGCGATCATCTCGGCGCCGATGGAGATGCAGATGGCGGCCCAGTATCCCGCGCGGGAGATGAATCCAGCCCAGGGGTTGAGGTAGAGGTCTCCATAAAGGCCGAAGGCTCCGGCAGCGGGGTGGCGGCTGGCGAGCTCTCCCATGGCGAGGGTGACGGTCCAGTTGATGAGGGCGGCGAGCAGGAAACTGAGGATTACGCCCGGTCCGGCAATTTGGAGGGCGGCCGCGGAGCCGAGCAGCAATCCGGTGCCGATTGAACCTCCGACGGCGACCATGGCCATCTGTCCGGCGCTCAGTTGGTGACGCAGACCGTGCTCGTGGGAAGTGTCAGGCATGGCGGCACGTATACCAGAATCTCGCTCACCGCCAAAGACTTATTCCGCCCGTGACCTTCGTAATCGCCCCTTGCCTTACCGCGTTGCCGCTTTCCGTAACCTGCAACGATAATTCAGGTGGGTTACTCCCACTTCCCATGGCGGATGCAATCAATCGGGTCGACCGGGCGGAGATCAGCAGGCACGTGGAGCGCGCCGAGAAGCTGTTGCAGAAGGGCAAGACGGCGGAGGCGCTGGAGGAATATCTGTGGGTGCTGTCGGCCGATGCGGAGAACGATGCGGTGCGGCAGATGGCGGCGGATTTGTGCCTGTCTTTGCAACGGACGCCAGAGGCGGTACGGCTGTTGGGCGGTCTGTTTGACCGGCAGATCGAGGAGGGGGATGCGACCCGGGCGAGCCTGACCTACAAGAAGCTGGCGCGGTTTGTGAATCCTACCTGGGATCAGAAAGTTCGCTTCGGGCAGCTGCTCGAGAACACGAACCGCAAGCTGGCGGTCGAGACCTACGAGACGGCGCTCGACGAGCTGATGAAGCAGGGGCGGAAGCCGGATTCGCTGATGGTGCTGAAGCGGGTGGTGGCGCTCGACGGCAACGAACGCAACTTCCTGCGGCTGGGCGAGTTGTGTTCCGAACTGGGGGACAGTAAGGCGGCTGCGGCGGCGTTTCAGCGCTTGGCGGAATTGTCGGAATCGTCGGGCGCGGACGCGGCCCAGTGGTTTGAGCGGGCGTACTCCGAGGATGCCACCGATCCGAAGATCGCCTTGAGTTACGGCAGGAGCTTGCTGGCCCAGGGCCAGATGGGTGCGGCGATTTTTGTGCTCGAGCCGCACGTGGGCGCCGGGAATCCTGCGTTCGAGTTGCGCGACGTTTATGCCAAGGCGCTCGTGGCCGCCAACCGTCTGGCGGAAGCGGAACCGTTCGTGTGGCAGATCATGGAGCAGAATCCGGCTCGCGTGAATGAAGTGGCGAACCTGATTGGAATGTTCGTGGATGCCGAGCAGGACGGCGAAGCGGTGGCGCTGGCGCGCAAGCTGGAAGCATACCAGCGGCACCGGGGAGAACGGCGCGCGTTCATGCTCATGATGCAGGAGGTGACGGCGGCGCGCCGCGCGTCGCCGGAGGTGCTGGAGTTCATGAGCGAGCTGTTCAACGGCTCAAACCGCGAGGCCGACTACTGCCAGACGCTGCTCAAACTGTTCGATCTTCATTTCGGGATGGGAAATTTCGAGAAAGCAGCGGAGTGTCTGGATCGTGCGGCCGAGGTGGATGCCTACGAGCCCGGTCACCAGAAGCGTCTGGAATCGCTGAAGGGGAAGATTGCAGACAGCCGCTTCAAGGTGATCGCCTCCCGCCTGGCCTGCATGAACAAGTCGGTTCCTGAGCCGGTGCGGACGGAAACTCCGACCCTGGGTTCGGCGGCCCTGCAGGATCTGATGTTGCAGGCCGAGATCCTGGTGCAGTACGGCATGCGCTCGAAGGCGATCGAGCGGCTGCAGCGCATCCAGGAATTGTTTCCCCACGAAGAGGAACGGAATCAGGACTTGCAGCAGCTTTATCTGGCGGCGGGCATGACGCCGCGCTATTCGGATTCCGGTCCGCTACGGCCCAACCCCACTCCCAAAGCGGAAGCCGCGACAGCGGCCGCGCCGCCGAGGGAGGCGAGCGATGTGGCCGACGTTTCCAGCTTCACGCGCGTGGCCGAGATCACCCGCAAACTGTACCGCCAGAGCAATGCTGACGCGGTGATGATGACCGCGGTGAACGAGATTGGCCGCCAGTGGAAGGCCACGCGCTGTGTGACGGCGATGCGCAAGCCGGGATTGCCTCCGACTGCGGTGAAAGAATTCTGCGGCGAAGGAGTGAAAGCCGGGAATGCAAGCGCGCTGGCGAAGGTCGTCGCTGCCGTGCAGGATGCGGCCATCACCCGTGGGACGCTGACCGTGACCGACGCGCTGGCGGCTCCGGAGCTGCAAGCGGTGCGCGAGGCGCTGGTGGAATTGAACGTCACTTCTCTGCTGGCCCTGCCGCTGAGCGACGGGCAGGATCACGTGGGATTGCTCTTGCTGGCGCAGAATTCGCCCCAGGGCTGGCATTCCAATGACATCGTGGTGCTGAAGACGATCAGCGAGCAGATCGTGATTGCGCTGAATAACGCCGGGTTGCGGCGGCTGGTGAAGAACCTTTCGGTCACCGACGAGAAGTCCGGGCTGCTGAAACGTGCGTCCTATCTCGATCTGCTTATGGCGGAGACGCGGCGCGGCGTGCAGCAGGGAACTCCGGTGACCGTGCTCCTGATGCAGTTCGGCAGGAACACCGCCATGGTGAAGGAATTCGGCGAGGCCGCGGTCGAGGCTACCATGCAGCAGATCGGACAGTTGTTCGCGGCTAACATCCGGCAGAACGATCTGGCATTTCGCTATGAGATGACCACCATCGCCATTGTGCTCGGGGAGACGGCGGAAAAAGAGGCCCTGATGGCGGTGGAGAAGCTGCGCAAGGTGATCGGCGGGGTGAAGATGCCGGAAAAAGAAACGCCCATTGCCTTCAACGCCGGCCTGGCGGAGGCGGTGGTTCGCCAGCAGTACGATGCGGTAGATATCGTGACTGAGGTGATCAACCGGGCGGAGCTGGCGCTCGATATGGCCATCGCGCAGGGCGCCGGCAAAGTGGTTTCCATGGCGGCTTCGCTGACCAATGCGGCGGTAGCGTAGACCTCAGGGACGAGTTTCGGTTGACGATTGCCGATTGAGTGTTTTACCCCCACCTTCGTTGTCATTCCCAACGCCGCCAGGAATCTCGATTCCCTTCGAGTGTCGGTGCTGCCGGGATACAGGTCCGTCGCCTCGCTCGGCGGGGTGACAATCGTGATTTGGGACGGCAGTCGTTCCATCCGGATGCCCGTCGTTCCCCAGCGTGGCGTCGCTACAGTCTCGTCGATTCGCGACCGGCTGGCCCGGACGCACGGCCCCCAACGTTCGGTCTGGTAAACTGACAAGTTTGGCCGAAGCTTTCGGAACCCTTCCTAGTCCAGGAACTTATGTTGAAACCAGGTGAGATTGCGATTGTCAGCGGAGCGCGCACGCCCATGGGGCGGTACTGCGGCAAACTCAAAGACTTCACAGCCATGGAACTGGCGGCGGTGGCCAGCAAGGGCGCGATCGAGCGCGCGGGAGTCGATCCCGGGGAATTCGATCACGCGGTGTTCGGCAACGCGCAGCAGACTTCGGGCGACGCCCTCTACGGGGCGCGGCACGTGGGGTTGCGGGCAGGCTTGCCGATTGAGACCCCGGCGCTGACGGTGAACCGGCTGTGCGGATCGGGCATGCAGGCGATTGTCAACGCGGCGCAGATGATTGAGCTGGGCGAAGCCAACATGGTGCTGGCGGGCGGCATGGAAGCCATGTCGCAGGCGCCGTTTTCGATCCGCGGGCGCGATGGCTTCACGCTGGCGCCGGGCGGGAAGCTTGAAGATTCGCTGATGGTGGCGCTGCTCGATACCTACTGCGGACTCTATATGGCGAACACCGCCGAACTGTATGGCGAGCAGCAGGAGATCACGCGGCAGATGCAGGATGAGTTTGCTCTGCGCTCGCAGCAGGGCGCCGACGCGGCATACAAGGCGGGACGGTTGCAGGAAGAAATCGTCCCGGTTCCGTTGAAAGACCGCAAGGGTGAGCTGAGCGGGGAGATGTTCGCGGAGGATGACCACCGGCGTCCGCAGACGACGATGGAGGGTTTAGCGAAGCTGAAGCCGGCGTTCGGCAGGAACGGTACGGTGACGGCCGGCAACGCGAGCGGCATTGTGGATGGTGGCGCGGCGGTTGTTGTCATGGCGCTCGAACAGGCGCACAAGAGGAATTTGAAGCCGCTGGGAAGGATCGTGAGCTGGGGGATTGCCGGGGTCGAGCCGAAGCTGATGGGGCGGGGCCCGGTTCCCGCCACCAGGCTGGCGCTCGAGAAGGCGGGGTTGACGCTCGACTACATCGATCTGATCGAAGTGAACGAAGCGTTTGCAGCGCAGTATCTGGCGGTGGAAAGAGAATTGGGACTCGATCGCGAGAAGGTGAACGTCAACGGGGGAGCGATCGCGCTGGGACATCCGCTGGGCGCCACGGGAACGCGGCTGGTGATCACGCTGCTGCACGAACTGCGGCGACGGAAGAAGAAGTACGGACTGGCGACTGCGTGCATCGGCGGCGGGCAGGGGATTGCGATGATTGTGGAAAGCATGAACTGAAATTGTTGATTGTTGATTGAAACCCCAGTGCCAGCACGAATGAAGATTGTCATCCCTCGCCAAGCGAGGGATCTGCAGTTGGGAATGTAGTGACGCCGCTGATTTTGGTGGGAGCTGAAATGGTGGTTCAGGCTCGGGAGCGATTCACGCGACTTCGCTGGGGATACGGGCATGGTCCCTTCGCGGGACTGAGTGAACCCAGCCAATTTAGCTCTCGTTGGACGGTTTAAATTTGTCCCAAATGTCGGACAGAGACAGGATTCGAACAGCCCGATTTTCTGAAACATGTCGGACGCAATTTTTCGAATCTGATGTATCCGGACCGGCAAGCGGTCGAGCGTCAGGCGACAAGCTATCTGAGAGACGAGAACGCGTTCGTAGACTTCTACTGCAGCGGTTGCAATGGTGTAGTTCGTGCCTATTATCGATACGATCCGCCCGAAGAGAAGGTTCACGGTGAAGGAATCAAACTGTCGATTGTGGTGGAAAGCACGAGCCTGGCCCAGCGGCCCAGTTGACAAGAAATGCGGATTCCTCGCTGCGCTCGGAAGGACAAATGGCGGGGCTGCAATCGTACTTCGGCAATCGTAAATCGTACTTCCCAAGAGGACTTATATGGCGATTAAGAAAGTCGGGGTTCTGGGTTGTGGATTGATGGGGTCAGGCATCGCGCAGGTGGCGGCGATGGCTGGATTCGATGTCATTGTGCTTGAAGTGGATCAGAAGTATCTCGACAAGGGTTTTGCCGGGATCGAGAAGTCGCTGGCGAAGTTTGCCGAGAAGGGAACGATCAAAGAATCGGCCGAGACGGTGCGCGCCCGCCTGAAGGGGACGACCAACAACCAAGACCTCGCCGATTGCGACATCATCGTCGAAGCGGTGATCGAAAACGTCGAAGAGAAGAAGAAGATGTATGCGGCGCTCGACGAGGTAGTGAAGAAAGACTGCATCTTCGCCTCGAATACGTCTTCGATCTCGATTACCGAGCTGATGACGGCCACCAAGCGTCCGGAGCGGTTCATCGGGCTGCACTTCTTTAATCCAGTGCCGCTGATGAAGCTGGTTGAAGTGGTGCGCACGATCGCCACCGCTGACGATGTGTACGAGACTGCCTACGAGTTCGGCAAGAAGCTGGGCAAGGTTCCGGTGCGCGCGTCGGACAAGACTGGATTCATCGTCAACCGTCTGCTGGTGCCGTATCTGCTCGATGCCATCCGCGCCTATGAGGAGGGCGCAGGATCGATTGAAGACATCGACCATGCCATGAAGCTGGGCTGCGGGTATCCAATGGGGCCGTTCACCCTGCTCGATTTCGTGGGGCTGGACACGACTTACTACATTACCCATGTGATGTACGACGAATTCAAAGAACGGCGGTTCACTTCGCCTCCGCTGCTGAAACGGCTGGTGATGGCGGGGTGGTACGGGCGCAAGTCGGGCAAAGGGTTCTACGATTACGCGGACCCGGCCAATCCGAAGGCGCAGAAGTTGTAACTTGATTCGAGGTGGCCTCCATGAAACGGCCGTGGATGGTGGTGGTTGCGACGGTCGTGCAATGGTTGCTGGGCCTCGGTTCGGCGGCGTTGACTGTGTACCTGCTGGCGCTTACGCGCTCGAAGGAAACGCTAAGTGCGCAAGATCCCGCCGCGGAGATCCAGGGCCTGGAGATTGCGGCCGCGGTTTTCATTCTTCCCACCATTGTGTATCTGCTGGCCGCCTACGGCATGCAGAAGGGGAAGCGCTGGGGATGGTGGCTGGCGTTGGCCATGAACGTGGTTTCGACCGGGGTATTTCTGGCGGGCACGTTTGACGTGGGCGTGCGCCAGGTGGATAAGGATGTGCTTCCTTTCGCGGCGGGGTTTGCGCTGGTGGTGGCGTGGTTGCTCTTGTCCCAGGTGAGAAGGTTTTTCTGGAGGGGCCCGGCGGCGGCCACTTAGGCTCACTTCACCACGGAGGCACAGAGGCAGGGGAGAAGATCTTTCGTTTCCTTGCTCCCCGGACGAGGGCGTCCGGGGCAGCGTGATTGGCGGCGGTTTCGGCACTGTTGATAGGCGTAAATCCGCGAGATCCGCGGGAAGGACTTTTATGGGCTTTGAAAACATTCTGGTGGAAAAGAAAAACGCGATTGCCTACGTCACCGTGAACCGTCCCAAGGTTTTGAACGCGCTCAATATGGCGACCATGGAGGAGCTGCGGGCGGCGTTTACTGACATCAAGAATGACCGCTCGATGCGCGTAGCCATCATGACCGGTTCGGGCGAGAAGGCGTTCATTGCCGGGGCGGACATCGGCGAGCTGTCCGGGCACGATGCGGTTTCGGCCAAGGAGTACACCCATAAAGGACAGTCGGTGCTCGATCTGATCGAGAACCTGGGAAAGCCGGTGATTGCCTGCATCAATGGATTTGCGCTGGGCGGGGGTTGCGAGATTGCGATGGCCTGCACCATGCGGCTGGCGAGTGAGAATGCCAGGCTGGGACAGCCGGAAGTCAAGCTGGGAATCATTCCCGGCTATGGTGGGACGCAGCGTCTGCCGCGGCTGGTGGGCAAGGGAATGGCGATGCAGTTGGTGCTGGCGGGGGAGATGATCTCGGCGCAGGAGGCGCATCGCATCGGGTTGGTGAACGAGGTCACTGCCGCGGGTGACCTGATTGCCCGCGCCGAAGCCATCGCGCAGAAGATTATTGCGAACGCGCCCCTGGCCGTGCAGTATGCCATGGAGGCTGTGAACAACGGCATGGAGATGACCCTGGCCGAGGGGTTGTATCTGGAGGCGGTGCTGTTCGGCGTAGCCTGCGCAACCGAAGACAAGACCGAGGGAACGAAGGCGTTTCTGGAGAAGCGGGTGGCGCAGTTTAAGGGAAAATGATCACCCCAAAGACATAGGGACACATAGAAAACCGGGAACCAGGAAACCGAGGCGATCATTCGGGCCCCCGCGAACAATCTGCAGTATACCGGCGCGCCGGCGGAAATACGGATTCCGCGGGTTGCTCGAAATGACAAACCAGGCCAAAGCGTAATCCCTGCATGCTGAAATCACTTCACATCGGCCGTTATGCCACGAAGCCCGAAGACTTCCGGACGCTGGTGAAGTTCT
>Ga0126379_10003324_pt1 | contig 10390 bp, 8 predicted proteins | sample PanSoiMetPlot_24_FD_92640 | JGI IMG/M metagenome (GOLD analysis project Ga0126379, IMG submission 92640) | Tropical forest soil microbial communities from Panama - MetaG Plot_24 | ecosystem: Environmental > Terrestrial > Soil > Tropical forest > Bulk soil | place: Panama | collected 2016-02-17 | reverse complement strand
GCCAGCCCTACCTTCAGTCCATCATTCATGGAAAAGGATCAGAACGACCTATTCGCCTTCGAGACAATAGGAATAACGTTGTGCATAGTCCGTGCGGACTCGGTAAGGAACTTGCGGATGTTGCGCGCGGCCTGGCGGATGCGCTGCTCGTTCTCGACGAGCGCGATGCGCACATAGCCTTCGCCATATTCGCCAAAGCCGACGCCGGGCGATACGGCAACGCTCGCCTTTTCCAAAAGCAGCTTCGAAAATTCGAGTGAGCCGAGATGGGCGAACATTTCTGGGATCGGCGCCCAGGCGAACATGGTGGCAGGCGGTGACGGGATCTGCCAACCGGCGCGAGTGATGGCGTCAACCAGGCAATCGCGGCGGCGCTTATAGATGGCGCGGATCTCGGCGATGCAGTCCTGCGGCCCGTTGAGCGCTGCAGCGGCCGCTACCTGAATTGGCGTAAAGGCGCCATAATCAAGATAGGACTTGACCCGCGTGAGCGCATGGATCAGCCGCTCGTTGCCGACGGCGAAGCCGACGCGCCATCCCGGCATGGCGTAGGTCTTGGAAAGGGTGGTGAACTCGACAGCGATATCGATCGCGCCGGGAATCTGAAGAATCGACGGCGGCGCGCCGTCGAAATAGATCTCAGCGTAGGCGAGGTCAGATAGCACGATCAGCTCGTGCTTCTTCGCGAAGGCGACCACCTCCCGATAAAAATCGAGGTCCGCGACCACGGCGGTGGGGTTCGCGGGGTAATTGAGGACGAGCGCAGAGGGCTTCGGCACAGAGTGGCGCACAGACTTGTCGAGCGAGGCCATGAATTGGGAATCGGTGCGCGCCGGCAAATGCCTGATGACGCCGCCCGACATGATGAAACCAAACTCGTGAATGGGGTAGGTCGGGTTCGGCACGAGGATCACGTCGCCCGGCGCGGTGATGGCTTGCGCCACGTTGGCGAAACCCTCCTTGGAGCCGAGCGTCGCCACGACCTGGGTATTGGGATCGAGCTTCACACCGAAGCGGCGCGCGTAATAAGCCGCCTGTGCTTTCCGCAGGCCGTAGATGCCCTTCGAGGCCGAGTAACGGTTGGTGCGCGGATCGCGCAGCGTCTCGATCAGCTTGGCGGTGATGTGGGGCGGTGTCGGCATGTCGGGATTGCCCATCCCGAAATCGATGATGTCGTCGCCGCGTGCACGCGCTTCAGCCTTGAGCCTGTTCACCTGCTCGAAGACGTAAGGCGGCAGCCGCTTGATTCTATGGAACTCGCTAGTCACGGGCGCGGGTCCCCCCCCCCCGTTCGGACCCCTTAGGGGGTTCCACTTGAACCATAAAAACGCCCCGCGGGGCAAGCTCCAGGCAGCCTCTAATATGCCTGGGTGGAGGTGGCTGCTGGTGCTGCTGGCTTGGACGAAACTGCCGACTTCGACGAGGTTGCTGCCGGAGTCACTGATGCCGGCGCCCCAGTTCCCGTCTGGCCCGAATTGTCCTGCTGCACCGCCTGCTCCTGTTTCAGCTTCTCCTGCGCGAGGTCAGAAATGGCGGCCGCCTGTTCGGTCTTAGTCATGGTCTTATCGTAGTCGCGCTGGAGCTGGGCGTTGGTCGCTACCGGCTGCCCCGACGTCAGCGCGTCAGCGCAGGCGGCAAGCGCAAGTGGAACCAGAGCGGCGAGAAGGCGTAAGGCAAGTCGCGGCAGCATGCACAGCATCACGTTAGGAGTCTTGTTGGTTTCCCCGTTGCGATTGGCAATCGCCTACCCTCTGTTATATTGCATAGCACAATGAGGCTTTGCGCGAAAGCCGAGGGCGAGCAGCATTTCTCCCGCATGGTGGCTTGAGCAAGGTTAAACCGGGGTAAAACAAGGACAAATTGATGCAGGAGACCACCAAGAGCCCCGATAAGGACGGGGAGCACCAATACCGCATCGATCAGCTCGATGCTCTCGCCAAGAATATGATCCGTCTGTTCGACCAGGGAGCTAAAGCCGTCTCAACAATGGCCGAACGCTCAAATGGCCAAGGTCCTTACAACGTCGTTTCCGAAGCCAATGAAGCGGCAAAATCGCTCAGCGAGATCGCGCGCCATTGGGTAGCCGATCCCGGCAAGCTGGTCGCGGCTCAGGGCGAACTGTTCAAGAGCTACGCCGATCTTTGGGGCCGCTCGGTCCGCCGCTTTCTCGGCGAGGAGGTCGAGCCTGTTGTTGTGCCGGAGCCCGGCGACAATCGCTTCAAAGACCCGGATTGGTCTAATGGCCAGTTCTTCGACTTCTGGAAGCAGGCTTATCTCATCACCTCCCGCTGGGCCGAGGATGTCACCCGCAGGACCGAGGGCATCGACGAGAAAACGCGCAAGAAGGCGCTGTTCTACCTGAATCAGGTCCTCTCGGCGCTGTCGCCCTCAAACTTCCCTTTGACCAATCCGGAAGTGGTCCGCACCACGCTCGCCACGAACGCCGAGAACTTGGTGCAGGGCATGGCGCATTTCGTCCAGGACCTCGAGCAGTCGAAGGACCTGCTGCGCATCAGCCAGACCGACCTATCGGCCTTCGAGGTCGGACGAAACCTCGCGGTGACGCCGGGGAAGGTCGTGTTCCAGAACGACCTCATCCAACTCATCCAATATGCGCCAAGTACGGGCGAGGTTTATGAGAAGCCGCTGCTGATCGTGCCGCCTTGGATCAACAAGTACTACATCCTCGATCTCGTGCCCGAGAAGTCGTTCGTCAAATGGGCGGTCAGTCAGGGTTTCACTGTGTTTCTGATTTCCTGGGTGAACCCCGATGCCCGCCTCGCGCAGAAGACCTTCGAGGACTATATGCGCGAAGGCATCCTCGCGGCGGTCGATGCCGTGAACCGGCAGACCGGCGTCCGTCAATTCAACGCGCTCGGCTATTGCGTCGGCGGCACGCTGCTCGCCTCCACTCTCGCCTATATGGCGGCCAAAGGAGACGACAGAATCGTATCGGCGAGTTTCCTCGCCGCGCAGGTCGATTTCAGCGAAGCCGGCGACCTTCTCGTGTTCATCGACGATTCGCAGCTCAAGTCGCTCGAGGAGATGATGGCTGAGCATGGCTATCTCGATGGCTCGCGCATGGCTACGGTGTTCAACATGCTTCGCCCGCGCGATTTGATCTGGCCTTACGTCGTCAACAACTACCTGCTCGGCAAGAAGCCCTTCCCGTTCGATCTCCTATTCTGGAATGCCGATTCGACACGCCTGCCTGCCGCCAATCACGCCTTCTATCTGCGCGAGTTCTATCACTTGAACCGCTTGAGCAAGGGCGAGATGCAGCTTGGCGACGTCAAACTCGACCTCGGCAAGGTGAAGATCCCGGTCTACGAGCTCTTCACCAAGGAGGACCACATCGCGCCGGCTTTGTCGGTGTTCCGCGGCAGCAAATTGTTCGGCGGCCCGGTGCGCTTGACCATGGCTGGCTCCGGCCATATTGCCGGCGTGGTCAATCCGCCGGAGAAAAAGAAATATCAATTCTGGTCGGGAGGCTCGGCTCCGGCCACTCTCAAGGAGTGGATCGCGCAGGCGAAGGAGACCCCCGGCTCGTGGTGGCCTGACTGGGCGGCGTGGCTCGCGTCTTACTCTGGCGAGAAGGTGCCTGCACGCGATCCTACGACTGGGCCGCTCAAGCCTACCGAGGATGCCCCGGGATCCTACGTGAAGAGCCAGGACGTGGCCGCGTAGGGGCAAGGGATTTTCAATTGGTCGTTAGCCGGCGAGCACCAAGCGGCTACTGATCATCGGCCCGCAACATTAGCGCGGAACTGTTGAACAGCGGCGACGTTGCGGCAAGCAGTATCGGGAATTCTGCCTTCGGCATTTCAGTCCGTCTTATTGGCAGCTACAGTCCCGTAAGCATCGTGAACAGCGGCGACTTTGCGGTGACCGGCGTTTATGGTTTCGGGATTACAGCGGCAACTTCGCGGTGAACGCTGCAGGTGATGCCACGGGGATTTTCGCCTAGAGGCGCCCCCTCCAGTCCCATCATCATCATCCAGAACACGGGCGCCTTGGCAGTCGAAGACACCGGCCTCGGAACCGCGACAGGCATCAGGGCATTTGCGATCGGAAGCTCGGTGAAGATTGAGAACTGAGCTAAAAAGCTTCTTGGGCGGCGGCGCCTTCGTCCTGCCCCAGCTCGAGACGGCGATGCAGGACATGTGGCATCAGGGCTCTGACACCTGGTTCGACCGCACCGCGGATTAAGGGTGCTGCTCAATGGCGGCAGCGGGGCCCCCCTCGCCCGGTAGCCAACAATCTACGGGAATAGCGGGAGCTGCTCGAGCCCCGTTGTCTCCTCGAAGCCGAACATCAGATTGAAGTTCTGCAACGCCTGTCCGGCCGAGCCCTTCACCAGATTGTCGATGGCTGAGATCACGATGGCGCGGCCTGGGAGGCGGTCGGCGAACACGCCGATATGGCAGAAGTTCGAGGCGCGCACGTGCTGGGTTGCGGGGATGACGCCCTCCTCTACCACATGCACGAACGGCTCACTCGCATAGGTGTTGGCAAGCGCGCCGCGGAGGTCTGAGGCGGTCGCCTTGCCGGAAAGCCGCACATAGCAGGTGCACAGTTCGCCCCGACTCATCGGCGCAAGATGCGGCGTGAAATTGATTGTCACCGAGGCAGCGCCAGCCAGCGAAAGCTCCTGCTCGATCTCCGGCACGTGGCGGTGATTGCCGATGCCGTAGGGCGAAAGCCCCTCGCCTGCCTCCGAAAACAGGATGTTCTGCTTGAGCGTGCGCCCGGCGCCGGAAACGCCTGACTTAGCATCGATGATGATGTCCTCGCCCGCGACGAGCTTCGCTTTGATGAGCGGCAGGAGCGCGAGCAGCACGGAGGTTGGATAGCAACCGGGACATGCGACGATGCGGGCGGCCCTTATCTTGTCGCGGTAGTGTTCGGTCAGCCCGTAGACGGCGTCCTTGAGTAGCGTCGGCGCGCTGTGCTCGCCGCCATACCATTCGGCATACACCGAAGCATCGCGTAGGCGGAAGTCCGCCGACATGTCGACAACCTTGATGCGCTTTGGCAGCTTCGCGATTTCGGCATGGGCGGTGCCGTGCGGCAGCCCGCAGAAAACGACGTCGACCTCGTTCCAATCCACCTCGTCGGAAGTCACGAGCTTGGGCAAGTCCAGGCTTGCAAGATGCGGAAAGACCTGGGCCAGGCTCTGGCCTGCGTGTCCCTTGGCGATCAGCGCCGTGATCTTGATGCCGGGATGGAGCGCGGCAAGCCTGACCGTGTCGGCGCCGGTATACCCGGAGGCGCCGAGCACTGCGGCTCTGACTGGCTTTGTTGTAGCCATTACGAATCTCTGGAAGACGCCTCGCCCGAGAGGGGCTTAGCCGAATCTGATGCGTTGCGGAAGTAAGGGCTGTGCCGTCCAAGTTCAAATCGAGACTTGGGCGAAGCTTGCCGAAGCGCGGACTAGCGCTTGGAGAACTGGAAGCTTCGTCGGGCTTTTCGCTTGCCGTATTTCTTGCGCTCGACCGTGCGCGCGTCGCGAGTCAGGAACCCGCCCTTCTTCAACACGCCACGGAGCTCAGGCTCGTAGCGGGTGAGCGCAATCGAGATGCCGTGCCTGACCGCGCCGGCCTGACCCGAAAGGCCACCGCCGCTCACCGTGCAGACGATGTCGTACTCGCCTTCGCGCTTTGAGGTGACGAGCGGCTGCTTCAGGATCATTTGCAAGACCGGACGCGCGAAATAGGCGGCATGGTCCTTGCCGTTGATCGTGATCTTGCCTGGTCCGCGCTTGACCCACACACGTGCGACGGCGTCTTTGCGCTTGCCAGTGGCGTAGGCGCGGCCTTGCGCATCGACCTTCTTCTCGTAGACGCGGGCCTGAGGCGCGCCGGTATCGGTCTTGAGCGGAGCAAGGTCCTCTAATGTCATGGTCTCGCTCATGGCTTCAAGCGCTCCTTGCATTCTTGGCGTTCAGCCCGGCGACGTCGAGCTTGGTTGGGTTCTGCGCCTCGTGGGGATGTTCCGGCCCGGCATAGATGCGCAAATTGCCGAGCTGCTGGCGGCCGAGCGGCCCGCGCGGGATCATGCGCTCCACGGCCTTCTGCAACACCCGCTCGGGATGCTTGCCGTCGAGAATCTTCTCGGCAATGCGATCCTTGATGCCACCGGGATAGCCGGTATGCCAGTGATAGACCTTGTTGGCTCGCTTGTTGCCGGTGAGCGCCACATTGCCGGCGTTGATCACCACGATATTGTCGCCGCAGTCGAGATGGGGCGTGTAGGATGGCTTATGTTTGCCGCGAAGCCTGTTAGCGATGAGGACCGCGAGCCGCCCCACCACGAGGCCCTTGGCGTCGATCAGGATCCAGGACTTCTCGATGTCCTTCGGCGTGGCTGAATAGGTCTTCATGAATGGGCTCGTGGGGCTCGAAAGATCGGCGCTTCTAACGACCCGTCTTCGGCACGTCAAGCGAAGATGAAATATGCCCTGAAACCTAGTACTTAGTTATGTGGTATTTTCATACCACATTTCCCATCGGACCCGGGCTCGCGTCATCGTTTCCTTCAAGGGCGCACCGACTGCTCTAGTAAAGCCTACGAAGCTCTCTGATATAACGCTCGGGCTCGGACAGAGGCTCGCGCGACACATGGCCAAAGTTCTGAAACAGCAAGCGTTGAACGACGAGGTGCTGCTGCGTGAGCAACGCGGTTCTGTCGCCGTGCTCACGCTGAACCGGCCCGAGGCACGCAACAGTCTTTCCCTCGAAATGATCGCGGCGCTGCATGGCGAGGTCAAGGACCTCGGTGGCAGCGATGCTATTCGCGCTATCGTCATCACCGGCGCAGGCTCCGCCTTCTCGTCGGGCCACGACCTCAAGGAGATGACGGCGCACCGGAATGATCCCGACCGTGGCCGCGCCTTCTTCACCAAGACCATGTCCGCCTGCTCCGATATGATGATGTCGATCGTGCGCTGCCCGAAGCCGGTCATCGCCGCGGTGAACGGCATCGCCACGGCTGCCGGATGCCAGCTGGTGGCGAGCTGCGATCTTGCCATGGCGAGCATCGACGCGCGGTTTGCCACCCCGGGCGTAAATATCGGGCTATTCTGCTCGACGCCGATGGTGGCGCTGTCCCGCAACGTCTCGCGCAAGGCGGCAATGGAGATGCTCCTGCTCGGTGAGATGGTTGGCGCCGAGGACGCGAAGACGCTTGGCCTGGTCAATCGCGTGATCGCTGCCGATCGCGTGGTAAACGAGGCGGTGGATCTTGGGCGGCAGATCGCGGAGAAGCCAAAGCGCACACTCAAGATGGGCAAGGAGGCCTTCTATCGCCAGCTCGAGATGCCGCTCGAAGACGCCTACCAATATGCCTCCGCGGTCATGGTTGAGAACATGCTCGACGAAGAGGCCAAGGAAGGCATCGGGGCCTTTATCGATAAGCGCGCGCCGCGCTGGCCACGCTAGACTTAAGACACCGGCGGCACACGCTATTTCTCTTCCGATGAATCACGACGCCTATAGCGATGCCTATATCAGGGACATCCTCGCCAACAACCGCACCATCGCCATGGTTGGGGCGAGTCCTAACACCTCGCGGCCAAGCTATTTCGCCATGAAATATCTCAAAGCCAAGGGCTTTCGCGTGATTCCGGTCAATCCGGGGCAGGCCGGCAAGGAGATCCTGGGCGAGAAGGTTTACGCCTCGCTTGCCGACATCGAGGAACCCATCGATATCGTTGACATCTTCCGCGGGTCCGCGGCCGCGCTTCCCATCGCAAAAGAAGCGATCAGGATCGGGGCCAAGGTCGTGTGGATGCAGCTCGGCGTGCGCAATGCTGAGGCGGCGAAGCTCGCCGAGGACGCAGGCTTGAGGGTGGTCATGAACCGCTGCCCGAAGATCGAGTATGGCCGGCTCTCTGGTGAGCTCAATTGGGCCGGCGTCAACTCGCGCATGCTGTCGAGCAAGCGGCCTTTACTCGGACCAAAGGGCGTGCAACACCGCGTGCTCGCCGGCAAAGCCTAGCCCGGCTCGTTGCTATCATCCCGCCGATCTCTAGCCTACAGAGGGAAATGACAATGTCCGCGGACCGGAAGCCCGGCTTCGACACGCTTGCCATCCATGCCGGCGCTCAGCCGGATCCCGCGACCGGCGCACGCGCTACTCCGATCTACCAGACCACGTCCTATGTGTTCGACGACGTGCACCACGCGGCTGCTTTGTTCAACCTCGAGACGTTCGGCAACATCTATACCCGCATTACCAACCCCACCCAGGCGGTGCTGGAGGAGCGTGTCGCGGCACTCGAAGGCGGCACGGCGGGGCTCGCTATCGCCTCAGGGCACGCGGCGCAGATGCTCGTGTTCCATACGCTGCTCGAGCCAGGCGATGAGTTCATCGCCGCGCGCCAGCTCTATGGCGGCTCGATCAACCAGTTCACCCATTCCTTCAAGAAATGCGGCTGGACGGTGCGGTGGGCCGACACCACCGACCCAGAGTCCTTCCACGCGGCGATAACGCCCAAGACCAAAGCGATCTTCGTCGAGTCGATCGCCAATCCCGGCGGCATCATTACCGACATCGCGGCAATCGCCGCGGTCGCCAAAGCGGCCGGTGTTCCTCTCATCGTCGATAACACGCTGGCCACGCCCTATCTCATCCGCCCCGTCGAGCACGGCGCCGACATCGTCGTGCACTCCCTAACCAAGTTCCTCGGCGGTCACGGCAACTCGATCGGCGGGGCGATCGTCGATTGCGGCACCTTCGACTGGATCGAAAGCGGGCGCTATCCGACTTTGTCCGAACCCTCACCGTCCTATCACGGCATCACCTTCGCCGAGACCTTTGGCAATTTCGCCTTCGCCATTGCCTGCCGTGTGTTCTCGCTGCGCGATCTCGGCCCTGCGATCTCTCCCTTCAACGCTTTTCTCATCTTGACCGGCATCGAGACGCTGCCCCTCCGCATGCAGCGTCATTGCGACAACGCGCTGCACGTCGCCGAGTGGTTGGCGCGCCACGACAAGATCGCCTGGGTTAACTATGCCGGCCTCCCCGACAACAAATACTACAAGCTTGCCAAACGCTATTCGCCGAAAGGCGCCGGTGCGGTGTTCACTTTCGGGCTTAAAGGCGGTTATGAAGCCGGCATTGCGCTCGTCAGCAACGTCAAACTGTTCAGCCACCTCGCCAATATCGGCGATACGCGAAGTCTCATCATCCACCCCGCCTCGACCACCCATCGCCAGCTCACCGACGAGCAGCGCGAGCGTGCTGGCGCGGGCCTGGAGGTGGTGCGGCTATCGGTCGGGCTGGAGGATCCCGCCGATATCGTCGCCGATCTCGATCAGGCGCTTGCTGCTGCGTGAACCTTCTCGGGCGCGGTCAGGCGCGTCGTGAGCCACAAATGATAGACGGCCGCGCAAAACACCGCGACGGCGCCGGTCTGATGGGCAAGGCCGAGCGGGATCGGTACGACAAGCAGCAATGTCCACACTCCAAGCAGTGCCTGTAGCGACGCAATCAGCGCAAGCGTCAACGCGCTGCCGATGAGCTGCGGTGGTGCGCGCCTTAAAGCGAGCCAAGCAAGTTGGGCGAAACAGGCAGCAACGACCGAATAGCCCAGCATGCGGTGGTCGAACTGCACGGTCAGCGGGTTCTCGAACGGGTTGAGATACCAGGGCGAGGCTTCGCCCAGGCCATTAGGGATAAAGGCGCCGTTGATCAGCGGCCAGGTGTTGAACCCGAAGCCGGCATCAAGACCCGCCACCAGGGCGCCGGCCAGAAGCTGCAAGAAAATAAGCCCGAGTATCGACCCCGCGACCCATATGGGGGCGCGCAAGCGTGCGCCGTGATGATCCTCCCGCGCCTCTGCGCCGAGGCCGAACAGGAGCCAAAGCGTGTAGCCGAGGATGAGAAGCGCCGTGCCGAAATGAGCTGCAAGGCGGTACTGGCTGACATCAGTGCGGTTAACGAGCCCGCTCTTCACCATGTACCAACCGACTGCGCCTTGCAGACCGCCGAGCAGGAAAAGACCGATCAGTCGCGGCCGATAGGCGCGCGGGATATAGCCGGCTAGCCAAAAGCCTATGAACGGCACGGAGAACACGACACCAATCAAGCGGCCTAGAAACCGATGCGCCCATTCCCACCAGAAGATGGTCTTGAACTCATCGAGGCTCATGCCGCGCTTGAGCTCGGTATATTGAGGGATCTTCTGATAGGCGGCGAACGCCTTGTCCCAATCGGCCTCAGAAAGGGGGGGCACCACGCCTATGATCGGCTGCCACTCGGTGATGGAGAGGCCCGAGTCTGTTAGGCGCGTGGCACCTCCGACCATCACGATGACGACAATCAGGAGCGCGAGCGTGGCGAGCCAGATCCGGAGCACCCGCGCATGCTCCGGAGCCATCGCGGTTTC
>Ga0126379_10003323_pt1 | contig 10390 bp, 9 predicted proteins | sample PanSoiMetPlot_24_FD_92640 | JGI IMG/M metagenome (GOLD analysis project Ga0126379, IMG submission 92640) | Tropical forest soil microbial communities from Panama - MetaG Plot_24 | ecosystem: Environmental > Terrestrial > Soil > Tropical forest > Bulk soil | place: Panama | collected 2016-02-17 | reverse complement strand
GGGCTTTTCGCCCGCGGGAGCGGGTTTTTCGATTACAGGGGCCGGCTTCTCGATGATCGGGGCCGGCGCGGGCGCCGCCGCCACGGTCTCGACCGGCGCGGCCGCGGGCGGCTCGGCGACCGTCGTACGAGAAGGAGCGGGGGGGCTCGGGAGGTCTCCCCCCGCCAACTTCGGCGCGGGCTGCTCGAGCGACGCTGCCGCGTTCCCCACGACGACCGTGAGGCGCTCCCCTTCCGGCACGACCGCATGCGGCGCCGACTTGGCCAGGTCGAGGACGACCCGGGTCACCGGCTCAGGGGCCGACTGGAACTGCGAAACTCGGACGCGAGAGACCAGGTCGCTCTGAACCGGGAAGACCCGGTGGCGGACCTGGTTCTTCACGCCCGGCAGGTCAATGACCAGCCTCGGCGGGTTCTCGAGAACGAAGTCGCGGGAGGCGAGCGTCCCGTCTCCCAGGAGAGAGACCCGAACCTCGCGCGCCGGTCCGACGCTGACTTTGACTTCCTCGAGCAGGTGCGCGACCTCTGCGCGGGCCGTAGGGCTCGGCAGGTCGCTTCCCACCGGCTTCATCGCCGGAGCCGGAGCCTGCGCGCGCCCGATCTCCTCGCTCACCACCGCAGGCGCCGGAGCCGACGTGGGTGCGGCTGGCTCCGACGGCGGGGGCGGGGGCGTTGCGGCCGCCTGGCTCTCGGCCGGCGCCGGGGTCGATGCGGCCGCCGAAGCCTCGGCGGGCTCGAATCCGATCGCCAGCCCTTGGCCGACGCTGCGGACGTCCGCGCGCAGCCCCTCCTTGTGGGAGATCGAGATCCGGGTCATCGGCTTGCCGCGCTCGACGACCGCCTCGAAACGGATCGCGGACACCAGGGTCCCCAGATCGCGGGGAGGCGCGAAGTTCTTGCCGGTCTCCGTGCCCGGAAGGTCCACGACGAGGAGGTCCGGACGGGGCTCGTAGGACGTGTACAGCAGGGGCGCGTCGGCGGAGAGGACGACCCGCGCGCCGTCGGAGTCTTCGTTGAACATGGCCCCGGAGAGGCGCACCGCGGCGGGCGCTGCGGCCTCGGAAGAAGTGACCGTCGAAGAAGCCCCGGCCGACAGCGCGGCCTGCCGCGGCGGCGACGTAGCGTTCCTGGCGGCGCATCCGGTCGCCGCCGCCATCGTGGCGGCCACGATCGCCGTCGCGGACCATCCTAATGTCCTTCGCATCGCTCCTCCCGTCGCGCCGGAAGACGTCTTCCTTCCGAAATCAGGGCTTGATCGTCGCATTGAGCTGCTTGGTGATGTCCCGGAATGGCTTCACGCTCTGGGGATCGTTCAGGTTCTGACGGAACGTGACTTCGTTGGGGGCGATCCTCAGCACCTCGCCGTCGTAGAGCTGGTCGCCCGAGCGCAGGAGGTAGCTCTTGTTGTCGGTTCCCCGGATCTGGGCGACGTATCCGGCGCGCGTCCTCCAGATCCCCTGGAGCGTGACGTCGTCGATGGCGATCCCGGCGATACCCGGCGCACGGTGCCCGCCCCCCTTGTCCGACCGGATCAGCAGCGAGCGGAACGGGTCGCGCCGGCCGGCGGGATCGTAGGAGTAGGACCGTCCCGACATCGCCGACTCCTCCTGCTCGATCAGGGCCTGGCCGGGCGATTCCCCGGGCGTGGCCGGGGCGGGCGTCGGGACGGGCGAGGGCGTCGCCTGCGGCGAAGCGCCGAACGCCGAGCCGGCCAGGAGCGCGGCCGCGGCCGCCACGGCGAGCCTTCTCAATCCGCACCCGTTTCGGACTTCTTCTTGAGGGCCTGCGCCTTGGACGCGGCGCCGCCGATCGGATTGGAGGGCTGGCTGCCGGCGGCGGCCTTCTTCGCCTCCGCCTTCTCGTCGGCGGTGTAGATGAAGGTCTTGGCCACGAAACTCGCCGCGATGGACTTGCCGGGCGCGTCGAGCGTTCCGATTCTCATCTCCTCGACGTTGATGATCCGCGAGAAGCGGCTCATCCGGTCGAAGAACAGCGCGAGGTTGTGGTACGTCCCGTCGAGCTGGATGGTGATCGGCCACTCCGAGTAGAAGTCCTTGCCGATGAACTCCCCCGGCGTGAATTTCTTCAGGGAGAAGTCGCCCTGCCGCGTCAGTGCCTCGATCCTCTTGATCAGGTCCTCGGTGTTGCGCTTGGAGGGGAGGATCTGGAGGAGCTTGGCCAGGTCGATCTCCAGCCGCTTGACCTCTTCGCGGAACTGGGAGAGCTTGCGCTCGGCCGCGCGGCCCTTCTGAATCTCCTGGTTCAAACCGTCGAGCTCCGTGCGCTTGGCTCGGATCTCGTCGTGGAGCCCGCGGATCCACGCGTAGTGGACCGCGCCGGCCAGGGCGGCGCCGAAGGCGATGCCGAAGGCCAGGGCCACCCACCACTTCCGGTCCTCGAGCCTCAGCTCCAGCGCCATCGAACGCTAAGCCCCCTTCCCTTTCTTCTCCGGGACGGGAGGAGCCCCGGCGCCGGGGGTGGGCGCGGGAGCCGGCGCGGAGGCCAGCACCGCGGCGGGGTTGAAGGTCAGCGTCATCTCCCAGCTGTAGGTCCCCGCGTTCCCGCCGTCCTGCCCGAGCGACTTGAAGACCGGCTCGGCGAAGAACGGGCTCTTCTTCAGGTTCTCGAGGTAGGTCGCGACGGCGTTCGGCGAGAGGGTCTTGCCCTTCATGGAGATCTGGTTGTTGGAGACGTCGAGGTTGGTCAGCCAGACCAGGTCGGGAAGCGCCTTGGAAATCTCGTCCATCAGCCGGACGGGGCCCTTCTGGTTCGTCTTCAGGGCGTTGATGAGCTGGATCTTCGACTCCAGGTTCGACTTTTTGGCCTCGTACTCCTTGACCTCTTCGATGATGGACTTCAGGCGCTCCGCCTCGAGGCGGGCCTTGACGATGTCGTCATCCAGGCGGCTTCGCTCGGAGATCGCCAGGAGCCCGAAGACAGCGATGTAGAGCACGCCCAGCACGAGCCCGCCGAAGAAGAGCAGATTGTTGAGCCGGGCGCCGCTCGGCAGCATCGGCGCCCTCTTCCTCGCCGCGGCGGCCTTGGCCTCGGTGAGAAGGTTGATCCGGATCAAGCGGCTTCGTCCCCGATGTGCCGGGTCGCCAGCCCGACGGCGACAGTCAGGCTCGGGGCGTTCTCATTGAGCCACTCCGCGGAGACCGAAGCCCCCGAGACGTCGATCTGGCGGAAGGGGTTCATGATCTCGACGGGCATCCCGAACCGCTCCTTCAGCTGGCGGTCGAGGTTGACGATGCGCGAGCAGCCCCCCGCGATGAAGAGCTGGTCGATGCGCTCCGTCGAGGTCGTGGCTCCGAAGAAGTCGAACGTCTTCTGGAGCTCCTGGGAGAGGTCGTCGGAGACCGACCGCAGGATCGGGAGGATCTCCTGCATGGAGTGCTCCCCCGAGGCCTCGCCGCGCTTCAAGGAGTCGGCCTGCTCGAAGCCCAGCGAGAGCTGCTTCTGGATGGCGTCGGTGTACTGGTTGCCCCCGAAGGAGATGTCCCGCCAGAAGATCGTGCTGGCGCCCGACAGAATGTTCACATTCGTGACGGACGCTCCGATGTTGACCAGCGCGACGACCCTGCCCGGCTCGACCGGGTAGTTGATCTCGAAGGCGTTCTGGAGGGCGAAGGCGTCCACGTCCACGAGCACCGGGGTCTTGCCGGCCTGGTTGATGACGCTGGTGTAGTCGCCGATCTTGTCCTTCTTGACGGCGACCAGCAGGACGTCCATCGAGTCGCCACCGCCCGGCTCGAGAACGACGTAGTCGAGGTTGACGTCGTTGATGTCGAAGGGGACGTACTGCTCGGCCTCCCAGCGGATGGACTCGGACAGCTCCTCGGCCGACATCGCCGGAAGCGAGATCTTCTTGATGATCACGGAGTGGCCCGAAAGCGAGGTCCCGAAGTCGTTGTTGCGGACGTTCAGGGAGGAAATGACGCGGTTGACCGTGTCCACGACGAGGGAGGCGTCCATGATCGCGCCGTCCACGATCGCCTCGGGAGAGAGCGGTTCGATCCCGGTGCGGACGAGCCGGTACCCGCCCCCTTTGGCGTCTTTCAGCTCGACGAGCTTGACCGCGGAGGAACCGATGTCGAGACCGACGAGGTTCTTCGATTTCTTAAACAGCACCTAACGCCCACCGAAAGAACTAAAACGGTTTAGGGCTTCAACTAAGGGTTTTTACGGCTGTGGCTCAAGGTAACAGAAGATTTTTCCCCAGTCAAGGTGCCGCGGCTCCAAACACCTCGCCTTCCAATCACTTAGCGCGAGGTACAGGGAAAAGGACAGGTTCCGGAGCCGAAAAAGATTCGGGTTGCGCTGAAAGCCCGCAGAGGGTAGGATTGCCCGCTTTTCCGACCCCGACGGGGTCTCTATTCTTTGATCGAGGGAACGACGAATGGCCCAGCACTGCCAGTTTTGCGAGAAGACCCCGATGACCGGTCACCGGGTCAGCCACGCGCACAACGTGACGAACCGGAAGTGGCACTTGAACATCAAGGAAGTCCGCGCCGTCGTCGGCGGCCGGACCCGCCGCGTCCGCGCCTGCACCCGTTGTATCCGATCTGGCAAGCTGACGAAGCCCGCCGCAAGACCGAAGACCGCAGCGGTCTAGCTCTTAGTCGCGCTCCCCGGCCACGGGGACGTTGTACTTGCGGATGACTTCCTGGACTCCGCGGATCGCCTTGAGCTTGGCGAGGATCTTCTCCAGGTGCTTCAAGTCCGAGGTCTCCAGGGAGACGGAGACGTACCCCCTCCTCCCCTCGTCGGCCCGGGCCTCGATGCGGCGGATGTTGGAGCCTTCGCCGGCAATCGCCTGGGTCAGGTCGGCCAGCAGCCCCGGCCGGTCGTCGGAGACGACCTCGAGCTCGATCGCGTACGTCGTGGACTTCTCGCCCGCCCACGCGACCTCGATCTGCCTCCCCGGGTCGTAGAGGAGGTTGCGGACGTTGGGGCAGCTCTCCGAGTGGACGGAGACGCCGCGCCCCCGGGTGATGTAGCCGACGATCTTCTCGCCGGGCACCGGCCCGCAGCACTTGGCGAGCGAGGCGAGCAGGTCGTTATGCCCCACGACGACGATGTCGGGCGACCCGAACGGGAGGATCTTGCGAACGACCCGCGTGACCGCCGTCTCCCGCTTGGGCGGCTCGACCTTCGAGATCTCCTCCGCCGGGACGAAGCGCTCCAGGGCCACCCGGGCGGCGAGCTTGCCGTAGCCGATCGCGGCGTAGAGATCCTCGGGCTTCGAGAACCCCCACGTCGCGAGCACCTTCTGGAGCAGGCCCTGCTGCTCGAGCTTCTTGACGGTCCGCTTGTACTTCTTCAGCTCCCGCTCGAGAAGCCGCCGGCCGAGCTCCATCGCCTGCCGCTTCTCCTCGGTGTGAATGAAGTGGCGGATCTTGTGGCGCGCCCGGCTCGTCGTGACGAAGGAGAGCCAGTCGCGGGAGGGGTTCTGGTTGGGCGCCGTCAGGATCTCCACGATGTCGCCGGAGGAGAGCGGCGTTCGGAGCGGGACGAGCTTGCCGTTGACCTTCGCGCCGACGCAGCGGTGGCCGACGTCCGTGTGGACCCGGTAGGCGAAGTCCAGCGTCGTGGCGCCCCGGGGGAACGCGAAGACCTCCCCCTTCGGCGTGAAGGTGTAGACCTCGTCCGGGTACAGGTCCACCTTCAGCGCGGAGAGGAACTGGCGCGGATCGGAGACCTCGCTCTGCCAGTCCACCAGCGACCGCAGCCACTGGAACCGCGCGTCGTCGGCGTGCGGGCCGATCTTGCCCTCCTTGTACTTCCAGTGCGCCGCGATGCCGCGCTCCGCGATCAAGTCCATTTCCCGGGTCCGGATCTGGACCTCGAAGGGCTGCGCGCCGCTCATGACGGTCGTGTGGAGCGACTGGTAGAAGTTCGGCTTGGGCATCGCGATGTAGTCCTTGATCCGGCCGGGCACCGGGCGCCAGCGCTGATGGACCAGCCCGAGCGCGGCGTAGCAGTCCCTCGTCTCGGGCGCGACGATGCGGAAGGCCAGGATGTCGTAGAGCTGGGCCACTTCCACGCCGCGCCGGCGGATCTTCGACGCGATCGAGTAGATGTGCTTGCGCCGCCCGGTGACCTCGGCGGCGATGCCGGCCTCGTTCAGCCTCTTCTCGAGCTCGGTGCGGATCTGCTCGATCATCTTCTCGGAGCCCTCGAGGCTCTTCTCGACCTCGCGCTGGATCCGGGCGTACTCCTGCGCCTCCAGGTAGAGGAACGCGAGGTCCTCGAGCTCCCCCTTGACCAGGCCCATGCCGAGCCGGTTGGCGATCGGCGCGTAGATGTCCATCGTCTCGCGGGAGATCTCGATCTGCCGCGCCTCCGGGAGGAAGCGCAGCGTCCGCATGTTGTGGAGCCGGTCGGCGAGCTTGACGAGGACGACCCGCAGGTCCGACACCATTGCCAGGATCATTTTGCGGAAGGTCTCGGCCTGGGCCTCCTCGCGCGAGACGTAGGAGAACCGGCCGATCTTGGTCAGGCCGTCGACCAAGTCGGCGACCTCAGGGCCGAACTGCTGGGCGATCGACTCCCGGGTCGTCAGCGTGTCTTCCAGGACGTCGTGGAGGAGGCCCACGACGATCGAGACGTCGTCGGCCTTCATCTCGGCGAGGATCGCCGCGACGTTCAGCGGGTGGACGAGGTAAGGGTCGCCCGACCGCCGGACCTGCCCCCGGTGCTCCCGCGCCGAGAAGACGTAGGCCCGGCGCAGCAAATCCTGGTCGGTCTGGGGGTTGTAGGACTCGACCCTGTCCAGGATCTCTTCAAACCGGATCATGCCGGCTCAATTATGAGCCTACCGGTCGTTAGCGGCGTCCGGACTTCTTCTTCGCGGGAGGGTTGGCGGGCGCCGGTGTGACCGGCTTGGCGGCCGGGACCGGCGCGAGCTTGCGGCGGCCCGTCCACTGCTTCCAGATCACGACGATCGGCGCGGCGACGTAGATCGAGGAGTACGTCCCGATGATGATCCCGATGATCAGCGTCAGCGCGAAGGTGTTCAGGACCTCGCCTCCGAGGAAGAAGAGCGCGACGACGACGAGCATCGTCGCCCCCGAGGTCAGCACCGTCCGCGACAGCGTCTGGTTGATCGACCGGTTGATGACGACCTCCAGCGCCTCCTTCTTGGGTGTCCGCAGGTTCTCGCGGATCCGGTCGAAGACGACGACCGTGTCGTTGACCGAGTAACCGACGAGCGTCAGGAGCGCGGCGATGACGACCAGGTTGAACTCGCGCTGGAAGATCGCCAGCAGCCCGACCGTGATCAGCGTGTCGTGAAGCGTCGCGACGACGGCGCCGAAGCCGAAGGGAAACGAGCGGAACCGCCAGGCGATGTAGACCAGCATGCCGGCCATCGAGGTCGCGACCGCCCAGAGCGCCTTCTGGCGCAGGTCGGCGCCGACCTGGGGACCAACGTTCTCCGCCGAAAGGAGGACGAACGGGCCGGTCGAGGCGTTGGCCTGGAGCCAGGTCTTGACGTTGGAGGAGAGGCCAGGGGTCCCCGCCGCGTCGGACGGGGAGTTGAAGAGGCCCATCTGCGACCGCCGCGCGATGACCTGCTCGGCGATCCGCCCGTAGTAATCGGCCGGCGTCTGGCCGCCCTTGCCGGCGACCTGGTCCGGGTCGGCGGCGGTCAGCCGCGCCGCAAGGCTGTCGCGCCCCTGCGTGTTCAGGTCGATCTTCGCGGCGTCGGCCTGGGAGCCGAGCCCCTGCCTCAGCAGGTTCAGGACGTCCGCGGTGATGTCGCGGCCTTCCTTCTTCTGCTGCTGGACGCGGATCAGGACCTCGTTCTTCTCCGGCGCCTCGTAGCGCTGGATCCCCGTGTCGCCAAAGTTGCCGGCGTCGAGGATCTTTCGCAGGTGGTCGATCTCCGGTCGGGACCCGAACTTCAGGGCGATCTGCGTGCCACCCGCGAAGTCGATCCCGAACCGCAGCCCCTTCTGGACGAAGATGGCCAGCAGCCCGACGAGGATCAGCGCCCACGAGGCGCCGATCGCCCACCACTTCCAGCGGAGAAAGTCGATGTTGGTCTGTCGAAAGAGTTCCATGCCTGCCTCAGATCGAAAGCGCGTCGATGTGCTGCTTGCGCCCGTACTCGATCTCGAACACGGTGTGCGACACGAAGACGGCGGTGAAGACGGAGATGAGCAGACCGATGATCAGCGTCACGGCGAACCCCTTCACCGGCCCGGTGCCGAACTGGAAGAGGAAGATCGCCGAGATGATGACGGTGATGTGGGTGTCGATGATCGTGGCGAAGGCCTTCGAGAAGCCGTTCTCGATGGCGGTCTTCGGGGCGCGGCCGCCCCGCAGCTCCTCGCGGATGCGTTCGAAGATCAGCACGTTGGAGTCCACCGCCATGCCGATCGTCAGAATGAAGCCGGCGATGCCCGGAAGGGTCAGCGTCGCGTTGAAGAGCGACATCGCTCCGAGGAGAAGCACCGCGTTGAGCAGGAGCGCCAGCACGGCGTTCCATCCCGCCCGGCGGTAGTAGACGACGACGGCGATGAAGACCAGCAGCGCGCCCGCGATCGAGGCCGTGATCCCCTTGCGGATCGAGTCGAGGCCGAGCGACGGCCCGACCGTCCGCTCTTCGAGGTAGGTCAGGCCCGCCGGCAGCGCGCCGGCCCGCAGGACGAGCGCGAGGTCGTTAGCCTCCTCGGGCGTGAAGTTGCCGGTGATCTGGCCGGTGTCGCTGATCCGCTCGTGGATCCGCGGAGCGGACTGGACCCGGTGGTCCAGGATGATCGCCAGGAATTTTCCGACGTTGGCGCCCGTCGCGGCCGAGAACTTCTCGGCGCCGGAAGCCGTCAGGAAGAACGTGACGGAGCTCGACCCGAACTGGCCGCGCGAGGGGCGGGCGTTCTTCAGGTCCCGGCCGGTGATGACGGCGGCCTTCTTGACCAGGTACCAGCCCGGCTGGCGCTGCCCCGACTGGGCCTTCTCCTCGACGAGCTCGAACTGGGGGGGCACCTGGCCCGAGTAAGGGGCGAGGAGGGCCGCCTTGTCCGTCGTCGGGCCCTGCTCGACGAGCTTCAACTCCAGGAAGGCGGTGCTCTTGATCAGGTCCTTGACGCGCTTGGGATCGTCGATACCAGGAAGCTGCACGAGGATGCGCTCCGCCCCCTCGCGAGCGATGAGCGGCTCGGCAACGCCGAACTCGTCCACGCGATTCCGGATGGTCTCGACCGCCTGGGACACGGCGTTGTCCGCCGTCTCCCGCCGTCTCTGGTCCTTCAGGGCGAAGGTCCACTTACCGCCGGCCGAGCCGACGTTCCAGTCGGGCAGCCAGCGTTTGACGATCTCGTCGAGCTTCTTCTCGTCGGTCTGCGGGGTCACGCCCACCGTGAAGGCGGCCTCGGAGGGGTACTCGACGGCCCCGAGGGTCAGTCCTCCGTCCCGGGCCTGGGACTGGAGCTGCTCGACCGCGTCGTCGCGCTCGGCCTTGATCGCGTCCGCGGTGTTGACCTGGAGGACGAGGTGGATGCCGCCGCGCAGGTCGAGCCCGAGCTTGATCCCCTTCTTCAGGGCGTCGGAGAACGGGGGCATCCCGGAGCCGATCCACTCTTTCTGGGCATGGGAGTAGCCGGTGGCAACGTAACCGGCCACGAGGCCGGCCACGACGAGCAGGATGAGGAGCACACGCCAGCGAAGTCTTTTACCCAAGAGGCCTCCTGAGAGAACGGCGGATGATACAGGAAAAAGGACCGACTGTCAGCAGAGGATGTGTCCGTTGTCCGTTGTCCTTAGTCCTTGTTCCATTTCCAACGAAGGACTACGGACTAAGGACTAAGGACTGGCCGGGGGCTCCCCGACCAGGCCCGCGATGGCGGCCCGCTGGATCTTGATCTTGGTGTTGTCCGAGACCCGCAGGATCACGAAGTTGCGCTCCTCATTCAAGGCATCGACCGTCCCGTAGATCCCGCCGGTCGTGACGACCTCGTCCCCCTTTTTCAGCTTCGCCAGCATCTCCTGCGTCTTCTTCTGCTTCTTGCGCATCGGGGCGATCAACAGGAAATAGAAGATGACGAAGATGAAGATCATCGGCGCGAACTGGAGCAGTCCGCTCGGCGCCTGCGGGGCGGCCGTTTGAAGCAGGTCAATCATGGCCGGGCGATCATACCCAAGTCGTGACGCTCACGGCTTGGTGAAGGGCGGCGGCCCCGTCCGGGGCGGAAGGGTTTTGCGCGCGGCTTCGGCGCGCTCCCAGAAGGCGAGGAAATTTTCCCCGAGGACGCCGAGGACTTCCCGGTCCGAGTGCCCGCGCCGCAGGAGCTCCTCGACGACGATGGGCAGCTTCGAGACGTCCTCCAGGCCCTTCGGCGCATCGTCGATGCCGTCGTAGTCCGTGCCGAGGCCGACCGCGCCGGGCC
>Ga0126379_10003322_pt1 | contig 10391 bp, 8 predicted proteins | sample PanSoiMetPlot_24_FD_92640 | JGI IMG/M metagenome (GOLD analysis project Ga0126379, IMG submission 92640) | Tropical forest soil microbial communities from Panama - MetaG Plot_24 | ecosystem: Environmental > Terrestrial > Soil > Tropical forest > Bulk soil | place: Panama | collected 2016-02-17 | reverse complement strand
CCTTGAGCGTTTGCGCAGGGTACATCGTCCAGACCGGTTCCCGGCAGAGCAGGACCTTGCCGCCGGCTTTGTGGATGCGGTGTCCGATTTCATAATCATCCGCGAGCAGCTTGGCGAGCGCCTGGTAGCCTCCGATTTTCGCGAGCCAGGATTTGTGCGTCGCGACCGATGCCCCTAGCGCGAACGTAGTTCCTTCGAGCCAATCCGCCACCAATGCACCCGCGAAGAAGTCGCTAGCGGCCCCGACACCTTCCAGTTCGGCTCCCAGATTTGGTTCTGCGATTCCCCGATAAAAGCAGCTCACGAGGCCGACGTCGGGATCTGCGAACGGCGCGAGTACTTCCCGCAAATAATTTGGACCGACACGCACGTCGCCATCGCTCTGCACAACGAATTCGTATCGCGCCGCTTTGGTCAGGAGCACCAGGTTATTTACTTTTCGGTTGGCGCCGAGTTGGGTCGCGCCTGAGAGTAGGCGCACTCGGCGCTTCGGAAATTCCGACATCACTGCCCGGACAACCTCGACGGCGGGATCTGACATTTCGTTCACGCAAAACAGGACCTCGTATTCGGGGTAGTCTTGCCTGCAAAAGCTCGAAAAATTCTCGAATGAGGCAAAATCGACACCGCGCACCGGCTTCAGGACGCTGACCGGAGGTGTGAAATCAGGTAGCCGCTTGGCGCGTTCGCGGAGGAAAAACCGAACAGCTGCGAGGATTGCGACCAGGTAATAGGCGAGCGGGGCGATCGCCAAAAGCAGGATCACCACGCGCCAAATGGAGAGGTGCGGCATCGCTCGATTGTATTAAAGCAGAAATTTTGAGTGCTACGGCGGAAAAACCGCCGGCGGCTTGGCAATTGCAGCTAGGCTTGTCTCGCGGAGGTGTTTTCGCCAATGGGAGGAACCGGTTCGAGGAAGGGCCCGCGCAGCTTGTACGGTACTCCTCGCCACTCTACCTTGTTCGAGAAGAAACTCGCGAAATACACCGCCAGATTCAAAGCGTCCCGGACAAGGGCCAGCCACGGTCTTCTGCGCACCGTGGGGTCTTCGAGAACCCAGACGCCGATGACCCAGGCAACCGAGAGCCGCAAAGCGGCATACGCGGCTAGATAGGCCACGACAATTTTCCAGGAAGAGGCGATCGCTACAACCAGAAGCAACCAAGCAAAACCAAATGTCAGGAACATGCCCAGATAGCCCATCAATCGAAGGTTTCTCAGCTGGATCAGCCAGCGCAATTCGTGCGCCAGGAACTGCCCAATAGACTCCTGGGGAAAGACCATCCAGACCGGATTGCGCATCAACTCGACGCGGTAACCTTTTTTCGCCACTTCATTCCCAAGTGCGAAATCGTCCGAATGCATGTTAATGAGGGCTTCAAAGCCACCGATTTCCGCGAGCCGCTCTTTCGTAATAGCCATCGTCCAGCCCAGTGCAAAATCGATTCTGCCGAACTTCCACGCTAGCAGCGTATTGGCCGATGCGTCCGTTGGCACTCCGACGGCGTCGACATCCGCGGCAATGCCACCGCCCGTTTTGCTCCGGAAGAGCGCGGTCACGACGCCGACCTTGGGGTCGCTGAAGGGCGCCACCACGTCCCACAGATAATCCTTGTCTACGCGCACATCGCTATCGTTTATCACCAATAGCTCGTATTTCGCTTCCTTTACCAATCGGCACAGGCTATTGGTTTTTCGGCAGTTTCCAACCTGTTCGACGCCCTCAATCAGCCGGATGGACCGGCCAGGGAACGCGTCTTGCAGCTTGCGGATTAGACCGATCACGGGGTCGTCTCTTTCCGCAACCGCGAAGACGATTTCGTATTCCGGGTAGTCGAGTTCGCACATGCTCGAGAAGTTTTCGTAGGCTTCCCGATCCACGCCTCGCACAGGCTTCAGAATGCTTATCGGCGGGGCATACGAGCGGTCAAGGGGAGGCAGTCTCTTCTTCCAGCGGAAAAAACTCAATCCGGCATACACGGCCAGACCGTAGTAGATCAACGGTGACAACGCGACCAGTAAAATCAGAGCTCGAAGGGTATTCGGCCACACGCCGCTATCTACTCCCAAGCGGAGTTCTCAGCATCGCGAAATCCGCAACTCTACGCATTTGGCCTGGCAAGTTGAACAGACCATAACATAAGTGTAGCCATTTGACTATTGTCGCGCGAGGTACGGGGCTTCGCGAGCCCTCAGACTCTAAGACACTTCGTACCCCGGCGTTGCCTCCGGCCAGTCACCAATGCTAACTCAAGGCAGGGTCGCTGTGCATCTGATAAGTCGCTGGGGATAAAGGTCGGAATGCCTGCCACTCAGCGCCAACGCGCGATCATCCGTTGATGAGAACGAGAGCCACGCCGACAGAAACCATGGCTACCCCCATCCAACGCTTCCTCGACACCTGCTCATTCAGTATGTACTTGGCACCGAGTGTGCCCACAACATAGTTGAACGCGGTCGCTGGTATCACGACGCTTAACGGCGCCCAGGAAAGCAGCACCAGGAGCGAGTAAAACGATCCCGCGAGAAGCGGCAACGCCGTCCAAACCCATCCGTTTCTTAAAGCCTTGCCCAGAAAGCGCAGCAGCGTCCCGGGCCTGAAGCTTTGCGGTTCCCCCACCATTTTCATGCCGTGGGTCAGGACGATTTCGCCGCTTGTGCTGCAGAAAATGAAAAAAATTAGCATCAGGACTACCCGGATCACGGCGACACCGCCTTTTGGTTGGTCGTAACGGGGTGCGTCTGTCCAACCAGCAATACACCCATAACGATCAGCACGACACCAAACCAGCGCCGCCCGCTCACTGCCTCGTGCAGTATCACCACCGCCAGCAGCGTCTGAACGGCGTATCCAAACGCCCCCGCCGGCATAACATAGCTGTAGTCTGCCCAGCTCACGGCGGTCATATAACAGAGCGTAAACCCGATCAGGAAAAGAATTCCCAGCCAGATGGTGCCGTTATGAGCTGTCGAGAGCAGGGCGCGCCATAGGCCTGATCGGGACATCTCGACGGCCCCAATCTGCACCATCCCGCGTTTGAGCATGAGGTCGCCTAGATTCGCTGACACTACCATCAGCGAGACCATGAATAGCGTCTTGTATCTGACTCTTTGATCTGTCATTACTTTCTTAGATTAGTCGTTTCCACCGGCGGAACTGGCTCCCGGCACAGAGACCATTGCTTTTGGCTCATCTCCACCCTGCCGGACCCACTTCAGGCGCTCGGCGCGGAGTTTAAGAAAGTCCGTCGCCTCGTGGTACAAGCGCTTGCGCTCATGACTATCCCAAAGAGCTTCGCGCACGATCCGCCACGCTATCCGCGGACGGAAGTAGTATTCGTCGTAGAAGCGGTTTACTCCCGCCATCATTTCTGCCTGCGAAAGGTGCGGGTATTCGATATGAGGGAGCTGATGGCCGCTCGAGTCCGCCAAGGCTTCGACGCGCAAGAAGCCTTCTTTTGCCATCTGATCGTGCAGTTCGGTACCGGGCATGGCGTGGGCCAGGGACACCTGTATGGTTTCGCAATCCAGCTCTTTGGCAAACTCGATCGTGTTGTTGATGGTTTCCTTGGTCTCGCCCGGCAGGCCAATGATGAAATCGCCGTGCACCTTGATCCCAACTTTGCGGCAGTTCTTCATGAACTCGCGCGCCATCTCGACGGTCGCGCCCTTCTTGACGTTCTTCAGAATCTGCGGATCGCCTGATTCGAAACCGACGATGAAGAGCCGCGCACCGCCATCGGCCATGGCTTTCAACTCTTCATACCTGCTGTGGCACCGAGCCGTGCAGGACCACTGGAACTTCAGTGGCTTGAATTTTTGGCTCAGCTCGATGACGCGGTCCTTGCGGATGTTAAACGTGTCGTCGTCGAAGAATATCTCCTTCATTTGCGGGAAATACTCGAGTGCGTTCTTCACTTCCTGCACCACGTTGTCGACCGAGCGCGTCCGCCAAGCATGGCCTGAAAGCGTCTGCGGCCACATGCAGAATGTACAGAGCGCGGGGCAGCCACGCGAGGTGTAGAACGATACGAAGGGATTCAGCAGGAAGGGTACGTTGTATCTTTCGATTTGCAGATCGCGCTTATAGATATCCGCCGCAAACGGCAGCGCGTCCAGTTCTTCGGTGTGCATTTGCGGCCGGGGCGCGTTGTGTACGATTTGTCCGTTTCGGCGGTAGCTGGCGCCAAGGATCTGGTCGAGCGGCTTGCCGTGGGCATATTCCGTCACGGCATGGTCAAATTCACCGCGCACGACGAAATCGATGTCCTCGCTGGCGTTCAGCGTTTCGTCGGGCTTGATGTGACCGTGCGGCCCAACGAAAGCCACTTTCAACGAGGGGTTGCCTTCCTTGATTTTCCTCAGCAGTTTGACGTCGCTTTCAAAACCCACTGTCGAGGTAAACAACACCAGGAACTCGTAGTCCTTACAGATCTCTACCGTCTGCTGCCAGTTGATCTTATGCGGCGAAGCATCAAGCAGCCGGCTGCCCGGAATCAGGCCTGCCGGATAGGTCAGCCACACGGGGAACCAATAGGATTCGATTTCCCGCGTGGCAGGCCACCGCGAGCTCGCGCCGCCATCAAAATTTTCGAAACTCGGCGGATTCAACAGAATCGTCTTCAAAACATCAGGCATTCTTCACCCTCAGCCCATTTCAGAATCGGTTTCCCTCGCCTTTTCGGGCCAGCGCCCACACAAATAACGCTCCGGCCATGGCCCAGCCTACAACCCTCGAGATCTAGATTATAGTCTACCGGACTTGGTTCGATCCGCCCATGTCTTTTTCCCAACGGGGCGAACTGGGCGTCCAACTGTTAAATAACGCATTCAATGGCAATTGCCGCCGCGAAGCGACTTCCATCCAACCTCGCCGGGCTACTTGGCACGGTGGCCCGTAGCCAAGGACCCGGGTAATCTTCCAGGTTCCCTCTTTAAACCGCCAGAGGTCGATGAACTTGCCCTGCCTGACCGTTTCTCTGCCTTCGTGCCCCGGGGGTGGAAGCGGTGAACGCCCCACTCCACCGCGCCGTAGCCTTTCATGTAAAACAGCTGGAGAGTTCCCGGTACAAGTTCGCGGGTTACTTGGCCGCAGCTGTTCTTTTTGCCTCCGCAATCGCCCTTTGCATTGGCCCCGATCTTTTTCACTCTCGTCTCGACGGAACGTCGATAGCAGAGGTGGTTAGCTGATCCGCGCCTCTCTTGTGGCCTCGGCAAGGATGCCCCAGATGCGCCCAACCCATTCCCGGTGTGCGGGCTTCATCAGGACCGATCGCAAGCAGGTCAGAGTGGGCCGGTCTCCTTTCATCCCGTTCATGTCTGCGGCAAAGAATTCCGTGGGCAGTTCGGCCACTGCCAAATGTAGGCCTCTCGTGGCAGCGGCGTCGAAGACCTTCCGGGCCAGCAGCGAAGCTTCGGTCACGCTCGCTGCACGGGGCGCGAACACCACGATATCCAGCTCCGGCGGAAATGCGGTGATGAACCGCTTGTCTCCCCTCAATCTTTCGTACAAATCGAGCGCGGCTTCGCGACAAGACTCGAGGCCTTTGGCAAACTCGCCGTTTCTTACGAGCGGCAGAAGCTTCTGTGTGGACCATAGCGCGACCGCGGAAGCTCCGGCCCGCGAGCACTCCAGGCTAATCTCGCCGAGATGCAGTTCCTGGGAAGTGAAATAGGTGTAAGGCGATTCATGCTTGTATAGCCGTCCCACAGCAAGATCACGGAAGATCACGCAGCCGCAGCCGTACGGCTGAAGGCCGTGTTTGTGCGGGTCGATCACGATGGAATCCGCTTGCCCCAAACGGTCGAAAGCGGCGCGGGTCTCGCCGCTCAGATTTCCTGCCAAGGCGAAGTAGCCTCCGTAGGCTGCATCCGCATGCACGCGGACATGATATTTTTTGCCGAGATCGAGGATTTCCTCGAGCGGATCGACCGAGCCCGTGGCTGTCGTTCCTACTGTCGCCACAACTGCGCCAACGCCTCCCTTCACCAAGCGGTTCTCGAGCGCCTCGACGCTGATTCTGCCGCGTGCATCGCAAGGAATCGCCTCGAATGGCAAGTGCAAAACGCCGCTAATTCGCTTGTGCGTGTAGTGCGCTTGTTCGCTGGCCACGATCGTTTTCTTCGGCGCAAGCTGGCCTGCCACCCAAAGCGCTTCCAGATTTGCCATCGTTCCGCCGCTCGTCAGGTGTCCGAGGTGTTCGGCCCAGCCGATCATTCGCGCCAACTCGGCTACCGCCTCTTTCTCCATTGCCGAAGAGGCTCGCCCGCCATCCAACGCGTGGTTATTGGGGTTGATCCATTGCGCCAAGGCGTAAGCAATGCGCGCCACCGGATGAGGCGGCTTCAGCATTTGCCCGGCATACAAAGGATGAAAATAGGGGAAGTTATTCTGCAACTTTTCCGCCGCCGCGCCGAGCACCTCGGCCATGCGTTTCGCTCCCGGCGGCCGTTCGGAATGTTCTGGTAGGGAAGCAAATCCCTCGTCCAACTTCTCCAGCGCATCGCGCAATAGCTGCACGCTCTCTTTGTCCAGCATGCGCTTCTATTCCAGCACCTTATCGAGCTGGCCTGCCGACCTCAAAAGCTCCAATTGAGCCTGCTGTCGCCGGAAATTGGCCTCCAGATAGGCCATCCATTTCTCGTTCTCGTCCAGCCGGGCTTTTTCGACGTCGCGCAAACTCATTTTGCCTTCGCCGAACTGCGACTGAATCACGGCCAGGTTCTGCTGCGCCAGTTGGAGCTCAAGCCGCGCCACTTCCTTTGCGGCTTCGGTCTCCTGCACTTTTCGCGAACGTTGGCGAACTTCCGCGCTCACCTGGTTGCGCTTCCCCGCGAGGTTCACCTTTGCCGCGTCCAGATTGGCTTGCGCCAGAGCCACGTTGGCGCGCGTCTTTGAACTGAAGATGGGCACATTGACGTTGATGCCGGCGTTGAGGTTGTTGTACTTGAAGTTGGTATAGATGTTCGAGTAGTTGCTGAAATTATATTTCGCCAGCACGCTGTAAATTGAAACCAGCTCGAGCGTCGGCCAATACCCTTTTTTCTCTCCGGCCAGCCGGAATTCTTTTGCTTTAACGTCCGATTCGGCGAAGGCTAGACTGGTGTTCCCCTGCGCCGCCATGGCCACAAGGTTCGCCCCAGCCTGCTCGGCCGAGCCCGGCAGGTCTTCGGGTGTCACCTCGATGGGCTGCTCGAGCGCCAGGCCCAGCTCATTCCGCAGGAATACCTCCAGTTCATCCTGACGTCCCTCGAGTTGGAGAATTCGCTGCACGACCTGCGCCTTGGTCAGTTGTGCTCTGGTCACTTCGGTCGGCAGCTCGAATCCTTCTCCCTGGCGCTCTTGGGTCACGTCGACGATTTTTTGGGCGCTGTCTTTTTCTTTGCGTAGCAGCTCCAGGGAGTGACGCACTTTGACGAGTTCCAGATAAGCTGTGGCCACGCGCTGCATCACGATATTGCGGGTGTCTTCGAGGGCGATGTGCTGCGCCCTTGCCTGCTCTTGCTGTTCTTTCGCCAATCCACGGAGGGGGCCGTTAAACACTTGTTCGGTATAGGTCAGGCTGAAAATCGAAGGTGGGCGTCCCCCAGGAGTTTCGGGAAGGCCGTAGGTGTAGCCTGCGCCTGAACCCGCATAGAGATTGGGCAGGAATTCGGCTTTCGTCAGGCTCGCGGACTGATCTGCGACACGAGCCTGAATTTTCGCTAACTGGATCTCTTTACTGTTCTGGAGCGCCAGATCGATGCTCCGTTTCAGGGTCAGCACCACAGGGGCAGGCGCAGTCTGGGTTTGGCTCGCGTCCTGCGCGAGCACGCTTGCCGCACCTCCCGCGAGGCAGAAAACTGCGAAAACGATGCTTCGCGACCAGTCCATTTTCTCCGCCTTTCCCCGCACATTGCCTTCGCGCCTGGCGACCACCCCTACTCGTACCGCAACGACTCCACCGGGTCCAGCTTTGCCGCTTGATTCGCCGGTAGCCACCCGAAAAATAACCCCGTCACACAGGAAACCATGAACGCCACAATCACACTGGCGGGCGAAATCGGCACGCGCAGGTTTCCCGGCAAGACCTGCTGCACGCCTACCGGGATGGCAATTCCTATCAGAACTCCAATTACCGCACCGCCGCCGCTGATCAGAAATGCCTCGATCAAAAACTGGCCCATAATATCGGTTCGCGGCGCTCCGATCGCTTTGCGGATCCCGATCTCGCGCGTGCGTTCCCGGACCGTCACCAGCATGATGTTCATGATGCCAATCCCGCTGATCAGCAGCGCAATACAAGCAATCACGAGCAGCACGATGGTCAGCGCCTCGGAGATGGCGCGAGCCGCTCCTACGATCGCGGTCAACGTTTGCACATCGTACTCGGCTTCGGGGGGATGCCGGCTCTTGAGCAATCGCGTCATTTGGCGCGCGAGCGTGCCGACGTCCTCCGGACTCGAAGCCTGCGCGTACAATACGTTCAAAACGTCTTGGCCGGTGTAGTACCTCATTAGCGGGTGCGGGATAAGCACCGATTCCTTTTGCAATTCCGTCAGACCAAACGTCGCTACCCGCTCGCGGAACACCCCAATGACGGTGAACGTCAATTCCCCCATTCGAATGCTGCGGCCGATCGGGTTGTCGGCACCGAAGACGCGCAGCGCAAGGTCCTGCGTGATCAGACACACTTTGCCGTGCGTCTCCATGTCGCCTTCATCGAAATAGCGTCCTCGCAAGATCACGAGCCGGCGGATCTGTTGATAGCCATCCGTCACTCCAATCAGCGACACCGGCCGCGCGCGCCCTTCCACCACGACGGTCATGGGCATATCGGCGATGCCGGCTGCCGCGACGACTCCGGGAATGGTCTCCTTCAGCGCGGTCATGTCCGCCAGGGTCAGCCGGTGACTTAAGGGCTGTTCCTTGTCAGGCGTCTTAATCATTTCGGCCCATACCAGGTTCGAACCTACCGCCTCGATCTGCGAGATCACATATTTGCGGCTGGTTAGAGCGACGGTAACGACCAGCACGATCGAGGCGCTTCCAATGATTACGCCAATCGACGTCAACACCGCGCGCATCTTATTCGCTCGCAGCGCGTCCACCGCCACCGTCAGTGTTTCCTTTAACTGCATCCACAACCTCCGCTCGTTGCCGGTCTCGTTTCAACCACCTAGCCGCTTCAGCGCGTCCTGTGCTTGCTTGTACTTCGGTTCAAGCTTCAGCGCCGCGCGGTACTCTGCCTTCGCGCCGGTCGGGTTCTTTTGAGCCTCGTAGAGTTTCCCCATCCAATAGTGCACTTCCCATGGCTTCGGGTATGTTGAGCGCACCGGCGCTTCGTTTGAGTATTCATTCAACAATTTGTTCGCTTCCGGCAGTTTTTCGCCCTGCAGAATCCAGCCCACAGCGCGATAGAACTTCCCTCTCGGATCATCCGGCGCCACGGCTGCTCCGGCGTCCGCAACCGCGATCAGTTTGTCGGCCTGCCCGCGTTGCTGAAAGTAATCGCCGATATCGTAGAGGCGGTCAACCAATTTGGGCTTGTTTTCGAGGGCCTTCGCAAATTCGGCGTCGGTCGCCGCGTAGTCCTTTTTTTGCGCTTTGCAGATTCCGGCGCCGTAATGGCCCTCGGCGGGATCGAGAGTCATTAACTTCTGGATCAGCGCTTGTGCCTTGTCCTCCCCGCCGCCAACCATCGACGGTGCGGTGCAGTCGTATTCAATCAAGTCGAGCATGGCGTCAAAATTTGTTTCGTCCAACCGTACAGCGGTCTCGAACTCCTTTTGCGTTTTTCGCGCGAGTGGATAGGCGCTTAGCATCGAGACGTGGTTGGCTTTTTGTCCATAGGCATCGCCCAACCACTGGTGATAAATGGAGCTTTTCGGATTACTCGCGACAGCCTTTTCACCGCTGCTTACGGCCGCGTCCCATTGCTTTGTTTCGAGATAGCATTTCGTCAGCAGCAGATGGATTTCGCCGTTGCCCTGCTCTTTCTCGGCCGCCGGCTTCAGAAGTTCGATGGCCTTTGTGTAGTCGCCTTTTTCGTAAGCGTGCTTGGCTGCGTCGAGAGGGGTGTCTTGCGGCGTCGCCGCAAGTGGAAGCACCGCCAGCCACAAAAACGCGGAGAGCATTGCCTTACCAGCTTGCGGGAAAGCTCGCCGACACATTATCCCGAGCGAACCGTGGAATCGCTCTTCAGTCGATACACCAAAAACAGAGGTGTTCCTCACTTCTCAGACTCCGCTCGAAAGGACCAACTTGGATGTTTCCTGAACCGATAAAATTGCGGGCGCGGGCTGCTTCTTTTAAGTGGCAGGTAAGCCCGCCGCTGTTGTATTCTCTTTCCTGGCATAGGGCTCGGACTGAGCCTTCGCGTAAAGTGTCCTGCCAGAGTGCCTCTTGCCGG
>Ga0126379_10003321_pt1 | contig 10394 bp, 6 predicted proteins | sample PanSoiMetPlot_24_FD_92640 | JGI IMG/M metagenome (GOLD analysis project Ga0126379, IMG submission 92640) | Tropical forest soil microbial communities from Panama - MetaG Plot_24 | ecosystem: Environmental > Terrestrial > Soil > Tropical forest > Bulk soil | place: Panama | collected 2016-02-17 | reverse complement strand
GTCGTCGAGAAAGTACAGATGCCGTCCCGGTAGGCGGTCGATTTCAGCCAGCGCCGAATCCACGCGTTGCGTATAGAAGGTCCGTCCACCTTCGAAAAACGCGTCCTTGTAGCAGAAGTCGCAGTGCTGCGGGCAACCGCGCGTGACGACAATCGAGTTGGGCACGAGGTAGGAGCGCCGGCGAATGAGATCGCGGCGGATGGGCGGCACGCGGTGGAGCGTGCGGCCCGACGTCGACACGTAGCGGCGGAGTGGCCGGCCGGCGCGGAAGTCTTCCAGAAATCCGGGGAACGTCTGTTCGCCGGGCCCGAGAAAGATGGCGTTGGCGTGCGGTGCCGCTTCGTCCGGCAGGGAGGTCACGTGCAATCCGCCCAGCGCGACGAAGACGCCCTGTGCCCGGTACGCGTCGGCGAGAGCGTATGACCGTTTTGCGCTGGTGATGTAGACCTGAATCACCACCAGGTCCAGCCGATCGGCGTCGTCTGTGGACGCAGCGCCTTCGACATGTTCGTCCGCGATCACGGCGTGATCGTCCGGCCCGAGGTAGGCCGCGAGAGTGGCCAGGCCGAGTGGCGGGAAGAGCGAGTACTTGATCGGCCGCCAGTACGGGCTGGTGGCCTCCGTAAGCGCCGGGAGAATGAACTTCACACGCAGGCGTCGACGGAGGAGCACGAGAGGGATGGCGAAGCCGGGCATTGGCTAATAACTTTACAACAAAAAGTGCGAGGCGGCCACTGAGGGTTTCGTCGCCTGAATCGCTTGCGGGCGGCGGGCAATACAGGGATGCGAATCGGCTGCATTTTCGACAGTTCTTGTCGAACGCTTTGCGATGAGGAGCCCCCGTGCGCCGCTCCGCTCGTTTTGTGGCCGCCTTCATAATGCTAGCCGCCTCCGCGGTCGCGTCACCGCGAGCCTGGGCAGGCCAGGCCGGTCCCGTGACCAACGGCGACGTCGTGCGCATGGTGGCTGCAGGACTCTCCGACGATGTCGTGGTTCGCGCGATTCGAGCAGCGACGGCCTTCGACATCAGTCCGAAATGGTCTCATTGACCTTCGTGCGCAAAAAGTGTCGGACCCGGTACTTTAGGCGATGCTCGATAAACAGGCACCGGCCGCTGCGCGCACCGAACCGGCGTTGAAGGCGATCCCCGCCGGAAATGGGAGAACCACCGGCGCACTGAGTATCAACTTTCCCTTGTCGAGCAGGATTGTTTCGTACGCGTCACGCTGACGGGGAACTGCCGATTCACGGCCTGGAATTACGCAGCACCTCTCACAATTGTCGGTGGTGCGCTCACGATACCGACGTTCCCTGTGAACGAAACAGACAACGTCTCGATTCGCCTCGTTCCGTCCAGCAAGCGTTCGTTCGCCGGCGTGTTTGGCGGCGGGACGCCGATCCAGGTCGCCGTCTCATTCGGCTACTTCGTCGCTTCTAACTCACCTGACATCAGGGCGCGACGGTCGGCGTCGCGCTCAGCCCCTCGGTGATTTCGATCTCCGTGCCCCACGGATCCGTCACGAACGTAATCCGCAGTCCCGACGCGTTCGCACTGTTGCGAACGGGCCCGTCGGTCTTGATACCCGCGGCCTGCAGCTTGGTGATCAACGCGTCGATGTTCTTCACCTCGAACCCGATGTGATCGAGCGAGCGGCCCTTGGTGGGCGCCTGCGGCGTATCGGTTTTGCCGAGCGTGATTTCGGTGCCTGGAACGTTTGCCGTGTCGTACTGGGCGCGCTTCCCGGCGGCCGCGCCGAATGTCTGCATGTACCACTGCTGCGCGCGCTGCGGATCCGACACCATCAGGTGGATGTGGTGCATCTGTAGGGGTGGCGCGATCGATTTGTTTTCGTAGATCTCGATCCGCAGACCGTCGGGTCCGGTTAAAAAGCCCTGTCCGACCGTCGGGTTGTTCGCGCGCTCCCACGTGAGCCCGGCGGCCTGCCACTTCGCCACGGTCGCGTCGAAATCCCGGACGTAGAACCCGAAGTGGTTGACCGTCGAGCCCACCGTGCCGCCGCTCGAATCCTGCTTGCGGAGCAGCACATAGACGCCGGGGAACTGCACCATCGTCAGCTTCTCGCGCTGCAGGATCTTCCCACCGACAGCGGTCCAGAAACGCACCTGCGCGTCGACGTCGCTGGCGTTGATGTGGAGGTGTCCGAGCGACACGCCCGCCGCGTTCGGGGCGGCAAGCTGAGCCGATGCCGCCGAGGCGGCGAAGCTGCTCAGACCGAAGGCGACAGCCAGAACAAGAAATCGGGTCTTCATGGCGGGAGACTCTACCAAGGACTCTGTTCCCCTACAATGGCATCTATGAATACACGTCTCCTTGGATGTGCCGTTGTCCTGGGGCTTGCGAGCGTGGGTAGCCTCGTGAGGGCTCAAGGGAATGCGGACGCGGCCCAACTGAAGAACTCCGTCGCTGCGACGCCCGAATCGATCGCGGCGGGCCAGCAGTTATACCAGCGGAACTGCGCCTCGTGTCACGGGAGAAATGGTCAGGGTGGACCGGGTAACGATCTGATTCCCGCCGCGCCCAGTCTGCTCGGCGATGCCTGGACCCACGGATCGAGTGACGGTGAGATCTTCACGAACATCAGGAACGGCGTCGGTCCGGACTTCAACATGGTGCCCTTCAAGGACAAGCTGAAGGACGACGACATCTGGAACCTCGTCAACTACATTCGATCGATTAAAAAGTAGATCAATTAATAAGTAGCGCCGAGCTTTAGCTCGGGCTGCTACTTGAGCCGGGCGTATTCCGCTTTGGCCTGCTGAAGGATCGGTACGTCGGGGTCTGCGTCTTTCCAAAGCGTGAGGAAATCCTGGTAGGCGGCGACTGCCTTGGCCCGGTTTCCTGCCATGGCCCACGCTCTGCCGATTTGAATACGCGCGACAGCGGCAGCGGGATCCGCAAACACGACGCTCGGGTGGTCCAGCAGTTTCTGAAACTCGGCTGCCGCCTCCGCTTCCTGGTGCGACGACAGGAAGCCGAGGCCTCGCACGTACGCTGGGTAGAGCGTGCCGAAGAATCCAAAAAAACTCAAGCCGTTCATCGCGAGCTCATAGCGATCGGCATCGTGCAACGCGTCGAGCGCCTGTGCTGCCTCACCCCGATGCAGAGCTGCTAGCGCGCGAAGCGTTGGCAGGTAGTGATATCTGACGGACGTGTCTTCGGGGAATCGCCGATCCAGGTCACTCGAGAGCGCCTGGACCTGGACGACGTCGCCCGCCAGAGCAAGTGCGACAGCCGAGGCGTACTCGACATCCCGACCCTTTGACCGTTCGAGTGCAGCCGCCACGTGCGCACGGGCATTGGCCGCGTTCCCGAAGAAGCCTTCGTACACAGCGACTCCGCTTTCGTATGTCGCCGCCGCCTCGCGATTGCCGGCAGTTTGCGCCAGGCTGATCGCGCGCTGTGACAGCCGCCGCGCCTCGCGCAGGTGCCCCGAAAACGCGGCGACCATCGCCGCCTGGTGCGTGATCCACTCATGAGCGTCGGGCTTGTCCTTCGCGAGGGTGACCTGCCGTTCCATGCCAGCCGCGTCGTGCTTGAAGAACGACATATAGAACCGAAAGATCAGGAACTCGGGAGGATCCAGATTTCGTGCTTCAGCGGCGCGCATCACACTCTCGGCGTCCTGCGGGCGATTCGTGTAGAGGTACGCCGACGCACGATTGGTGTAGCCGAATACAAACTCTGGATCGATCGCGTTGGCGGCTTGTCCCTCTTTTATTGCCCTTTCGTACAAGCCCGAGCCCTGCGTGATAAATCCCGATTGGAGCGCGTGCGCCCGCGCGTCACGTGGATAGGTTTGTGCCCAGAGCTGGGCGGTGTGGAGCGCCTTGTCGAGGTTCCCCGTGACGTCACGGTCGTAGAGCACCGTGATGAACAGCCGCTCAGGATCGCTGGCGCGATCCCGCAGCTCGTACGCCTTTCTGGTGCTCTCGCTGGCGAGTACTGACTCCCCTCGCCCGCTGTAGACCAGCCCGAGATGCGCAGAGGCGAGGGCGAACTTCGGGTCGAGCTCGAGGGCACGCTTGAAGAGCGGCTCGGCTGCTGCGCCGCCTTGGGCCACGTTGATCGCCTGGCCAGTGCTGTATGCCTTCAGAGCGTCGAGCGATGCCGTTGTCGCTTCTATGAGTGGTGTTTCGTGCTCCTTGACAGTGGTGAGCGACTCGCCGACGCGTGTCCTGAACGTGCGGGCGATCTGACTCAACGCATTCAAGACGTCCTCCTTGCTTGCTGCCTGCGCCTGCTCTTCGTCCAGAATCTGCCCGCTGTAGCAGTTCTTCGCGCGAAGACCGACAACGTACGTGCGGCCGAGGGTTGCGATCGAGCCCTCGAGCACGGCGGCGCTGTTGCTGCGCTCGCAGATCTCGGCGGCGATTTCCCGCGTGAGCTTCGCGTCTGGCGGCTGTTTCATCAACCCAAGCGTGCGCCGAATGCGCTGGTCGGAAAGGAGGCTCAGGAACGGCGACTGTTCCAGCTGGACCGCCAGCCCCTGTCGAAGCGTCTCGTCGAATACGTTGTCGCCGGTCGTGTTGGTGAAATCGGCGAGGACGATGGTGTCCTTGTCGGTAAGGGCGTGCGCCTTGCGAGGCAGCAGCATGGCTGTGGCCACGACCCCGCCCGCCACGAGCAAGGTTACACCTGCGGCGATGAGCCATCGCGACTTCGAAGAGGCGCCTACGGGTCGAGATCCCTGATCCTCGAGTTCGATGCGGACGTCGGCCACGGCATGTAGCCGGCGGTTCGGATCTTTTTCCAGGCAGCGATGCAACAGCCGGACTACGGAAGCCGGTGTCGTCGCCGGCAACGCGTCCCACGCCGGCTCGCGCTCGAGGACTGCCGCCAGGGTGTCGCTGATCGTGTCGCGCGCGAACACGGCGCGTCCGGTGAGCATCTCGAAGAGCACGCAGCCGAACGCCCAGATGTCCGTGCGCTGGTCAATGGCTTGTCCCCGAGCCTGCTCAGGGCTCATATACGCTGCCGTCCCGGCGATCGTGCCTTCCCGAGTCGCGCCGATCGTGACCGTTGGCGCGTGCGTCAGATCCACCGCCCCATCTCCGGCCGCGATCTTTGCAAGGCCGAAGTCGAGCACTTTGACGCGTCCGTCCGGCGTGATCTTGATGTTGGCGGGCTTGAGGTCGCGATGGACGATCCCCTTCTTGTGCGCGGCGTCGAGCGCCTCAGCGATCTGTTTCGCGATCGGAAGGGCCTCTGTCAGTGGCATCGGGCCGCGTGTCAGGCGATCCGCGAGCGTGGGCCCATCGATCAGCTCGAGCACCAGCGCGTGCACGCCGTCGGCGTCCTCGGTGCCGTAGATCACAGCGATGTGCGGATGGGTGAATGCGGCCAGCAGCCGGGCCTCGCGGCCGAAGCGGGCGAGTCGATCGGGATGTGCTCCGACGTCGGCGGGCAGGATTTTCAGCGCGACGTCTCGACCGAGCTTTGTGTCGCGTGCACGATAGACTTGGCCCATGCCTCCGGCGCCCAGCAGCGCCCCGACCGTGTAGACGCCGAGCTGCCGGCCGGTCAGCGGTGCGCGGACCACGGGCGACACGGCACCCTTGACGCCCTGATCGACAAACGATGCACCCGCCGTGACCAGGAGGGAGGCAACTTCATCCCGCAGCTCGGTATCGCCGGTGCAGGCTCGTTGAAGGAAGGCTTCCCGGTCCGCAGGCGGACGTTCCCGTGCGGCGTGGAACAGCGACTCGACACGCTTCCAGCGTTCGTCGGTCATTGCAGCCTGGCGAATTCGGCTCTCGCCTGTTTGATCAATGAGGCGTCTGCATCGCCAGTCGCCCACAGGGTCAGAAGATCTTGGTAGGCAGATTTTGCCTTTGCCGCATCACCTGCCAACACGAGCGATCTAGCGAGCTGGAGACGAGCCACTGCGGCCATTGGATCAACAAGCACGGCACCCGGATGATCGAGAACCTTCTGGAACTCGACGGCCGCCTCGGCGGGCCGGTGGGCAGCGAGATACGCGGTGCCGCGGACGTAAACGGGATACAGCGCACCGAAAAATCCGTTGAAGCCCGTTCCCCCCTGGGCGAAGTCGAAGCGACTCGCGACCTGCAGCGACTGAATCGCCGCCGCAGGTTCATGCATATTCAGGGAGAGCTGTGCGCGCAGCGTGGGGAGGTACATGAACTGGACGCACGTGTCCTCTGGAAAACGTGCATTGAGATCATCGGCGAGCGCACGGCTGCGCGATGATTCCCCGGAAAGCGCGAGCGCGAGGGCGGCCGCATACGCCGCGTCTCGGCCTTTTGAGAGCGCGAGCGCGTCGTCGGCCCGCCGTCGCGCGGCCGGCGCGTTTCCGTAGAAAGCCTCCCAATCGGCAGCAGCCGCTTCGAACATGGCTGCGCGTTCCTTTTGTCCCCCCTGTCGTGCGAGATCGATCGTGAGGTCGATGGCGCTCCCCGCGTCCGCCAACCGGCCCGCGCGCGCCATGGCGAGCGACTCGAGGTGCGACATCATGTCTTCCACACCGGGCTTCCCCTTAGCCTGCGCCGCCCACCGGCTCATTTGCGCGTGATCGTTTCCCAGGAACGCGATGAAGTAACGCACGCGCGGGAAATCCGGGTGATCGAGCTTACGACCGAGTGCCCGCTGAAGGGTGGCCTCGGCATCTGACAGGCGATCCAGATGCAGGTGGCTGAATGCGACGCTGCCGTAAGCGAGTGTCGAATCAGGATCGATGGCGATCGACTTCTCACCCGCATCGATGGAGAGCTCGTATCTTCCTGTAGCTGTCGTCGCGAACCCCGCCAGCAGCCCGGGCGCATCGCGGTCGCGCGGATAGGTTTGCGCCCACGACTCTAGCGTTTGCCGCTCGCGCTCCAGGTCGCCCGTTACTTGCCGGTCGTACATGGTGGCGATGAAAAACCGATCGCGATCGCTGGCGTGATCTTTCAGCTGATACGCCTTCATGGTGGCTTCCATCGACCGGACGGATTCTCCGAGATTGCTGTAGGTAATCCCGAGCACGGCGTATGCTCTCGCGAACTCGGGATCGATTTGCACGGCACGCTCGAAGTGCGGAACTGCCGCGCTGGGACCTTGCGAGAACGACACCTTCTGCCCGGTATCGTAGGCCTTCAGCGCCTCGAGTGACGAAGTGGTCGTCTCTGGCAAGGGCGCCGAGTGTTTTTCGATCATCGCGAGGGATTCGCCAACGCGGGTTCTGAACGTGTTGGCGATCAGGCTCAGGCTCGCCAGGACGTCTTCTTTTCGTGCAGCCTGCGCCTGCTCCTGATCAAGAAGATCTCCGGAGCGACAATTCGTTGCGCGGAGCCCGAGCACGTACTGACTACCAAGGCTGGATATGGAGCCCTCAACGACGGCAGCGCTATCAGTGCGCTGACATAACTCGGTCGCGACAGATGGAATCAGGCGCGCATCTGCAGGCTGGCCCATCAATCGCAGGACCTGCTGGATCTTCTGATCGGAAACGAGGCTCAGAAACGGGGATTGTTCCAGCTGTGCCGAGAGTCCCTGGCGGAGCGTGCCGTCGAAAACAGGATCCCCCGTCCTGTTGGTGAAGTCGGCGAGGACGATCGTATCCTTGTCGGTCAAGGCTTGCGCCTTGCGAGGACGAAGCAGCGCCCCGGCGGCCACACCGAGAGCGATCAGCATCATTGTTCCCGCCGCTAGGATCCAGCGAAACCGCGTCGAGGCCTTCGCTGGCAAAGGTGCCGCATCGTCGAGCTCGTGGCGGACATCGGCAATGTCGTGGAGCCGGCGGCTCGGATCCTTTTCGAGGCACCGATGCAGCAGCCGGACGATGGACGCCGGCGTCGTCGCCGGCAGCGTGTCCCACGACGGTTCCCGCTCGAGAATTGCGGCGAGCGTGTCGGTGATTGTCGCGCGCGCGAACGCGGAGCGACCGGTGAGCAGCTCGAAGAGCACGCACCCGAACGCCCAGATGTCGGTCTGCTTGTTGACAACCAGGCCCCGCGCCTGCTCGGGGCTCATGTAGGCTGCCGTGCCGACGATCGTGCCTTCGCGCGTCGCGCCAATCGTCACTGTCGGTGCGTGTGTCAGATCCCGGTCCGCATCGTCGCTCGCGATTGTCGCGAGCCCGAAGTCGAGAACTTTCACCCTCCCGTCTGGCGCGATCTTGATGTTCGCGGGCTTGAGATCGCGGTGGATGATGCCTTTCTTGTGGGCGGAATCGAGTGCGTCGGCTATCTGCCGCGCGATGGAGATTACCTCGGCGATTGGGAGCCCATTGCCCACAGGTCTCAGCCCTGCGAGTCTTTCCGCCAAGGTGGGCCCCTCGATCAGCTCCAGCACCAGCGCGTGCACGTCGTCGACGTCCTCGGTGCCGTAGATGACGGCAATGTTCGCGTGAGTAAGCGCGGCGAGGAGTCGGGCTTCGCGCCTGAAGCGAGCGAGTCGATCGGGATGGGTCGCGAGATCAACTGGCAGGATTTTCAGCGCGACCTCGCGACCAAGCTTCGTGTCGCGTGCGCGATAGACTTCCCCCATCCCACCGGCGCCGAGCTGCGCGCCGACGAGATAGGGGCCGAGTTGTCGGCCGGTGAGAGACAGGCGCGCCTGCGGCGACACGACGCCTTCAATGCCGCGATCGACAAACGATGCCCCCGCCGTGACCAGGAGTGAGGCGACCTCGTCGCGTAGCGTGGTATCGCCGGCGCAGGCGGCGTCGAGAAACGCCTCGCGGTCCTGGGGCGCACGCTCCCGAGCGGCGTGGAACAACGACTCGACGCGTTTCCAGCGATCCTCCGCCACGACTTATGTCTGCATCTCGCGCCGCAACCAGGCGCGCGCGAAATCGTAGTCTCGAGCCACCGTCTTGGTGGAGACGCCGAGCATCTGCGCCGTTTCCTCGACGCTCAAGCCGCCGAAGAAGCGGAGCTCAAGCACCCGGCTCTTGCGTTCGTCGACAGCCGCCAGCGCCTGCAGCGCATCGTCCAGCATGACGATGCTGAGATCGGCGCCCTGCTCTGGGACGAGCGCCTCGTCGAGCGTGACTTTGACGGCGTCCCCGCCTCGCTTGTCCGCGAGCCGTTCGCGGGCGAGATCGACGAGCACTCGTCGCATCACGCGCGCGGCCATCGAAAGAAAGTGCACGCGATTCTGCCAGTCAATGCGATCCACATCGACGAGCCGCAGATACGCCTCGTTGACCAGCGCCGTCGCCTGCAGCGTGCGACCGGCCCGCTCACCTCGCATGCAGTTGCCTGCGATTCGCCGAAGTTCCATATGGACGAGCGGGATGAGCTCGTTGAGGGCCGCTTCCTCGCCTCGGCCCCAGGCCTTGAGTAACGCCGTGACGTCGGGGGACTTGCCCGGAATGGGCTCATTCTATGTCGTCACGCGTGTTGTCCGATTGCGCGGGCGCAATCCGCCTTCAGCAATGGAGGCGGATATGGGACGCGGGCACTGGCTGGCGGGATGGTTGATTGTGGCGGGACTGACCCCAGGCGTGGCTGCCGGTGAGGCGGTCGACAGGCCAGGGATCGTCGTGCACCTGGTGGATCTCACGCAGCAGACTGACCGGGATCTGGCTGTCGCCAAGATCGAAGTCGAGCGGATATTCCGCGTGGCCGGCGTGGAGATTATCTGGGCGGGGCATCCGATTCCCAACCCCTCGAGCGTGGCGGCGCAGCACGGCTGCATCCACCCGCACGTTGTCGTTTTCCTTACGAACTCGCAAAAGCCCGCGTCGGAGGGGGACGAAGCCGGCGGCGAGGCGACGAGAGAGATTGGACGCGCTTATGTGTTTCGCAACCGCATTGTTGCGGAGTCGGTTCACCATCAGACGGACCCCGCGCTCGTCCTTGGTCGTGTAATGGCGCATGAGATCGGACATCTCCTGCTGCCGCTGCACAGCCATATCCCGTTCGGCATCATGCAGCCGACCATCGATTTCGCACCGATCGGGCTCCACATCTTCGAGCCCGGACAGGCTAAAACGATTCGCACCTCGCTGATGACGTTGGCGTCGAGGTGAAATGAAGGGAGAACTGGGAACTTGGAACCTAGAAGCGAAATTCTAGGTTCCAGTTCTCAGTTCTGAGTTCTCAGTTCTTACTTCGAAAGCGGATCAGGCCTGACCTGGAACTTCACCAGCTTGCTGGTGTTGCCCTTTCCGCCTTCCGCGTGGAACGGCGCGCGCGTCGCGTACGTTGTGTAGATGGCCTTGCCCTTCCAGCCGGCGTTCGGGTTGTCGATGCGGCCGTCCATACCCTTCGCGAAAAAGCCCATCGGATACGGTACGCGGAACGTCAGGAGTTTGCCGTCGACGAGCGCCAGCAACCCTTCCGAAAGATTGCCCGTCGCGATGGGGATCTCCTTGCCGACGCCGAGCAAGTTGAACCGATCGACGAAGTCGTAGTAGACGGAGTCG
>Ga0126379_10003320_pt1 | contig 10397 bp, 16 predicted proteins | sample PanSoiMetPlot_24_FD_92640 | JGI IMG/M metagenome (GOLD analysis project Ga0126379, IMG submission 92640) | Tropical forest soil microbial communities from Panama - MetaG Plot_24 | ecosystem: Environmental > Terrestrial > Soil > Tropical forest > Bulk soil | place: Panama | collected 2016-02-17 | reverse complement strand
GTATGGATCAGTCATCGACTTGAACGGGATAGTATCCGCCGAGAAGCCGACAAAAGTGACCCCGCGCTGAGAGGTAGCCGGGGTCATGGCGAAGGAGGCGTATGGCTCCCGCGCAGCAAGATCCTACTCCCGACCGGGCAGCGCTCGAGCTTGAGCTGGTCGGACGCCGTCTATTGAAACAACAGCAACAGGTTCGCTGGGACACGCTCGCGATGCGACCGGAGAACGTCGCGAGAGATTGGGTGGACGTGCTGCGAACGGAGATGGCCACCAACGAGGTACGCATCGCTGAGGTGGAACGCCAGTTGGCGGTCTCCGAGCAGACCGGCACTACTGAGAGCACCTCGGACGACTCGGCGCCGCCGCTCACGCCGAACGAGCAGGAGTGGCGAGGCACGATCACCCGCACCGTCACCACGTACCGCGCGGATCACCAGGGTCAAAGCCCAAGCGTGCGGATCTTTGCGCAGATCGCCGAGGGGACGACTGATCCGCGGGCCTACCGGCGCTGGCGGGGACGCATCAAAGAGCACCCGCGGATCGTTGACCCAGCGCTCAAGTGGCCACAGGGTGAGCTTATGGCCAGGGGGCCGAAGCGCCCCGCGTAAGCGAACCTGCGCATACTCGTCGGAATCTGCGCATACACCTGCGCATACCGGTCGGAATCTGCGCATCCGGGCGTCGAAAAACCGCGCACTTTCGACACTGATAACTGCGCATCGGGTTCGGCGACGATTCGGCCCGATGACAGCGCCACCCACCTCGCCGCAGCCACGCAGCTACTACACGTCGCGTCTGCGCCTTGACCTGAGCTTTGACAGTCGCGATGAGTTGACGCAGCTCGCGCTCGAGCAGCACCGCTCGGCGGAGTCGCAAGCCACGTACATGCTCGAGCAGTTGTTACGGCGATCGCGCGCCCGACGGCAGTCCGCGCAGCTCCCGACACCCGCCTGACGCCGCGGGGAAGCGCCGGAGGCCCGCCCGGCGCGCCGCGAGCTGTTGACCGAAGGAGGCACTTCCCTGGTCAGCTCGATGTTCGCATACCGCAGCAACGGAGCCGTGTGGCCCTGGGTCACCTACACCGGCCTATCGCCGCGGGGCGAGCGGCACTCGGGCAGCCTGGCCGCTTTCGTTGCCACGCTGAGCACGCGTCATCACATCCGCGCCAAGCTCAGCGGTCCAGGCTTCTCCCCGACCAGGTACCTCGAGCACTACACGGTGCCGGCCACCGAATCCCACGGCGAGTTCGTGGTCGACGCACCGTCGGCCTGGCGCTGCAACGAGGGCGTCGAGTCGCTGTCCGCCCTGGTCCTGGACCTGGATCACGTCGCGCCCGACTGGCCTCGGCTCCAGCGCAGCGGCAACCTGCTCGTCTGCTACACCACGCCTAGCCACTGCGTAGACCCGCCGGATGATCCGCGCTGGCGCATCGTGGCGCCGTTTGCCGCGGAGATCGCCGCGACGTCGTGGCCGGTGGTGCACGCCGCGGGCGTCGAGCGGTTCGCGCCGAAGGCTGACCCGAGCTGCAAGGACGTTTCGCGCTTCTACTTCCTATGCAGCGGGCCGGCGGAGCGTGACGAGCTGGCCGAGATCCGGGTCCTCGAGGGCTCGCCCTGGCAGCCCGTTGACGCTGAGCTGGACATGTCCGTCGCGCAGGGCGCGCCCTGGAGCTCGGGGGCGCCACTGGTGGGGATCGACCCGGACCGCGTGGCGACGGACGAGGAGCGGGCCGCGGCGTTGCGGATGCTCGCGGCAACGTGTCGACGGCTGGCCGAGTGGCCGAAGGTTCACGGGCGGCAGGTCCGGGCGTACGGCACGGGGCGCTACATCGGGCATCTGCTTGCCGCCAATGCCCTGGATCAGGGTGTTGCCGAAGAGGCCCTGTGGAACGCCGTCGCTGGTGACGCTGGCAATGGCGTAGGCCTCGAGCGTGAAGCCGAGGTCAAGCGCGCCCTCCGCCGCGGCTTGAACAAGGGCGTCGCTGACGGCGCCTACGACTTCACGGTGGACCGCCCGGACCCCCGAGTAGTGCGTGCCCAGCAGGCCCTGGCTCGAGCCCGCGACCTGAGTAGTACGCCGCGAACTTACGTAATAGGCCAGGAGGCGCGCTGATGCCGGCGCGCAAGGCCCCGCCCGCAACGGTCACGTTCGAACAGCCCTACCCGTCGGCCCAGGTCGCCGGCGATGGCTACGTGCTGGCGGTCCCGGCCGCTCAGCAGGACGGCACGGGCTGGGTGTGCAGCCTGAACGTGCTCCACAACGGGGCGAGCACCGCGGCCAATCAGGACAACGTGCGGGTTACCGACACGGCCAGCGTGACCGAGTTCCTCGAGGCGGTGCGCGCCGTCCTGCCCAAAGCCCTGCGAACAAAAGCCCAGCGCGAAGCGTGGCGAATCGCCTGCGGCGCCATCGCCGCCAACATCGCCGAGGCTGTCGCTAGACAGATCGCCGCGCAGCAGGCCGCCCAGCCCGCCGTCCAGTCACAAGCCACACGTCTGGTCGCGCTGGCCGCCGACATCGAGGTGTTCCACACGCCGACCCAGGACACGTTCGCCGCGTTCAAGAACGGCGACCATCGCGAAGTCTGGTCGTTGCGCTCGAAAGCCTTCCGCGACTGGCTGGCTCGCCAGTTCTATCTGCGCGAGCACACCAACGCGGGCAGCCAGGCGCTCCAGGATGCGCTCACCACCCTGTCGGGACGGGCGCAGTTCGAGGGCGCGGAGCACGAGGTCTACGTGCGGTTCGCGCCCGACCCTGAGGACGATTCGATCTGGCTCGACCTGGCCAATGCCACCTGGCAGACAGTCCACGTCGCCGCTGACGGATGGAGTGTTGTCGACGAACCGACGGTCTACTTTCGCCGTCCGCGCAGCATGCGGGCGCTGCCGACCCCAACCACGGGCGGGAATCTCGAGGACCTGCGCCGCTTCATCCGTCCGGAGACCGACGCGGACTGGCGCCTGCGCGTGGCCTGGGAGCTCGGCGCGTGCAATCCCCGCGGCCCGTACCCGGTGTTCAACCTGAACGGCGGCCAGGGCACCATCAAGACCACTGCGCAGCGTGTCCTGCGCAAGCTGATCGACCCGAATCAGTCGCTACTGCGGGCCGCGCCGCGCGAGGAACGCGACCTGCTCATCGCCGCCACCAACAGCTGGGTGTGCGGCTTCGACAACGTCTCGGTCGTGTCCGATTGGCTCTCCGACGCGCTGTGTCGTCTCTCGACGGGCAGCGGCCTGAGCACGCGCACCCTGTACACGGACGAAGACGAGACGGTGCTGTCCGTCGCCAGGCCGGTGCTGTTCAACGGCATTGAGGACCTGGTGCTGCGCGGCGACCTGCAGGACCGCTCGATCGTGCAGGCCCAGCCGGAGATCGGCGAAGACGAGCGCCTCGACGAAGCCGAGTTCTGGCGTCAGTTCGATGAGGCGCATCCGCAATTGTTGGGGGCGCTACTGGACGCGCTATCGGTCATCGTGCGCGATCTGCCCACGACGCGACCCAGGAAGTTGCCGCGCATGGCGGACTTCGCGCGCTGGGTGTGTGCCGCCGAATCGGCGCTGGGTTGGAAGGCCGGCCAGTTCCTCGAGGACTACGCCAACAGTCGCGCGAACGCGGCCCACGTGATCGCCGACGCCTCGCCGCTGGTGGCACCGATCGCCGAACTTGTTCCAGCGACACCTCGCCTTTTCTGGGAAGGGAAGGCGACCGAGCTCCTGCACGCGCTCGAAGCCAGCTTCTCCGAAGACGAGCTGCGCGTGTTGCAGCGCCCACGATCGGGCTGGCCGCGGACGCCGGCGCATCTCAGCGGCGCATTGCGGCGGCTCGCGCCCACCCTGCGCAGCGTCGTTCAGATCGATGCGCAGTTCCCGGTCGGCGGGCAGCACCAGCGCCGCATCCGACTGGAACGCATGGCCCCCCAGGAAGAATCGTCCGGTAAATCGGCGCCACCGCCGCCACCGCCGCCACCTCGAGTTCAAAACGGCGCGATTAATGGTGGCGCCGCCGAAAGTGGGAGCGCCACCATCGGCGCCACCGCCGAAACACCGAAATTGAACTCAACTGAGGCGACAGGTGGCGCTGGTGGCGCTGGTGGCGCCGATGTGCGTACCCATTCCAATGCCACCCAGGATCTGATCGCCGAGGCGCAGGCATCGAACGCGCGGCACGAGGCCGAACTGGCGAAGCTGCGGGCCCAGCAGCGGAAGTTCGAGGTCGAGTTGTGAGCACGCCGGTGATGGCTCTGCTCAACGCCAGGCGTGCCGGCGCCAGTCTGTCCGTGCGTAACGGCAAGCTGGTGGTCACCGCTGACGAGCCGCTGCCGGCGGACGTTCTGGCAGATCTGCGCGCGCACCGTGATCGGCTGCTCGAGATGCTGACGCTCGAGCGCGTCGCCGCGCCCGGTGTGGAGCGTCTGTACTGGCAGGCCTTCGACCACGTCTGCTCGACGGCCTGTGAGCGCGAACACGTGGTGTGCAACGCCTGCGGCCAGGCGCTCGCCGAGCGCGATCGTCACTGGCCCTGGCTGCACCTGAATTGCCGCCTGGAGCGCCTCGACTGATGCCCACCGACCTGTTCGCGGACGACCAGGGCGCGGTCTCCCGCTGGAAGAAGCGGGCTCAGAAGGCCGAGGCGCAGGTGCAGGAACTCGACAAGCACCTGGCGTGGCAATTGGAGCGAGCTGCTCAACTCGAGGCGCGTGTTGCCGGGCTCGAGGCCGAGTTGAAGGCGTTGAGAGCCCGTCTGGGCGAGCGGTGCGATGGGCCGCCAGTCTACGTGTGGGCTGGGTCGAACATGACCAAACAGCGGGCCGAGCAGCTCTATCGGCGGTTGATGCGCCAGCGTGACAAGGAGCGCGCCCGGCTCGTGCCCATCCTGCAGTCACTCGTGCAGCAGCTCGATGGGAGAGGGCCGCTGGCCAAACGGCTCGAGGTCGAGGTCAACCTCGACACGGGTCTCCTGGAGGTCAAGCTGCCTATGGCGTGAGCCGACGCGATCTCGACCGTCCGCAGCCGACGCCCGGCGCTGTCAGGCATACACGGGCGCCGACCACGAAACACACGGAGTGTACTCATGGACACGATCCAGATCAGGCTTCGCACCTATGGAAAGGTCGCCAAATATGGCCCGGATGTCTACAAGGTGGGCCATGGTGAGCGGCAACTGACCGCCGCCGGCTGGGTCCCGGTCCACCGCGGCGACGCGTACGTCTACATGCGGGCGCCGGCAGGCAAGGCGACGAACCGACCGGTTGTGGAGATCGCCGTGCCGACCGAGGAACAACTGAAGGACTTTGCCCTCGCGTTGCACGCGGCCGGTGTGCGCTGGCGAGGAGAGGCATTTGGGTGGCCGGCTTCCTATACGCCCCATCGGGAGGGGGTGAGAACCCACCACGTGACGCGTGTCGAGCTCGACAAAGCCAGCGGGCAGGTCGTGGGCCGGGACTACGACGAATCCACGCCGTACAGAGACCCGGCCAGGTTCACGCTGGGCGAGTCCCAGGTGTGGCAGCGGTACGCCTCCTGGGACAACGGTCCGGACGCTGAACCCCGCTGGGGCGGGTACCAGGGTGATGACTGAGCGGCGCCGCGACTGGACGCCAATTATCGACCGCGCACGGACGCTGGCCGCCGCTTTCACGCAGCGCTTCCAGCGGCCGCCCACGCTCCGTCGCCTGCACTACGAACTGGTCTCGGACATGTCCGCTACCGCCGCTGGATATGCCAACGTGCTCGGCGACTACAAGCAATTGTCGGAGCGGACGGCGGAATTGCGCCGATGCGGAGGATTCCCCGATTTTGCGGAATCCGTTCGCTATCTGAGTCGTGAAGATGGCTTCGCCGATGCAGACGACCTCCGCGATCACATCCGCAGGATCGCGCGTGTCGATCGCATGCAGGGCCAGCGCTGCTCGGTGTGCGTCGTGGTGGAGAAGGCCGGTAGTCGCGACTTTCTCCATGATTGGTTCGACGACTACAGCGTGTTCGTCACCGCGCTGGGTGGCTACAGCTCGCAGACATTGATCGACACGATCCGACGCCGACAACAGCGCGATCAGCGACCCATGATCGTGCTCTACGCCGGCGATCACGATGCCAGCGGCGAGGACATCGATCGCGATTTTCTCCAGCGGCTTCGCCAGGGCGGACCGCCAATTGAGGTTCGCCGCGTGGCGCTGCTGCCCAACCAGGTCGAGGAGTACCAGTTGCCACGCTCGCCCTTCGACAAGATCGACTCGCGGGCGAGCAGCTTCCTGCGCAAGCACGGCGGCCTGTGGCAGACAGAGCTCGATGCACTCGATCCGGACGTTCTCCGCGCGCTGTTCCAGACCGAATTCGAGCGCGTGTGGGACATGTCCGTCTACCACCAACAACTCGAGCGCGAGCCGCAATTGATCGCAGACGTGCTCGGAGAATCGGAGGACGCAGCGTAACCATGCCTGGCCGGCGCGCGGACAACTCCGAAACCAACGACTGGCAACCGGAGGCACCGGTGCTCCTGACGCCTGACCAGGCGGCGGAGTGGTGCCAGGTGTCGCGGAATGTCCTGGACGAGTGGACCTTCGAGCCCGGCTTCCCCGTCCTGCGCCGGCCAGGCGGGCACTTCGTCAGAATCCACCGGTTGGAGCTGGAGAAATGGCTGGCGGAGCGCGCGCGCTCCAGCAATCCGCCGGTTGGCTACGAGGCGCCGAAGCCGCCGCGACGGCTCCGCACCCGCTGAATCTCTGCACATATCTCTGCACATATTCGGATCAGACCGGATGCGACTCCACGGGTTTCAGAGGGCCTCGGCAAGTTCAAAGATGAATGCGAAAGTGAGTCAGGCTACATTCCCAAAGTTGAGGTCGCGGGTTCGAGCCCCGTTCCCCGCTCCGAAGAAATGAGATCAAAACCCGAACCAGTGTTCGGGTTTTTTGTTGTCCCGCGCAAGCTTCTGCACATATCTCTGCACATATTCAGAGCGCGGCCTCCTGGGGGGCCATGGCCTGCACATACAGTGTTCGCAGGTAGGCGTCGTACGCCATGGCTGCCTCGCGCTTGTGGCTGGCCATCGGGTCCTCGTAGTAGTGCACCATCTCGACGTCGGCCCACCCGCCGAGCTCCATGATCACCTTGTCGGGTGCGCCAGTGGCGCGCAGCAGCGTGGCGAACACGCGCCGCAGGGCGTGAAAGCGCTGGATATCCAGGCCCGCGCGCTCGCGCACTTCATTCAGGTACTCGCTGATGTCGTCGACGTCGATCGGCGTGCCGATGGGTGTGGTGAAGACGTAGCCGCTTGGGTGCGCCGGGTCGTAATCCTCGCCCTTCCATCTGTCTCCGGCGCGCGCCCGCGCCGCGAGCTGGTGCTGCCAGTGTTGCTGCAGCATGGCGATCGTCAGGCTGCCGATGTCGGTCAGGCGTTCAGCCTGGCGCTTGAGCCCCTCGCGCTCGAGCAGGCTGGGCATCTCGAAACGTTCCTGGGTGCGCCGAGTAATGCGGTTATGCCGGCGGTGAAAGCGGATGATGCCGTGCTCCGCCGAATAGATGCTGATGTCTTCCCACATCAGGCCGGCGGCTTCACCGCGGCGACCACCGCCGCCCATGGCGATCCACACCAGTGCTTGCTGCGGATCGGCGTCAATGGTGCGCATGAGGCGGATCAGGTCGAGCTCCGAGGGTTTGACGTGTTTGCGCTCGGGGCGTTCAGGGCGTTCGATGCGGCGGCAGGGATTCTTGGGGATCAGGTCGTAGTCGACCGCCAGCTCCATAGCCGCGGAGAGGCGCTGGAGCGCTTCGATGAGCACATCAGCGCCCAGGCCCGTCTTGCATAGCTTGTTGAACCAGCGCTGACACTGCGGCGCGTCGACATCGACGAGTCTGGGCGCCAGGATCGGGCCGATATACGGCTTGACGTGGTTGCGGATCTGCGTCTCGTATTTCTCCCAGGTCAGGATCTCGACGCCCTTGAGCTTCTTGCCGTTCTTGCCGTAGACGGGCAGCTTGGCCTCGAGGGAGTAGTCGAGCCATGCGCCGGTACCCCAGTCGCGGCCTGATGGATCGAGGCCGGCGGCCAGATCGGCGTGGTACTGGTCGAGGATGGCGCGCGCCTTCTGCTCGTCCATGTTCGAGCCGATCTGCACGTACTTGCCGTCCTTGCGGACTTTGACGAGCCAGCGCCCGTCCGACTTGCGCTGAAAGACGCTGCCGTCGCCGTACTCGAGCGGTGGCGGGTCCTTCTTGCGCCGGCCAGTGGGGGTCGGTCTCATGCGGCGTCGTCTTCGCCGGTCAATTCGTGCGGTTCGACCTTGAGCGCCTCGGAGAGCTTGCGCAGAGTACGCAGCGAGACGCTATAGCCCTGTTCGGCATAGGTCACGGTGCGCGGCACCACGCCGGCCACACGAGCGAGATCGCGCTGGGAATAGGCGCGCCGCAGACGCCATCGCTGCAAATTCGGCAGAACCACCACGCCGGCTACTGTACTGGACATGCGCTTGATTGTACACAACTGTGCGCCTGATTTGCTGCATAAATGCTGCGGGCGTGTTATAACTCCCCTTGTGACCAGAAGAGGACAGGCCGGCGTTACTAGCACCGACCTGCCCGTGGTCCGAGACCTGATTGAGAGGTTCCGAACCGTGAGCATCGTACTTTCCGAATCCGACCCCCGCGGCCCGAAGGCCGTCGCTTTAGCTGCCGACTCGGGCCAGTGGCTGAAATGCCGTACGCGCGATGGGCGCAAAGCCTTCGGGGTGCCCTCGAGCGCGCCGAATGTCTACTACCTGACCACCCGAACGAGCTGCACGTGCAAAGACTTCGCCTTCGGTCGTGGCCGCGATTGCAAGCACATCCTCGCCTGCGAGCTGGTGTGCCAGCTCATGGCGGAGCAGGCGGCATGAGCGTCCACATCACGCTCAACAAGGCGCGTCGCGACCTCGAAGATGCCACCGACGCACTCAGCCACGTCTGGGTCGCCGACGACCACGCTGCCATCGGACACCTGACCAACGCCACCGAGGCGCTGATGCGCGCCATCGCCAGCGTCACACTCGCCGTCGAGCGACTCGAGGACGCACGCTCATGACCCAGCTCGCCAATGCCGCCGGCGCGTACTTCAGTTGGAAACATCACCACCCGCGCGAGTCGGAGGACATGTCCGCGGTGTGGGGCGCCGCGTGGCGGGCTGGGGCGCGCGCGGCATTGCAGGACTCGGCGCGCCTGGTCGACATGGCGCCGCTCCTGCGCGAGCTGCTGTGCCTGCTTGAGGACGGTCGCGTCGAAGACGTCCTGCGCCGCACCGACATGCGACCGCGGCCGATCTACGAAGACGAGGAGATGGCATTTTGAACGGGCTGGCCGAGTTAGCTGCACCTCTGACCTGCCTCGCCATTGGCATCTTCGCAGCCATCGTGCTCGTACTGGTGCTGCGGCGATGAATGGACGCGTGCAGACCTCCGACGTCGAGGGCGTCGTCGAAGCCGTCAACGCCAACGGTCTAAAGATCGGCGGCGCGTGGCTCAACCGCTCCCAGTTCGGTCCCAAGCTGGAGCTGCCCGACGCCGGCGCCCACGTCCGGCTGAGCGTCGACAGTCGTGGCTACATCAAGCAGCTCGAGGTTGTGCAGTCTCCGCGTACGGACTCCCGTACGGCCTCCCGTAACCAGACGATCACCAGGCTCGCGGTGTTGAAAGCCGCTGCATCTTTCGGCGCCGCGCGCGCGGACTGCAAGTCTGGAGACGTGCTACGCATCGCCGATGCGTGGCTCGCCTGGGTCGAGCGGGGCTAGCTCGCGAGCGGGCGGATGACCGTGACCTTGCGCGCCGGCGGCAGCTCGGCGTTGAACTCCAGGTCCACAACCAAGCCATCTAGCGCACGCCGCGGAATAAGCACACGCTGCCGCACGCGAATCGCGCCTGGGATCTCGCCGGACAGCGCCATCTGACGTAACAGACCCGCGGAGACGATTCCACCCAGAGCTTCGGACGCCTGGCCGGTGTTCAGAAAAGCCTCGCGCTTGCGCTTGGCCCGCGCACGATCAGGACGTGTTGATGGGGCGCTCACGAGGTGCCATTCTCGCGCCCGAGCACCTTCGCTGGTAAGCCCAGATCCTCGATGATCCAACCTGCCGTACGGCGGTCGAACAGCACCTTGTGCCCGATCCGCACCGCGCCGGCGATGCGTCCCTGGCGCGCCCACTTGCGAAGCGTGTGCGGCGAGACCTGACCACCGAGCTGCTCGCTCAACTCCTGGGCGTCGAGCATGTGCGCCAGGTGAGTGCTCCGCGTCTCGGACGCCACGCCGCGAATGTACCCCGTGAAACAGTTTCACGCCGTACACCACCGGCGTAGGATGGCGAGCATGACGACCTGGGGCAAGCAGCACCCCGATTTGACCGAGACGGGCGATGTTCGCTGGGAGAGCTAC
>Ga0126379_10003319_pt1 | contig 10401 bp, 9 predicted proteins | sample PanSoiMetPlot_24_FD_92640 | JGI IMG/M metagenome (GOLD analysis project Ga0126379, IMG submission 92640) | Tropical forest soil microbial communities from Panama - MetaG Plot_24 | ecosystem: Environmental > Terrestrial > Soil > Tropical forest > Bulk soil | place: Panama | collected 2016-02-17 | reverse complement strand
CGGCGTGCCGGTGGCGCTGCTTTCGACCAGCCCGAAGCGCGAGGACACCATCCTGGTGCACGATCCCTTCGTGGATTGATGCACTCCCGCCCATTCTGAGCTCGCGACGGTGTTCGCGCCTAAGGCTATAGCGGCGAGTCGTGCCTGATACCGTGACGGGAGGCAAGAAGGGCGCGGTGCCCGAGCTTGTCAGGCGGAGTCCAGTGGCAGTGGCCAAGGACCCGTGGCTCAATGTCTGGATGCCGACCAGCAATAGCACCGGCAGAGAAGCTCGTGGATATGGTCGCCTCGTGGATGGAATCTTTCGACCATCCGGTGCTCGCCGCAGCCGAAGCCGATCCCGCGCGTCATGCCGCCGGGAACAAGCGACCCGCGCGCCGAGCGGGTGGGTTAGCAGCGCTTCCTGCCGATGCTAAGGTCGCACGCGGCTGGCGAAGGCTGCCAGGTCTTGACGGGCGTCGCTTGCATTGCTGGAGGGTTCGGTCGTGGCGCAGCAATTTCCCTGGAAGGTGGCGTGGATCACCGGCGCCTCCGGCGCGATCTGCGGCGAGATCGTGCGACGCCTCGCTGCGGCCGGAGTTACGATTGCGGCGACAGCGCGTCCAAGCGAGATGCTTGATCAGCTCGCCGCATTGAGTGATCGCATTAAGCCCTTTCCCGCGGATGTACTTAAGCCCGAAGAGCTGAAGGCGGCAGTCGCCAAGATCGAAGGCACGCTCGGTCCGATCGATCTCGCTCTGTTCGGTGCCGGCATGTATGCGCCGTTCGACATTCGCAATATCGACCTCGACGGCTTCCACCGTACCATGGCGCTGAATGTCGACGGCGTGATCAATGCTGTCGCCGCAGTGCTGCCGTCGATGCTTGCGCGGAGGGCCGGGCACATCGCCATCATGGGCTCCCTCTTCGGCTATGCCGGTTGGCCCGAGAACGGCAGCTACGGCGCGAGCAAGGCAGCGGTGATCAATCTCGCCGAGAGCCTCAAGCTCGAATTGGAGGAGACCGGCGTCGCCGTCACCATCATCAATCCTGGCTTTGTCAATACGCCGCTCAACGCCTCCTACGACCCGAAGAAGAAGCTCTATGTCATGAGCAAAGAGCGTTGCGCGCGCAAGATCCTCGAGAAGCTTGGTTCTAAGCCGTATGAGATCGCCTTCCCGATGCAGGTTTCTATCTTCCTGAAAACCGTGCGCTCTTTGCCCCGCGCCATCTCCTTTCCGCTCATCCGCTGGTTCACCAAAACAATGCAGGGGTAGTTGGCGAAAGATTCGATTTGGGTTGAGTGTCAGCTCAACAGCTCGCGAAAATGAGAATCGAGCATGCGGTCCTTTGGGTCCGCCGCCTTGCGCCGCGCCGCGAATTGCTGAAGCCTCACGCCGAAGGCGCGCCGCGCCTGCTCGCGCGTCAAGAACGGCGTTTGGTTGAACAGAGGTACGCCGCGCCGCTCGCTGCAAAACTCGTTGTAATGGTGCAGGAACTCCTCCCACTCGGGCCCGCCGGTCGAAGCTGGGTCGATGCTGAGCGTCGCTCCCTCCCAGCTATAGGAGAGCAGCGCTTCTACATCGCGCGCAATGGCGTAGCCTACGCTCGGCAAATTGCAGCGGTAGCCGGTCTTGGCCTCATAGGCGATGCAGAAGTTGCAATACTCGTCGAGAACGTCGAAGAAGCCGCCTTCGCGGAACGACCACATGCTGAACAGATATTTGTTCGGCCCGGGATCGCGCTTGTAGTTGATGATCTGGGCGTGCGGCCAGGTAGAGTCGCTGCGCACGATGAAGACGAGCGCCTGGCGCAGCAGGAAGAAGTGCACCTTGTCGGCGTAGGCGCGCAGCTTGCGATTGCTCGTCGTGCTTTCGATCCATAGCGTGACGGCGGGCCCGTATTTACGCCAGAAACGGTTGCGGTAGACCCAGCGATATCGCGAAGTCGGCTTCGTCTCGGGATTGTCCTTGCGCAGTTCGACCAACACGCGCTTCACGTAAGGGAAGATGTAATACATCACGGCGAATCCGCGCGCCTTGTAGATCGGGTAGTAGCGTCGGAAATTGTCGAGGGAGAGCGAGTAGTGGCGCACCGAGAGCGCTGTCGTCGGCCTCACCCTAATAGTCACCTCGTAAACCACGCCCATCAGCCCGTAGCTCGAGCGGATGATCTGCATCTCCTCAGGATCGTCCCGCTCGTTGATCTCGCGAAGCTTGCCTTGCGGCGTAACCAGCCGCACCGCGGTGACATAGGAGCTGACTTGGCCGAAGCCGCCCGGGAAAGAGCTGTCCTTGGTGGCGGCGGTGGCCATCGCGCCTAGCGTGACGTTGCCGATCTCGGTGGTGACGTGGAACTGGAGACCGCGATCCTTCAGCGCATCGGACACCACGATATAGGTTGCGCCCGCCTCGACCGTCACGGTGTCCTCGGTGAAATGGAGGATGCGGTTCATCTTAGTCATGTCGACCATGGTGCCGCCGTCGTCGCCATTCATGCGCGCAGTCGAATGCATGGAGCCCGCAGGCCGCACCGGCGCGGGGAAGCGCACCTCGTCGGTCAGTATCTCGACCAGGTCCTCGGCACTCTCTGGCGTGACTATCACCTTGGGGTGATAGGTCCACGTGCCGTCCCAGCTCTTGATCGTGACGTCACGTTTGATGTCCATGAAGTTCCCCCGACACCTTTTGGGGCGTCAGACCATAAAGCAAAGCGCCGGCAAATAAAGAGCCCCCGCTGTGCAAGTCGATTCCAAGAAATGCCTGGGCTAGGAGCGATTTGACACAGATCGATGCGGCTAAGGCAGGCCCCCCCTGGCGGGGTTGAACCGTCTTCCGGGGGATGCTTAGGTCTCGCCAAAGCTATGAAAGATGCCCGCGGCAGCGGGCAGAGCGAGGGATCGTGGAGCGTTACTGCGTCATCGGCGGAGGGGCTTGCGGGCTCGCCGTGGCCAAGACTTTCGCAGAGCGGGGTATCCCGTTCGACTGCTTCGAGGCATTATCGGATGTCGGCGGTATCTGGAACCCCGAGAGCCCGCATGTCGTCTACGGCTCGACCTTCCTCAATTCCTCGAAGAAACTCTCGCGCTATCCCGATTTCCAGTTTCCCGAGGAGTGGCCCCACTACCTGAGCCGCGCGCAGGCGCAAGACTATCTCCGTGCCTACGCCACCGAGTTCGGGCTCTATCCTCTGATCAGCTTCAACAAGCGCGTGACAAGGGCTGAACGTTCAGGCCAAGGCTGGCGCATTACTATCGAAGGCGAGAGCGCGCCGCGTCTCTATACCGGCCTCGTCGTCTCCAACGGTCACCATTGGGAGCCCAACATCTCCTCTTATCCCGGAAAGTTCACCGGCGAGGCGCTCCATTCCCACGACGTGAAATCCAAGGAGCAGCTCAAGGACAAGCGCGTGCTCGTGGTGGGCGCCGGCAATTCGGCAGTCGATATTCTCGACGATGCTGCGTCAGACGCTGTGCGCGCGGTGCATTCCATGCGCCGCAGCTACTATTTCTTTCCCAAGATCGTGATGGGCAAGCCGACCGACACCTTCGTCGATCTCACCAGCCGCTGGCCGCTGCCGCGCGCGGTGATGCGCAAGTTCTATTGGTGGGGATTGCGAGTGATTATCGGCTCGCATTGGCGCTACGGCTTGCCCGCGCCGGACCACAAGCTGTTCGAGGCGCATCCTACCGCCTGCACCGTCTATCTCGACCACATCGTGCACGGGCGCATCGTGACGAAACCGGGAATCGAGCGGCTCGACGGCAAGCGCGTGATATTCACAGACGGAAGCGAGGAGGAGGTCGACCTCCTTATCTGGGCCACCGGTTTCAGACCAAGCTTTCCCTTTATGGATGCCTCATACATTCTCGATGACCAGGGACGGTCCAAGCTCTTCATCCATACCTTCCATCGCGCGCTCGATGATTTCTTCGTCGTTGGGTTGTTCGAGCCCGCAGAGGGCGGCGTTTGGCAGCTCGCCGATTATCAGGCGCGGCTGATCGCAAGCTTCATCGTGGCCAAAGCCCAGGACGAGAAGCGCGCCTCATGGTTCAGGGCGCTGAAAGCACGCGCCCACCCAGACATCGGCCACGGCCTGCGCTGGCAGGACACGCCTTGGCACCGATTCGAGATCCAGCATTACCGCTTCCGCAAGTATATGAAGCACCTACTCAAGAAGTTCGGCGCGTCCGCCGCGGTAGCAGGGGAACCGCGCGCCATGCAGCTCGAAGGTGCAGCGACCAGCGCAAACGCCAAGCTCAAGCTCGCCTCCTGAGGGCCAACGTTCCGTGGCTGCGTTGTCTGACTGTCGCCAGCCGCGGCATGTCCGGCAGTGAGGGCGATTGCGGCTGCAAGAGAGAGAGGCTAGGCGAAGGCATAATGGGGTTGCGTGATATGATGCGTCCTCCTGTGCGGATGGTTTCCCGGCTGGGACCAGTTGCGACCAGGATCAGCCTAGCACGACAGGCCTGAACAGCGTCTGAACCCTCCCTTCAGCGGCTGTTCAGGGGCAAAATGCGCTTAAGCCATCACAGTATCAGAATCCCGCGCTCCAAGCTAAAGACGCGAGCTCGCGGGAGCGCACTAGCCTGGAGATTTGCCTTACAGAAAGGCGAAGGCGAGCGCGACGAGGATGCGGTAGATACCGAAGGGAATGAAGGTGTTGGTGCGGACGTAGGCGAGCAAGAATTTTACGGCGACGATGGCGACAAGAAACGAGGCGATGAAGCCTGCCGCCAGAACTCCGAACTCCTGCGGCGCGAAGGTGGCGGCATTCTTGTAGAGGTCGTACAGCGCGGCGGCGAGCATGGTCGGCACCGCAAGCAGGAAGGAGAACTCCACGATCGTGCTGCGCGACAGGCCCAAGATAAGGCCGCCAACGATCGTCGCTCCGGCGCGCGACACGCCAGGGATCATCGCGATGGACTGGAACAGGCCGATGAGCGCGGCCTGTTTATAGGAGATCGCGTCGACATCGGCGACGGCGTCATCGGCCTCTTTGTGCAAGAGCTCGAAGACGATGAGCACGACACCGCCAAGGCCAAGGGACCAGAGCACGACGGCGTCGCTGCCGAGCAGATAGGTCTTCACCAAGTGATAGAGGGCAAAGCCGATGACGCCGGTCGGAATGAAGGCGGTGATCACGCGGGCGAGCACGGCGAAGTCGAGAAACTTGCGCCAGTAGAGTAGGACCACCGAGGCGATGGCGCCGAGCTGGATGGCGATCTCGAAGCTCTTCTGGAATTCGGTCTGCTCAAGCCCCAAGAGGCGGCTTGCCAGGATCAAATGCCCGGTCGAAGAAATCGGCAGGAACTCAGTGAAGCCCTCGACCACCCCGAGGATGATAGCTTGCAGCAGCGTCATGGCCGCGTTTCAAGCCTGGACTGAGTGGGCTTGTCGCCGCGACGAAGGGCCACAGGCGGAGTTATCCTCAAGATCGTGCCACGAAGCCCGCGAATCGAGGCGCGGCGAAGTAAACGGTCCACGCGACGAGATAAGTTCCGGCGAACACGACGGTCGCCATCAACACTACGGGGAGATTGAGCAGCCAGTCGGCGATCATCGCTTCGACTCCCTCTTGGCTGAGTCCGGCACAGACTCGCGGCTTTGGCCCTGACCCGCAAGCCCTATTGCTTGCGCCGGTAGGGGCGATAGCGCGGTTCCCACATCTTGGCTGAGATCATGGCTGGAAGGGCAGCGTCGTCAAATGGCGCACAAAGCCCGTCGGCACGTGCTTGTTTGGCAACAGCGGCGGCGATCGTCACCGCGAGGAACTGGTGCGGATGGATCATAGACAGTCAGACTGAGGACTTAGGTACTGTGCGGCGGAGCTGGGTCGCCACCAAACGTGGCGCGATGGCGTTGAGCACAAACAGAGCGCGAAAGATCGCTGGCTTGACCACTACACGCTTTCCCCCCTCGACGCCTGAGAAGATCGCCTCGGCTGCCTCATCGGTTGCAAGCGGCCGCGCAATCATCGGATTCATCGCAGGCACACGCTCCCGGCTTCCCGGATTGTGCTCCCAATAGGGGCTCTCGACCACGCCGAGCACTACCAGCGTAACCGAAATGCCGGTGCCTTTCAGGTCGGCGCGAAGCGATTCGGTGAAGCCGAGAAGAGCGTGACGCGCCGCGGTATAGGCGCCGGCGCTTGGCCACACAAGGTAAGACGCTGGAGAAGTCACGCAGGCGATTACTCCGCTCCGGCGCACGAGCATCTTGGGCAGGAAGGCGCGGGTGAGATTGAATGCGGCAAGATAAGGCACCGCGGTCATGGCGAGTGCCTCTTCGGCCGTGGTTTCAGCGACCGGGAGCCAGCGCCCGACACCGGCGTTGTTGATGAGGACGTCAGGCGTGCCTGCCTCACGCTCGACTCGCGCGCTCAGCTCAGCGATGGCGGCGGCATCGGCAAGGTCAATGGCATAGGGCGTCGCGCTTCCACCAGCATTACGAATCGCGTTGGCCACATCGCGGAGACGTTCTTGGTTGCGGGCGAGCAGCAGCACGCGTGCGCCGCTTGCGCCAAAGCGTCGCGCAGTCGCTGCCCCGATCCCGCTTGACGCTCCGGTGACTAGAACCAGGCTTGAGGCCATAGCGCTTTCTATCGCGTTTCGCGGGTCTGATGTCGGCCCGGTTCAAGGCCTCGCCATCTTTTTCCCAGTTTCAAAATGACAGGAGAGTGTTGCACAAGGGCTACAGCGGAGCGCGATCCTCCACGACGTTCAGCAAAGGGACTGCCAAGCACCAGCGGCCGGTATATCCTTGGCTATCTGCGCACGGGGTGAAGGAGGCGTTCCGATGACGTCGTATTGGCGCGGCTCAGCGCTAGCATTGATCGCGGCGGGTTTCTGCTTGGCTCTAGGCGCTCCAGCACAGGCGGACTGTGTCGGCCTGTCGGGCACCGCCGATGGATTCGACAAAGAGACTGCGGTAAGCCGCGCCCAGCTTGCGCTCGACGAATACGTCAAGCAGTACAAGGCGGAAAAGAAGCTGGGTACCGTAACCCTCAGCGCCATGCGCGCGACGCCGCAGCCCTATTGGCGCCCGAGCGTGAGCGAGAACATGATCTACAAGCCTGACATCGTGACCTCGAAATCCTACACGGTGTGCTGGCAAGGCGTTGTCTCGCCTTATGTGTGCACGTCCGGCGCCAAGGCCTGCTGGTGATTTGAAAGATCCTGCATCGGGCTCCGGGAGCGAGTCTCGGGGCCCGATCCCATGTTCCTCGACAACCGCAACAGCGAGCGTGACCGGCCCCTAATGCGCCGGCACGAGCTCCAGTTTCTCTGGCGTCTTCATGAAGAAAATCAGCGGAATGATGGCGAGCGTGACGAGGCCGATGAACCAGAACAGGTCGTTGAATGCGAGCATCTGCGCCTGCTCGGCGATTTGCAGAGTGACGAGGGGGGCTGCCGTCGGCGAGTAGGGGGTTAGCCCATGCTGGGCGAGATAGGTGGCGAGGTCGCGATTGAAAGGCGTGATGTGCGAGGTGAGCTCGGCCCAGTGGATCTGCGTCTGACGCACGAACAGCCAGCTCACCACGGCAATGCCGGCAGACCCGCCGATGCCGCGCATCAGAGCGTACACGCCTGAGGCCTCGTCATATTGTGCCTTGGGAATGCTGGCGAAGGCGGCGGCGGTGAGCGGCACGAAGAACAGGCCAGTTCCGATTCCTGCCCAGATACCCGGCGTGGCGATGCCCCAGTAATCCACCATCATCGAGAACCGCGCCATGAGCATGGTGCCGAGAGCGGTCAACACGAGTCCTGCAGCCACAAGATAACGCGCGTCGAAGATGCGAATGAGAATGCTGCCGGTGATGGCAAGAGTGCACGCGCTGACGAGCGCGCGCGGAATGAACAGCGTTCCGGCGGTCGACGGCGGATAGCCGAGCAGCTTTTGGCTGAACAGCGGCATGAGCGCCATCCAGCCAAACAGGCTGATGCCGTAGGCGGTGATGGCGAGAGTGCCCATCACGAAATTGCGGTCCTTCAGCAGCGACAAGTCGATGATGTTATCGGGCTTGTTCCAACCCCTAATGAAGAAAACCGCGCTGCCGAACACGGCGATGATAGTGCCCACCAGGATGGCCTTGGAGTTGAACCAATCGCGCATCTGGCCCTGGTCGAGCACGAATTGCAGCGCTCCCACCGCCAGAACGAGCAATCCCATGCCGACCCAATCGGTCTTGATATCCTTGAACGCTCTATGCGGCAGATAGCCGATCGACAGCAGAAGCGCGAACAGACCGAGCGGGACATTGATGTAGAACACCGTTCGCCATGAATAGGTCTCGGTCAGCCAGCCGCCCAGCACCGGCCCGAACACTGGCGCCACCATGATGCCGAGCCCGAAGATGGCGAGCGCCTGGCCGTGCCGCTCGCGCGGGAACACATCGAGCAGGATGGCCTGGCTCAACGGCACGAGCGGCGCGCCGAAAATGCCTTGGGCAAGGCGGAAGAGCACCATGGTCTCAAGATTCCAGGCCATTCCGCACAAAGCCGACGATATGACGAAGCCGGTGATGGCGGTAAGGAGGAGGCGCTTCCGCCCGAGCCAGGTCGAGAGATAGCCGGTAAGCGGCATCACCACCGCGGCCGAGACGATGTACGAGGTGAGCACCCAGGTAATCTGGTCGGAGGTCGCGCCGAACGCGCCAAGCATGTGCGGGAGCGCCACATTGACGATAGTGATGTCGAGCACCTCGAGCACTGCGGTCACCACCACAGCCACGACGAGGGGAATGGGCGGGCGGTCGGGATAGTGCGGCGGTGGAGGTGCCGTCTCGATGATGCGCGGCGGCTTGGAAGCGGGCTTGCGCTTGCGCCCCTTTTTTCCCGCGGGTTGCTCCAGACTCATTTCTGGTCTTGCGCCGTCGGTGTCTCTTGCGGTGTCGGAGTCTGTTGCGGCGTCGGTGTCTCTTGCGGCGTCGATGTCGTGTCGATGGTGACGGTGGCGCTTGCGCCGGCGCGGAGCGGCCTATTGGGATCGGGCGGGCTCGTGATCTTGATCCGCACCGGGAAGCGCTGCGTGACCTTGACCCAGTTCCCGGTCGCGTTCTCCGGCGGCAGCACCGAGAAGATGGCGCCAGAGCCCGGGCTGATGCTCTCGACCATGCCGTCAAAGGTAGCACCAGGATACATGTCGATCTTGATGGTCGCCTTCTGGCCCGGCTTGATGCGGCCGAGATCGGTCTCTTTGAAATTCGCGTCGACCCACCAATCTCCGTCTTCGACTAGAGCGAGAGCCGGCGTGCCGGCCTGCACCACCGAGCCTACACGAATGTTGACGTTCGACACCCAGCCGTTGCCAGGCGCGGTGACGTGAGTCTGCACGCGATCGTGGGTGGCCTTGTCGAGCTGGGCCGCCGCACCTCTGAGCTGCGTGGTCGGCGTCGTCACCGTGAGCTTGGCGTCTTGCTGCTTGGCGAATTCGCCTTGGGCATCGTTGAAGGCTTGCACCGCGTCATGCCAGCCCTTGAGCGCGGTGGTGACTTGGTCTGACGGCCCATTGCCTTGCTTCTGCGCATCCTTCGCGCTGCGATATTTGCCGAGCGCATCCTCGAGCGCCGCGCGCTTGTCCTCCAATTTCTGCGCTGCGGATTTGACCGCGTCGGCCGCCGTGCCGGCAGCATTGGCCGCGGCATCGAACTGGGCGCGCGCGTTGCGGAGCCCGGCGTCGTAAAGCGTGGGATCGATGTCGAATAGAGGATCGCCGGAAGCGACCTTGTCGTCGTCTGCGACGTAAACGCGGATCACCGGCCCCGACACCTGCGAGGCTACGCGCACGATGTTTGCGCCGGTATAAGCGTTGTCGGTCGAGGGATAAATTTCCGCGTGGCGCCAATAGAGCAGCACGCCGCCGAGGGTCGCCGCGAGCAGGACGGCGAGCGCGATCCAGCGAAAGGAGATGGCCGGGCCTTTTGCGCGTGTGGGCGTGTCAGTCGAAACGTCCTGATTCACGTCTTTGTTTACCTCGGTTGGGGCGGGGGAGAACCGGCCTCTACAGGGCTCGGGCCCCGCAAATCAAGGTGAAGCACGGCAGAAAGATGACGAGGCTTAAACTGGATACGTTTCAGGAGCAACAATTCCCTTGGCCCTGAACGGTTAGGCCAATTGCCACGCCTCCCCGAAAAATTGCAAAGCCTCCTGGGCCTTAGCCGGCAAGTCTTTCCCGCCATTTCCACTCTTCTTGTCACATGCCCCTAACGACTTGCCTTCCAATCGGTTCGGCATAACATTCGCGGGTTCGAGGGCGCTAAGGCGAAATGCCCTACAACGCGTGAAAACTGGGCGCCCTTAAGCCTGGTCCAAAATTCAAACCTGATGCGGCGAGGGGACGATGATCCCCGCCTCTTGAGCTCGAGGCGGGGCATTGGACGCTTTCGGCGGCTAAACCGCCGGGCGAGCTTAACAAGTCGCTT
>Ga0126379_10003317_pt1 | contig 10401 bp, 8 predicted proteins | sample PanSoiMetPlot_24_FD_92640 | JGI IMG/M metagenome (GOLD analysis project Ga0126379, IMG submission 92640) | Tropical forest soil microbial communities from Panama - MetaG Plot_24 | ecosystem: Environmental > Terrestrial > Soil > Tropical forest > Bulk soil | place: Panama | collected 2016-02-17 | reverse complement strand
TTTCTTGCAGAGCACCTACGAGGCCGCGGCGGATTTGGGCAAGTGGGACCGCGCCGCACTGGAATGCGGATTGGGTGAACCAGGAAAGCCGCGGGCGGTGTGACTCACCCTCCCCCTGCGGGGGGAGGGTGAAGAAAGCGCCTCAATAATCGATATGCGCGCCCGAGGCCTCGATGATCGGCGCCCATTTGGCGAGCTCGGCCTTGACGAACTCGACCGACTGCGCCGGCGTGCTGCCCGGCGTCGGATCGATCCCGGCCTTCTCCAGCGCGCTGAACACGGCCGGATCGGCGAGCGCCGTGTTGATCGCGGCGTTGAGCTTCTCGACGATCGGCGCCGGCGTGCCGGCCGGCGCCAGGATCGCGTTCCAGGTGTAGCACTCGAAGCCCTTGAGGCCCTGCTCCTGCAGCGTCGGCAGGTCCGGCATCGCCCGCATGCGCGTCGCCATGCCGGCGCCGAGCGCGCGGATCTTGCCGGCGAGCGCGAGCGGCATGGCGGTCGGCACGGCGTCGAACGCCATGGAGATCTGGCCGCCCATCAGGTCCGTATCCATGGGCGCGGAGCCGCGATAGGGCACATGCACGACCTCGAGCCCGCCCGCCATCGATTTGAACTCCTCGCCGCACAGATGCAGGATCGAGCCGACGCCCGAGGAGCCATAGGTGTATTTGGCCGGATGGCTCTGGAGCAGGGCGATCAGGCTCTTCACGTCGGTGACCGGCAGCGACGGGTTCACGGCGAGCATCGTCGGCGTGACGCCGATGCGGCCGATCGGCACGAAATCGCGGATCGGGTCGTAGGGCATCTGCTTGTACAGGCCCGGATTGATGGCGTGCGTCGACACCGTCGCCATCAGCAGCGTGTAACCGTCGCCGGCAGACTTGGCGACCGCGTCGGCGCCGAGATTGCCGCCGGCCCCGGTCCTGTTCTCGGCAAAGACCTGCTGGCCGAGCAGGTCCGACATCTTGGCGCCCATGATGCGGGCGACGATGTCGGTCGGTCCGCCGGCCGAGAACGGAACCACCATGCGGATCGGGTGCGTCGGATACGCCTCACCGGCGTTTGCCGCAGGCGCGACAGTCAGGAAGCTCGCGATGATCGAGACGGCGAGCAATCCACGATGCCTGTCCATGGAACCCCCACGATTCATGAACGCGATGCGATTGCGGGCACAGGATAGCACGCCTTCGATGCGAGGCCCGGTACAAAAACAACCTGTGGCGCGGCACAATGTCTTCCGCGCTGCGGCAGGCGTCGTCTCCCTCTCCCCCTTTATCCGCCTTCGCTCTTCGAGCTTCGGCGGACAAGGGGGGAGGGCCTGCCCCGCCGTAGCCCTGAGGGCGAAGGAGGGTCGGGGTGAGGGGGCGTGTCCGCGAGTCGCTGCGGGGCGATTCTTCTGCTTTGCTGAAGCTCAGCGCGGGTGCCCTGCCTACTCTCCAAACACCATCAGCACCGCCGGCCCCTCATTGGTCTCGACTTGCGCCCGCTCGCGAAATCCCGCCTTCGCGTAGGCCCGGCGCGCGCGCAGGTTCTCAACGTCCGGATCGATCGCGATCAGCGGTGCGCCCGCGGCGATCAGGTGCTCGGCCAGCAGTCGCAGGTAGGCGGCGCCATGGCCGCGCCCGATCATCTCCGGCACGCCGATGAAGGTGTCGATCGCCCGCGTGCCGGGCGGCAGGCCGGCGAAATGCGGCTGCGGCCAGGAGTCGACCGCGTAGTCCTGCGCATAGGCGAGCGCGCGCCCGTCGCACGACACGATCCGCATCGTCATCAGCGGATTGTCGAGATCCTCCCGCAGCAGCGCCTCCTGCACGGCCGGATCGCCCCACCACCGCGTCGCGTCCGCCGTGCGCAGCCAGCCGCGCAGCGTCGCCAGGTCGTCGTGGGTTGCGGGGCGGAATGCGTAGCGCCGGCTCACGCCGCGAGCTCGCGCATCACCTTGATCAGGTCCGCCTTTCCCTCGAAACCGATGCCGGGCAGCTCGGGCATGACGATGTGGCCGTCCTCGACACGCACATTGTCGGGAAAACCGCCGAACGGCTGAAACAAGTCGGGATAGTTCTCGTTGCCGCCGAGCCCGAGCCCGGCCGCGATGTTGAGCGACATCTGGTGGCCGCCGTGGGGAATGCAGCGGCGGCGCGACCAGCCCGCCGCCTCCACCACCTCGAGCGTGCGCTGGTACTCGCATAGCCCGTACGACAGCGCGCAGTCGAACTGCAGCCAGTCGCGGTCGGGCCGCATGCCGCCGTAGCGCAGCAGGTTGCGCGCATCCTGATGGCTGAACAGGTTCTCGCCGGTCGCCATCGGACCCGGATAGAACTCGGCGAGTGCGGCCTGCAGCGCGTAATCGAGCGGGTCGCCGGCTTCCTCGTACCAGAACAGCGGAAAATCGCGCAGCATCTTGGCGTAGTCGATCGCCTGCTCGAGCGTGAGCCGGCCATTGGCGTCGACCGCGAGCTGGGCCTTGCCGTCGAGCTCCTTGAGCACGCCCTCGATGCGCGGGCGATCCTCGGCGATGCCGTTGCCGATCTTCATCTTCACGACCGTGTAGCCGCGGTCGAGGTAGCTGCGCATCTCGGCGCGCAGCGCATCGATGTCCTTGCCCGGATAGTAGTAGCCGCCCGCCGCATAGACGAAGACGCGCGGATCGGCGGTGCGCTTGCGGCGCTGCGCCAGCAGGCGAAACAGCGGCTGGTCGGCGATCTTCCCCACCGCATCCCACACCGCCATGTCGAGCGTGCCGACCGCCGAGGCGCGCTCGCCGTGACCGCCCGGCTTCTCGTTCGTCATCAAGGTCGTCCAGACGCGGTCGGGATCGAGATTGTCGCCGGTGTCGTCGACGAGCGACTTCGGGTCGGCGTCGCGCAGGCGCGGCAGGAAACGCTCGCGCATGATGCCGCCCTGGCCGTAGCGTCCATTGGAATTGAACCCGTAGCCGATGACGGTGCGGCCGTCGCGCTGCACGTCGGTGACGACCGCGACCAGCGACAGCGTCATCTTGGTGAAGTCGATGTATGCGTTGGCGATCGCGGAGGCGACCGGCATGGTCTGCTCGCGGATGTCGACGATACGCATGATCAGGCGTCCCGGCCGCAGCGCGGCGTTGAGTCCCCGGGGCCGCGCTTCGCGCGATCCGAGGACAGGCTTCGCGGGACGGGTGCGCTGCAGACCCGCGACCGCGATGGCGTGGAGCGAGCCCTGGATCAGCGCCGCATCGTCTCGCGCTTCGCGCACGACGACACAACGGATCCGAGGCATGCGATTTCAATAGCCGCATCCATGCCGCCCGCCAATCCCCGGCTCGCGCGTCGTGCCGGATCAAGGTGGTCGTCGGCCGTCGCCATTGTCCGCCGATGGCATCTCATTAATTCTGGAGCATGATCTTGTCCGAAAAGTCTGCAACTTTTCGGGATCATGCTCTATGATTGCGAGCTCGGGTCATGCGATGTCGCGCCGGGGCGGACGGGTGGCGTTTCGGATGGCGTTCAAGGCACCGGACCGGGGGCGATTTGCCGCGCCGACGCGCGAAGACCTGCTTCAGACGATGCTCGACCACGTGGCGCAAGGGATCGCGCTGTTCGATTCCCGCCGTCGCCTCGCCGCCTGGAACCAACAGCTCAAGGACATCGCGGTCTTTTCCGACGCGGAGCTTTCCGGCGCGCCGGCGTTTGCCGAGCTCGTCGAACTGATGGCGGCGCGCGGCGACTTCGGTCCGCCCTCTGTCGCAACCGACACGGCGCTGCGCGAGCTGACCGGCGCGCTCGATGCGCCCTACGCGGCCGAGCGGATGCGTCCCGACGGCCGCATCGTCGAAATCCGCCGCACGCCGCTGCCCGACGGCGGATTGCTGGTGATGTTCAGCGACGTCAGCGACCAGCGGCATGCGGATTATCTGGTGCAGGAGAGCGAGCGCGGCATTCGCAATATCCTCGACAAGGCGCCGGTCGCGCTCGCGGTCGTTGGACAGGAGGACGGCGAGGTCAGGCATGTCAACGCGCGCTTTCGCCGGCTGTTCGGCATTGCCGAGAAGACCGCCCCCGCCGCCGTCGATCTCGCCGTCCACCTGTCGCCCGAGGATCGCACGCGCCTGCTCAACGCGCCGGCGCGCGCGCACGCCGACGATTTCGAGAGCGAGGTGCGGCGCGCCGACGGCAGCGGCTTCTGGGCGCTGATCTCCCCGGTTCGTTTCGTGTTCGAATGGACGCCGGCGGTCCTGGCCGGGTTCTACGACGTTACCGATCGCCGCCGCGCCGAGGCCGGTCTGCGCGAGGAACTCGAGCGCAGGCAGGCGGAGCTCAACGAGGCGCGCGCGCTCCAGCTCGAGCTGGCGCCGCCCGGCGCCGCCGGCCGCGCCGGCGGCTGGGAGTTCCGCATCGACGTCGCGCTCGAACCCGCCCGCGAGGTGGGGGGCGATCTGGTCGATTATTTTCGCATCGACGACCGTCGCCTGGTGCTGGTCGTCGGCGACGTCTCGCACAAGGGCGCCGGCGCGGCGCTGTTCATGGCACGCACCCATTCGCTGATCCGCGCGCTCGCCTCCCGTCCGGACGCGGCCGACCTGTTTGCGACCCCGGCCGAGGTCGCTCGTCTGCTCAATGCGGCGCTTGCCAGGGACAATGCGCGCTGCATGTTCGTGACCCTGCTGCTCGGCGTGTTCGACGCGGAGACGGGTGCGCTCGCCTATGTTCGCGCCGGACACGTGCCGCCCTTCGTTCGGCGTGCCGCGGGCCGGATCGAGCGGATGACCGACCTCGCAGGCCCGCCGCTCGGGCTGGTGGAGACCGCGGTCTATCGCTCAGGCGCATTGGCGCTCGGGCGTGGCGATCAGGTTCTGATCGTGACCGATGGCCTGACCGAGGCGACCGACCCGTCCGGCGCGCAGTTCGGGGACGCGCGCTTGGAAGCCTTCCTCTCCGGCGTTCGCTCGGAAGAGCCGTCCCCGCTCGCGCGACTGATTTCCGAGCTCAGGGCCTTTGAGGGCGGACGCCCGGCGTTCGACGACGTCGCCGCGGTCCTGTTCGCGACGCTGCCAAAACGCTGATGGCAGTGCGTCGCGGAAGTGATACTAAATCGTCATCACGGCCGGACGGGATGAGGGACGGGCATGGAAATCACCATTTTGGATTTTGGCGATAGCGGCAAGAAGGTGATGCTCACGGGCAAGCTCGACATCGTCGGGGCGCAGAAGATCGAGCTGCCGCTCGCGACGCTAGCGGGCACGCGCAGCAACATCGTGATCGACATGGGCGGGGTCGATTTCATCGCCTCGATCGGCATCCGTCAGCTGGTGATGGCCTCAAAGGCGGTGGCGCGTGGGGCCGGCAAGCTGGTGCTGCTCGATCCGACCCCGCTCGTCACCGACGTGCTGGTGACGTCGGGGTTGCTCGATCTCCTGCCGATCGTGCGGTCGGAGGACGAGGCTCGCGCCGCGCTGAGCCGACCGGCGGGCACCTGATCGCAACCGCCGTGTCTGCGGTGGCCGAGACGCGCCGGTCGGGCGTCAGCGCGCAGGGCGTCGTCGCGCTCGACGCGTGGGTGGAGAGCGTGGGACGGCGATGGGGTCGGAGCGAGCGCACCGTCTTCGCGGCCCGGCTCTGCATCGCGGAACTTGCCGGAAACGTCGTCGAGCACGGCGGCGCGACGTCTGCCGAGGATCATATCATCGTCACGCTGCATTGCCGGAGCAACGGAATCGGCATCGAATTTCTCGATACGGGCGCGCCGTTCGACCCGACCGGCAGCGCCGTCGTGGCCAAGTCAGCGGCCAAGTCCGGCGCCAAGTCAGCGGCCCAGCCGGCGCCGTCCGGCTCCGCGACCGAAGGGGGACGCGGCCTCATGCTGGTACGCGCCTATGCGAAGGACCTCTCCTATCGCCGTGACGGCCCTTACAACCGCATCGAAATGACGGTCGCACCGGACTGACACGACGGCGCGGTCATCCGGCGGGTTGCGCGGCGGCGAAACTCGAACCTCAGTGTCGGAAATGCCGCATGCCGGTGAACACCATGGCGACGCCGTTGTCGTCGGCGGCCTGGATCACCTCGTCGTCGTTGACCGAGCCGCCCGGCTGGATCACCGCGGTGGCGCCCGCCTCGATCGCGACCAGCAACCCGTCCGGAAACGGAAAGAACGCGTCCGACGCCACCACCGAGCCGTGCGTCAGCGGCGTCGGCAGGCCCAGCTCCCGGGCGGCGTCCTCGGCCTTGCGTGCCGCGATGCGCGCCGCATCGATGCGGCTCATCTGTCCGGCGCCGATGCCGACCGTGGCGCCGGCCTTGGCGTAGACGATGGTGTTCGACTTGACGTGCTTGGCGACGCGGAACGCGAACCGCAGGTCGCTGAGCTCGTCCGCGGTCGGCGCCCGCTTGGTGACGGGCCGAAGCTGCATCTCGTCGACCACCGCGTTGTCGCGCGATTGCACCAGGAGCCCGCCCGCGACCGTCTTGACCGTGGTGCCGCGTGCGCGCGGATCGGGCACGCCGCCGGCGAGCAGCAGGCGCAGGTTCTTCTTCGCCGCCACGATCGCGATCGCCGCTTCGGTCGCGTCCGGCGCGATGATCACCTCGGTGAAGATCTCGGTGATGGCACTGGCCGCGTCGGCGTCGAGCGTGCGGTTGAAGGCGACGATGCTGCCGAACGCCGAGGTCCGATCGCAGGCGAGCGCCTTGCGGTAGGCCTCCGTCGGGTTCGCGCCTTCCGCGACCCCGGACGGGTTGGCGTGCTTGACGATGACGCAGGCCGCGGTGCGCGCCGGATCGAACTCGGCGACGCATTCATAGGCCGCATCGGTATCGTTGATGTTGTTGTAGGAGAGCTGCTTGCCCTGCAGCTGGCGGGCGGTCGCAACGCCGATGCGGCGCACGGGCGTGCGGTAGAACGCGGCGGTCTGGTGCGGGTTCTCGCCGTAGCGCAGCGCCTCGACGAGCCGGCCCCCGAAGGCACGATAGTCCGGCGCGGGCTCGTCGAGCGCGTCGGCGAACCAGTTCGAGATCGCGGCGTCATAGGCGGCGGTGCGCGCATAGGCCTTGGCGGCGAGCTTCGTGCGCAGTGCGAGCGTCGTGGCGCCGCCATGCTGGGCCATCTCGGCGAGCACCGCGGCGTAGTCGGCGGGTTCGACCACGACGGTGACGTCGGCGTGGTTCTTCGCCGCCGCGCGGATCATCGCCGGTCCGCCGATGTCGATGTTCTCGATGCAGTCGTCGTAGGATGCGCCGCGCGCCGCCGTCTGCTCGAACGGATAGAGGTTGACCACCAGGAGATCGATCGGCCGGATGCCGTGCTGCTGCATGGCGCCGGCGTGCTGCGCATTGGCGCGGACCGCCAAAAGCCCGCCGTGGACCTTCGGGTGCAGCGTCTTGACGCGGCCGTCCATCATCTCGGGCGAGCCGGTCAGCTCGGCGACGTCGATCACGCGCAGCCCTGCATCGGCGAGCGCCGTGCGGGTGCCGCCGGTCGACACCAGCTCGACGCCGTGGCCCGCGAGGGCGCGCGCGAGCTCGGCGAGCCCGGTCTTGTCGGACACCGACAGCAGGGCGCGTTCGATGCGGCGCGGGTGATCGCTCATGGTTCTGGTTCCGTCATCGCGCGCACCCGCCTTCGCTCGCTGAGGCGGACTGCTTCGGCATGCTGCGCATGCCTCGCAAAGACATCGAAAGGACCGTCGACGCAAGACCGTCGACGCGAGAGCGCCGACGCCTGTTCAAATCTACAACGGCAGCTGTGGTTCCTCGCCGCGAGCGCGCGGGCGGGGCAGGGCGGCATGCTGCGAGTGGCTGAACGTCCAGTGCACCCGGCCGACCTTGTTGGCCTGGCCCATGATCACGAGCTGGATGGTGCGGCGCGGGCCGTCCTGGCCGCCCAGATAGACGCTCTCCTCGAGCTCCACCCGGTCCTCATGCGCGTTGAAGTTCCAGACGTCCTTGTTGGGAAGGATCAGGATGACGCCGTGACCGTCGCTGAGCCGCGTCGCCCTCACGCCCGGATGGAGATGGAATCGCAACGCGAACTCGTCGTCCGCCGCGCTGCCCGGCGCCACGCGCTCGTCGGCCGGCAGAAAGAGATCCTCGCCGTCGATCTGGTTGCCGTCGGGGCTGATCCGGAGGTTGCGCTGATGGACAAGGCCGAAGCGGCCCGCATAACCGTCATGAGCGGTGCGCAGCGCGGTGCCCGCTTCCGGCCTGCTCTCGCGCGCGACCGTGACGTCGTAAGGGCCCGCGATGATCGGCGTGCCGACCAGCCGGCGGAACACACTGGATTCGAGGAACTGCGCCGACGAGCTGTCGTTGAACGTCACGGTCGAGTGCGCGGCGGTTGCGCGCGCGACCCTGCGCCAGTTGTCGCGTCCGGCGGCCGGCAGCCCGCAATTGACGATGATGCGCTGCTGCTTGGCCGAGATCTCGAGCGCGAGACAGCTGGCATGCGCGTCGCCGGCGATGGCGAGCGGCGGCGTTCCGCCCGTATCCATGAGCACGACCGTGTTGCCGGCCTGGACGCGCTGGTAGCCCGAATGCGGCGCATTGGCGACCGGCTCGCCGCGCGCATCGTCGTAGGCGAGGATGGTCGCAATCAGTTCCGGGTAGGTCGGGCCCATGCCGTTGAACAGCGCGAAGCTGCCGTCGCCGTGACGGAAGAAGCGCAGCATCGGCATCATCCGATCGATCGCGCGGGTGAGCGCCGGCGGCGGCGGCACGTTGCGGGCCGTGAAGGCCTGCGCGAGCGGCAACAGGTCGAGCAGCAGTTCGATCAGCGCGCCCGGATTGCGGCTCACATGTCCGCCGTCGGGGAGGATCTGGCGGTCGAGCTCGACGGCGAGCCGTCGGGTCGCGGTGCGCAGATGGCCGAACTGGCCCGCCATGGCGAGCGCCGCATAGGCGAGGGCGATGTGCGCCTGCAGGCGCGGCACCCCGTCACTGGTGTCGCGTGCGAGCCAGCGCAGATAGCGCACCTGGCGCGCGAGATTGCGCAGGAAGCGGCGATAGAAGCGCACGTCGGCGTCGTCGAGGATGAGCGTCGCCTGGGTGAGCCACGCGACGATCCGGCGCGCGACGATCTCCGGCCGCCAGCCGTACGGGTGCCAAAAACCCTGCAGCGCGATCCATTCGTCGACCAGCGCACGTGCGTTGGCACGCGTGATGGCGGATTCGGCGGCGTGCAGGTGACGCAGCCAGCCGAACGACAGGAGCGCCTCGGCCCATTCCTCCGACGGCGGCATCGTGTCGAACGGCGAGCGCGCGTCGGATACTACGATCTTGCCCGCGAACGCGAAGCGACCGGCGTAGATCTCGGCAGCGCGGGTCGGGTCGGCGGTGCGCAGATCCTGCGGCGCGATGACGATCCGGTCGTCGCGGCTGAACCAGCGCGGACGCTGCAGCAGCGGATGGGTGACGATGCGGCCGAGCGTGACGGCGACCCCGCGCCGCAGCGTCAGCCACGACAGCTTGCCGCGAGCCGCCAACGACAGTCGTGCCGACAGTCGCGCCATGTGCGCGCGCCCCTCAGATACGCGGGGCGTCCCCCGGTCCCCCCGTCTCGGCGATCGCTGGTCCCGCATACGCTGGGGGACCGACGCCGACTCGGTGACAAGAACATTGGTCATGGGCTGTGACAACATGCGCGGGACCTTGGCGCCACATTACCCGAGGCCCGTGGCGGGGCAACCGACGTTTTAACCATCTGTTAACTCGGCTAAGTCCGTTTTAACCATTTGTTAACTCAGCTAAATTCGTTCGAGCCGGGCGGCATAGAAGCCGTCGAGCCCGGCCATGCGCGGGTTCTCGTCGGGCCAGCCCGACGGGAGTGTGCGGAGCTCCCCGAGGGGCGTGATGAAGTCGCTCAACCCATTGATTTCATTGTTCGATATTGGCCTGCGCCGGAGCTCTGGATGGTCCGCGAGGACCTCCGCCACGAGGCGTTCACCCTCCTCGGGCTCGAGTGAGCAGGTGCAATAGATGAGGGTCCCGCCCGGCCGCGTGAGCCCGATGGCGCTGGCGATCAGGCGCCGCTGCAGCGCAACCAGCGCGGCCAGGTCCTCCGGGCGCTTGAGCCAGGCGATGTCGGGGTGGCGGCGGATCGTCCCGGTCGACGAGCATGGCGCATCGACCAGCACGGCATCGAACGGTCCGGCGCTCCATTCGGTTGCGTCGGCCGTGACCGTGAGGGCTTCGAGCCCGCAGCGTTGCAGGTTCTCCCGGAGGCGGGCGAGACGCGGCTCGGACCGATCGACCGCGGTGACGCGCGCGCCGGCCCGCGCGAGCTGCAGGGTCTTACCGCCGGGCGCCGCGCAAAGATCGGCGACGCTCAATCCGTCGATGTCGCCGAACAGCCGCGCCGGCAGGGCGGCCGCGGCGTCCTGCACCCACCAGGCGCCCTCGGCGAAGCCCGGCATCAGCGGCACCGGCCCGT
>Ga0126379_10003316_pt1 | contig 10402 bp, 7 predicted proteins | sample PanSoiMetPlot_24_FD_92640 | JGI IMG/M metagenome (GOLD analysis project Ga0126379, IMG submission 92640) | Tropical forest soil microbial communities from Panama - MetaG Plot_24 | ecosystem: Environmental > Terrestrial > Soil > Tropical forest > Bulk soil | place: Panama | collected 2016-02-17 | reverse complement strand
CGCGGAGTCGCTGCGCCGATGGCTCGTCGAGACGGCGTTGCCGGAGGCGCTGGCCCGCACCGGGATGATCGCCGCGCATCTGGGCGAGCCGGACTCGGCGGCCACCACCGTCCGCACCGACGAGAAGAAGCTCCTGCAGGCACCGGACGCGATGGCCCGCTGGCTCATCATGCTCGAGGGTGTGGACCGGGATGCCGTTGTCGCGGCCTCCCGCGCCGTCATGGGCGATGCCGCGCTGCGCGCCGCGGGCGCGGCCGGCCACGTCGAGCGGGGGCACTATCAGCTGAGCTTTCTGATGACGCGGCCGTCCTGAGCCGCCGCGCGGCGACGCGGCCGGGCGCGACCGGAAGTTCTCTGGCGCGACCGCGCGCTTCTGCGTATCCTGGCCTCCCATGCGATTCGGCGTGTTCTTCCAGGCACCCGAACTCCCCGGCCAGACCCACGCCGAGCGCTACGCCGAGATGTTCGACTCGATCGCGCTCGCCGAGTCGCTCGGCTTCGACGTGGCGTGGCTGGCCGAGATCCACTTCGGCGCGGCGTTCTCGCTTCTCTCGAACCCGCTCATGGTGGTGCCGGCGATCGCCGCTCGCACCCGCCGCATCCGCATCGGGACGGCCGTCACGCTGCTGCCGCTCCATCACCCGCTGGCGTGCGCCGAGCAAGCTGCCACCGCGGATCTCCTGTCCGACGGGCGGCTCGAATTCGGCGTCGGCCGCGGATCGATTCCGACCCAGTTCCACGGCTTCGGCATCCCGGTCGCCGAGAACCGCGCGCGCTTCGACGAGTGCCTCGATATCATCCGCCTCGCGTGGACGCGCGAGCGCGTGAGCTACGAGGGCGCGTTCTACCGCGTGGAGGAGGTCGCGGTCGTGCCGAAGCCGGTGCAGCGGCCGCATCCGCCCATCCGCGTCGCCGTGCACACGGCGGAGAGCTTCGCCCACATCGGCGATCGCGGCTGGCCGATCTACTCGGGGACGACGACGACACCGCTGTCCCAGCTGCGCGAGTTCATGGCGCTCTACAGGAGCCGTCTCGCGGCGACCGGTCACCCGTGGCGCGGCGATCAGATGGCGCTCATGCTGCCCGTGCACGTGGCGGCGACCGCCGCGGCCGCGCGGGAGGCCATGCGCCCCGGGGTGCACCAGTACTACAGGAATCTCAAGACGATCTTCTCCCAGCTGCCCGCGTCGTACACCGACCACCTGCCGCGGCTCTCCATCATCGAGGAGAACGTGGCGAACCTGCCCTACGATCGGTTCTGCCGCGACCAGGGCGTGTTCGGCGACACGGCGGAAGTCCTGGACCGCCTCCAGGCGGCGCGCGACGAGTTCGGGCTCTCGGAGATCATCTGCTGGTTCGACCAGGGGTCGATGCTGCCCCGCGCGGAGGCAGAGAGGGCGATGCGCCGCTTCGCCGAGCAGGTGATGCCGAAGCTCTGAGCCGGTCCTTACGACGGGCGGGGAAGCGCGGAGCGCACGGCCTGCACGACCCGGTCGAGGTCGTACGGCTTCCCGATGATCTCCACCGCGTCGGTCCCGCCCACCAGCCGGTCGAGCGCCGGCTTGTTCGTCGTGGTGAGAATGAAGGGCTTTCGGGAGACCACGTCGGAGCTGCGCAACAGCCGCAGAAAATTCCAGTTCAGCTCGTACGGCGGGGAGATGTCGTACACGATCACCGCCGGGGCGTGGTGCTCGATGAACGACACGAAATCGACGGCGCCCTTCTTGATGTCCGGGATGTGGCCGGCGACCGTGTGGAGGCCCTGCCGCTCGAGCGCCGTGCGCAGCATCTCGACCGTGTCGTCGCTGGCATTGAAGACGGCGATGACCGGCCTCGCCGGCACCGCGCCCTCGCCGACATCACCCGCCGCGCGAGCTTCCATCGCGTCTTCTCCTCCAGAGCCGAAGCGACAACGATCCCGTCAATGCTCTCATGAAGTCGCCAGCACGGGAACCCTATCCCGTCCACTCCGTGATGTCCAGCCGCGGCGCCCGTGAACGGTTCTTGACATCGCCGTCATCCTGGCGCAATTTTCCGCCGCGTACCCTGGCCAGGTGATCGCGGGCCCCGCGAGGAGGCGCCTCGCCCTCTCGCCGGGGCCGCGCGCCGTGCAGATCAACGAAGGCTCGTGGCCGGCTTCGCCCGGCGAAGGAGAGTCTCGATGCGTCCACCGATGACCAGGCGGCTCACGGCCCTTGCCCTCGCGGTGCTCGTTGCGGCCGTTGGCGCGACGCCGGCTTTCGCAGCCGAGCCCATCACGATCGAGTACTGGCACATCAACTCGCCGACGTTCGGCGGGCCCGCCGTCAAGGAGCTGGTCCAGACGTTCGAGGCGAAGCACCCGGGGATCAAGATCGTCGAGAAGTTCCAGCCCGGCGTCTACACGGGCCTGATGCAGCAGCTGCAGGTCGCGCTGGCCGCCCGCCGGCCGCCCGCCGTCGCGCAGATCGGCTACAACCTCACCGCGTATGCCGCCGGCCAGTTCCCGCACGTGATGCTCGACAAGTACCGGAAGAGCGACCCCGATTTCTTCAAGGGCATTCCCGACAACATCATGGCGCTCGGCGTGCTGGGCGGCAGCCTGCACGGCATCCCGTTCGGCGTCAGCACGCCGGTGATGTACTACAACCCCGATCTCTTCAAGGCCGCGGGACTCAATCCCGACCAGCCGCCACAGACGTGGGACGAGCTCATGCGGCAAGGCGCCATCATCACGCAGAAGACGGGCAAGCTCGCCGTCTACCTCCAGCAGCCGAACGACGAGTGGATCGACCAGACGCTCATCTGGGGCAATGGCGGGCGCCCGCTCTCCGAGGACGGCAAGCACGTCGGCTGGGACTCCCCGCAGGCGATCGAGGCCATGCAAATGTGGCAGGACATGGTCACGAAGACGAAGATCGCCGCGAACTTGACCTGGGAGGAGGGGCTCCAGGCGTTCCTGTCCGGCCACATCGCGATGTGCCTCACGACGATCGGGCGCCAGGATCACATGCGGAAGAACGCGAGTGGGTTCCAGGTGCGCGCGGTGCCCGTGCCCCGATTCGGCCAGAAGCCGCTGGCGACGGCGACCGGGGGCAACGTGCTGATGATCTTCGCCACCGATCCCGCCCAGGAAAGAGCGGCGTGGGAATGGATCAAGTTCGTGCTCTCTCCGGAAGGCGCGACCATCTGGACCAGGGGCACGGGCTACCTGCCGCCGCGCGCCGAGCTGGCCGCGGATCCGAAGTACCTCAAGCCGTTCTTCGACGAGGCGCCGATGATGAAGGCCGCGCTCCAGACCTTTCCCTACGCGAAGCCGTGGGTCAGCTTTCCGGGATCCCGCGGGCTCGAGATCACGAAGATCCTGATCAAGGCGCGCGAGGAGATCCTCGAGGGCAAGCGCCCCGCCGAGCCCATCCTGAAGGAAGCGTCGCAGCAGGCGAGCGCGCTCCTCCCGAAGTGAGGCCATCGCGGCGGTGGCGCGCCGCCGCCGGATATTGCTATCTCGCGCCGGCCGCCCTCCTGACGCTGGTCTTCGTCTACTGGCCGCTCGTCGCCAGCACGGCATTGTCGTTCTACGACTGGAACCTCGTGTCGCCCACCTGGTCGCCCGTCGGCTGGCAGAACTATGTCGAGCTGGTGCACAACCGGGCGTTCTGGCTCGCGCTGGCGAACACGCTCCGCGCAGCGGCCGCGCTGACCGTCCTGACCGTGCTCGTGCCGCTCCTCCTGGCGGTCATCGTGCTCCGCGTGCCGCGGCGCTGGCAGGACGTCTATCGCGTCGTCCTCTTCTCTCCGACCGTGATCTCGATGGCCATCGCCTGCGCCGTGTGGCTCTGGATGTTCCATCCGCTCCACGGTGTGCTGAATACGCTGCTGCGCTTCGCCGGGATCGCCGGGCCGAGCTGGCTCTCGTCCAGCAGCTCTGCGATCTGGGCGATCATCATCGTCACGGTGTGGAAGACGTTCGGGTTCAACTTCGTGCTCTACATCGCGGGGCTACTCGCGATCCCGGGCGAGATGTACGAGGCGGCCCGCGTCGACGGCGCCTCCGGCGGGCAGCTGTTCCGCCACATCACGATCCCGCTCCTGGCCCCGACCACGCTCTTCGTGTTCCTGACGACGTTCATCCTGAGCCCGCAGAACCTCTTCGTGCCCACGCAGATCCTGACGCAGGGCGGCCCCAACGAGACCAGCAACAACCTCGGGTATCTCGTCTACCAGCTGGGCTTCGAGTACTTCCGGGTCGGCTACGCGTCGGCCGCGGCGACGCTGATCTTCCTGGTCTTCCTGGGGCTCACCGCCGTGCAGTTCTACTTCGCGGAGCGCCGGATCCACTATGGTCGATAGGACACTCGGAGGGGGGCTTCGCCCCCCTTCCGAACCTCCCCCCAAATTCGGGTTGCGCCGGCGGAGCCGGCGCTCGAACGCGGGACATGACGCGCGCGTGGATACCTCTGTTCTGCGCCGCACACCGGTGCGACGGCACGGGGCTCGGTCGGTTCATGCGCTGCTGATCCTTGCGTGCTTGATCGTCGTGTTTCCCATGTTCTGGATGCTGTCCACTGCGCTCAAGCCGCCCGCCGAGATCTTTGCGGGGACGTTTCAGCTCTGGCCGCGGCAGCTGACTTTTCGCAACTTTGTCACTGCGATGACCCAGGTGCCGCTCTTGCGGTTGTTCTGGAACAGCTTCTTTGTCGCGGTCGTCGTCACCGCGGCCCAGGCGCTCACGAGCGCGCTCGCGGCCTACGCGTGCGCCATCCTCCGCGTGCCGGGCCATCGTCTCTGGTTTGGGCTGTTCGTCGCGACCATGATGGTGCCCTTCCAGGTCACGATGATCCCGAACTACCTCCTGGTCGCCCGGCTCGACCTGCTGAACAGCTACACGGGCCTGATCGTTCCGCAGGTCGTCACGGGATACGGGATCTTCATGCTCCGCCAGACCTACAAGAACCTGCCGGCGAGCCTGATCGAGGCGGGCATCCTCGACGGCGCCTCGTCCTGGCAAATCCTGTGGCGCATCGTCGTGCCGGCGACGAGCACGGCGCTGGCCGCCCTCTCCGTGCTGTTCTTCATCAACACGTGGAACCAGTACCTCTGGCCGCTGCTGGTCGCCAGCGACAAGTACATGAAGACGCTGCCCGTCGGGATGCAGGAGTTCGTGAGCCTCGAGGGCGGAACGAACTGGGGACCGCTGATGGCCGCCGCCACGATGGCGATCGTGCCGGCTCTCCTCGCCTACGTCATCGCCCAGCGCTACGTCCTGGAGAGCTTCGTCACCGCCGGCCTCAAGGAGTAGCCGGGCTGAGAACTGCATCCCGCGTGCCCAAGCCCTCGGTGTTGCGCCGAGGCCGGACTGGCTCCTGTACCTCGGCGCCATGGCCGCGATCGCCGGGCTGGCGACGGCGCTCGGCGCCGATCAGGCGTCCGATGGCCGCCGCTGCCCGGATGGCAGGCCGCGACTACATGGCCTGGTTGGTGACGCAGCCGGATCCGATGAACTGGAACTGCGTGCCGTTCCCCGACGCCTGGTTGTTCGTCACGGTGCTCCGGCACACGACCCGAATGCCGACGTCGAAGTTGTCGTTCACGTGGTTGAGGCTCACGAGGGCCCCGCTCGCGGTGACGTCGATGCCGTCGTCGTCGTTGTTGCTGGCGGTGTTGCTCGTGATCGTGCACGATGCCCCGGTGTTGATGCCGTCCTCGAAGTTCTCCTCCGCCTTGTTCTGCGTGATCAAGCAGCGCTGACCCACGCGAATGCCGTTGGCGCCGTTGTTGGTGGCGACGCTGGTCTGGACCTGGACGTTGTCGGCGCCGTGAATGCCGTCGCCGCCTACGATTGACCCGAAGCCGTTGTCCTGCGCCGTGGCACCCTTCACGAGGGCGCCAGTGCCGACCAGGATGCCGTCGAGCAGGCTCTCGGAAACGGTCACGTTCAGCACCTGCGAGCGCGTGCTCGAGTCGAGCTCGACGCCGAACACGAACCCCGTGACGGTCCCGTTCTTCACCGTCGTCTGGTCCCGGACGATGCCTCCGTCCGTGACACCCGAGCCGAACGGCGTCGGCGTGTCCTGGATGATCGAGTGTCCCTGCAGATTGATGGTGATGCCGTTGTTCGCCACGACGAGACAGTCGCCGCCGTCGGCGTGCAGGTCGGTCGTCACGTTGTAGGTCTGGCGGAACTCGCCGAGGGTCCCGCACGCGGTGACGTTCACCACCGCGTCGGCGCCTCCGGTCCATGCCAGCGTGCACGCCAGCGCCGCGATCGCGCGCAGCGCGCTGCGCCAAAGCGATTTGTCCATCGGATCCTCCTCGTTCTCGCTCAGTGAGCGTCAGGTCCGTCCGTTCCCGTTCACCCCGGGAGAGAAAAAGCCGTAGACGATACCTTCAGATTCATACGGGGGGTCTCCCGCAGATGCCGGCGGGCGGCGTGCCCAGCGGAAACGGCTGCGTGGTCCGGTCGATCGACTGGAGGAACCTGACCACCGCCTTGCGATCGCGATCGTCAGCCAGCGTGTCCGTCCCCGTGCCCGCGCGCCGGTGCGTGATGTTCGCGAGCACGTCGTCCAGCGTGGCGGCTGCGCCGCTGTGGAGATATGGCCCGCTGTTGAAGACCGCGATCAGCGACGGCACGTTGAAGCCGTCCACGCCGCGCGCCTGGACGTTCCCGTTGGCGTTGTTCGCCTGGATCTCGTTGCCCTTGCCGTCCGTGAACAGCGTCGGGTCGAACGTGCCCACCCGACAGAGAAACGCGACGAGCTGGGCATTCACGACCTGCTGCGACCCGGTCGTGCCATTGGGCGGCGGCGTGTAGTCGACGGCGCTGCTCGTCCAGTTGGAGCCGCCGTGGCAGTTCTGGCAGCCGGCCGTCTGGAACAGCTCGCGGCCCTTCTTGACGGAGTCCGCGCTGAGCGGGGAGATCGGCGCGCGCACGCCGAGCGCCAGATACGTGGCGATCGCGTCGAGATCGGGATCCCGGCCCGTATTCGCGGTGCCGAGCAGATCGGGAATCTGGGCCAGGCCGGCGACACCCTCGGGGATGCCCGTCGTCCGGATCAGTCCGCCGCCGCCCGAGACGGCGCGGATGTTCCGCTCGAAGTCCTGCACCTCGTCGCGGATGGCCGACCAGTTCAGGACGCGCATGTGCGAGGCGGGCACGTTGGGCGCGCCATTCTGGATCACGGCCTGCCCGAACGGGAACGTGCTCTCCATGGAGATCGACTGGCGCGGGCCGTCCGGGAACATCCACGTCACGCTGTCCGCCAGCGCCTGCGGATGACAGCCATAGCACGAGCCCCAGCCAGTATCCGACATCAGCCCCGCCGGCCGGACGGAATTGGCCTGGGTGCCCGCCGGACCGATCGCCGAGTTGAAGAGATACTTGCCGCGCAGCACGATCGCGTCGATCTGGCCGGCTGCCGGCAGCGCGGCCGAAGGCATGCGCTTCAGGGTCTTGTATTGCGTGGGATCGGCGGCCGAGATGTCCACGGCGGCGACGTCCCGCGAGAGGAAGTCCATCACGTAGGCACGGGTGTCCGTTGAGTTGATCACGACGCCGCGGGGATTCTTGCCCCCCGCAACGTCCTGCACGTCCACCACGTCGGTCGGGTCGTTGGCGTCGCGGAGCTGGATTCGGATGATCGGGCTCGGAGTGCCCGGCGTGAGTGGCGCCGCCGGCGCGTTGATCGAGGGAATGCCGTTGCCGTCGAGGCTCACCCGCAGCAGCCGATTGGTCGCGGCGATCGCCACGAATCCCTCGGTGCCGGTGTGCTTGAAGGCGATGGCGAACGGGTTCGTGTTGAAGAGCTTCGTCTCGCCCGCCACCTCGTTGGGCACACCGTCGTTCAGGTTGACGGTCTTGATCTCGGTGTCGGTGGTGGTGTCGATGACGCTCACGCAGCTCTGGACGTTGACGTTGAACCGGAACCGCCCGTTGGGCGAGGAGCACGTGCCGACCACGTAGGCGCGGTTGCCTCGGAACGTGACGCTCTCCAGCAGATTCGGGAAGGCCTTGGTCGGGAAGGTGAAGTTATTGGCTTGCGGGATGCGTCCCAGCGTGTCGCCGTCGCCCAGGAATGTCGTCGTGAAGGAGCTGAGCGTGACGACCTTGACCGGGCGGTTCCCCACCCCGTCGAGCACCGTGATCCGCCCCACGCGCCCGTCGTCGGCGCCCTCGGTCTGGGTGCGCGGGCGCTGCTCGCCGTCGGCGGGCGACTGGGACAGGAACTGCGTCACGTACACCTTGGTGCCGTCGGCGCTGACCGCGATCCCGCGCGGCTTGGGGCCGACCGGCCGGATGGTCTTCACCACGGTATCGGTCGCCGTGTCGATGAGCGACACGTCGTCCGACGACTGGTTGGTGACGTAGAGCTTCGCGCCGTCGGGGCTCACGGCGCAGCCGAACGGCTCGGTCCCCACCTTGATGGTCTTGACGACGGTCCTCGACGCCCGGTTGATGACCTTCACGTCGCCGCTCACCATGTTGGTGACGTAGACCTTGGCGTTGTTGGGGGTGATGGCGACGCACCACGGCTCCACCCCGACCGGCACCTGCAGGACTGGGGTGTTCGCATCGCCGGCCACGTTGAACACCGTCACCGTGTTGTTGTCCGGGTTGACGCTCCACACTTCCGCATCGTCGCTGGTGATCGCGATCGGGCTCGCGTGCGTCGCCGTCGCGATGCCGTCGTTCGCCGTCGCCGGTCGAAGCACCCGGCCCTTCGCGAGATCGCCCGCGCTCCACGAGCCGACCGCAGCGATCGCGCCCAGAATGAGAAGCCCTGCCCACGCTCCGCGCCTCTCCCGCATACGCCCTCCTTTTCTTCTGGCGTCCTGGCTGCTGTTCCGGCGAGCCCGGCCGCGGGATCCACCGATGTGCCCGCGGAGCCGCCGTCAGCCCCGCTAGCATGCGGTGGTCTCCAAGTCGCGGTCATGAGGGTGCGGTAAATTTTTGGTAAGCGGCGCCGCGACCGGAGTCCATAGCTCGGGCGGCCGTCACTCAAGTGGGTCCGCAGCGTGATCGCTGCACCCTTTCCTCGAACATCCCCGTTGTTATAGGCTGGCTTGGGAGCGGTGCCACCATCGCCCGGGCGCGACGGCATTTCTAAGCCGATTACGTTCTCGTAACGAAACGGTAAGAGGCCGGTGAGAGTGGCCAGACAGTGAAACCCACTCGGTCGCTGCGCTTTCCTCCCTTCGTCCTGGACACGGCCAACGCGTCCCTGCGACGCGGGGCGAAGGTCGTGCGGCTCACTCCGAAGGCCTTCGCGGTTCTGCGGTGCCTCGTCGAACGCTCTGGCCAGCTCGTCACGAAGGATTCGCTGCTCGAGGCGGTCTGGCCGTCGACGGCGGTGGGCGATGCAGTGCTGAAGGTCTGCATCCGGGAGATCCGCCGTGCGCTCGGCGACCAGGCGCACGCGCCGCGCTTCATCGCCACCGTGCACACGCTGGGCTACCGCTTCATCGCGCCGGTCCTCGCCGCCGACGACGGGCTCGACGCCGAGCCGTCGCCGCCGACATCTCGGCCGCGCGATCTGCCGACCTCGAGTCGGGGCCGGGGCCCGGCGATTCCTCTCGTGGGTCGCGGATCAGCCCTGGATCATCTGCAGATGCGGCTCGACGCGGCGTGGCGGGGCAACCGGCAGATCCTCTTCGTCACCGGCGAGGCCGGCATCGGGCGGACGGCGCTGCTCAATGCGTTCCTCGCGCGCGTCGCCACGGACCCGGGCGTCGCGATCGCGCAGGGGCAATGCGTCGAGGTCTACGGGACCGGGGAACCGTATCTTCCCGTGCTCGACGCGCTGGCGCGGTTCTGCCGCGCGGACTCGGGCGGTCGCCTGGTCGCGCTGCTGCGGCGATGCGCGCCGACGTGGCTCGCGCAGATGCCGTGGCTCCTCGACGCCGCCGATCGCGAGTCGCTGCGGCGCGAGCTGCTCGGGGCCACCGCGGAGCGCATGCTGCGCGAGATCGCGGAGCTGCTCGAGGCGTGGACGAGCGAGGGTCCACTGGTCCTGGTTCTCGAGGACCTCCATTGGAGCGACACGGCCACGCTCGACCTGATCTCGCTGATGGCCGGGAGGCACACGCCAGCGCGGTTGCTCCTGATCGGCACCTACCGGCCCGGGGCGGCGATCGACGCCGCCCTGCCGATCGCAGACGTGGCCCTCGACCTCGAGGCGCGCGGCCGGGCTCATCAACTCCCGCTTCTTCTTCTCGGCGAGGCGGCCGTCGGCGAGTACCTGCGCGAGCGGTTCCCGGCCACCGCGTTCCCGGCGGAGCTGCCCCGCGTCATCCACCGGCGCACCGAGGGCAATCCGCTGTTCGTGGTGACCGTCGTCGACGACATGATCGCGCGGGGCCTCATCGTCGAGCGCGATCGCGGCTGGGAGCTGCGCGCCCAGCCGGGCGACGTCGAGCGCGGCGT
>Ga0126379_10003315_pt1 | contig 10404 bp, 8 predicted proteins | sample PanSoiMetPlot_24_FD_92640 | JGI IMG/M metagenome (GOLD analysis project Ga0126379, IMG submission 92640) | Tropical forest soil microbial communities from Panama - MetaG Plot_24 | ecosystem: Environmental > Terrestrial > Soil > Tropical forest > Bulk soil | place: Panama | collected 2016-02-17 | reverse complement strand
TGACCTCCTCCTCCTATCGTTCGACTGCCTGCAGTCCCGCTTCGGTCGGCTTCCGGTCGATCGCCTGACGCATCCCCGAGGGGGAGGGAGACGTCATGACGACACCCTTCGAAGCTCGTGCCTGGTGGATGGCGCGCGCCGCGGCCTCGTCATCGCCCGCGCGTCCGCGCGCCCCGCCATTCTCCGCCATCGGGCGCACCTCTCGTTCCGCGAACCGAGAGGGCTGTGACGTCTGGGGAGGGAGGTGATCGCCGTATCCGCACTGCTCGTCGAGACCATTGTCAGTGTCACGGTGGATCTGAAGAAAACGGCACAGGAGGTCCCCATGGCGAAGAGATCGAGCCTGTTCATCGCAGCGCTGGTGGTGAGTGTGGTTGGCGCCGTGGTCGTGTCCATGCCCGGGCTGGCGCAGGCTGACGACGACAGGAGACTGGTGCCCGTGAACGAGACCTACGCGGGATTGAGCTATGGCGAGTGGGAGGCGGCGTGGTGGCAGTGGGCGTTCAGCATCCCGGCCACCTCCCAGAATCCGACCCTCCCCGGCGGCAACAGCGCCCTCGCTCAGTCCGGCCCGGTGTGGTTCCTGGCCGGGGCGTTCGCGTCCGAGGTGCGGAACATCACCGTGCCGTCGGGGGTCGCTCTGTTCATCCCCGTCGTCAACGTGGAGTGCTCGAACTTCGAGGGACCGCCCTTTCACGGCGACGACGCGAACGCCCTCGCGATCTGTGTGAACGGACACGTCGACAACACCGCGAATCTGGCCGCCGAGATCGATGGCAAGCCGGTCAAGCACCTCGAGCATTTCCGCGTGCGATCGCCCATGTTCACGACGGGGCCACTGCAGGACCCGAATCTCCTCGGCGCGCCGAAGGGCACGATCACGCAGTCGATGGACGCCGGCGTCTATCTGTTGATCCTGCCGTTCAAGCCAGGGCCGCACACCGTCCACGTCACGGGAACCTTCACCGTGCTGGGCGGCACCATCGACACCACGTACAACGTGGCCGTGACCCCGTAGGATCGATCGAGCGCATCGGTCTCATCTCGTTGAGCGCCGCGGCGGAGGCCTCCCGCCGAGGGTCGGGCCGACGCCGCCGGCGCTCTCAGGGCCCGGTCCGGATGGCATCCGCCAGGCCGCGCCATGTCGGCCGCCCGTCCACGGCCGGAGCCCCGAGAAAGCCCCTCACCAAAGCCGCCGCATCTGCCGAAACCGAAGAGAGGTCGGGAGAGACCGGCCGCGACCCGGCTGACGCCTGCCTCACCTCCAGGCGGCCGCCCGGCGCGGCTCCTGGGAGGCAGACCATGTCACGCTGGCGCAGGCCGGCACTGGCGCGCCCGACGAGAGGCGCGCGATGGCCGGGGCGGTGCCTCGACCCGTCTCCGGCGATGTCGAGCCGAGGCCGGCCTCGGGCGGGCCGTCATTCGCTCCAGCCGTCGCCAGACGAGGCGACGGCAAGCGTCTCGAGGAGATGTCATCGGGCGTGCGGCGTCGAGGCGCGTGACGTCCGCGCCCTGGGCGGGCGCGCTGCGCGCCACCGCGATCACTCAGCGCGGGATATCATGCCGGCAGATGCGCCCGCTGATGATCTCCGAGGAGGACCCCGTGTCGAGCATCGCCGATCACATCGCCCGCCGCCTGCGCGAGGCCGGTGCGCGCCACGCGTTCGGGATCCCGGTGGCGAGGTGCTGGCGGTCATGGACGCCCTCGACCGAGCCGGCATCCAGTTCCATCTCGTCAAGCACGAATCCGCCGGCGGGTTCATGGCCGACGCGGTCGCGTGCCTCAGCGGCGCGCCGGCCGTGCTCGTCGGTACGCTCGGGCCCGGCGTGACCAACCTGGTGAGCGCGGTGGCCCACGCCTATCTCGACCGCACGCCGATGATCGTGCTCACCGCGTGCCTCGACGCGGGCACCACGGCGACGTACACGCATCAGGTGTTCGATCAGGCGGCGCTCCTCACGCCCATCACCAAGAGGAGCGTGACCCTCGGCGAGCGCGGCGCCGCCGCGCAGATCGATCGCGCGATGGCGCTCGCCGGGAGCGGCGTGCCCGGGCCGATTCATCTGAACGTCCCGACGCGAGTGGCGGGCGCTGCGCTCGACGTCCCACCGCGCGACCTCCCGCGGCCCGCGCGCGCATCGCTCCCGGCCGGCCGCGACCGCGACACGCTGCTCGGCTGGCTCGCCGGCGCGGAGCGCCCGCTCATCCTGGCCGGGCTCGGCATCCTGGCCCACGGCGCGCACGCGGAGCTTCGCGCGTTCGCGCGCCGGGCAGGGGCCGCGGTGATCACGACGTACAAGGCCAAGGGCGTGATCCCCGAGGACGACCCGCTCGTGATCGGCGGCGCCGGGCTCTCGCCGGTTGCCGATCGCGCGCTGTTCAAGGCTCTCCATGTCGCCGACCTCGTGCTCTGCCTCGGCTACGATCCGGTCGAGATGCGCGACTCGTGGATCGAGCCGTGGGACGCCCGGGTGGATTCGGCCGAGATCGCGTGGGCGCCGGTGGACCACGCCGTCCATCGAACCCGGCTCCAGTTCGTCGCGCATCTCGGCGAAGCGCTCGCGGAGCTCGCCGCGGCGATGCCCGATCGCGCCGGGACGACGTGGCTCGACGGGCTGCCGGCCGCGGTGCGCGCGGAAATCCAGTCCTCGCTGCGCCCGCGTGATCCGGAGCGCTGGGGGCCGCACGCCGTCGTCGAGATCTGCCGCCGCGTCTTTCCGCGCGAGACGATCGCCACCGTCGACACGGGCTCGCACCGGATTCTCCTGAGCCAGGTCTGGGAGTGCTATGAGCCCGGCGCGCTCTTGCAGTCCACCGGGCTCGCGACCATGGGCTACGGTCTCCCCGCCGCAATCGGCGCCAAGCTCGCGCGACCCGACCGCCCCGTCGTGTGCTTCACTGGCGACGGCGGCCTGGAGATGACGATCGGCGAGCTGGCGACGCTGCGCGACCTGGGGCTGCCGATTGCGATCGTATGCTTCGCCGACCACTCGCTCGCGCTGATCGAGCTGAAGCAGCGGCGCATGGGGCTGCCGAATCTCGGCGTCGACTTCCCGGGGACGGACCTGGCGCAGGTGGCGCGCTCCTACGGCGGCCATGGCGAGCGCGTCGCGAGCCGCGAGGAGCTGGCCCGGGCCTGCCGCGCCGCCCTCGCGCGCGACCGCTTCACGCTGATCGAAGCCGTCGTGGACAAGTCGGAGTACGCGGGCCAGATGTAGCGACGGCTGACTGCCCAGCCGTCAGAGGGTCTTGGCCATGCAGACGCTGAGCGGGGAGTCGACGTACTCGCCGAACCGCGCGATGCCCGAGAACCCCGCGCGCTCGTAGAGCGCGATCGCTTCCGGCTGCCGCGCGCCCGTCTCGAGGAGCAGCCGGCGGAGACCGAGCGCGCGCGCTTCGACCTCGAGGGCGGACAGGATGATGCGCCCCACGCCGCGACCTCGCTCGGCGGGCACGACGTACATGCGCTTGATCTCGCCCGCCGTCTCGTCGATCCGGCGCACCGCGCCGCAGCCGACCGGCACGCCCGATCTGACGGCGATCAAGAACGCCCCGCGGCCGTCGGCCACCTCGTCCGGGTCCAGGCGAAAATGATTGGCGCCGTCCTCCGGGTACCGCTCGGAGAGCTCGGCGTTCAGCGCCTCGATCAGCGCGCGCGCCGCGGCCGAGGCGATGTGTCCGCGTGACACGGAGAGGTCGGCGTGAGGGCGCGCCGGGTTTGCGCCCGCGCTCGGCTCGGGACGGGATCCGGCACCGGACGCCATGGCTCCCGCCATCCTACCGCGTCGCGCAGAGCGTTCGCGCGGATGGGCCCGGGCCGACCGCCCATCTCGGCGTCTCGTGCTGCGCGCGCAGGCCGAGCAGCTCGTGGGCCTCGAGACCTCCGGGCAGACCCTTCACCGCGACGCGACCGAGCGGGCGCGTGCGCATCGCCGCCTCGACCAGGACGAGCGTGTCCGACGTGAGGACGATCGCCCCGGGCGTCGCGAGCTGCTCCATGCGCGCGGCGATGTGGGTCGGCATGCCGACCGCCGTGTAGTCCCAGCGCAGATCGCTGCCCACCGAGCGCACGATCACCTCGCCCGAGTTGATGCCCACGCGAATCTGCACGCCGGTGTCGCACGCTCTCAGCGCGGCGGCGTAGCGGGCGACGGCGTCCTGCATCCGCAGCGCGGCCCGGCAGGCGCGGACGGCGTGATCGCGCTGCGGGGCGGGAGCGCCGAACAGGGCCATGATGCCGTCGCCCATCACCTGGTTCACGGTGCCGCCGGCGCCGTGCACCGCGTCCATCATCCGCTCGATGACGCCGTCCAGGACCTGCCGGGCCTCCTCCAGATCGCGTCGAGCGAGCAATTCCATCGACGCGCGCATGTCGGCGAACAGCACCGTGAGGTAGCGGCGCTCACCGTCGGCGGCGGGGCGGGGCAGCGCCGGGTGCGGGTCCGCCTGGGATGTCCGGCGGGCGGTCTGCTCGGCGAGCGCCGTGTCGATGCGCCGGAACAGCTCCTCCGGCTCCTGCCCCTTCTCGAAGTAGTCGAAGGCGCCGAGCCGCATGGCCTCCTTCGCGGACTCCCACCCGGGATGGGCCGTCAACAAGATCACGTTCGCGTCGGGACATCGGGCGCGAGCCGAGTCCAGGACCTCGAGGCCCTGTCCGTCGGGCATCCAGAGGTCGGTGATGACGATGTCGAAGGGTTGCCGCTCGAGGGACGCGGTGGCCGACCGGACGCCGTCGGCCTCGCGCACCTCGTGACCGCGCCGTTTCAGCAGGAGCGCGAGCGTGATTCGCGCGGAGGGCTCATCGTCGACGAGGAGAATGCTGGCCATGCCCGATGCGTCTTCACGTCCGGTGCCATCGCGCGAGGCAGGAGATTCGGCGAGTTCCGCGACGCCCGGAGGCTTCATGTTCCAGCGCGAAACGCGGGCGCTACTTCTCCAGGCCGTATTCCTTCAGCTTGCGCCAGAGCGTCGTGCGGCCGATGCCGAGCGCCTCGGCGGCGCGCGACTGGTTCCACCCGTGGCGCTCGAGCGTCTGCACGATGTGCGCGCGCTCGGTCTCCGCGAGCGTGCGCTCGGCCTCGAGCGCCGGCGCCGGTCCGAGCGCGAACGCCGCGCCGACGTGGGGCGGCAGGTCGCCGACGTCGACGGTCTCGCCGGATGCCAGGATGGCGGCGCGCTCCATGGCATTCTCGAGCTCGCGGACGTTGCCGGGCCAGGCATAGCGGAGGAGCCGCTCCATCGCGGTCGCGCTCAGGCGGAGCGCGCGTCCCTGGCGCTCGGCGAAACGCCGCAGGAATTGCTCGGCCAGCAGCGGGATGTCCTCGCGCCGCTCGCGCAGCGGGGGCAGCGCGATGGGGATCACGTTGAGGCGGTAGAACAGGTCCTCGCGAAAGCTGCCCTCGCGGATCATCGGCTCGAGCTCGCGGTTCGTCGCGGCCAGCACGCGCGCGTCGACGGTGATGGGCTGGGTCGACCCCACCGGGCGGATCTCGCCGCTCTGCAGCGCGCGCAGGAGCTTCACCTGGAGGCTCGGGGCCATCTCGCCGATCTCGTCGAGGAACAGCGTGCCGCCGTGCGCCTCCTCGAACAGGCCCTTCTTGTTCGCGGCAGCGCCCGTGAACGCGCCCTTCACGTAGCCGAAGATCTCCGACTCGAGGAGGGTCTCGGGCAGCGCTCCGCAGTTGACGGCCACGAACGGCCCGCCGGCGCGCGGGCTCGCGTGGTGCAGGGCCTTCGCGACGACCTCCTTGCCCGTGCCGGACTCGCCGCGAATGAGCACGGTCGCGTCGGTGGGCGCGACGCGGGCGACGAGATCGAGGACCTGGGCCATCGGCGGCGAGGCGGCGATCAGGCCCGGCAACCCGAAGCGCTCGCGCACCTGGGCGCGCAGGTTCTCGTTCTCGCGCCTGAGCGCCTTGTCCCGCACTGCGCGATCGACGCGGTGGAGCAATTCGTCCGGCTCGTGCCCTTTCTCGAAGTAGTCGAACGCGCCGAGCTGGATCGCCTCCTTGGCGGACTCCCAGCCGGCGTAGGCGGTCAGCAAGATCACGTCGGCGTCGGGGCAGTGGATCTTGGCCGCGCGCAGCACGTCGAGGCCGTCGCCGTCGGGCATGCGGAGGTCCGTGACGACGACCTCGAACGCGGTGTCGGCAAGGGCCTTGACGGCGGCGCCGACATCGGCCGCCTCGCTCACGCGGTGGCCGCGCTTTTTCAGCAGGAGCGCGAGCGTCGCGCGCGCGGAGGGCTCGTCATCGACCAGGAGGATCGCCGCCATGCGCTTCGTCGTGAAGGGGCAGGAGGACGGTGAAGCAGGTGCCGCGGCCGGGTTCCGACTCCACGTCGATCCGCCCCCCGTGAGCCGTCACGATGCGCCGGGCGATCGTGAGACCGAGCCCCGTTCCCGCCGACTTCCTGGAGTAGAACGGGTCGAAAATCCGCCGGCACTCCTCCGCGGACATGCCGCGGCCGGTGTCGCTGATCGCGATCGCGGCCGACGTAGAGCGCCGCTCGAGGGCGATGTCGACGCGCCCGCGGCCGTCGATCGCCTCGGCGCTATTGAGCGCGAGGTTCCACAGCACCTGTGTCATCTGGTCGGCGTCGAACGCGAAGGCGGGCACGGCGGAATCGGCGCGCACCGCGAGCTCGACGCGCTGGGCGCGGCCGGGATCCTCGCGGATCAGCGCGGCCACGTGATCGATGACCTCGCGGATGTCTCCCCGCAGGAGCTTGGGCTCCCGCGGCCGGGCGAACACGAGGAAGTCGGAGAGGATCTGGTTGAGCCGGCGGGCTTCCTTCCTGACGGCCCCCAGCGTGCTGGACCGCTCCTCGTGCGTGAGGCTGTCCTCCTCGCCGAGCAGGGTCGTCGCGTTGACGATGGCGGCGAGCGGATTGCGGATTTCGTGGGCCACGCCCGCCGCCAGCTCACCGGTCGCGGCCAGGCGCTCCGCCTCGGACAGCCGCGCCTGGAGCCGCTCGCGCTCGGTGATGTCGGACACGAGCTCGAGGAGGAACACCTGGCCGTCGGGCTGGCGCACCGGCGCGCAGCTCAGCGAGTAGCGGCGGCCGCCCCGGCCGGTCACCTCGATGCGCGCGGCGTCGCGCATGCCCTCGCGCCGCTCGAGCGGGCACCCCGGGCAGCGCAGGCCGTCCGCGTTGATGATCTCGTGACAGCGCCGGCCGGTGATGTCGCCGAACTGCTCGTGCATCCACCGGTTGGCGTGACGGATGCGAAAATCGCCGTCGACCAGCTGCAAGCCCTCGCCCAGGCCGTCGACCAGGCGCTGGTTGAACTCCTGCAGCGCGGCGGTCTCGCTCCGCGCGCGGTCCAGCACCATGATGATGATCGCGAACGTCGCGAGGAAGTAGAAGAACATGAACGCCATGCTCATGCTGAGGTACGCGCTCGTCCCCGGCTGGGGCGCGAAGAAGCCGCAGACGATCCGGTAGGCACCCCAGAGCGCCAGCGCCGCGGCGAGAAACCGGGTGCCGCGATAGCGCGGCGCGTGTCCCCGTCGCGGCCAGAACTGGACGCTCGCGAGGATCAGCGCGCTGCCCGTCGCCAGCCCGGCGGAGTTGCGCGCGTGCATGCCGGCGTCCGACATGTCGCCGAAGCTGGCCGCGATCAGCGCGCCGACGGCCCCGAGCGCGAGGTCGCGCGCCCGGATGCGGTAGTCCAGGCGAAAGGCGAATCCCGCGGCCAGGATCAAGAGCGTGGCGCTGAAGAAGACCGCGTTGATGAGCCCACCCAGGATCGGGGCTTCCGGCACGAGGTAGCGGGCGAGATGGAGCCCCTTTGCCAGGCTCATGAGTCCCCACGCCATCACGAGGTACTGGAAGAACCGCTCGCGGTGCGACGAGTAGAGATACGCGAAGATGAGGAACTGTAGCGTGAGCGTCAGCGCGGAGACGAATGGCAGGGCACCGGTCATGGGCACGGGTCAGCGGCTCCTCTGATCATTGTACGAGGTTGCTGTCAAGACTCGTGCCCGCGCGATGCGCGCGATCTTGCGCCCCCGGGCATGCGCCGGCCGTTCCGGAACGAAACGCATCGTTCCACGCTGAAACACCCGCCTCAGCGCTTCGCCTCCGGCGGCGCGGCAGGCGCCCACGATGGGCTCGCGGCGGCGCACGAGGAGGACAGAGGCGCCGGCCGTCTTCCGAAGGTCGATCGGCGCGATACTGTTCCGGCGAGTCGCGGGCTCCTCGCGAGCCGCGGACGGGTGGCGGGCGGCTGAGAGGTCGCCGGCGTCGACGCGCGGTCGATGCGGCGTCGCCCGCCCGTAACGCGCCGGCCGCCCGCGACATCCCGGATCGACAACCCGAGAAACGGAGGACGCAGATGAGCAAGGCGAGATACATCGTTGTTGCCGCGCTGCTCGTCGGCGGTGGCCTGGCTCTCTCGCTGCCGGCGGACGCCGACTGCCAGAAGGAACTGTCTGGCGGGATCGTCTGCGGGGCCGGGCCGTGCGCCCGCGACATGCAAGGCCGCGCGTACTGCGCGCGGTTCAGATTCGGGACCGTGCAGAAAACGACCGAGGGCCAGATGGTCTGCGGGAAGGGCCAGTGCGCGAGGACGCTGAACGGCGACTTCCTGTGCTCAACAGCCGACGGGGGCGGCGCCGCCAAGCGGCTGGACGGAACGGTCGAATGCCAGGGTGGCTGCGAGCCCGCGTCGACCGACTTGTGCGAGCGCTCCGGCGCCACGCGCTAGCCGCGCAGCGCTCGTCCGGGAAATCGATGGGAACCTTGAAGGTGCCCCGCAAAGGCGGTGCGGAGGGACACATGCGCAAGCCGGCCGGTGCGAGCACCAGCCGCACACTGACCACCGACTCGCAGCTCCTGCAGGAGTACCTCAAGACCTCGGGCATCATCGTGAGCCAGACCGCCGCGAATCCCATCGCGGCGTTCCAGAATCCTGAGGGCCAGACCGAGGCCATCATCATCGATCCGACCGGCGGCCTGTACCACGCGTGCCGCGAGCCGCTGAGCGACTCGGGGTGGAACGTGTACGGCATCGGCGCCGGGTTCCAGGCGGTGGCGGCCGTCGACGCCGCGACCGCCTGGGCCGTCGGCAACAACGGCGCGCTCTGGCGAAGCGATCACGGCCGGTGGACGCGCGCGGAGACGCTGCCGAGCAACAACCCGGCGATCGGCGTGTCGGCCGGCACCGACGGGACGATCTGGGCGACCGACACGAGCGGCGCGCTCTACGCGAGGAATCCCGCGCTCACCCGGAATGCGCCGACCATTGCCTCCACCGTCGCGCCGGTGCTGCTCACGGACGCGAGCGGCCTGTTGAACCTCTTCTGCGTCGACGTCAGCGGCCGCCTCTGGACCGTCCAGCAGCTCACAGCGGGTGGCGCCTGGGCGGCGTGGCAGAACCTCGGCGCCCCGCCGCCTGAGATCGGGCTCGTCCGGATCGCCGTCGGCCCCAACGAGGACGGTCGACTGCAAGTGTTCGCGATCGGATCCGATGGCACACTGCACACGATCTGGCAGCAGAGCCCGGGCACCGAGTGGAGCGGCTGGAGCGCACTGTCCCCTGATCCGCCCGCCGTGTCGACACTGGCTGTCGCGCAGAATGCGGACGGGCGGCTCGAGGTGTTCGTGCTGTCGCCGCCCGACGACTCGGGGAACGTCGCGCTGCTGCACAACTGGCAGACCGCGCCGAACGACGGCTGGAACGGCTGGACTCCGCTGTCGCTGCCACAGTCGGGGCAGGGCATGACGGATGTCGCCGCGGTCCGGGACGCGAACGGCTTCCTCGAGGTCGTGGTGGTCGGCGCAGCCGGCCAATCGACGCAGTGGGCGACCCAGACCGGGACCGCGCAGGGCTGGACCTCGTGGATGTCGATCGGCTCGACGGCCGTCGAGCTCTCGTCGCCCGCGCTGATGGTGAACTCGGATGGCGACGTCGAGGTGCTGGCACTCGGCGGCGACGGAAACGTCTGGGATCTCTGTCAGCGCGAAGGGCAGTGGAAGGCGCCGTGGATCTCGCTCTCGAGCCCGGGGCCCGGCCTCGCCGGCCTCGTCGTCGCGCAGAACGCCGACGGTCGGCTCGAGGCCTTCGCGGCGATGAACGGCGCGATTCAGCACCTCTGGCAGACGACCGCGGGCGAGTACTGGTCGTCGTGGGCCGCGCTCGGCGCGCCGGTGGGCCAGTCGCTGGCGACGGCAGCGGTGACGTGTGATCAAACCGGCGCGCTCGAGCTCATCGCCGTCGGCGCGGGCAATTCGGCGTGGCGCATTTCCCAGGACGCCTCCCACACCGGCTGGGGCGATTGGGGCGCCGACTGGTCGCCGTGGGCGCCGATCGCCGGCGCGCCCGCGCTCCTCGCCATGCCGGGAGGAACGAGCGGCAACTTCTGGGCGATCGCCTCGGGCGGCAGCCTCGTCAACTGCAG
>Ga0126379_10003313_pt1 | contig 10408 bp, 12 predicted proteins | sample PanSoiMetPlot_24_FD_92640 | JGI IMG/M metagenome (GOLD analysis project Ga0126379, IMG submission 92640) | Tropical forest soil microbial communities from Panama - MetaG Plot_24 | ecosystem: Environmental > Terrestrial > Soil > Tropical forest > Bulk soil | place: Panama | collected 2016-02-17 | reverse complement strand
CTGATGTTCTGCGCCCACGCCTCAAGACAGCGCATGGCGTGCGACTGTTGAGGCGGGTTGCACAGAGTCGGCGAGTGCACCAACGCACCCCAAACTGTGACCGCGACGCATCGGGCGGTGCGCATGAGCAGTCTTCAGTCGTGTTGCTTTCGTGTCTTGTGACATGTGGTCCGATCGCACTGCACAAAAAACATTGCGTCCAATTTAGACTCTTTGGCTCCACATTACATTGGGCGAGCGGTAAGGTTGTCCCGGACTGCAATTGCAGGAGGGCGACCGTGTCTAAAAAAGGCGATCAGTTGCGGGACAAGGCAGAAGAATTGCGGACCAACGCGGACAACATCCGCGTAGTAACTCGTGCTCGCTCACTTGGGTGAGCAGCGTCTTGTGATGGCGTGCGTATTCCGCCCAGGCCAATAGCATGGTCGTCAGCGAGGGCTCGGTCAACTCGACGAGTTCGCTGAGTTTTTTGGTATCGACCATCGCCCAACTTTCCCTGCTGGACGGGTATCGATTTTACGGCGAAAAGGCCGGCGCCTAACGCACCAAGCATAAGCGTGACGCGTCCTGCAATGGCGCAGCCCCTGTGGTTTCCGCACTCCAAACTCATTTTAGTGAATTCAGCAAACCAATAAGCCGTTTCGTCTCGGCGAGAGACTGCCGGGCCTTCGACCTAATAACGTCCGCCTCCTCACGCTTGGCGAACGCGTCTTCTAATTCGATCGCGAAGCGTTCCCAATTTTTTGACAACCCGAGAAAGGCGGCTTTGAGCTGCGGCGCGCGAGCAAACACCGCTAGTTGAGCGCAACGCGCTGCGTGCCTGCGATATTCCCTTGGATCGCCTATCATGTTCGCTTCCCGCTTTATCAGGGAGCGAGACAAAGCCGACCCCTGCAATCGGACGAAGCTGGTGATGAGGTAATCATGCGATCGCCGAATTGGTTTCTGCCATGGTAATGGGGGCGGTGCGGCGCTCCGCCACGCTTTATTTTGCTTCGCGGTAGGATTGTGCGCGTTCTGGTATCGACCGTGACGCACGGCGGGCGTTCGGGCAACCTAAGGGGCGCCAGATCCTCAGCGGGCCAAAACGAACCGCAGAGCATGACACGGCTATTCGATTGATGCGAAGTTGCGCACGGAAAACACTGATGGCCCATCGGCTGGGCAAAAGTCCCGGAATTGCAGTGGTCGCACGGTGAATATTGATCCGGCATCGCTACCGCTGCAGAGTGCACACGTCTTCGCGGTATTGTTCGACCGTGCTAATCCCGCGCTTCAAGCCCGGCAGCTGCCACAGCCGGGGCCGACTTGTCTTCTCGGAGCGGGGGCACGAGAGCGCGATGCGGTGAAGTGATCGACCGAGAACTGCGCATGCGGGTCGGGGGCACCTAGCCTCGGTGGACCACGGACATAGTGTTTTCGGCGGGTTCTATGCGCCACTTGCCGTGTTCGTCCTTGTTGCCGCTGACTTTGTCCGCTTTGATCGCCGCAGAAGCGTCGTTTTGGGGTTCGCCGCCGCCCCGTGCAGCCCGTACCCGCTGGAACCGGTCGAACCCAGCGCAGTTGAAAGTTCAGCGGCGGCGCTGGTGCTTGTTCTTACGCAACCCGCTAAGGCGAACGCCGCTGCGCAGGCACAGCGGAACCAGCAAACCATACTGACAGTTGTGCCGCGTATTCAGCAGCTCGCCGCATTGGCCAAAGCCCAGCGAGCCGCGCAAGCTGCACCAGCGCCAGCCGGCCGCGTCGCCCAGCGAAGTGAGATCGCCGGCCGATTACGACCGCGCAAGCGTGCAAAAAGCTCACGCCGCGCTCCTACGGTGCCGGAGAAGCCGGTGTCTCACGCTCCTTCATCTCCAAGTAGGTGGTTCAGGGCTGATTTTGAGTGCTTCACGTCATTCGCTTCCAGCAAAGTGGTCGACACACCTCGACGCTGTTCACAAAGGTGACGCACTCCATGTGCGTGTTGAAGCTGCTGATGTTATTGGCGTTGAAAAGTCGAATTATCTTGGTGGGAGGGTATATCCCACGGCCGACGCGGGACGATACTGACAGTTCCGATACATTTGTCGTGACTTGGTCAGATATGTGGTATTCATTACCTGTTGTTCGCGCGCCGAGCCTGGCAAATCTGAGGCGCATCTGGAATTTCCCCCTCCTGTGTTGGTTCCGCAGGGCCGACCAAGGTGCCCGGCGCTCTGGCCGAGAACCACTTTGGCCAGTTCGGCGGGCATCCCCGCCATCCACCGGCTGACTGCACTTAGATCACAAAAAATCAGTTGAGCAACAAAAAAGACCCGTGAGTATGGCCGCCGACCTGCGGGCCTGAGAGAAACATCGAAGACCTGTCACACTCGACGTTCAGCACCTCAGCTTGTCGACCAGATCCCGAATGATGATCGCGCCACCGCGGAGCATCGCCTGCATGGATCCCGGCTTAATTCGTCTTACTTCGGCTGAACGTTAGGATTTCCTCCCGTTGATCCTGGTGGGACAATCCACTCGAGCCCACGGGACCTCAAAATCGAGACAGAGGCAAAGCCGTTCTGGCGCAACAAACCATGTTGGCCCGCCCCTTCAGGTGGCGGAGAACCTTTGGTTATGTCTTCGATGCCTTTGCTTCCGCGCTTTGCTCCACCCGCTATTGATTTGTCCAACCGGCTGACGGCTCGCGGGAAATCAATCGGCCAACCCGGGTGAATTCCAACCGCTCGTGTGGCGCCTTATCGCAGGCGCGAAACGAAGTGCCGAGTGAGGCGCACTCGGCGGCTTTCCTCCTCGCCTCTCTCTATCTCCGCATCTCCGCATCAAACCGGTGATGCCATCAATTTTGTAACGCCTCATAGCCTGAAAGGTCGCAAAATGAGGGTGCGACCGGACGCCCGGTCGATGGACTCCCCTCGTGACTACCGCATCTCATTCGCTCTTAGATAGTATGTGCGTGGCCCGAGGAGCGGTAAGCGGGAACTCGAAAGCTTTGGGCGGGTTGCTGCTTGGAACGCGGTTCGTAACACCGCGGGTAGTGGAACCGTGCAGCTTGTCCTGTCCTGCGCCTGGCTGGCGCTCGTGATATGGTTGTTGGGTCGCGCCTGCAATCAGCGGAACCTCTTGCGACCACTTCCGCCGGGCGCGCCCCGTGGGGCGCCCGCGGTCACAGTGGTCGTCCCAGCGCGCAATGAAGAAATCAACGTCAGACAGTGCCTGAGCAGGTTGCTCAAGCAGAACTATCCGGCTTCGCGTCTCGAACTGCTTCTGGTTGACGACCATTCGGTCGACGATACTGTGTCGATCGCACTGTCTTTGGCACAGCGTGATAGCCGGCTCTCAGTGCTGCGCGGTCCGCCGTTACCATCGCGCTGGACCGGCAAATCTCATGCTTGCTGGACCGGCGCCCAGGCGGCCGCGACCAGGACGGAGTGGCTGTGCTTCCTCGACGCCGATGTTCGGGCGGAGCCGGAACTGCTATCGAGGGCGGTCGCCGCCGCCGTATGCCAACGCCTCGATCTTTTGTCACTCAGCCCACGACAGGAATTCGGAAGTTTTGCGGAACGATTGCTGATGCCCTGCGGGTTTTATCTGCTTGCTTTCTGCCAGGACCTCCAGGCGCTGCAGTCGCGCGATGGACCTGACGCAACTGCAACGGGACAGTTCATGCTGATTCGCCGGAGCGTCTATGAAGCTGTCGGTGGTCACGCGGCTGTTCATGATGTGATATGCGAGGACCTCGCTCTGGCGAAACTGATCAAGCGGCACAACGGGTACGTTGCGCTTTGCGACGGCAAGCAAGTGATCAGCGTGAGAATGTATAGGGGATGGCTAACACTGTGGGAGGGGGTCACCAAGAACCTTGTCGACATGCTTGGTGGACCCGTGCCGACGGTGATTACCGCGGTGGTAGGCACGGTACTTGCTTGGGCGGCTTGGCTAATCCCGGGTATCGACGCAGCGCGCGGTGCGGCGGATACTCCCGACGGTTGCCTCGCTCTCGCACTGGCGCTCGCAGGCTCTGTGGCTGCCATCGGTTTTCATGTGGTAGGTGCGCGCTATTTCGGTGTTCCGCTCTGGTACGGTCTTCTTTTTCCCATTGGCTATACGGCAGGCGCCCTTATGGCAATCGATAGTCTGCGGCGCCGGCTGCAGGGCCGCGTACGCTGGAAGGGTCGAACCTGTCCATGAAGGAAACCCGGCGTCGGCGGACCGGTGCCGATCACGAGCACGTCGAAAAGATGTCCGTCCGCGCGGCGATGCTGCTCGTCGCCGTCGCCGCGGTACTCCTGCATTTGCTGCAATGGATCCTGCTGCCGTTCGTGATAGCGGGAGTGTTGGCCTACGTCTGCACGCCGGCGATTGATTGGCTAAGCATTCTCAGCAGCACGCGGCGCGCAGTGGTTGCCGTATCGGTATTTGTCGTCCTGTTGCTCGTTGCCTCGCTGATCGGCCTGTTGGGCGTGCCGTCATTGGTTCGCGAGCTCACAAGGCTAGCCACGGACTTTCAGGGCACGGTCGAGGCCCTGGCGCACGCCTTGATCGGGAGCGCAAAGGTGAATTTGCTGGGCGAACCCATGACGGCCGAACAACTCGCACAGGCTGTGGCCGCTGGCGCCCGTGCATGGGTCGGCGAGACCGGTCACATAGTGTCCGCAGGAAGTGCCGCGTTTGTGACGATCTTTGGCGCCTTCTTGACCTTGGTATTGCTCTTTTATTTTTTGCTGAACGGTCCGGCCATTGCGCGTGGCCTCCTGCGGCTTGCCCCGCCGGGACAGCGCCCGCTAATCCGACACGTCTGGTCCCAGGCAGACCCGGTGCTCAGACGTTACATACTCGGCGTGCTTGGCGTCATTGCCTACGCGACCGTCGCGGCGTATATCGGGCTCGGGTTGATCCTTGCAATTCCGCACGCCGTGTTCCTGGCCTTGCTGACCGGCTTGCTGGAGATGATCCCCATGATCGGCCCTGGGGCTGCGGCGGTGATCGCTGGTCTAGTGGCGGTACGTTACGCGAGCGGCATCGGACCCATCATCGGCTACGCTGTTTACGCCACCGCATTGCGGCTCTCGATCGATCAGATTCTCGGGCCGCTCGCCCTGGGAGCGGCCGCCCGCGTGCATCCGGTGATGGTCATTTTCTGTTTTCTGGCGGGCGGAGCGCTGTTCGGAATTCCTGGGCTCATCCTGGCGATGCCAGCTGCTCTAGTGATCAGGACCACTTTGGCAATCCTGTACGACGAACCTCCTGTTGTCGACCGCAACCATCAATGACCCCGCGAAGTCACGGCGCTTTGTTGGAGCGAAGAGCCCATCCTCGAATTTGTCCCGCATTGGTGGCCTATGGGCGTTTGCCGATCACCTCGCCGATGACTATGCCATCGGCGAGGCTGTTCGAACACCCGGTTACGAAGTGGCGATCCCGGGATTTTCGATCGGCCATGCCTGTTTTCACGACCGCCTGCGATCGTTGGTCACACACGAGCTTCGCGCAGCCCGCACGATCAAGAGCATTGCGCCGATCGGCTACCGCGGAGCAATTGTCGCCCATCCGTTTGCGCTGGCGCCGTTCGGGGCCTTATACGACCGGAGCGACGCGCTGGTGCTTGCTGCCGTCGCCCTCGCCTGCCGTGCCGCGCTTGCTTGTGTGTCGAGCAGGCATTCGGCCTCCCCCGCCCGCCCTATTGGCTCATTCCCAGTCGCGATTTGCTGTCGTTTGCAGTTTACGTGTGGGGCCTGTTCGGCGGGAATGTGGTGTGGAGGGGACTACATTACCGCGTCGCCGCAGACGGCACCTTGTTATCCGATCGTCGAGGAGCCCAGGTATGATGCGGACGCTCTTCTTGCAAGCTCCAAGTTGCGATCGCTTCGATGGCGGGGCAGGATCACGATATCAGGCACGTCGCGAGGTCCGTTCGTTCTGGTACCCGACATGGCTCGCGCAAGCGGCAGCATTGGTGCCCGACAGCAAACTCATCGATGCGACGCCGCACGCGATAGACGTCTCGGCCGTCGTGAACAAAGCATCGCAGTACGATCTTGCTGTACTTTATACTTCGACGCCTTCATTTTCGTCGGATCTGTGCGCTTTAGGGGCGCTGAAGGCTGCCAATCCCGCCCTGAAGGCTGGCTTTGTAGGCGCGAAGGTCGCGGCAGATCCCGCCGGCAGCCTCACTGCGTCGGCGAGTATAGACTTCGTTGCCGGCAACGAATTCGAGTTCACAATCAGGGACGTTGCAAAAGGGTAAGACTGGTCGCGCATCAATGGCCTCTCGTATCGCGACCGGCTCGGTACCATCAGACACAATCCGCCACGTCAGATGCTCGAGGACATGGACCAGTTGCCGTTCGTGACGCCTATATACAAACGTGATCTGACGATCGAAAACTACTTTATCGGGTATCTCCGGCATCCTTATCTGTCGTTCTACACAGGTCGAGGCTGCAAGTTCGCGCTGCACGTTCTGTCTATCGCCGCAAACCATTGGAGGTCATCGGTACCGCACTCGCAGCGTCGCGAACGTCATTGCGGAGATCGCCTGGGCTCGGCGGGCCTTGCCACAGGTGAAGGAGTTTTTTTCGACGACGTTCACAGATGATCTCAGACGGGCCGAGGCGATCGCACGCCAGCTCGGTAAAATGGGCGTGACGTGGTCATGCAATGCAAAGGCCAACGTCCCGCGCGAGGCGCTAAAGGTCATGCGTGACAACGGTCTGCGCCTGCTCTTGGTCGGCTACGAGAGTGGAAACCAGCAAATCCTGTACAATATCCGCAAGGGCATGCGCCTAGACGTCGCCCGGGCGTTCGCCAAGCATTGTCACAAATTCTCTTTCGACTCCTCGCGAAATACGGACCCGGGACGAGCTGACAGGTGTTGGGACGTCAATAGGCGCGAGGGTCGGCAACAGGCGCCTGTTCCCCTGCCACGCACGCGGGTAGGAGTCGCTGCAGGTCGGGCGAAGCCTGGTGGTGAACGTGTATGGGACCTCGAAATCAAGCACTGGGACCCCAACTCGCTCTCCTTTCTCTTCTGGACCCCCGGTTCGACTACTCGCGCCTCGCTGCCCCCACTTTCTTCCCTTTTGCAGGGCGACGGCCTTGATGCCCGTCCGACCACCTGCGAGGACGGGCGGGGCATCCCCACCAACATGCGAATTTCAAAGCTGCTGCAGTGGCCTTAGTGGATACTCACAGTAACCGCCGATAGACCGCTCCTCACAGTTCGACCCGTAAGCCAGCACGGCATGAGGCGGACCCCTGCGCCGCGTGATGGGCAGGCAGCAGCGCAAGTTTCCCACCGAAGAATCCAGATTCGTCGTCCTACTCCACTCAGTTGCTCACACTTGCTCTCAACGAAGGCGACAAAGCGTGGCGTAGGTCACGGATCGGAACCGCGCATGCTTGAATGCGTTTCTATAAGGCTATGCAAACGCCAAAGTCGCCGCCGCAAGATTGGTCGGCCGCCCGACACGTTCGATCTGCTTCAGGAAACTTACTTCCAGGCGGCCAAGGACGACCAGTGGGCCTGCTCAGGGACTACGATCGAACCGAACTCATCGCTGATGGCACGGTACATGCGATTGGGCTGACACTCGCATGCATCGCAACGTTCTACCTGACGGCTGAAGCTCGTCAGATGACGAACCCCGTTCAATCCGCATCCGTATGCGCGTACTGCGTCAGTCTGATTGGGACTCTTAGTCTTTCTGCGGCCTATAATCTATGGCCCGTCAACGCGGTCAAGTGGTTGCTCCGGCGCTGCGATCAGTCAGGCATTTACGTCATGATCGTCGCGACTTTTACGCCTTTTATCGTTCACGAACGATCGAACATGATGCTAAGCGGCTTTCCGGTCACACTATGGCTCATATCGTTTGTTGGCGTCGTCACTAGCTTCACCTTTAGAGCCTACTGCAATTCTTGGTCTGTGATTCCTTATTTGGCGCTCGGTTCTATAGGTCTTCTGACCTATGCTCCCGTTTTGAACTCGCTTCCAGGCTTAACAATACTTCTGATTTCCTTTGGGGGCATCTTGTACGTGATCGGCGTTGTTTTCCACCTCTGGCAGAGCATGCGTTTCCAATGCGCAATCTGGCACGGATTCGTTGTGGCCGCCGCAGGTTGCCACTCTCTCGCAGTCGCAAGCTGTAATTATCAATCCATTCATTAGCCCAAAAAGCCTAGGAAACCGACCTGTAGGCCCGCGACGCGGATTCGATTGGACACAATGAAATAGATGGGGCAAAGCCGCTCAAGGTGATCCGATCAATCGTGGGACTGATCGCGGGACGCCGCGAGATGTTTTGGTAGTGTCGGAATGTCGACTATAATGTCCTGCGGGGCGCGGAAGAAATAGGGACGTGTTTCCCACACGACATAAGCTGGCGCGGAAGAGGCAGGCTGATAGGAGCCGTCCGCATAGTATGTCGAGAATTGCTCCGTAAGCGCCTCCCGCGTTGGCCTGATGGGGCTGGGGTTGGGACGGCGGCCTCCCGACAGTCCGGAATGTAGTCTGGAAAAGAATCACTCCTTGGTGAAACATCCAGGGTGTCTCGGACATTGCTCCTCGTTGGAGGCCAGGGAAGTCAGCTTTCCCAATCCAGACCGACAATCCGTCTCTCTTGGCACGAAACCGCCTGAGGCAGTGAGTTCTCCATCGTCTATCCATCCGGAAGCCTTAATGACAAGCTGCTACCCACCATTGGTAGAGGAGGTCCTTTCCAATAATAGCGCACGCGTCCCTAGGACATCCGATCCAGAAGGATGTTCACAATCTACTATGCCAAAGCAAAAATAGATTGTAGAAGTCAGCAGGCAAGGAAGCCGCCGGTCATGAACCTCGGCTTCACCAGTAATCAAAATTTGCAAATCAAACCATGCAACAGCGTCTGACATACGGGCAAGATTGCAAGCGACCGAGCGGTACTCCGCCCGCACAACGAACATTCTGGCGCATTCTGGGCTTAAGCGCGTGCCGCGCAGTCATTTCCAGAGCGTGCGCCGTAATGACCTGGGATCTTGAACGGCGCAAGGGTCGACCAGATCTGGAAAGCCAGCACGCACTTGTGCGCCTCTGGCATGTCGGCGCGTATCAGTCGATCTCCCGCATCCGGGGACCTGCGTGGCGGCTGAGCGATGGCGTGCTGCTCCACTCAAACGATCCCGTGCTTGAGATGCACATAGCTGCGGATATGCTCATTCCCCTGTTGTCAAATGGCACGCCATGGCGAGTGGTCATCGAAGAAGAGTTCCGCTCGCTCTGCTCGGTGCTGCAGGGACGCCCCGAGGTGGCTTTGGTCGGAGACACGATCCTGCGAAGACAGGTTCTCGAATTCGGCGCTTCGGTGCGCCATCCTCCCTCAGACGCTCATGAAATATTTGACACCTTTTATCGCAGGCTCATACTTCTAGCATTTCATCCTAGCGGCGTCGTCAGGGCAATGCAGGATCAAGAGCGCGTGGTCGAGGCTGCGATCTCACGGGTGGATTTCTGTCGGCGATTCCGCGGAGGGCGCACGGAGCCCGCGTGTCCATGAACTGCAGGGTTATCAAGGTGCCAGTGTTCTACTGCCCGCAGCACCGTGACCACGTTAGGAATCACGCATCACTTGCCTCTCAGTAATCCCCTTATAGAAGTCTAACAGGACTTCGTGAAAAAATTGGAAAACTTACCGAAACTAAAATGGTAGCGCGAGTTTCGTCAAGCTTTGTTAATTGTCAATCGCATACTCAGGTTCGTTGAGAACTGCCAGCTTCGCTTCATTGCTGCTGCGGCGGCTCGACTGTGGTCCCAGATTTGATACCGGGCAGTCCGCGCACCCCACTCTGGTCCGTCGCGTGGCGTCCGTTGTTCACTTCAAACGTGAGAAGTTCGATTGGCGCCACGAATAGTCTGATTTTGCGACGGCTTCGGGACAGCGGGATAGCGGGGCCAAAAGTTAAAATCCGTAGCAGGACCGGTGTCTCGGAAACCGGGCGGTCGCCGCACATGGTGGCGCCGTCGCGCGAGCGGCCGTCAAAGAGTCTAGGGGCCCAGACCGCTAGGGCTCGGTGAGCGCAGCGGGTAAAGCCCGGTTCGCTTCAGCAGACGCGTCGCGTTCACCGTCCAAGCCGGGGAACCGACGGATCCCGCGGCAACAACACTCACTTCACTGTCGTCCGTTCTATGAGGCCGGGCCGGCAAAAGCAGGCTGTGTGTCGTGGCCATTCCGCGATTGACCTGAAGATTGCCGGCCATCCATCAACGTCTCCGCCGCGTCCTCGTGCGCGTGGCCTTCTTTGCGGCAGCCGCGCGGCCCTTCGCACCTTTGGTACGGACCGCCTTGCGGGCGGCGGCCGAGCGGGACGCGGCACTGCGGCGGCTTGCGGCGCCCTTGGCCTGTTGCGACAGCGCGCGTCGCGAGGCCGAACTTCGCGGCTCACGCTT
>Ga0126379_10003312_pt1 | contig 10409 bp, 8 predicted proteins | sample PanSoiMetPlot_24_FD_92640 | JGI IMG/M metagenome (GOLD analysis project Ga0126379, IMG submission 92640) | Tropical forest soil microbial communities from Panama - MetaG Plot_24 | ecosystem: Environmental > Terrestrial > Soil > Tropical forest > Bulk soil | place: Panama | collected 2016-02-17 | reverse complement strand
GGATTACCGCGGCCTGCTGGAGGATCTGCGGCGGCGCGACCTTTTCATGGTCTGCGCCAATCCCGATCTCGTGGTCGAGCGTGGCGAGCGCCTGATCTACTGCGCGGGCGCGGTCGCCGATCTTTATGCGTCGCTCGGCGGCAAGGTGTTCTATGCCGGAAAGCCGCATCGGCCGATCTACCAGGCGGCGCTCGCCAAGTCGGCCAAGGTGCGCGGCGGGGGGACGCCGCTCGGGCGCGTGCTGGCGATCGGCGACTCGGTGCGCACCGATCTCGCCGGCGCGGCGGCGTTCGGGATCGATTGCCTGTTCGTGACCGCCGGCATTCATGCCGAGGAGCTGGGCGGGCGGGAAAATCCCGACGCGGCGCTGCTCTACGCGAAATTTGCCGACGCGCAGGTGTTTCCAAAGGCGGTGATGCGCCGACTGGTGTGGTGAGCGCCGGCCGGCCGTCACGCCCAGCGGTGTGCCGGGCATCCGGCCTTCATGGCCGTGTCGCAGGCTGCCTGCAGGCCTTGGCCTGGCCCATGCGGCCGTTCGCTTGACTTGTCCCAATCCGAACCGGCACGGTCGGGTCCGATCCCAAGCCGCCCGGCCTCCGTGACTGCCGATCAGGACTGACCGATTATGACTGACCGATCGCCGGGAGAGTCGGCCTTCACGGTTGTGCGTGACGATCTGGCGCGCACCGCGCCTGAGAGCCCGGCGCTCAACGGCGCCGTGATCGCGATCGGCAATTTCGAAGGGGTCCATCGCGGCCACCGCGCCGTGATCGCGGTTGCGCTGGAACGTGCCCGCGCCCTCGGCCGGTCGGCCGCGGTGCTGACCTTCGAGCCGCATCCACGCGCCGTGTTTCGGCCCGAGGAGCCGGTTTTCCGGCTGACGGACGAGGCCGCGAAGCTGCGCCTGCTCGCACGCACGGGCCTCGACGGCGCGATCGTCATGCGGTTCGACCCCGCGCTCGCGGCATTGTCGGCGGAGGATTTCGTGCGCCGCATCCTGGTCGAGCGCTTCGCGGTCGCGGGCGTCGTGATCGGATTCGATTTCCACTTTGGACGCGGCCGCGCCGGCTCGCCGGCGTTCCTCGCCGCCGCCGGAGCCAGCCACGGCTTCTCGGTCGACATCGTGCCGCCGTTCGCGGACGGCGGCCAGCGCATCTCCTCGGGCGCGGTCCGCACCGCGCTCGCGGCCGGCCACGTGGAGGCGGCCGCCGAGCTGCTGGGCTACCCGTGGTTCGTCACCGGCGAGGTGGTGCACGGCGACAAGCGCGGGCGCGAGCTCGGCTTTCCGACCGCCAATCTGCGGCTCGATCCCGCCTGTGCGCTCAAGCATGGCATCTACGCGGTGCGGGTCGGGATCGGGGGCAAACGCTACGACGGGGTCGCGAACTTCGGCCGCCGGCCCATGTTCGATACCGGCGCGGTGCTGCTCGAGGTCTTTCTGTTCGACTTCGCGGGCGACATCTACGGTGCGACCCTCGACGTCGCGTTCGTCCATTGGATACGGCCGGAGCTCGCCTTCGACACGGTCGACGACCTGGTCCGCCGCATGGACGAGGATTGCGGCCTCGCCCGCGCCGCGCTTGCCCGGGCGCCCGATGCCTTTCCGCCCATCGGGCCGCCGTGACGGCCACCGGACGGCCCGGCCGCGCGGCGCGGAGGCTCCGCACACTGGCGGATCGCGCGCAAACCTGCTAAAACGCCCGCCATGATGGCGTGCGTCTCAATCGCTTCGGTCATCGGGTCGGCCGCTCGGCGGATTATCGGCCCGGCTTCCGCTTGACCGTCGGGTCGGCGGAAGACCGGGATCTCCGAGCACCCTTCGCCACCACATCCTGGATACCGCCGTCATGACCGACGCCGATCGCGACTACAGCGAGACTCTGTTCCTACCCAAGACCGACTTTCCCATGCGCGCCGGGCTGCCGCAGAAGGAGCCCGAGATCCTCAAGCGCTGGGAGAAGCTTGATCTCTACGCGCGCCTGCGCGCCGCCGCCAAGGGCCGGCCGAAGTTCATCCTGCATGACGGCCCCCCCTACGCCAACGGCAACATCCATATCGGCCACGCGCTCAACAAGATCCTCAAGGACGTGGTCACGCGCTCCCAGCAGATGATGGGCTGCGACTCGAACTACGTGCCCGGCTGGGACTGCCATGGCCTGCCGATCGAATGGAAGATCGAGGAAGAGAACTACCGCGCCAAGGGCAAGCCCAAGCCAGACCTCGCCGATCCGGCCGCGCTGGTGGAATTCCGCAAGGAGTGCCGTGCGTTTGCGGCGCACTGGATCGACGTGCAGCGCGAGGAGTTCAAACGCCTCGGCGTCGAGGGTGACTGGGCGCATCCCTACACCACGATGGCGTTCCCCGCCGAGGCGCAGATCGCGCGCGAGCTGATGAAGTTCGCGCAGAACGGCACGCTCTATCGCGGCTCCAAGCCCGTGATGTGGTCGGTGGTCGAGAAGACCGCGCTCGCCGAGGCCGAGGTCGAGTACGAGGACTACACGTCGGACATGGTGTGGGTGAAGTTTCCGGTCGCGACCGGCCCGCGCGCGCTCGCCGGCGCCGCGATCGTGATCTGGACCACCACGCCATGGACGCTGCCGGGCAACCGCGCGATCAGCTATTCGGCGAAGATCAGCTACGGTCTCTATGAAGTCGTCGACGCGCCGATGGAGAACTGGGCCAAGGTCGGCGATCGGCTGGTGCTCGCCGATCCGCTCGCGATCGAGGTCTTTCGTCAGGCGCGCGTCACCGCCTACAAGCGGCTGCAGGACGTCCCCGCCGCCGACCTGGCGGGCGTCGTCTGCCGGCACCCGCTCGACGGTTTCGGCGGCGGCTATGCGTTCGCGGTGCCGCTGCTCGAGGGCGGTCACGTCACCGCCGACACCGGCACTGGCTTCGTGCACACCGCGCCCGGCCACGGTCGCGAGGACTTCGACATCTGGACTGCCAATGCGCGCGCGCTTGCGGCGCGCGGCATCAACACGGCGATCCCCTACACGGTCGACGGCGACGGTTTCTTCACCGACCAGGCGCCGGGCTTCAAGGGGCGGCGCGTGATCACCGACAAGGGCGACAAGGGCGACGCCAACGACGCGGTCATCAAGGCGCTCGTCGCCGCCGACATGCTGCTCGCGCGCGGCCGGCTCAAGCACCAGTACCCGCATTCCTGGCGCTCGAAAAAACCGGTGATCTTCCGCAACACGCCGCAATGGTTCATCGCGATGGACAAGGACATCGCGCCAATCGATGGCGGACAAAGCGGCACCGCGAAGCCCGGCGACACGCTGCGCGCCCGCGCGCTTGCCGCCATCAAGGCGACGCGCTGGGTGCCGGCGGCGGGCGAGAACCGCATCACCGGCATGATCGAGAGCCGGCCCGACTGGGTGATCTCGCGCCAGCGCGCCTGGGGCGTGCCGATCGCCGTGTTCGTGCGCGAGAAGGGCGACGGCTCGGTCGACATCCTCAAGGACGAGCGCGTCAACACGCGCATCGCCGATGCCTTCGCGCAGGAGGGCGCCGACGCCTGGTACCGGCCGGGCGCGCGCGAGCGCTTCCTCGGCGAGCTCGGCAACGAGGACTGGCAGAAGGTCGACGACATTCTCGACGTCTGGTTCGACTCCGGCTCGACGCATGCCTTCGTGCTCGAGGATCCCAAGGCGTTTCCGAGCCTCGCCGGCATCCGTCGAAAGAAGGACGGCGGGCCCGATACGGTGATGTATCTCGAAGGCTCGGACCAGCATCGCGGCTGGTTTCATTCCTCGCTGCTCGAATCCTGCGGCACGCGCGGCGTCGCGCCCTACGACGCCGTGCTCACCCACGGTTTCGTGCTCGACGAGAACGGTCGCAAGATGTCGAAATCGCTCGGCAACGTGGTCGCGCCGCAGGACATCATGAAGCAGTCCGGCGCCGACATTCTGCGCCTATGGGTGTGCGCCTCCGACTATGCCGACGACCTGCGCATCGGTCCCGAGATCCTCAAGACCACGGTCGAGACCTATCGCAAGCTGCGCAACACGCTGCGCTGGATGCTCGGCAACCTCGCGCATTTCCGGCCCGAGGACGCCGTCGCGCCGGCCCAGATGCCGGAGCTCGAGCGGCTCATGCTCGATCGTCTGGCGGAGGTCGACGCACTGGTGCGGCAGGCCTACGGCAATTTCGACTACAAGCGCATCTTCGCCGCGCTCAACCAGCTCATGACGGTCGACCTCTCGGCCTTCTACTTCGACATCCGCAAGGATGCGCTCTATTGCGACCCGATCTCGTCGCTCACCCGTAAGGCCTGTCTGACCGTGCTCGATCATCTCTTCCGTGCGACGGTCACCTGGCTCGCCCCGATGCTGCCGTTCACGACCGAGGAAGCCTGGCTCGCCCGCTATCCCGGCGCCGAGGGCTCGGTGCATCTGGAGCCGTTTCCCGCAATCCCCGCCGCGTGGCGCGACGAGGCACTGGCCGAGAAATGGCGCAAGGTGCGTCAGGTGCGCCGGGTCGTCACCGGTGCGCTCGAGCTCGCGCGCGCCGACAAGAAGATCGGTTCCTCGCTCGAGGCCGATCCGCTGATCCATGTCGCCGATCCGGTGCTCATGGCGGCGCTCAACGGCATCGACATGGCCGAGGTCGCGATCACGTCCGGTGCGACGGTGGTGCGCGGCGACGGGCCGGCCGAGGCGTTCCGTCTCGACGAGGTCGCCGGCGTGGCGGTCGAGTTCCGCCCCGCCCAGGGCCGCAAGTGCGCGCGCTCGTGGAAGATCCTCGCAACCGTCGGCGCCGATCCGGACTACCCCGACGTCAGTCCGCGCGACGCCAAGGCCCTGCGGGAATGGGACGCGCTTCGCCGCGCCGCCGAGTAATGCCCACAGATATCTTATCTAAATACCTTCACGGACCACTGACCGCCTTCGGGCTAATGGTCGCGGCCCTGACCACCGTGGTCGATCAGGCGGCGAAGTTTTGGCTCCTGTTTGTCTTCGATCTGCCCGCCAAGGTTCCGGTCCGTGTCGGCCCGTTCATCGACCTGGTGCTCGCGTGGAACACCGGGATCAGCTTCAGCCTGCTGCCCCAGCTCGGCCCGCTGGGACAGTGGGCGTTGCTCGCCGTCAAGGCGGTGGCGGTGGTACTGTTGTGGATCTGGCTCGCACGCGCCGGCTCGCGCCTCACCGCGCTTGCGCTTGGACTGATCATTGGCGGCGCGATCGGCAACGGGATCGACCGCGTCGCCCACGGGGCCGTGGTTGACTTCGTGCTGTTCCACATCACGACGGAAACGTGGACGTTCCGCTGGTATGTCTTTAACCTTGCGGACGTCGGTATTGTTGCCGGCGTGATCGGGCTGCTTTACGAGTCGCTCCTCGGGCGGGATGCCGCAAAAGCGCCCTGATCCGTGATAATAGATGCGAGCGGGGCCGAATATCCAAGTGCCGCAAGGTTTTTCGCGTCGATGGCGAGACGGGGAACGGCCATGACCCATTGGCAAATCCGCACCGACTGGCGCCACGCCATGCGGCGTCGCGCGCTCGCAAGCTCATTCGCCGCGATGCTGATCATCGCGGGCGGGATCGGCCACGCGCTGGCCCAGGAAGCCGATGAAGACGACGATCTGCCCGACGCCAAGTTCTTCAAGGGCATGCTGCACGGATTGGGACTGAAGAAAGACGGCGAGCGATCGGGCATCAATTATCAGGAGCGCGCGCCCCTCGTGGTGCCGCCGACCCGCGATCTCCCCCCGCCGAAGGCGGTCGATCCGGCCACCAAAAATGCACTCTGGCCGATGGACCAGGACGAGAAGCGGCGCAAGGAAGAAGCCGCTCGGCGCAAGAAGGAGGCACGCACCTTCACGTGGGAGAGCCTCAGCCGCCAGATGAGCCCACAGGAGCTGAAAAAGGGCGCGACCACCGCCAAGGACGAAGCGCTCAGCAAGCGCTCAGCCGACAATCCGGAGGCCTACCAGCAGCAGTCGACGCCGTCCCAGCTCGGCTATACGGGCGGCCTGTTCGGCAGCATGAAGAATTTCTTCAGCGGCAACAATCAACCTGAATCCACGACGTTCGAGGTCGAGCCGCCGCGCGTCAGCCTGACCGACCCGCCATCCGGCTATCGGTCGCCGTCGCCGACGCAGCCCTATGGGGTGGGCCCCGAAGATAAAAATCCGAAGGCTATGACCCAGGAAGACCGGGTCAATATGGGCACGGGCAGCCAGACGAAATGAGCGCGGCGAAGTCGCGATCTTGCATCGTAGGTTGAGGATCGCGCGATCCCGCAGTGCCTGCGTTGCGACTGCGGGCGTGCGGTGGCCGAGCGGGCAGGACGGCCCTCGGAAGTGAGGGTATTTCCCGATGCGGCGGTCAACCGGTCGGTAACCGTGTCCCTGCACGATGCGTGCGTTTGTGCACGAACTTGAATAACGACCCGCGAAACGGTCGGAACGGCACCCGGATGGGCTGACGTTAGGTAAACAGGATCTAGAATGACGATGACGACGACCAAGACCGCGACTCGTACGGCGCCCATGCTGGCGGCCTTCGCCGGCTTCCTGGCCTTTGTGACACTCGCATCGAGCGCGTGTGCGGCGGGGCCCGACGTCTCCCATTTCACGCTCGCGAACGGCCTCGAGATGGTGGTCGTGCCGGATCATCGCACGCCGGTGGTCACCCACATGACCTGGTACAAGGTCGGCTCCGCCGACGAGACTCCGGGCAAGTCCGGTCTCGCGCATTTCCTCGAACATTTGATGTTCAAGGGCACGGCGAAGAATCCCGAGGGCAAGTTCTCGCAGACTGTGGCGACGCTCGGCGGCCAGGAGAACGCCTTCACGACCCTCGACTACACCGGTTACTTCCAGCGCATCGCGCGCGAGCACCTCGAGACCATGATGGGGTTCGAGGCCGATCGCATGACCGGCCTGGTGCTCGGCGAAGACAACGTCCGGCCCGAGCTCAAGGTGGTGCTCGAGGAATACAACATGCGGGTCGCCAACAGCCCCGACGCGCGGCTCGGCGAGCAGATCGCGGCGGCGCTCTACCTCAACAACCCGTACGGCAGGCCGGTGATCGGCTGGCGGCACGAGATCGAGGCGCTGACGCGCGAGGACGCGCTCGCCTTCTACCGGCGCTTCTACACGCCCAACAATGCCGTGGTGGTGATCGCGGGCGACGTCACGGTCGACGAGGTCAAGGCGCTTGCCGAGAAGACCTATGCCAAGGTCCCGCGCGTCGTCGACGTCGCGCCACGCGTGCGGCCGCAGGAGCCGACGCCGGTGGCGCCACGCACTGTGATGCTCGCCGATCCGCGCGTCGCGCAGCCGAGCATGCAGCGCAGCTATCTGGTGCCCTCCTATACACGGTCGCGGAAGGACGCCTCGGCGCTCGAGGTGCTCGCCCATATCCTCGGCTCCGGCGCCACCAGCCGGCTCTATCGCGCGCTCGTGGTCGATCAGCGCGTGGCGACCAATGCGGGCGGCTTCTATCAGGGCTCGGCGCTCGATGACACCCGATTCGGCGTCTACGCGGTCCCGCAGCCGGGCATCCCATTCGCGACCGTTGAGGCGGCGATCGACGACGTCATCGCCACCGTCATCGAGAAGGGCGTCGACGCCGAGGAGCTCGATCGGGCCAAGACCCGCATGATCGCCGACGCGGTGTACGCGCAGGACAATCAGGCGGCGCTCGCCCGCTGGTACGGCGTCGCCCTCACGACCGGCTCGACCGTCGAGGACGTGAAGGCATGGCCGGACCGTATCCGCGCCGTGTCGGCCGACGCGGTCCGTGAGGCCGCCCGCACCTGGCTCGACCGTCGCCGGTCGGTCACCGGATATCTGGTCAAGGAACTTCCGCAGGAGAAACATTCGTGATGGCTCCCATGGCGAAAATGATCGCGCAGGCGCTCGCCGGCGCAGCGCTGCTGGCGCTGACGGCCGCACCTGCATCTGCCACCAAGATCGAGCAGGTGACGAGCCCGGGTGGCATCGAGATCTGGCTCGTGCGCGATCCGAGCGTGCCGTTGATTGCCATGGACTTCTCGTTCCGTGGCGGCAGCAGCCAGGATCCCGCCGACAAGCCTGGCCTCGCCAGCATGGTCGCCGGCCTGATCGACGAAGGGGCGGGCGATCTTCCTTCCCGGACGTTCCACGAGCGGCTGGAGTCGAAGGCGATCGAGCTCAGCTTCACGGCGACGCGTGACTATTTCTCCGGCACGCTGCGCACCCTGGCCGAAAACAAGGGCGAAGCCTTCGACCTGATGCGGCAATCGATCAACGTGCCGCGCTTCGACGCCGCCGACGTGGAGCGCATCCGCGGCGAGATCATGGGCATCCTGCGGCGCGAAACCACCAACCCCGATGACATGGCGAGCAAGCGCTGGTGGGAGACCGCATTCGCCGGGCATCCCTACGGCCGTCCGGTGCGTGGCACGCTCGAAAGCGTGCCGACGATCGCCGTCGGCGACCTGCGGGGCTACATGAAGGATGTGTTCGCGCGCGACAATCTCAAGATCGGCATCGTCGGCAATATCGACGGCGCGACCGCCGGCGCACTGGTCGACAAGGTGTTCGGCGCCCTGCCGGCCCATGCGGAGCTGCGCCCGGTACCGAAGGCCGACCCGCAAGGTCTCGGGCGGGTCGTCGCGGTCGACCTCGACGTGCCGCAGTCGGTCGTGGTGCTCGGCGGCGTCGGGATCCCCCGCAAGGACCCGGATTTCATGGCCGCCTTCCTGGTCAACCACATCCTCGGCGGCGGCGCGATGTCGTCGCGGCTCTACCGCGAGGTGCGCGAGCAGCGCGGGCTTGCCTATTCGATCTACTCGACGCTGGTGCCGCTCGATTCCGCCGCCCTGTTCATGACTGCGACGGCGACGCGCGGCGAGGCCGCCCATCAGACGCTCGATCTCGTCGAGGCGGAGATCCGCCGCCTCGCCGAGAACGGCCCGACCGAGGAGGAACTCGCCAAGGCGAAGTCCTACCAGAAGGGCTCGTTCCCGCTGCGCTTCGACACCTCGACCAAGATCGCGGGGCAGCTCGTCCTGATGCAGGTCGAGGACCTCGGAATCGACTACATCGACAAGCGCAACTCCCTCGTCGACGCGGTGACGCTCGCCGACGTGCGGCGGGTGTCGAAGCGCCTGCTCGAGGGCGGCACGCTCACCACCATGGTGGGCCGGCCGCAGCCCGCCCTCGCCAAAGGCGGCTGGGGGGCGGGAACCAACGCGGATCCGCACCCTTCAGAACGGCCAGAGTAGTTCTTCGGACGCGTTCCAGCGGCCGTTCCAGGCCGTGCTGGCGAAGAAATATCTGGCCGGCGGGGCGCAACCTCGTCATCCGTGATGCCCGCGCTCGTCGCGGGCATCCACGTCTTGCGGACGTTTCCACAGGGAAGGCGTGGATGGCCGGGACGAGCCCGGCCATGACAAGTAGACTCCCTGCCGCATGATCCGCATCACCGACCACATCGCGATCGACGAGAGCGAGCTCGTCGAGAGCTTCATCCGCGCCTCCGGTCCGGGCGGGCAGAACGTCAACAAGCTCGCAACCGCGGTGCAGCTGCGCTTCGACGTGCGCCATTCGCCGTCGCTCACCGACGAGGTGCGGGTGCGGCTCGAGCGGCTTGCAGGCCGACGGCTGACCCGCGACGGGGTGCTCGTCATCACGGCGCAGAGCCACCGCACCCAGGAACGCAACCGCGCCGACGCGATCGAGCGCCTTGTCGAGCTGATCCGCCAGGCGGCGGTGCGCCCGGTGCCGCGCCGGCCGACGCGGCCCACCAAGGCGTCGCGCAAGCGCCGCCTCGAGTCGAAGAAACGGCGCGGCAGCATCAAGGCGATGCGCGGGAGCCTCCGGCGCGACGATTGATGCAGGTCAGTCGTCGGCGCGGTGGACCAGTTGGCCAACCTCGATCAGATGCCCGTCGGGATCGCGCATGTAGCAGCGGATCTCGCCGCCACGATCGATCGGCGGGGTCAGAAACTCCGCTCCGCGGGCGCGCCACTGCGCGTAGACGGCGCCGATGTCGGCAACGCGGATATTCAGGAAGCTTGAGACGCGACTCTGGTCCGCGGGTGGCACGAGCGTCACGGATGGCTTGTCATCCGTGGGTCCTCCGCCGAGGCCAATGGTGATCCAGCCGTTCGCCAGGGCGACGATCGACAATTCACCCTCGAGGATCGCCTCGCCGCCGAGCACCTCGGTGTAGAACCGTCGGGAGCGCTCGACGTTGTTGGAGACGATGAAGTGCGTGAGCGCGATTCCTTTGGTCGGTGCCGGGAATTCTGCCATGCGAACCTCCTCTGGATTCGTTGTTTGGCGCATATTCCTGCCGGCGAACCGATACCCACCCGGATCAAGGCCGGGGCAGGCTTGCGCCGGAATATGCGCCAGTGACGCGCGGCCCTGGCGTGCGCCCTGGTTGGCGCGCGATCAGGCGTCG
>Ga0126379_10003311_pt1 | contig 10409 bp, 10 predicted proteins | sample PanSoiMetPlot_24_FD_92640 | JGI IMG/M metagenome (GOLD analysis project Ga0126379, IMG submission 92640) | Tropical forest soil microbial communities from Panama - MetaG Plot_24 | ecosystem: Environmental > Terrestrial > Soil > Tropical forest > Bulk soil | place: Panama | collected 2016-02-17 | reverse complement strand
CTCGGCTCCTTGAACACGAACGGAACGTTATAGCACATGTGCCACGGGCACACCCATCCGGTTTTTCTTGGGTTTTTGCCGGGAACAACGCTGGCTGCGTCGATGGGAACCGGCCGAAGCCAGTATTCGAACATCACTCTGAAGCGCGGGTTCACCGCGGATCTCAGCCTTTGGAAATGGATCAAAGGTGTTCTGGACGGCAACGCTGTGCGCGCCGCTGTGACCATTACGTTGTTGAATGACCAGCGCCAGGCGGTGGTGCGATGGAACGTGCGCGAAGCCTGGCCGTGCAAATACGAAGGCCCGGACCTGAACGCCAAGGGCAATGAGATCGCCATCGAGACCCTGGAGCTTTGTCATGAGGGGTTCGAACGGGTGGAGTAGGAAGGCAAAGAAGCGGCAGCCGGCTCACGGGACCTGACGTTTATTTGCTTTTAGGACTCGCCGAAGTGTTGTATCCTTCCGTACAAAACAGTATTGCTCACAGGCTAAAACCCCTTCTCATTTCATGGCACTGACCAATGGCACGAAGTTAGGCCCATATGCGATTGTTTCTCCACTCGGGGCGGGCGGCATGGGCGAGGTCTATCGCGCCACCCAAGCCAGCCTGGGCCGGCAAGTTGCCATCAAGATCCTGAGCCGGGCCGCGAATGCGGATGGAGACCGATTGCGGCGCTTCGAGCTGGAGGCGCGCGCGGCCTCTTCTTTGAACCATCCCAACATCGTCTCCATTTATGACATTGGTTCCAAGGATGGGACCTCCTACATCGCCATGGAGTTTGTGGAGGGCAAGACGCTTGGTGCTCTCCTGCAGGCCGGATCAATAAGCATCAAAAAGACTTTGCAGATCGCTGCCCAGGTTGCCGATGGGCTGGCCAAGGCTCACGACGCCGGAATCGTGCATCGCGACCTCAAACCTGACAACGTCATGGTTACGCGCGAAGGACACGTCAAGATTCTAGATTTCGGCTTGGCCAAGCTTGCGCCGGTCCTGGACAGCTCCTCAGCGACCATATCCAGAATGATGCCCGCCGCGCCTGCCGGCACCGATCCCGGCACGGTGCTGGGGACCGTCGGATACATGTCACCGGAGCAGGCCAGCGGGATGGCTGTCGATTACCGCTCTGACATCTTCTCGTTGGGCTCGGTGCTCTATGAAATGCTCACCGGCAGCCAGCCGTTCAAAGCCGCGAGTTCGGCGCAAACCATGGCCGCCATCATTGAAGACGACCCTAAGCCAATCTCCGAACTCAATCCCAAAGTGCCGCCGCTCGTGCGTTGGATTGTCGAGCGCTGCCTGGCCAAAGACCCCGATGACCGCTACACGTCCACACGCGATCTGGCCCGGGATCTGGCCCGGGTGCGCGATCATCTTTCGGAAAGCGGCGTCACTGCAGCCGTCGTGCCGGCGCAAAGACCGGCGACGTCCCGATGGTTGAAAATCGCGCTGTGCGTCGCTGCAGGAGTTGGGATCGGTGGCGTCCTGGCGTACTCCTTGTTGTCGCGAGCAGAGGCTCACAGCGTGGCCCTGCACACGCTCACCTTCTCAGGCAGCGACAAGTCTCCAAGCGTCTCGCCGGACGGGCGAACGGTGGCCTTTCAGTCCAGCCGTGAAGGTGTTTCGCAAATCTGGCTGAAACAAGTGGAGAGTGGCAGTGAAACCGCTTTGACCTCCGGTCCCGACGACACTCTGCCTCGATATTCTCCGGACGGCGCCTGGATCTTGTTTATTCGCGGTCGAGCTTTGTATCGGATACCCGTACTAGGGGGCGACCCGCGGAAGCTGATCGACAATGTGGACGAAGCCGGCTGGTCGCCGGATAGCCGCCGCATGGTGTTCCTGCGTACAGAACTGGCCGGCCCGACGCTGAATACATCCATCGGCATTGCTTCTCCGGACGGAAGTTTTCAGATTATCCGCCGCTTCCAGAATGAGCAGCTCGTCGGCCCTTCCTGGTCGCCCGATGGCAGCACCTTGGCTCTTGTTATCCGCCGGCCGGGAAACCAGTCCTTGCGCCTGCTGTCGGTAGACGGCAAAGAATCCCGGGACCTGCAGTGCCCGATGCGAGGAGGCGGCATTTCAGCGGCCGCGTGGACAGCTTCGGGAGAAGAAATCATCTATGGCCTCCCCGATTCTCTGGCCAACACTTTGATCAATGCTGTGAGTTCGTCGAGCCGCATCCTCCAGCAAAATGTCAAAAGCGGCAAAGCCCGCGTGCTTTTCACGGTGCCGGCGCCGGTGTCCCGCGTGGAAGTGGCGGGGCCCGGCCGTCTCATCTTTGACTCGCTGGGCCAACGCAGCAACCTGAAAGAGTTGCCTCTCCCGCACAACGCCGGCCCAAGCGGACGCTGGCTCACCCACGGTACCAGCGTTGACAGCCAGCCGTATTACTCGCCCGATGGCGGTTCCGTGGTGTTCTCCTCTTCGCGAAGCGGCGACGTCGATCTGTGGGAAGTTTCCACCGCGAATAATTCGCTGCGGCGTCTCACTGACCATCCCGAGGTGGACTGGGACCCGCTCGTTACCCGCGATAACAAGCATCTTGTGTGGAGTTCCAACCGCAGCGGAAACTTTGAAGTTTGGATTGCGGAACGGGACGGGACAGCGCCCCGGCAAGTCACGCATGATGGCTACGACGCGGAGAACCCGGTGGTCACCGCCGAGGGTTGGATCATCTATGGAACCAACAACCCTGCCCATCCTGGATTATGGAAGATCCGGCTCGACGGCAGCGAGGCCTCGCAGATCGTTGCCGGCTCGGCGGCATGGCCAGACGTAAGCCAGGATAGCAAGTACGTCCTGTATCACAGCGTGATTGGCGTCGAGGGTAAGAGACATATCAGCGTGATGCGCATAGCCGATGGCCTTCGCATGAACTTTGATGCTGATGGAAGTCGCGCGCGCTTCGCGCCGGATGGAAGATCCATTGTCTACATCCGCAGGGAACAAGAGATCGTAAGCCAACCTTTTCCTTCAACGGCTGCGGCGCCCGCCACAGTGCTGGTCCCGAGTTCACCCGATAGCCGGATAGCGAACTTCCAGGTATCTCCCGATGGCAAGCACCTGGCCGTCTCCTATACTGAATCGTCGCACAGCCTGGTGATGGCTGAAAGCGTCACGGATCTGACCGCGCCTGCACACACCCGCTAGCCCCCACTGGCCTTTAGTTGGTAAATGCACTACCTTTTTTGTTCAGCTGCGTTGGTCCATGCTTTCGCGAAGTGACCCCACGGCCACGCATGCGATTCCACGAATTGGAAATGGAAATCTTTCGGGGGCAGAGTTTATGAGTCGTAACCAGAAACCGCACCGGGTCGCGCGCGCCAGATTGTTTTCTCTCGCAAGCGCCATTGCTTTCCTGATCGCCGTATCCGAGATGGTTTTCATGGCCAGCCCGTTTGCCGCATATTTCTACAGCGTGTATTCCCCCGTCTTGACCTGGACGGAGAGCCATTCCTTCCTGATATGGCTGACCGATTTCTTCGTCCCGCACTTATCAACACCTCGCTCGGCCTGGCTCGGTAGCGTTCTTAGGCTTCCGCGATACTTACTCTTTGTCGGACTCGCGTCGTTCGTTGTCCATGCAGCGTACCTATACTGGACGAAATTCGTAAAGAAAACAGTGGCGACGGCTTTGCTCTATCGTTATGTCCGGCATCCCCAATACCTCAGTTTCGCGGTGGCCGGGCTTGGACTGGTATTCCTTTGGCCAAGATTCATCAACCTTCTGCTCTTCTTCGTGATGCTCATCAGCTATTACGCTTTAGCGCGGGCTGAAGAAGAGCGCATGCTGCGCCTGCACGGCGAGCAATATCTCCTCTATCAGCAACGGACTGCGATGTTTATTCCCGGAAGGATCGGGGGAAGGATTGCTGAGGTCATCTTTGGCCGGCTGCCATCTTCCTCGATGCGTAGCTACGCCGCACTCGCTCTGCTGCTGGTTGTGGGCTTGTCAGGTAGTTTCCTTGTGCGTGCCGCAAGCGTGAAGAACTTGCACACCGTTGCCCTGCCGAATGCCCTGCTGGTTTTCTTGGAAGAACCTGCAGGAGTAAGCCAGAGCGAGATCGAGAGTGAGATCACGCGCGTCCTGGCTGACCACCCCGCACGGGAAAGAAGCGTCCCGTTGTTCTACGTCCTTTCGAGTAAAGGCGCACTGCACCACTTGCTCCTCGATTCTGGAATCAGGCAAGACGCGACAACCCGGAGCAAGCTTCCGGACGCGTCGTGGTATCTAGTTGGGGCATCGGCCTCGTACTGCGCATCCTCAACTTGACGGGTCATGCAGTCTCCGGTGGAGGCTCTTCGAGTAAATGCCCGGCGCAGATTGAACCAAGTGTATTACTTCCCGGAAAGCCGCGCCGGCGGACACGTGGTTCCTTACGATCTCCCGGAGAATTCTTCTTATCGGCATGCCCAAATGCCGGTCTTGTAAGGTAACCGCGATTGCAGCGACAATCTGATAAGTGCGTTACCTTTTCCCGGCGGCTGCGTCTGAAAGAATCGAGGGGGGTGTCTCCATGCGTTCTATCGCTAAGGTCTTTGCCACGTTTGGTTGGGTAGCTGTGATGGTGACGGCATCCGCTGGACAAACTGCACCTACCACATCCCAGGCCGTTCGCGGTCACTTCACTTCGGTCAATCGCAAAGTGCTGGAAATGGCGAAGGACTTTCCGGCAGACAAATACGACTTCCGGCTGAAACCGGAGATGCGGTCGTTTCGTGAACTGATCGTGCACATCCTTTCCGGCAACGTCTACGCTGCCAAGGCCGGACGCGGCGAGAAAGTAAATTGGGACGAGCTCGATCCCAAGAAGTATCCCGACAAGGCGGCCGTCGTTGCATTAATGGAAAAATCCATTGCCGATGCCGACGCTACGCTCAAGCAGATTCCCGACGAAACGCTGGCCAAGAACGCCGAGCCATTCATCGAGGTCATGGAACACTCGGCGGAACACTATGGTTTGCTGGTGGCGTACTATCGCGCCAACGGATTGGTGCCGCCGGCGTCGCGTCCGCGGCCCAAATAGGCGCGTTAGGGCACTTCAAACAAAACTTGGAGCGCAGGCGCCTTAGCCTGCGTCCCGGGATTTCCCCACCGCAGCCGAGGGCGGCTGCGCTCCAACCGTTCTTTCGTCGATTATTGTTTCTTCTGCTCTTGAGGCTCGTTGATCTTCGGCAAGTCCGGGGGCGCGTAATACACCTTGCTGCCGCCGGCTTTCTCAACCTCTTTCATAAACGTTGTGCCGTAGTCGCCTTCTGACGACAGTTTGTACGACTGACGTTTGTAGTTCCAGCTCTTGGGATTGAGGCGCTGGGCTTCCTTGAAGTGCGGAATCGCCTCCGCAAGGTGGCCGGCCTTATAGAGCTGCTCGCCCAGGCCAAACTCCACCGAAGCCAGAAGAACGTTGCTGTCGGGTGGGGCAAGTTTGGCTTGCAGCTCTTGTTCGCTCATGGCATACGTGCTCTTGTCGCCTTTTTCCACCCAGTCGCGAAGGGCGTTGAGATAAGGCGCGGAATCCAGACCCGTAAACGGCTTGAAGCGATCGTCAATAAACGCCACTTCGTTGGGGCGCACGATCCGGCCCTTCTCGTCGATCCACACACCGGTGGGCACGTTGACCATGTTGTAGAGCTTGGAGACCAGGTGGTCCTGATCAATCAGGACAGTGTAAGTAGCTTTGGCGTCTGTGATCCACTTGCCCGCGTCTTTGACGCCGCCGGTGTCCTGGGCTACGGAAATGATTTCGAAATTCTTGTCTTTCAGTTGCTCGTAAAGCGCCTGCCAACCTGGCAGGTCAAAGCGGCAACCTCACCAGGAAGCCCACGTGACCAGGAAGACTTTCTTGCCGCGAAAGTCGGAGAGAGAATGCGTCTTGCCGGCCATATCGGGCAGTGTGAAGTCGGGAGCGCGCAACGAAGCCAGCGTCTGGCGCTGGTCAGCGCGAGTGCCGAAATACCAGGTTGAGGTTGCGGCGTCGTGCGCCACGGGCTGTTGCACCAACTCCGCAAACGCGGTCAGATTGAACCAATCCTTGCCGGACTGCTTGTGCAGAAAGTCCGCTTGCCGCGCCTTGGGCAGCGGAAAACAAAGTTCGTCGCGGCAGACGCCCTGCGGTTTCACCTCGAAGCGCGTCGCGCGAGTGAGGTCGGCGGTGGCGATCCAGAGCTGATCGGTTCCGTCGGGCGTTTGAGCAGAATTGATTTCTGTAGCCTTGTCGTCATAGACGACCGTAGCGCGGATATCCTTGGCGGCGGCAGGAAGAACTGCTAGCAGAAGCATCAGCAGCAGACCAGAACAAACAGTGACTTTCATAGCTTGGTCTCCAAAGTGGGCGGTTAACCCAGGGTCATGGTTTCGATAGGGACCCATCGCTGCTGCTCGGAGTTGCAGAAACAGCCATCGGTCTCAATCCCAACTCGTCCAGCATTTCTGAATCTTCGTCCGGCGCGGGATTGGGCGTGGTCAACAGTTTTTCGCCAGTGAAGATGGAGTTGGCGCCAGCCAGAAAACAAAGCAAGACAGCCTCGCGCGACATCTGCTTTCGCCCCGCGGCAAGCCGGACCATCGACCTGGGCATGAGAATGCGCGCGGCGGCGATGGTCCGCACCATGATCAGCGGGTCCAGATCCGGGGCATCCCCCAGCGGTGTACCCGGGGCACGGACGAGCATGTTGATAGGCACGCTCTCCGGATGGGGATCGAGCGTGGCCAGCTGATGGAGCAGGCCGACACGGTCTTCGTCGGATTCACCCATCCCCAGGATGCCCCCGCAGCACACCGTGATCCCAGCTCGGCGGACGGCGGCGATCGTCGCCAGGCGTTCCTGGTAGCTGCGCGTGCTGATGATGGTGCCGTAAAACTCCGGCGAAGTGTCGAGGTTGTGGTTGTAGGCGGTGAGCCCGGCTTCCTTAAGCCGCATCGCCTGCTCGCCGGTCAGCATGCCCAAGGTACAGCAGACCTCCATGCCAAGGGCGGCGACGGCCCGCACTGACTCCAGCACCGACTCAAACTCGCGGCCTTGAGGCACATCCCGCCATGCCGCACCCATGCAGAAGCGAGTGGCGCCATCGGTCTTGGCGCGGCGGGCAAAGACCATGACTTCGTCTTTATCCATGAGCGGCTGCCGCAGCACGCCAGTGGAATAATGAGCGCTCTGCGGACAGTAAGCGCAATCTTCCGGACACCCCCCGGTCTTGATAGAAAGCAGGCGGCACATCTGCACTTCATTGGCGGGGTGAAAGTCGCGATGCACGGTCTGAGCTTGCAACACAAGATCCAGCAGGGGTTGCTGGTACAGGCAAGAGACTTCCAAGCGGATCCAGTCGGTACGAACACGTTCGTTCATGGCAGGGGACAATTATACAAACCTGGTCGTCCGGGTGATGAAACAGACGGCAGCCGCGGGACCCAACATAGGGGCGCCCCCCAGCATCTTAGTATTCAAAGCCGCATCTTCAAACCAGGTTTTCTGGGGCCGTGCTGGCGGTTGACGATTTTCCCGAAACGAACCGCAACCCTTGCTGTTTGTTAGGGTTAGAAGACAGGCCGGGCCATGCCCCGGCTACGGGACAGTGAGCCAAGGTAATCTGACCTTCCTCAGGGGTTCCTATTAGAGTAAGGGGCCAGACGGAGCAAAGGGTATAGGGCCTATGCGGAAAATTCAGCGGCAGTTCGTGCTGTTGGGTGCCTTGGCTGCGAGTTGCCCGGCGTTAGCAGCGCCCTTGCCGCCGCTGGGAACAGTAACCCCCATGGCCGCTCTAGTACCGCCGTCAAAGATGCAAATCACGCCCTGCACGGCGCCCGCGGAAGCCTTCACGGTGGAAGATTATCGCGGACCCCTTAGTCCATTGGTGACTGGCTTCGCCGAACGGGTAGAACGGTCCACGGTCCACGTGCCCAGGCATCGCAACGCTCTCCAGCCTTGCACACTCAATGCCGCCGGAAAATTCCATCTGTTCCTGGATCAAGAGATAGATCCCATCAACTTTCTCGGGGCCAACATTGACGCCGCTGAAGCCCATATCAATCATGAGGACGCTACATTCGGGCAGGGTGCTGTGGGATTCGAAAAGCGTTATTCCGCGGCACTGGCTGACCGCGCAACCGGCGACTTCTTCGGTGTCTTCCTGTACCCAACGATTTTCCACCAGGATCCGCGCTACTACCGGCAGGGCCAAGGCAGCTTCGCGTCGCGTTTCGGACACGCCCTGAGCCACCGCTGGGTCACCCGCACGGATTCCGGGCGACGCATGTTCAATTTCTCCGAATGGTCGGCGACCATCAGCTCCAAAGCCATCAGCAATCTTTATCATCCCGGCAATCCACGGGGATTCGGGCCCAATGCTACGCGCGTAGGCTGGAGCATTGGCACCAACATGGCTTGGGACGTGGTGCGCGAGTTCTGGCCGGAGATCGCGCACAAGCTTAGGCTGCCCTTCCGCACCCATGACGTCGAAATCGCGGGCCACTCGTACGTGCCGCAATCGCCGGTAACGATGCCCGCCTCAGCGCCGCCGGTAGCCGCGCCTTTCCGCACACTACCGGCTGCGGGTTTTCAGGAATCGTTCCGCTAAAGTTGGACCAAAACGGGAACAAAAGTCCAAATGTCGCTCCCTTCTTTGGACCAAAACGGGAACTAAAGCCCAAGTGTTGCTCCCTTCTGATGGGAAGGGCCCTTCTATAATTGCAACTTAGTTGAAACCTAAATACAACATTCCTCAATCGCATCACTATATAGGATTAGTCACTAAACAGTAGCGATCGAAAGGGTTAGCTATGAGTCTAAGAATGTTGTTTTTCCTAATGATCTTAATCGTGGGGGGGCGTCGGCGGCGCAAATCACTACGGGAATCAGCAATGGACCGCTTCCTACGATCGGGGACTCGCTGCGACGTCACAATATCGGGCTCAAACAGGGCGACCTGATACGAGCTCTAAAAAACCCTGACTCCGAAGTGCGATACCTTGCGGCCCTGAAACTCGCAGAAGACAGGGCAGTGGACGCACTTCCACAGATGCTCGAAGCTCTCGCGTCAGAAAAGCTCGACTTGACGAAGGTGAACATGGCGCTTGCGCTTGCAGTACTCGGAAATGATGCCGGCGTGGACGCCCTACAAAGTGGATGTCAGGATCGCAACTGGGGCGCTCAGGCTAGGGTGGAGGCTGCGGAATACCTGACTAACCTGCAGCCGGATAGCACTGTTTGCCTGAACGCGTTGCTAGAGCTCGCAGAAACAGCGCCCACGGGCTATAGGATTCAGGCGTTTTCAATTCTGGCGAAGTTGCACGACCTGTCCGCGGAAGACTCGCAACGAGTCTTTACGGCTGTTATGAGCAGTTTGCAAGCCGCACAGCCCTCGCTGCGAATTGCCGCCAGCCAAGCAGCAAAAGAGCTAGGCAACATTGCAGCGATTCCGGAACTGGAAAAGGCGCTAACGAAAGAACAGGAGGATCCCGTCCGTTTCCAGATGGAACGGGATCTTGCAGGGCTGCGAGGAAAGCGAGATCGTACAACGCAGGAACAATAGCAGGTCGATGACAATTCCCTTACTCTAGGAATCCTGAAGGCGCGTCCTTTGCTACCGGCCTGGCGGGCCAGTTCCGGAGGATATAGCGCACGAAGGCGCTCGAGTAGTAACTTGCTCCGAAATACTCAGGAGACCAGTTTTGTGTCGCTTCTTGCAAGGGTACAGCAATTCTGAAGCGACCTTAAAACAACAACCGGCCCTGCTCCCCAGATGAAGACTGGGAAAACAGGGCCGATTGGTTAGTTGCCAAGGGCTACCTACTAAAGGCTGATTTTCAGAACGTCAACTTCGCCGAGAACTGCAACTGCCTCGGGTTGAAGGCGGTTCGCGGAGCACCCACCTGTCCGCTGGGCCCGGTAATGCCGTCGCCGAAGTGTGTCGGCGGCGCGCCGATGAAGTCCGGTGCGCCGTAGACGGAGAAAACCTCGTCTACGTTGGCACGGTTGAACAGATTGAACGCATCAAACGCGAGATGCATCTGGGCCTTTTCACGAATATGGAAGGCGCGAGACAGCCGTAGATCGACGGTCTGCAAGCTGTCGCCGCGATAGGTATTGCGAGAGGAAGTGCCCACGCGGTCGGTCACCGGGTTGCCGTCGTTATTGGCGTCAAAGCCCACGAACAGCGTAAACGGCCGGCCAGACTGCAGGGTGATGATGCTGCTCAACTCGGTGTTGCGCAACAGAACGTTCCATTCCTTCGGGGTGTCGGCCACGAAGTTGGCGACGAAGCGGTGACGGGCATCCTGGTTGGAGTTGGCGCGCTCCAGACCCCGCTGCGTGTTGGATTGCGGCGTGCTGACAAAAGTCACAAACGTGCCGTCATCCAGGGTATGGGAGAGCGTGTAGTTGGCATTCAGGGTGAAGTACTTGCTCGCCTT